>Ga0308417_1002793_pt1 | contig 11386 bp, 15 predicted proteins | sample HotsprSampleOS65_FD_203528 | JGI IMG/M metagenome (GOLD analysis project Ga0308417, IMG submission 203528) | Hot spring phototrophic mat microbial communities from Octopus Spring, Yellowstone National Park, Wyoming, United States - 20090730_OS65 ... | reverse complement strand
AATAAGGTATTCCGAGGATTTGGGGGCCGGACCGGATCGGCCTTGAGAACCGGTGGCGGCGGGCTGGGGCTCTCCGGCGGGGCCGCCGACGAGGATCTCGCGGGTAATGCCCTGCTTCTTCAGGAAGTAGGCGGCATGGCAGTCCTCCTCGTCGAGGATCGCCGCGGTGAGATCGGTGGCCGCGGCCGGCCGACGGTATCCCGACGCGAGGGCGCGGGCACGGTTGAGGACGCGGTTGAGCGCGGGGGTGGCGTAGAGCTCGCGCCCGCCGGGCCCGGCGCTGCCGCCGGTGTTGGCAGGGTCTTCGAGAAAGGCGTTGCAGTCATAGGCGATCTCGAGCGGATCGGCGCCGGCGTCGACGAGTGCCTCGCGCACCAGGGCCTCATCGAGGAGAGCGGTGAGGAGGTGCTCGAGGGTGATGAAGCCGTGGCCGCGGTCAGAGGCGATCTGGGCGGCGCGGGTGAGGGCGGCCTGGGCATCGGGAGTGTAGGGATTGGCGCTCATGGGAGGGGCTCAGGCCTCCTCAATGGTGACGGTGAAGGCATCGTGGCCCTCGGCGCGGGCAGCTTGGAGCACGAGGGCCTGCTTGGCCTCGGCAATCTGGCGGGGATAGATTCCGGCGATGCCGCGTCCGGAGGCATGGACCTCTTGGGCGAAGGTGACAGCCTCGGCGGGGGTCTTCTCGAAGAATTGGATGAGGACGATGCAGACGAACTCGAAGGTCGTCGCGTCGTCGTTGTGGAAGACCACCGCGAAGGGGCGTGGAGCCTTGAGAGCGGTTCGGACGTCCTCGAGGACAGCGGTGTCGACGTCGTGTGCCATGGGGTCTCCGAAGGGGGGAGGTGTTGTAAGAATGTTGGGCGAAGCGGGACCGAAGCAAGGCGATCGTCTGGTCGCTCTGTGCTGGCGCGGACGCGCCGTCGGCATGCCGGCAGGGCCGCACTATTTATCAAAAATTCGGGGGAGAGATCCCATCTTTCAGAAAGACGCTCCGGGATCGGTCCGGAGCATGAGGAGACGCGTGATGCGCAAGATCCTGTCCGCCGGCCTAGCCGGTCTTCTGATGTTGGGCGCCGTGCCAGTGCTGGCGTCTCCGACGGTGACGCCCGAGTCGCGCGCGGCCTGGTCGGCGGGCCAGGATGTGGTGGGACGGATCTTGTCGGAGCGTGCGGCGACCCGTTTCGGACCGCTCGATCAGATTCCAGCGGAGCGGCGTCAGCGTCTGGAGCGTCTGCTCGACCAGGCGGGCGAAATCTTGGCCGCGTCCCCGGCGGTCTCGAGCCGTGACGCCTTACGCCGCTTGGCGGAGGAGGAGCGGGGCCTGCGTCGCCTCATCGCCGAGGACCGGGTGGCGCAGGCCGGGGCGCCGCCGGCGCCGACTGGGGTGATGGACCAGCTGCGCGCGCGTCTGTCGCCGACGTGGAATCAGGCGGACTATGCGGCACGGATCAGGCGATCCGAGGCGCGGATCGCGCGGATCGCGGAGGAGCGGGTGGCGGTGCGTAATGCCTTTGTGGCGGATTTAGAGCGTGTGGGGTTGCGCTTGCGTCCAGACCAGGTCGACGGGCTGCTGAGCCTGGCGAGCGCGGACGACATGGTAGCGATCCAGGCGATGTTTGCGAACATGCGCGGGATCGTGACGTCGCTACGCGAGCAAGCGCAGGCCTCGGGGGAGAGTTTGGAGGTGGCGCGCCGTCTCTACGGGGTGCATGCGGTGCTCCTGGAGGTGGCGATGGATGCCCACCGCGACCTGCTGCGCAAGATCGACCAGGATTGGGGGGCGCGACTGGCTGAGATCGAGCGAAGCACGCACGAGCTGCGCGCAGAGGCGCAGGCAATCCTGCGCGCTGAGCGCGACCGCGGGCTGCAAGACGTGACTCGGGCCAACATCGCCGCCCAGGACCTGACATTGCGCGCGGTCAGCCTTTACCGCCAGCGCCTGGCCGAGCAGCGCAGGAGCGTGGAGGCGTCGCTGCGCCGCCTCGAATCCCAGGCGCGGGTGGCGATCAACACTTGGGCGACAGCGGAGCGCGCGGCAGACTTGGCGGCCCTGATACGTTTCTCTGATCGCTCATTCGAGGCGCTTTCGGCCTTCGAGGTGCCCGAGATCCGGCCCTTCGAGTCGCGCGAGCTGCAGGGCGAGGTGGAGCGCCTGACCGAGCGCCTGCGGGGATTCCCGGGTTCCTGATCGGCAGGCCGCCTCAGGCGGCGGGGCCGACAGGGCGGAGAAGAGTGGCGCCATCCTTCTGGATGGCAGTCGGGGAACCGCCGGACTTGTTTTGGCAGTTCCTGGAAGGGGATTGGCACATCGCAAAGGTTTCCGGAGTCGTTTGCGGATGAGATGGAGCCTGGGGGGCAGGGACGGCGGTGACGGCGGTCCTGGAGGGTGACGATTCGCTCTCCACTCGATCCAGCGTGGGTCCTTGGACGACAGGGCGAGGGCGGCGACTTCCTCGAGTGTATTCAGCGGGCCGGGCCAGGCGTTGCGTCGGGCTGCGTGGCGCGGGGCGAGCGCGTAGGCCCGGGGTGTTGCCGAGGAGCGCATTGGCAACGGCGCAGCCCTGGTCGTTCTGCGTCAGGATGTTGGCACGGCTGGCAGGGTGGGGTGTCCGCGGCGGAGAGGAGGCATCCCTCCTGGATCATCCGTCCGGCTTCGGCCTATCTACAAGAGAGTCCAGGGTCCTGGAGACTGGAAAAGATCGGCCAGACGCGGTAGCGGGCGTCGGCGCGCAGACGGGGCCGGTCTTGGACGAGGGCGCAGGTATGGAAGAGGGCAAGATCGTGCCAAAGGCTGAAGGCGCCGGGGCTCTGGTTGGAGAAGATCTGGCGGCCCATGGGTGGCGCAAGTGCTGTCCGTCCGGCGTCGTGAAAATGGCGTCGAGATGCCGTCGCAGGTCTGCAAGGAGGGGGTTGGTTCAGCGCGTCCGGGTCATCGGACACATGGCCACTTCGACGGCGCGCCGATCCAGTCGAGGGCGACCTGGAGGACTTTGAGAGAAAGGGCGCAGGTTTGCGCGAGGGTGGTCATGAAATTTTCCAGTTCCGCTAGCGGAGGGCGCTTTGGGGAGGGGGGCGCGCTGTCAGCGTCAATCCGGATCTTCGTTCCATCCCGGTTATAGGGCGGCGGGCTGGGGAGTCATTGCAGGCCGATGGGGCTGTCGTGGAGGGGTGTGGCGTGCGTCGTCGATCCAGAGCATCCAGGGATCATCGTCCTGGAGGGTGCCGATAGGCGGGCCGTGGAGGGCGAGGGCGCGGATCTCCTGGGACTGGAGGTGGAGGGCTTGGAAGAGGGCGATGCGGAGATGACCGCGAAGGAGCCATCCATCGAATTCTAGCGTTCCATCTGCGTCTTAGGCAAGACGGAGATGTTCCATTGGGAGCCTTGGGGCGTATGGCTCCGGAAGGTCGGGCGCAGAGCTGCCCTGGTCGCCCGTTGTTGACACGACAGGGGAGACATCCGTTGGCGCCGAGGACGGTTTGGGTCTTGGGAGTGGTATGGGTAGGTCGGCTGGGCTGGATCTGGGGACAGATCTTGGTGTCCTGGGGAGGGGCTGCCGGGTGTCACCATTCGATAGGCGCCAGGGCCTCTGGCATTTTGGCCTTCGTCACCGTGAGGTGCCTGGCTTCGAGCGGGGAGAGTATGGTCGTCTAGATGCGCGCCTTGAGGGCGGCGAGGGCGTCCGCGAGGATCTGCTCGGGGGCTTGGGTAGCGTCGAGGACGACGTGGCGGTCCGGATCCCGGGCGGCGTCGGCGAGGTAGGCGGCGCGGATCCTGTGGTGTGTGTCGAGGTCCATCTGTTCGAAGCGGCCCTCGCTGGACCCATCGGCGGCGAGGCGCCGTCCGGAGCGGGCGAGGCCGATTTCGGGGGGGATGTCGAGGACGAGGGTGAGGTGGGGGCGCAGGCCGCCGCAGAAGCGGCGATGGAGGTCGAGGATGTCCTCCTCCGGGACGCCGCGGAGGCCTTGGTAGGCGAGGGTAGATCCGAGATAGCGGTCGCAGAGCACGATCTCGCCCCGCCGGAGGGCAGGCAGGATAGTTTCACACAGGTGCTGCCGGCGCGCGGCGGTGAAAAGGAGGGTCTCGGTAGCGGCGTCGAGACTGTCGATGGAGCCACTGACGACGATGGCGCGGATCTTCTCGGCTGAGGGCGACCCACCGGGCTCGCGGGTGCGGCGCACTGTGCGCCCGTCGGCGGCCAGTGCCGTCTCGAGGGCGGCGATGAGGGAGGTCTTGCCCGCACCCTCGCCGCCTTCAAGGACGATGAAGCGGCCGGTAAGGCCGTCGGTGGAGAGGTTCATCGGGGGGTCTCCGGTTGTCGGTGGGTTTGTCGGGCGCGAGGGCCCGCGCGGGATCGGGTCCCTCACGCCCCTGGGTCAGAGAGGGTGAAGGTGCCGTTCGTGCGGTAGGCATTGAGGGAGATGCGGGGAAATCGGGTGCGCATCGCTTCGATGCCGTCTTTATGGGCGACGTAGAGGATCCCGAACATGCGCTCCGCTGTGGGGTCGGTGTGGTTCTGCCGATCCGGCTCCTTCGGCAGTTCGACCAGGGCGCAGAGCACATTGCGCTTGCGTCCGATCTGCAGGCGCGGGGCACTGTTGGAATCGAGTGCATCCAGCAGGGCGAGGGTGATGCGGGGGTAGTGGCGCAGCGCCAGGATGAGGGCGCCGATCATACCCGACTTGAACTTGCGGGCCTTGAGGCGAGAGGCGAGGTGGAAGATCTCCTGAACCTCGTCTCGGTAGGTCGCTAGGGCATCGGGGAGCCAGCGGGCGTTGCCTTTGGCGCGGGAGCCGATGGCCGTTTCGAGGGCGGAGTTGAGGGCGAGGAAGCGGGCGAGCTCGGGGTTAAGGCTGTTGAAACGCAGCGCCTCGGCGAGCTGGTCGCGGTTCGATTCGACCGCGGCCTTGCTGTCGAAGGTTTGGTAGGGGGCGACGGCCTGGTCGAGGGAGGCGACCGGATAGACCGCGACATGGGGCGTCTGGTGGTGGGGGAAGCGCTCTGGAACGGACTGCCGGCGATGGGCGCGGGTGTGGCCGTCGAGCTTCACGAGGATTCCGTCGGGGAGCTGGGCGACGGCAACCACGAGGTGCTGGGGCTCCAGACGGTCGAGGTGTGCGGCGCGACGGTTGATATGGTCGCGCTGGGAGGAGTTGGTGCGCACGCCGATCCAGGCGCCGATGGTCATCTCGCGGATGGTGGGGACGGGGAGGGTCTGCATGACGGGCTCCAGAGGTAGGAAATCTGGAGGGAGACGCCCCATCAAAGCGGCGGCAAGGGAGGGGGAGAGGAGGAGGAAGCGTGCGGCCGCAGGCCCATGGCCGTCGCGCCGGATTGAGAGGAGGTATCCTTGGCCGCGGCCGTTGGGAAGACCGCGCGGATCCGCTCTCCGTCGGCTTTCATCTGCCGAGCGTCTAGAGCAAGTCGGCGATGGCGCCGAGGGCACTGGCGAAGAGCGTGGGGCCTTGACTGGGGATGTCGGTCCAGAGGGCGAAGAGGATCCGCTCGCTTTTGCGCCGCAAGCGGCTCCGCGCCCAAGGTTTCTGGAGTCCCGGCGGCAGGTGCCCAGCAGGGCTGTTGTGGTGAGGAAGGCCGAAGGGGCCGATTTCGGCGGCCTGCATTTCGTCAGCGCCGCCGTTAGGGTTAAGGAGGTTGTCGTCGGGCAGCCCGGCGGCGCGCTCGAGGACGCGTCCGTGCCAGCCTCGTCCGAGAAGGGACGGATTCCGACGTTGGTGTCCGTGGAAGCGAGGGTTTGCCCGATGTGCGCGTCGAGACGGTTCCGCGCCTTGGAGAGGGTCAGAGGGGGGCATGGGGAGCTTTTGGAGATCCCGGCAGGAATTGAACCTGCTTAGGGGGAGTTGCAGTCCCCTGCCTACGCCGGTCGGCCACGGGATCGCCGGGGGGAATATCGGGCCCCGGACAGGTTTGTGCAACTTGCCCAGGCGAGTCGGGGCTCAGCCCAGGCGGGCGGAGAGGATCTGGAGGGCCGCCTGTTCGAAGAGGGCGAAGTTCTCGGGGGTCTCGGGGGCGCCGAGCGCCACGGGGTTGTCGATCCAAACATCGACTTGGGCCGGGTCGAACCGATCGAAGGCGTTCTCAGGCTCGCTCACGCCTGCGCGGCGGACTGCGACGACGAGGCCGCCGTAGCGACGGTAGGTGATGCCTTGGTCCTTGCGCACCGAGCCGAAGGACATCTTCGGTGCCGCCGCGATGTCTCCGCCATAGGGGGCGAGGCATTCGCGCAGGGTGGCCTCGGGGACGAACTGGGTGCCCCACTGGCTCTCGAGCAAGTCGCCAAGATTTCCGAGCGCGTAGCGAACCGTGACCTCGCGACCGGCGATCGTGACCTTGGAGGCTTTGCCCTCCTGGGTTGAGACGTGCCAGTCGGTCAGACCGTAGAGGATCTTCGCGGCCTCGCGCAGCACGCGCCCGTCGTCTTGGGGCACATAGCCCCAGCGCTCGTGCAGCAGGCGCTGGATAGTGCTCTTGCCGACCTTGGGCCAGCCACAGAGGGCGATGAAGGGGGGCATGTTGTCTCTCCTGAGGGAGGGGGCTGGGTCGACCTGTTCCTCCGCCCGCTCCGGGCTTCCTAGGGGGAATGGTGGGGTCTCGGCGTCAGATCTGGACGCTGAGGGCTTGGGGATCGAAAACGTAGGCGAGGGTGGCCTCGTGGCCTCGGCTTGGGTAAGGCCGGCGGGGTCGAGGTTCTCATCCGCGATGCCGGGGATGCAGGCACGCAGGTCCTGGGTGGCGCGATGGAAGGCGCGGCGTTTCCAGGAGGCGGATTCCGGCGGATCCGCCTGATCTCGGGCGCCCTGGGCGTGCGGTCTCTTTGCGCTCGCTGCACGAAGGGGATCGGGGACGTTGTGGATCTCGACGGGATCCAGCAAGCGGGCGAAAGGGGGCGTTCTTGGACGGGACGAAGAGCCACCTCCGGATCTCACCGCGCGCGGCCCAGGGGTCCGCCAACGGGCCCCGGGGCCGCTTGGCCTATCGGGATCCAGGATCGGCTGGTTTCCTGGGCCGGAGGGGGGGGAAGGGGCCGTCTGGTCTATAGGCTACGGGCGAGGTCGCAGAGGAAGTCCTTCTTCTCCTGCTTGGAGAGGTGGCGTAGAGCGCCGATACCTTCCTGGGATCCGCAGTGCCAACAGCGGCGGTCGCGTGCGTTGATCTTGCGCTTCCATGCTTCGTCCTCGATGCCGTCGGCCAAGCGATGCCGGGTCCAGCCGTGCTTGGGAGACGTCAGGGGAGCCATGAAGTAGTGGCCGGCGGGGATCTGGCCGCCGTAGGGGTTGGCCTCGCGCTGATTGTAGACGGGGAAACCGCGCTGGGTGCCGAGGTGCCGAGGTTGGATGTCGTTGGGCTACTTTCCGCCGCGGACCTGAACGACGAAGGAGATGATGGCGGCCTTGGGGACGGGGCGTCCGAGGAAGTGGAGGAGGATGCAGAGGAAGAGGGTGTTGAGATTCCAGCGCGCGGGGTCGGGATCGGTGTCGATGATATCATGGACGCCGGCTGGCCGGAGGTGGGCATCGTATTGGGCCCGGCAGGCGTCGCGAAGACCGCGGAGAAAGGTTGGATCCTGGGCGAGGAGGAGAAAAGCGGCGACCTCGTCCTGGTCGGGAAGCAGGGGGCCGGTCATGGGCAGATCGTGGCTCCTGGCTCGGCGGCGATGCGCCGGCGGGCGATGGCGGTGTAGCCGGGATCAATTTCGATGCCGACGGAGTGGCGTCCGCAGCGGGCGGCAGCGACGGCGGTGGATCCGCTGCCTAGGAAGGGATCGAGGATGGTGGCGTTTTCGACGGAGAAGATCCGGATCCAGTGCTCCAGCATGCGTACTGGCTTGACGGTGGGGTGGCCGCCGGCAGCCTTGCGCTCCTGGGCGGCGGGCTTGGGGGCGTTGGAGAGAACGCCGGGAAACTTGCCGTCGTCGAGGACGGAGACATCGATGAGGCCGGTGCGCCAGCGCATCCAGTTCTCGACGAAGGTGCCGTCCTTTGGCTTCTGCCCGAGGGTGATGGGTTCGATCATTGGCTTGAGCTGCGGAGTCTTGCGCTCGCCAAGGGCGGCGATGAAGCGGGCCTTGTCGGCCTCGGAGAGGGCTGAGTTTTTCCGGACGAAGTGATCCTGGGAGAAGGCCTTGGCCTGTCCTTCGTAGGTCCAGCCGAGGAGGTCCCGGATCTCGAATCCGGCATCTTCGGCGGCGATGGCGGTCCGGTGATAGAGGCGTCCTTGGGAAAAGGCGAGGAGGAAGCCGCCAGGCTTGAGGATCCGCAGGCACTCTGCGAAGATCGGGGTAAGGAAGGCCTGGAGGCGTCGACCCTGCTCGGGGTCGAACTTCATGCCGACCGGCAGGCCGCCGATGGTGCGCGCCTTCTTCTTCGACAAGAGGACTTTTTCATGGTCCCAAGTCCCGTCGAACTGGTCGATGAAGTAGGGAGGATCGGTGAGGACAAGATCGATGCTAGAATCCGCCAGGGACTTGAGCATCGTGGCGGCGTCGCCCTCGAGGATCCGGTGGTGGGTGGGCATGAAGGAGGAGATGGGTGTCTCCGTACCGGGACTAGGCCCCGGTGGCGATGTCGTCGTCGAGGCGGAGAATGTGTTCGCGCAGGCGGGCGAGCGCCTCAGCGCGAGCAATGGCGTACTGCGGGTCGGGCTCGAGCCCGGCGATGCGCCGGGCGTTCTGGGCACGGATCGCGTGGGCGGCGGCAAGCACGGCACCGTCGAGGGTGTCGGGTGACGGGGGCTCGGGTTCAGCCTCCTCGGGATCGAGGAATACCTCGTCGGGGAGGTCGGCGAGACCGGAGGGCTGGGCCTGGAAGGGGGCGGGGATCCCGGCCAATGCGTCCTCGGCGAGCGCGATCTCGGCGGTGGTGCGTCGTCCATCGGGCTCCTCGAGGGCGCCGGGGAGGTCGGGGTCGGCCTCGGCGTGCGCCCGGGCAAGGGGCAGGACGCCGGCGAGTGCTTGGGCGAGGCGGTCAGCGCGGCGCCGAGCGGCCTCGACCTCGGGGCCGGGAGAGGCGTGTGCGGCGGGGGCTGGAGCGTGTTCGAGGGCGTTGGCCGCCTCCCAGAGCAGGTCGGCGGGGTCCTGGGAGGGGGTCTCGCCCTCTTTGAGGGCGAGGGCGGCGCGGCGGAGGGCGGAGGGGGTCGGCATGGGGGAGGACCTAGGTCCGCCCCGCGTCCGGCACGAGGGGTCTCTAGCAGGAGCACCAGGCACCGACGCCCCAGACGACGGGGACGCTGTCGAGGATCCTGGAGAGGGGCTTCCTCACGTCGTTCCTAGCGGTCTGAGCGCACACGGTGGCGTTCTTGGCCTGGGCGATGAGGCGATCGCGCCGGGCGGCCTCGCCTTGGCTCAGGTGGAAGTCCTGGGCGCTGCAGACGGGGCGGTGGGTGGAGTGCAGGTGAGCGACCGAGATGGCGGACCCGCGGGCCTGGTAGCCCTTGGTCTTGGCGGAGAGGCGCTTGACGCGGGCGATGGCGCCGGCGCGCAGGCACTGAAGGTCGGCCTCGGCCTGCTGCTGGTCGGCCTGGATGAGATCGAGGGGCGCGCGGGCGAGGCGGGCATGGGCGCTGTCGCTCTTCGACGGGGCGAGGGCGCGGACGGCGAGGGCCGGCCCCATTTCTCAGCGACGTCGTGGAGGTGGTCGTGGGCGGCCTTGGGGGAAGCGACGATCGTGTCGGGGATCGAGATGCCCGAGGCGTCGGCGAAGGAGCCAGTGTAGCCGAGGTTGCCGTATTTGACGAGGACCTCGTCTTGGATCTTGCGGAATGTGGCACGGATCTGATTGTGAATGCGCACCTCTTTCGGGAGGGTTGCTTCGCAGTACTGGGAACCCATGGATGGCCTCGTCGGATCGGGGGTGTCTGGGAGGCTGAGGCCTCGCCTGCGGTCAGGCAGCGGGGCGGCGCCAGATCGGATCCTTGATGGTATCGAGGAAGGCCTCGTGGCGGGCGATCTCCTCAGCGGAGGGCATGATCCGGATCCCTGTGGCAGTGACGGTAGCTGTTTCGGAAATGGAGGGGCTGGCGGCACTGGTCGCGAGGGTGCGGGTGTCAGCAGGTCCGAGGTCGCCGAGCAAGCTCTGCTGTCGCCCGCCGATGAGCTCGAGATAGACGCGGGCGAGCAGTTGGCAGTCGAGGAGGGCGGTGTGCTTGTTGCGGCCGGTCAGCGGGATCTGGAAGCGCCGGCAGAGCGCGTCGAGTGAGACGGGGGATCCGGGGAACTTGGCGCGGGCGAGGACGACGGTGTCGATGACGCGCGTCGGGTCGATGGGGTCTTTGCCGAGGAGGCCGAGCTCGTGGTTGAGGAACTTGACGTCGAAGGGGGCGTTGTGGATGATGAGGGGGGCGTCGCCGAGGAAGGCGAGCATGTCGTCCGCAATGTGTTCGAAGAGGGGGGCGTTGGCGACCATGGCATCGGTGATGCCATGGATGCGCTGCGCGCCGATCCCGATGGGACAGAGTGGATTGACGAGCGTCTGGTAGGTTCGCCCTGTGGGGAGGTCGTTCATCAGTTCGACGGCGGCGATCTCGATGATACGGTCTCCCTGGCTGGGGTCGAAGCCGGTGGTCTCGGTGTCGAGGACGATCTTGCGCATGGAGGTCTCCTGGGGCGCCCGGGGGGTCATCGGCTGGCCCCCTGGGCGCCGGGGGTTTTGAGCCAAGCCTGGATCTGGCATGACAGCTGTTCCACAGTCAGCCGGTCATGGGCGGACTTCGGCGGCAGGGCCGCGGCGACGAGGCGCGGGACGGCGCCTTCGAGGGTCTTGGTGTCGATGATGGCCTTGCCGTCGCCTGCGCGCGTCTTGAAGCGATGCTCGGCCTTCGGAGCCTGTCCGCGGCGCAGGATTTGGCGCTGCCCGAGGTTCCAGGTCATGCCGACGCAGGCGCCGTCGGCGCGCAGGGCGATGAGGGCGATCAGTCCGCCCTTGGCAAGGGCGTAGTTCGAGGGATAGCCCGAGATCTGGAAGGCGAGGGGGCGGAGGATCGTGGCGCCGGCGGCCTGTCCGGCGATGCGGCACCAGACGCCGAAGGCGAAGAGGGCGTCCTCGCAGTCCGGTGGGATGGTGGCGGTCTCGGCCTCGGCGTCGGCGAGCGCGTGGTCGATGCGGAGGTACCGCCTGGGGCGGGCTTCGCCTGGGCGCTCCCAGCGCCAGGTGCGGAGGCCAAAGGGGTCGACATCAGGCACGAGGCGTCCCGCATTCTGGCCGTTCTTGACGAGCACGAGTGTACCGTCGATGGCGAGGAGGGTCATGGGGGATTTTCTTTTCGGGCGTGTTCGGCCATCGGGGACCGCCCGTCCGGGGGTGCCCGGCGGCCTGGATCCTGTTGTCCTACCCTGAGAGGACGGGGCTTCAGAGGGGAGGGAGGGGGAGGAGGAGA
>Ga0308417_1002790_pt1 | contig 11390 bp, 13 predicted proteins | sample HotsprSampleOS65_FD_203528 | JGI IMG/M metagenome (GOLD analysis project Ga0308417, IMG submission 203528) | Hot spring phototrophic mat microbial communities from Octopus Spring, Yellowstone National Park, Wyoming, United States - 20090730_OS65 ... | reverse complement strand
TCCCCATCGTCTAGCCAGGCCTAGGACACCGCCCTTTCACGGCGATAACGCGGGTTCGAATCCCGCTGGGGACGCCATCCACTCCCCCTCCGCTTGCCACCCCCGCTGCCGCCCATCCCGAGTGCCGCCCCTATGGCGGAAACCCGGCTGAAGAACGAATTTGCGAAACGAACCTACGAATCAAAAAGTATCATACTAATCAATTGCTTACAGGCACACCTGCGCCCTCGGAAGCGGCATTTCCGCCCCGATTGCCCCTCACTCGAACCGGTACCGCGTCCGCCCTTCATGCTCGTGCGCGATGCCCCGTTTCGTCCCCCGCACAAACGCCGCAATGTGCCGCGCATGCGGCGAGTCCACCTCCCGCTCGATCCGCTCCAGCGCCTCCTTCAGCTTCAGCTTAGACCGGTACAGCAGCCGGTATGCCCGCTTGATGTCGGCCACCTCCTGGCTCGTGAACCCCGCCCGCCGCAGCCCCACCACGTTCAGCCCCACCGGGCTGGCATACACCCCGCTGTACAGAAAGAACGGCGGCAAGTCCTGGTTCACTCGCACCCCGCCCCCGATCATCGCCAGCCGCCCGATCCGGCAATACTGGTGCACCACCACGCACCCGCTCACGAACGCCTGGTCCTCCACCGTCACATGTCCCGCAATCAGCGCGCAGCTCGCAATCACCGTCTGGTTGCCCACCGCCGCGTTGTGCGCGATGTGGCCCGAGCTCATGATGAAGTTGCCGTCGCCGACCCGCGTCACGCTTTCCGGCGCCGTGCCGCGGCTGATGGTGAAGTGCTCCCGGATCTTGTTCCCGTTGCCGATCACCAGGTAGCTGCGCTCGCCCGTGAAGTTCTTGTCGAACGGGTCGGTGCCAAGCGCCGCGCCCGCGCTGATCTCGTTGTCGTCCCCGATCGTCGTCCAGCGCTTCACCAACACATACGGCTCCAGCACGCACCGCGCGCCGATCGCCACGTCCTGCTCGATCACGCAGAACTCGCCGATCCGCGTCTGCGGTCCGATCACCGCTTCCGGGTGCACCTTCGCCGTCGGCGCCACATAGGCGGATGGATCAACAGGCATACACTGGGTATGATACCGGCCGCAGCCGGACAGCGAGGCGCGCATGAAGGTCAGGGAAATTGCCGAACGGCTCGGCCTCACCTGGGAAGGCGACGGCGAGCGCGAAGTCCTCCGCGTCGCCCCGCTCGATTCCGCCGGCTCCGGCGAGCTCGCCTTCGCCAACAGCCGCCGCGCCGTGCGCGACGCGCACTCCTCCGCCGCCGGCTGCCTGCTCGTCCCGCTCGATTTCCCCAATCCCGGCGGCCGCACCCTCATCCGCTGCAAGGATCCCCGCGCCGCCTGCGCCAAAGTCATCCCTTGGCTGCATCACCTCGCAGAGCCGCCCCGCGGCATCCATCCCGCCGCGCTCATCGGCGCCGACTGCGTCCTTGGCGACAACGTCTCCATCGGTCCGCTCTGCGTCGTCGGCGACGGCGTCCGCATCGGCTCAGGCAGCACGCTCCACCCCGGCGTGCACGTCTATCCCGGCGTCGAAATCGGCGAGCGCGTCATCATCCACTCCGGCGCCGTGATCGGCGCCGACGGCTTCGGATTCGTCTTTGAAAGCGGCCGTTACGAAAAATTCCCGCAGGTCGGACGCGTCGTCATCGGCAATGACGTCGAGATCGGCGCCAACTGCACCATCGACCGCGCCGCCCTCGGCGTCACCTCCATCGGCGAAGGCACGAAGCTCGACAACCTCGTTCACATCGCCCACAATTGCCGCATCGGCCGCCACGTCGTCATCGCAGCGCAAACCGGCCTCGCCGGCGGAACCGTGATCGAAGACCACGCCGTCATCGGCGGCCAGGTGGGCATGGGCGACAACGTCACCGTGAAGTCCGGCGCCGTCGTCGGCTCCGGCGCCGGCATCCTCAGCTCGAAAGTGCTGCGCGGCGGCGGCGAAGTCTGGTGGGGCACGCCCGCGCGGCCCCTCAAGGAGTATCTCGAAACCCTCGCCAGCGTCGGCCGCCTCCCCCAATTGCGCCGCGAGGTGGAAGAGCTCCGCCGCCGGCTGGACGAACTGGAAAAACAGCGCGGCTCATGAGAATCATCGTCGGCGGCACGGGCAGAAAAACCGGCAAGACCACGCTCGTCTGCCGCATCCTCGCGCTCAGCCCCGGGCGCCGCTGGACCGCCGTCAAGGTCTCTCACCACGCGCCCGACTCCGGCGCCCCTTTCGAAATCCTTGAGGAAACCGGGCCCGGCCCGTCCGGCGACACGCGCCGCTACCTCGCCGCCGGCGCCGCCCGCGCCTTCTGGCTGCGCGGCGACCTCGCCCGCGCGCTGCCCGCCCTGCGCGCGCTGCTCGATTCCTGTGAAAACTGGATCGTCGAATCCACCCGCGCCGCGCGTCTCCTCCAGGCCGACCTCGTCCTCACTGCCGGCAGCGGGCCGCCTCCCGGTGATGCCGCGCTACAAGCCCTGCTCGGCGCCGCGCAGCCGCAGCGTCAGCCGGAGCCGCTGCGCTGACTCCTCCGCCTCCACCTCCAGCGCGCCTCCCGCCACTGCCGCGAACCGCCCCAGAAAGCCGCACTCCGACGCCGACCGCAGCAGCCGCGCCGCCTCGCGCGCGTCGCCGCAGCCGCCGCCCCACACGCGCGCCAGCACCCAGCCTTCGCCGCTCTCCACGCCCGCATGGATCGGGTCCGGGCATCCGGCCACGTCCCGGAAAAACGCCACCGCATGGCCGGCCAGCCGCTCGAGCGATTCCGGCGCCTCCACCCACCCTTCCGCTTCCAGGTGCAAGTCGAGCGCCGCTTCCTCCTCCTCGAACATCCGCCGGCTCAGGCGCCGGAACAATTCCGCTACCGATTGTTTCAGACGCGCCGCCGGCCGCAGCATCGCGCACAGCACCGCGTCGTCCAGCAGCCAGTTGGCGTGCTGCACCATCGCCCGGAGCCGCCGGCAGTGCGGGATCAGGTCCGGCCGCGCCTCGCTCACCACCATGTCGAGATAGTAGGCCGCGGACTCGATCCCCGAAAGCGGCTGCCGCAGTTCGTGCGTGAGATGGCGGATCAGTCCCGCCGCGTCCGGCACTTCTGCTTCAGCGCGGGATAGCGGCGCGGATTCGGCGGGCTGCATGGAGGACTCTCCCTGCAGAATACCATCCGCTGTCAGCGGCCATGTTCGCGTGTATGGCGCTCGTCGTGGTCCTCGGCCGCTTCGAGGTGCGTGAGCATTTCCAGCGGCTGCCCGAAGCCGTTTTCGAGCGCCTCCTCGATCAGCGTCGCCGTGTGATGCGCCGATCCCAGGCTGGTCGCGTACGGGAAGATCAGATGCGCCTCGGCAAGCAGCCGCCCGCCCGTCGTCCGCAGCCGCAGCCCGTGATAGTGGATCCCGTGCTCTTTCGCCAGCCCGTCCAGCGCCTCGCGCAGCCGCGATTCGATCTCCGGGTCCGCGTAGTCCAGCAGCCCCTGCGCGCTGCGCCACACAAGCTGCGCCCCCGACCAGAGGATTTGCAGCGCCACCAGGACCGCCACGATCGGGTCGAACGGCTTCCAGCCGGTGGCGATCACCAGCGCCACGCCCGCAAACGCCGCCACGCTCGTGAGGCAGTCCGTCAGCACGTGCTTGCCGTTGGCCTCGAGAATCAGCGAGTGGTGCTTCCGCCCCGTGCGGATCAGGTGCCAGCCCAGCGCGCCATTGACCAGCCCCAGCCCCAGCGTGATGCCCGCGCCCAGCGTCAGCCGCTGCAGCGGCAGCCCCTGCCGCCACTGGTAGGCGGCCGTCACCAGGATCGACACCGCCGCCGCCGCGATCAGCGCCCCTTCAAAGCCCGCCGAAAAAAACGCAATGCGGTCGAGCCCGTAATGATACCGCCCGCCCGCCGGGCGCCGGCTCAGCCGCAGCGCGAACGCCGCAAAGCCCACCGCCGCCACATGCACCACGCTCTCGATGGCGTCGGAAAAGATCGAGGACGAGTTGGTCAGATGCCACGCCGCGCCCTTGCCCGCCAGCATCAACACGCCGATGGCGAGCGAAAGCCGCATCGCCAGCGCCGGCGCCGCGCCCCCGTGCGAGTGGTCCACAAGCAGGATTGTAGCCGAGACGCAGCGCGCCGGGCGCTACTTCTTCCACGAGATCGACAGCCCCTGCGGCGATTCCGCCAGGAACTCCGTGCGCACCGCAGGGTCGTTCCGGATGCGCTCGAGAAACGGCCGCAACGCGAACGCCGCATTGCGCGTGTTGTGCGCCAGAATCGCCCCCCCGCGCCGCACCTTCGGCAGCACCAGCTCGTAGTAACGCAGGTAGTCGGGCTTCCAGGCGTCGATCAGCACGATGTCGAAAGGCCCGTCGATCCGCGCCGCCTCTGTCAGCGCGTTGGCCAGCCGCGCTTCCACCACGTCCGCCACGCCCATCGCCGCGAAATTCCTCTGCGCCGCCGCGTGGCGCTCCGGATCGATCTCGATCGTGACGAGCTTGCCGCCCGTCTTCTTCAGCGCCATCGCGAACCATCCGCCCGAGTAGCCGGTCGACGTCCCGATCTCGAGCACGCGCTGCGCCTTCAGCTCGAGCGTCAGCTTGTAAAAAAACCGCCCGTCGGCGGGATCCACGCTCATCGCGCGGTGCGCGTCCTTGCGCATCGACTCCAGCACCGCGCGGGCGCGCTCCTCCGAATACGGTTCGGACAGCAGCAGGAGCAGCAGCAGGGGAATCATCGGAAAGCTGGGCCGCCGGGGCCTCGCCTTCTACACTATCAGCACCAGCAGTCGATGCCGCCCCGCAGGTTGTACACCTCGCGAAAACCCATCTGCCGCAGCAGCTGGCACGCCGCCAGGGAGCGCATGCCGCTCTTGCAGTGCACGATCACCGGCCGCTCCGGGTCCAGCCGGTGCAAATGCCGCGGCAGCTCCCCCAGCGGAATGTGCATCGTGCCCGGAATCGACCGCGCCCGCCGCTCATGCGCCTCGCGTACGTCCACGAACTGCGCGCCGCGGTCTTCGCCCATCAGGTGCTTCGCTTGGGAGGGAGACAATTCTGCAATCATCTGTCTTGGAGATGCGCCGCTCGCTCATCCGGTGACACGCGGCGCGCACAGCGGCTCTTCCTCCGCAGCGCCGCCCTCTCCCATCCGCCACGAGCGGGCTTCCACAAACACGCCTTCCTGGAAGGCCAAAATCACATGGGACACGCGCGGGTGCGCCTGCCGGCGGTCTTCTTCCGACATCCCGGCAGAGCCGTTGTGATGCGAGTGGTAGTAGCCTACGATCTCCAGTCCCGCCTCGCGCGCCTCGCGTTGCGCGGCAAGCTGCTCTTCCGGGTCGATCAGGAACCGCCTTCGCCGGTCCCCCGGGTGCGCGTTCCGGCAGGCGTAGACCCTCGCCACCTCGCGCCCCTCTTCCGTCTGCCTTCCCGCCAGAATCCCGCAAGCCTCTTCCGGCGCCGCTCTCCGCGCATGCTCGATCAGCTCCTCCCACAACAAGGGAGACGGGAAGTAGATTCCCTTCCCTTGAAGCGCCGCGGCGCCGCTGTCCGCCCCCATGGCCCTCACGCGCTCTCGTGCTTCCGCGCGCATTCTTCCGAGCAGTAATACAGCGTCTCCCCGCCCCGCGCGCGCTTCACCGCCAACTGCTCGCTCACATACACGCCGCACACAGGGTCCCGGTGCAGCTTGCCGCCGATCTCCGGCCTCGCGCTCCGCCCGCCCTTCGCCAGAAAGTCGTGCAGCGCCCGCGCAGCCGCGCCCAACAGCACGCGGATCACCGGCACAATCAGAATGAACAGCAGCAGAAACGCCAGCAGCCGCAGCATCGCCGTTTACTCCACCCTGAGAAGCGAAAAGGGCGCCCTCGCGCGGGCGCCCCTCGCCAGTCCAGCCGGCATCCGGCTCACTTCTTCTTTTTCGTGCCCTTCTTCGCGTCCGGATTCTCGTACGTGGTCTCGATCTTGCCGGAGATCAATTGCAGCAGCCCCTTCGCGCCTTCCGCGTTCGCTCCGTTCGGGTCGAGTTCCAGATACTTCTCGCACGCCTCCTTCATCCCCGCCGGCGGGATGGGAGTCCCGTCCGGCTTGAGCTCCATTTTGCTGCTCAGCGCGCTGCAATACTGGAACCACGCCGGCGCGTACTTCGGGTCCAGCTCCGTCGCTTTGCGGAAAGCCACCGTCGCCGGCTCGATCTGCCCCGTGTTGATGTACACGGCGCCCAGGTTGAACATGTACTTGCCGCCGCCCGGAGGGTCGAGCGCCGTGGCTTTTTCCAGCTCCGCGTTGGCTTCATCGTACTTCTTCATCTTGGCCAGCACCAGCCCGTAGTTGTTGTGGATGCCGGCGTCGCCCGGCTGCAACTCGAGCGCCTTCTGATACGCCTCCCCAGCCTTTTGCAGAGCTTCATCGCGCTCCGCGCCGGTCTTGGTCGTCGACAGTCCGTCATAGGCTGCCGCCAGTTGCACCCACACCGCCACCTGCTTCGGGTCGATCTCGCCCGCCTTCTGCAGGTTCTCCACGGCTGTCGGGTAATCCTTGGCCTGCAGCGCGGCGTAGCCGGCGTTGAAGGCGTCGTTCAACGCCTTGTTCCGCGCCATCTGCTGCGCGCGCTCCTTCAGTTGCCTCTCCATCGCCGCGCGCTGCTCGGGCGTCATCTCCTTCAGCACTTCCTGCGTCACCTGCCCCGTCTGCTGCGCCGCCTCCATCGCCTTGCGCTTCGCCGCAATTTTCTGGATGTCGCAGAAGTCCTTCAGCTCGACGGGATCGCCCATCTGGCTGCGCACGCCGTTCAGCACGTCCATCACCTGCCCGTTGAATTCGCAACTGAGGGAGAACGTGCCGCCGATCGGCATTCCGCTGTACACCCACTCGCCCCGCTTGTTCGTCTTCGTCTGCCAGTTGCCTTTAATGTCCTTGCGTTCGATCTTGATGATCACGCCCTGCAACGGCTTGCCGTCTTCGCCCAACACCCGGCCCATGAAGGTTCCCATTTGGGCGCTCGCCAGGCTGGCGCTCGCGGCGCAGACGGCCGCCCATAAAACAATTCGCTGGATCGTGCGCAGCATCTAAAAGACCTCCAGATCCTAATCAGACCTCATTCTCAGCGTACTACAGCGCCTTGGCCGTTTGCATGACTCCGGAGTACACTTTTCAGGCTTTCTTACGGCAGAAACTGTGCCAGATACCCGCCGCTCTGCCACAGCGCAGCCTGCCGCATCTCCAGGCTCCCCTCATAAGCCCGGTCTTCCACTTCAATGCACACCGGACCGTCGTAAACCTCCACGAGCACCGAGCACAGCCGCCCCCAATCCACGTCTCCCAGCCCGGGCAGCTTCGGCGTGTGATACTCCAGCGGGCAGGCCAGCAGCCCCACCTCGTTCAGCCGCTCCCGGTCCACGCGCGCGTCTTTCGCATGGAAGTGGAACAGCTTGTCCCTGAACTCCCGCAGCACTTTCACGCAGTCCATTCCCTGCCACACGAAATGCGACGGGTCGAAATTCAGCCCGAAATTCGCCGAGGGAATGTCGTTGAACATCCGCCGCCAGATCGCCGGCGACGTGGCCAGGTTCTTCCCGCCCGGCCATTCGTCTTTGGTGAAAAACATCGGGCAGTTCTCGATGGCGATCTTCACCCCGTGGTCTTCGGCGAACTTTACCAGCGGCTTCCATGTCTTCAGAAAGCGCGGCCAGTTGTCGTCGACGGTCTTCGACGGGTCCCGCCCGATGAACGTGTTCACCACGCCCACGCCCAGCAATTCCGCCGCCCGGATCACTTTCTTGATGTGCTCGACATAGACCTTCGCTTCGTTGGCGTCCGCGGCCAGCGGGTTCGGGTAGTAGCCCAGCCCGCTGATGCCGACGCCCGTTTCCTCGCACAGCCCGAGCACCTCTTCCGCCTTCCTCTTGGTGAATCCGTTGACGTCGATGTGCGTCACGCCCGCGTAGCGCCGCTCGGCCCTGCCCACCGGCCAGCACATCACCTCCACGCAGTCGAAGCCGCTCTCGCCCGCGAACTCGAGAACCTGCTTCAGGTCCAGATCCGGCAAAATCGCGCTGACAAATCCAAGTTGAATCATTCCAGACTCTCCCTATCTACTCTACGCCGAACCTACTCCACGCTCCACTTTCTCAGCTCCACGCCCCGCCGCGGCGCCATCTCCACCTCCAGCCGCACCGCCTGCGTCTCCGCCGGCGCGCCGTCCCGTTCCTTCCACGCGCCGCCGCTTTCCACCAGCACGCGCCACGACTGCGGCGCGCCGCCTTCGCCCCACTCGGGCGCGGCTCGCTGCACCTTCTTCGGCCACGGATAGCGGTACTCGATCCATTCCTTCGTGCCGCGGGCACCTCCGAAGCGGAACCCTTCGCGGTCCGGCGGGTCTTCATGCGTGGCGCGGCTTGCCAGCACGATAGGCGTGTTCGGCTCCCACCGCGTTTCACCCCCCGCCACCGGAAACATCGTGATCCGCAGCCGCGCCGCGCCCATCGGGATCAACTCGATCTCCTCGGGCGGCCGCTCCGTCTTTACCGGGCTCATCTGAATCTCGCCGGGCAGCCCGTTCGGCTCCAGCCGCCACTCCGGCACTCGCCGCCCCCTCGCCCGGATCCACAACGGCGCGCCGCTCCAGGTGAAGGGCTGCGCCGGCGCGCTTCCGCCGCGCTTGACCTCCATCGGCCCGTCCAGATCGAGCGCGAAATTCCACGGCGTGGCCGGAAACACCTCGTACTGCCGCCAGTCGCCCTCGCCGCCATACGCCTGCCAGCGCTCGGCGATGCGCAGCGAAAATGCCAGGGGCCCGTAATGCACCGACGCCGCGTTTTTCTGCTGCGGCCACCGCCGGACTTCGATCTCCGCCGGCAGCGTCAGCTCCACCGTGTCGCCCTGGGCCCACTCGCGCTCGATCGTCAACCACGCTGCGCCCGCAGGCACGGCCAGCTCGCGGCCGTTCACGGCAGCCCGCGGCTTTTTCGCCCACGACGGAATCCGCAGCGCCAGAGGAAACCGCACGGGCTTTTTCGCTTGCACCGTCATCTTCACGGTGTCGCCAAACGGGTAATCGGTGATCTCGCGGATCGTTACCTGTTCTCCGCTTCCGACCCGCGCCTGCACGGTGTTGGTGGAATAGAACACCGCCGCCAGCCCGTTGCCGCCCGCCGCCATCCACTGCCGTTCGGCATAGTAAGGCCAGCCCATCGCCGCATTGTGCTGGCAGCAGCGGTAGCCGTACGGGTTGTAGCTGTACATGTCCCCGCTGTTGTCGATGGCCGGCGCCTTGTCCTGCCGGTCGAGCTGAGGCTGGTTCGGAGCGGTCAGATAGTGCAGTCCCCGCAGGTCCGCGGTCATCGAGGCGGGCAGCGAATTGAAGGCGATCTCTTCGGTCCGTTCGGCCCACTTGGCGTCGCCGGTGATCCCGAGCAGCATCTCGTGGCTGAACATCAGCTCCACCCACGTGCAGGTCTCCGTGCCCTGGCGCGGGCCCCGGAAACCGGGCCGCGCGTTCTCGTCGGCGGCGAAACCGCCGCCGGGGCCGTTGCCATACAGCCGCATCATCGTCTCATAGTTGCGCTCGGAAGCCTGCAAATAGCGCACATCGCGGGTCTGCTGAAAGTATTGCGCCGGCTCGCGGAAGCACTGCCCGAAGTTCACCCCGTGCCACGACGCAATGCCGCCCGCCCAGTCCGCCGTGCGCTCGTGGTTGACGCGCGCCGCATCGAGCAGCCACTTCTCCCCGGTCTGCGAATACAGCCAGTAAATGTGGTCGAGATTATCGCCGCCGCGGAACTTCTGCCAGCTCGCCGGAAGCAACTGCTCGAGCGGCTGCGCGTGAAACCAGCGGAAATACCGCAGCAGAAAAGCCGGCACGCGCTTGTCCCCGGTGGCCTCGTAATGCGTGCGCAGCACATAAATCATGACCATGTTCGGCCACAGGTCGAGCGCCTCCAGCTTGCCCAGCGTGTGCTCGCCCACCAGGTTCGCCGCCGGCCCGAAATAGCCGTCCTCGCGCTGCGAGGCGAGCACCGCCTCCACCCACTGCCGGCTCTCAGCGAGGATCCGCTCGTCGCGCAGCACGTAGCCGAGGTTGATATAGCCCTTGAGCCAGTACGGCAGCTCTTCCCAGCCGAACCGCCCGTGCCCGCGCGGGTCGAGCCACGCATTTCCCTCGCGCCGGCAATACTGGCTCAATTCGGGCAACCGCCCGCTGAAGCCTTTCGCCATGCGCCGGAGCTGCTCGCCGAGCCATCCTTCAGGCTGAATGGCGCCCGCGGGGAGTTTGACCAACGGCAGCGGGCGCAACGGCTCGCGGTTGCCCGGATACAGCGTGTTCTGCCCCGGCGGGAGTCCGGAGCGGACGCCGGGAGCCGCAGCCGCCGCGCCTTTCACCCTTCCCGCGGCGGGCTGAGGCTGCGCGAACGCGGCAGGCAGCAGGGCCAGCACACAGAGGACGGCTTTTTTCATGCGATTCAGCATAACCAACCGCGGAACCGCGCGGAACCGGATTGCGTATCCTGTATCGACAGGCTGCTGGCAACCATGGATCCTCTGCACACGCTCGCGCTCGCGCTTGGGGGCGGCATCGCCGCCGGACTGCGGCTCTACGCCACGGTTCTCGGATTGGGCCTCGCCATCCGCCTCGGCTGGCTGGAGCTTCCCGCTGCTCTGGCAGGGCTGGAGATCCTCGCGCATCCCGCTGTGCTCGCCGCCGCGGCCGTGGCGTACGTGGCCGAGTTCATCAGCGATAAAATCCCGTGGTTCGACACCTTCTGGGACGCCATCCACACCTTCATCCGGCCCATCGGCGCGGCCATGCTCGGCGCGGCTGCTTTCGCCACGCTCGATCCGGCGGCCCGCACGTCGCTGGCGCTGCTCACCGGCGGCGCCGCGCTGTCGGCCCACGCTTCCAAAGCCGCCGTCCGCTTCGCCGTCAACCACAGCCCGGAGCCGTTCTCCAACTGGCTGCTCAGCCTCGCCGGCGATTTCACCGTGCCCGCGCTGCTCTGGCTCACTTTCGCGCACCCGTGGCTTGTGCTGGCCGGCGCGGTCCTGTTCCTGATTCTCTTCGCCTGGCTGTCCGTCAAGATCTTCCGCCTTTTGAAACGCGCCTTCGCCGCGCTCCGCGAGCGTTGGTCGGGCGCGCCAGCAGGCGCCTGATCAGCGCATGCCGGCGCACTCTTCATACAGCGCGCGCCACCGCTCCACCATGCGATCGAGCGAAAATTCGCGCTCGCACCGCCGGCGGTTGCGCAAGCCTGCCGCCCGCCTCAGCTTTTCGTCGGCTGCCCACCGCCGCAGCGCCTCCACGTAGCCCCCGAAGTCGCCCCGCTTCACAATCGCCGGCAGATCGGGCGAATCCAGCATCCACGCCGAGTCTCCTGCGTCGGTGCACAGCGCCGGCAATCCCGTCGCCATCG
>Ga0308417_1002788_pt1 | contig 11394 bp, 10 predicted proteins | sample HotsprSampleOS65_FD_203528 | JGI IMG/M metagenome (GOLD analysis project Ga0308417, IMG submission 203528) | Hot spring phototrophic mat microbial communities from Octopus Spring, Yellowstone National Park, Wyoming, United States - 20090730_OS65 ... | reverse complement strand
CCCCGCCCGGACGCTGCTCTGCCTTCGACGGTTCACCCCCACGTGTGTGGGGACAACTAGCTATCCCATTGCTCCTCCGATACTGTGAGACGGTTCACCCCCACGTGTGTGGGGACAACTGCCAGCCGCCACCCAAGACGGGCCATGCTAGACGGTTCACCCCCACGTGTGTGGGGACAACGTTCACCCCGCCCGGACGCTGCTCTGCCTTCGACGGTTCACCCCCACGTGTGTGGGGACAACTAGCTATCCCATTGCTCCTCCGATACTGTGAGACGGTTCACCCCCACGTGTGTGGGGACAACGGAAAATCGGCTTACAGAAGAAGAACTGGAAGCCGGTTCACCCCCACGTGTGTGGGGACAACGCAGGGGCCGTTGGAAGGGCCGAGAAGGCTGCTCGGTTCACCCCCACGTGTGTGGGGACAACTCAGCTGGGGATCCCAGTCATCCCCACGCCGTTCGGTTCACCCCCACGTGTGTGGGGACAACGGATCCCTGGCGATTACCGCTGACCCAACAGTCGGTTCACCCCCACGTGTGTGGGGACAACGTTGGTAACGGGTGTAGTACTCTCCCTGGAGATCGGTTCACCCCCACGTGTGTGGGGACAACGCGCCGTCACGTCTGCCCGCAGGATGTTGGCCTGCGGTTCACCCCCACGTGTGTGGGGACAACTGAACTTCAACAGTTGGGTGGGGTGCATCCGTAAGGTTCACCCCCACGTGTGTGGGGACAACGTGTTGCAAACACGCGTACAGGGTTCTCTATCACGGTTCACCCCCACGTGTGTGGGGACAACGTCTCGTCGACAACCGAGTATACTGACGTAGACTGGTTCACCCCCACGTGTGTGGGGACAACGCGGGCTAAAGGTGCTACTCAGGACGCAGATACACGGTTCACCCCCACGTGTGTGGGGACAACCCCCATCCTCTGCTTCTAGCGTCAGCCCTTGCACGGTTCACCCCCACGTGTGTGGGGACAACGGCGTTGAGCACGAAAACTTGCCCACCTTCTGGGGGGTTCACCCCCACGTGTGTGGGGACAACCCGATGCTGGTAGCGGATGTGGTGATCTGCTTGGGGTTCACCCCCACGTGTGTGGGGACAACTCTTCGACTACGCCCAAGAGCTGTACGTTATCGTCGGTTCACCCCCACGTGTGTGGGGACAACGGCAGCCACTGCCACGCGGCAGTGGCCGCTTTCGCGGTTCACCCCCACGTGTGTGGGGACAACATCTGGAGTTGGATTAGCAGACGCGCAGCAGACACGGTTCACCCCCACGTGTGTGGGGACAACACTTCCAATTTTGCTGATTTTAGTAGGTTTTGACCAGCAGCACCCCTTCTATGTCTACTAGCTGCCGTGAGGGATCCCCGATGCTTTTAGCCCAAAATCCCTGCTCCGAGTTGGTGGAGTAGATCATTAGCGCTGAGCCATTGCCTATTTTGCTGGTCACTCGCGCCCACAGTTCTTCTCGAACCAGGGCTGAGACTCGACCGACAAACACCCCTGCTTTTACTTCAAACAGCCAGCGGCTCAGATCGCCCCTCAAGCTGGCTGGGACGCTTTCCAAGATAAAAACCACCATCAGACCGACGTTTCCTCATCTAATTCCTCTCCGTAGCTCACTCCTCCCTCAACAGATCCTTTCTTGTCATCCCAAAGGGATCCCACAAAGTCAGCCTCGTCCTTGGTATTTCTAAAACCTAGAATTGTGTCAACATCATCTACAATTCTTTGCATCAACCGATATTCTGCAAACTTCTCCCGACATAGTCGCCTGGTTCTCGACTCAAGATTTGAGTGTGCTTCGGATGCGGCCTTAAAAGCAGCAGGAATTGTAATCTCTGTCTTGTAGAGATCTGCGACATCATAAACGAAAGATAAGGGTTTGCCCACGTGAATAAACCCCAATGCAGTTGAGTAGCCCACAGCATTTAGGGCCGATTGACAAACAGAGTATAGACAGGCATTAGCAGCAGAAAGAGCTCTGTTAACCGGATCGGAGTGCTCCCATTTTTTGGGTTTGTAGTCTCGACCTCTCCATTTCACCCCCATTTCTTTGCTTAATCGATTGTAAACCGTTCGCACTCGCACCCCTTCTAGGCCGCGGATCTGCTCAAGAGTCAGTCCATCCTTCAAAGGTTCGGTAAATCGAAACGCATACATACGCCGAACCACTTCCAGGTGCTGAGCTGGATCTGCCCATAACTTGGCCTGGTGGTAGAGCCTTTCCACACTACTGGAAGGATGGGATCCACTGGCATAAAAGCGCAGTCCATCTTCACCAACCCACTGAACTGAACATAGGCCATCTGCCAAGTTCTTGATGGCGGCATGAGTAATTACAGCTCCGGGGCCTAGCATCAACGCTGTCAAACTGGCGCAAGGGATCACATACCTTCCATCTTCCTGCAAAACAGCAACAGCCCTGGCATCCTGTTCAATACGGCATCGTTCTACATAGACATAGCTAATGCTGTCTCGAACCTTTGGAATAGATCGTAGACTTGTCGTAACTGGCTTGTTCTCCATACAGATTCTCTTCTAAAAGGCAGAGTGGCTGATTTTACTCAAGGACAAGAGCCCACAGCCGTAAGAGCGGCCTCGTCCAATCCCTTGCTGCACCGCTTTAACCAAAACCTCGGCATCGGTTACTCGCAATATGCCCTGGAACAACACAGTGTATATGCGGACTGGCCCAGGGATCTCCTTTTTGATCCCAAAGATGTTGGGCGATGGGATCCCTTCTGCAGCTAACACCTCAAATCCATGCCGCTGGCCCTGACGACATAACCACTCCAGTTGATCCGCAAAGCGAAAAAATCCGACAATCTTGTGGGTCTTCTTGTCTCGCTTGCTGGGATTTGCCCGCAGGCGAAACCGAAAGCACTTTCCCTTGGCCAGAACTTCTGCTGTCAGGTCAAAGGTTTTCACCTCTGGATCCCTTTGGACATAGCCCTTTGGCAGGCGAGACCAATCGGGTTGAATCGCAGACTGTACCAAAATAGTGTAGCCATCCGGTTCTTGACGATAGAGAATGCACCAATCGGATCGAGGAGTTTGGGTAGGCTGATCAGGAAAACCATGCATAATTCGCTGATGCAAAGCATGAGCATTGCTGAGATCCCTTTGCACTAAGAGTTGTCGTTCGTTGAGAACTAGCCGGGAAAGATACATATTGCCTCCGGGAGTGCATAGTATTCTGTCTTGACGGCTCGACGACCGAAACGCCGCGGCTGCCAGCTCAAAGGCACATCCTGACGAATATCCAAGCTATCTGAGACTTCCAACACAAAACGAAGTTGAGATGGATGCTTCTCACGTCTGGAACACTCGTAAGGATGCTGGCGTAAAGCTTCCAGCAAGGGTTGCTCCACAACTTCTATTCGCACAGAGCGGCTTGGAATAAAGCTTTTTCGGCCCAAGAACAGTTGCCAGCGCGGTCTTTCAAGAGCCTGATCCAAAGCTCTGAGTAAATCGGGATCCCCTTCCAATCCCACCAAGTAATCGCCATCTGCTACGTAGTAGCGCTCGCTGATGGTAGTTTTAGCCTTATCCCTATCGTGCATGTTGTTTTGCACCGTGTGGAAATCCTTGCGCAGGATCCCTTCTTTATTGACTCGCACCCCCATTTTGAGAGCAGCCAGATCACCGACAGGTTCCCAGCGAGGACGGCCCAGCGCGGCACAGAGGATCCCGATTACAGCAGACTTGGTAGGCTCACGACGGCTATCGCGATAGTCGAACTGGCTGTGGTCGCCCCAACTCATCATGGGAGCACGCAATCGCATTAGGAGCGTAGACATGGTTCTAACCCTCCTGACCGCTACCAACAACATCAAGAGCTTCGAGAGCTTTCTGTATAAGACTCTCAACAGAACCTTCCTGGCTGGGTTTGAGCACGCTTAATCTGCTGGACAGCCTATCGAGAGTGACAACTCCCCTATACTTCACATCAGATTCCCCATACATCTTGATAAGCTCTCCCCAGTGAGTATCCAGAGCCTTAACGGCATTTTCCAGCAAGCTCAATCCTGCTTTGGGAGCAACTGGATCTTCAAAAGCATCCACCAAGGAAATAGGCTGACATTTCCGAACTACCAACATCACCAGTGCAGGCCGAGTGTGAGCCGCAAACCCATTTTGATGTCCGCTGGGAACGGCATGAACAAAGGCTGTAGCAAAAGCTTTGACAATGGATCCCAGATGCTCAGTTCCTCCCAAGTTATGAATCAACTGTTCTTTATCCAGAACAGCAAAGCGATAGTAAGTCGAGCTGTTATACCCAGTCTCACCCATGTGATCGGCTCCAGTGTCATCACTGCCACTCAGATCATCTACGGCTGTAAAGAAATCAAACTCTTGTTGCAAGACATTGACGCTAATTGCATGGGCCACTTGAACAGCAGCATCAACATTTACTGCAGGCAGCGAGGCCATCATACGACCAAACAAAGCCACGTCGCCCGGCTTGCCTGTACCAGTCAGAGCTCTTTCGATGGCTTTGGCAATCTCTTTGGGCAGCTCTCGATTATTCCCGGCTAGACCAGGAGAAACAACTCCCCAGTTTTTAACTAGGACATTGGCAATGGCCTCCAGCTCTGTATAACCTAAAAATAGAATTGTTCTTGTTTTACCGGGCTTTTTCGGGTCTTCCTCTGCTCCCAAATGCTTCAAGGCTAGCTTAGCTGCCAATTCAGCCTTCTCTTCAGAAATCTCTTTCTGGACAAGTAATGCTTTCAGGTTGGGCAGCCACAAACGAGAGCGACAAGCAAACTGATCTGCACTCACATCTGAGTATTGTTGATAATAAAGTCGCACCGCTCGTTTTTGGCACTGGCTAGAAATCCGCGCCCGAGGACGACCACCGAATACCGTAGACTTAGGCATTCCATTTTCATCTCGGTTGAGGTTGGCAGGGCAGAAACTTTGGATCAGGTGAATTTCCAGTCGCATGGTTTCTTTCTCTTTGTTTCGTTGCATGGTGACTTCTCCTTTGAGTTATGGGATCCGAAGATTCTCGATGATCTAGCTAGGAACGAAGCTGTTTTAGTTTGGCTTTCGCTTCTTACATATCGGTTTCGACCTCATCAATTGCCTCAGAAGTTGCATCGTCAACCTCCTTTTTCCCTTCAGATTCAGAAGAAGATATTTGCCAAAAGGTTCTAGCCCATCTGTCCTGAACAATTTGATTAGGATGATTCCATAAGCAAAGGTCAGCGATTAGCGTTGGGTAGTGGACGAAAATCTTCCTATCACTTTTGCTTTTCATTTGTCGCACCAAAGCTGTAATTGGGTATTGAATGTAGTCAAGCTCTGCCTCAAGAAGAGACTTAAATCTTTTCTCTGGGCCTTTGGAGGGTTCAGCGCTGTCTTGCAGTTCACGACAGCTTTTTGCAAAGTTACTGGGGTCTGGCTCCACGTCTTGGTCATGGTAAACCGAGAGGCAAGCCACAAAAATCCAGATATCCTGTTGCCATTCGGGGATGCCTTCCAAATAGGGCAGTACAAAGGGGTAAACCTTCCACAAATGGTAAGCTTCGCCAGAGAGTGCCCGCTTGAAGGCGGCTCTTGTGCCGTTGTCGTTTTTGACGCGCTCCTGAATTGCTTGTAAAAACCTTGTTGCCCGCTCCAGTCGATTGTGTGATAAAGTCTGGACTCTGGTCATGACTTAGTCTCCTGCTTAGAAACAGCTTGCTCTTTCCTTTGATTTTTCTTTGTGGCTTTTTGGTTTTGGGCTTTCCTTTCCGCCGGGCTGAGGCGGAGATCTGCCAGTTTCTGCTCCAAAGTCTGCAGGGCCGCGGCCCTAGCCTGGTAGTTGCGAATAGATTCTATGGATTCGGTGAAGGCTTGGCGGGCAGCAGTTTGGACAGTTTGAGTCCAGGCAGGTAGGGTCTTGGATCCATAGCGAGTGATCCCATCAGATCCAGTTTGGCTATCTTGAGGCAAAGCATACAGCAGCTCTGGAAAGGCGCGATCGAGATCTGCCCAGTAACGAGATTCTCCATCTAGGGCATTGGCTAGTTTCTCGGGCTCCCCATTTTTGAGGACTTCTGCCATGGAAAAGTAGGGACTACCTTTGAAAGAGCGAAAAATTTGTTGATGACTCTCAGCAATTGCAATAGCACTTTTTAGGCTTTGTGCCAGTTCTAAGTCTGTAACAAATTGAATTGGAGCTGAGAATCGAACTGAGCTCCATCCCAGAGGTTTAGCCTGATCGGCACTCATGCCCAATATTTCAAATACAACTGTATCACTAATCATTTCTTCTGATCTGAGTTCAGCCAACCAATCTACAATCCGGGGACGAGTTTGCTTGTCAGCCGTCAAGAGAAAACTGTCCGCATCGCGCCACAACTGTCTGTGCAGAGATAGACGCACTGGCTTTCCTTCTCGATAGGCAATGCCACATTCCCACTGTCGAGCCTCTACATTATCGGGTAAGGAATTACCCATGGTGATGGCCAGTTGTTTCACTCGCCCCATCTCTGCAACCTCTAAAAATAGCCGCAGCCTCCGCCAGGGAAAAGTTAGATAGTGAATGTATCCTTTGGGAATCTCTTTTTTAGGTTGGCCACTGTAGCCAGTTTCAGTTTCCCAAGTAGGTAGATCTTCTCCAGATACCGCGCTGGGTATCTCATTCTCTGGACTGTACTGCATTAAATTTAACATCAGTGTCTCTTTTAAGCTCTTTCCCCTGAGGAGAACATTGGCAGCATTAATCGTTGGAGTGTTTACGGCAGATCGATTGCCGCTATCTTGCCCCACATAAAAAGCTCTTAGGCTGGTAATATCCACCCCCTGTAGGCGCACCAGCAGTCGAGCAGCTTCTGCTAAGGAAATGCTATAGCCACTCCATTCATGCTCATGAGAGAATACCTCAGATGTGCTCATAGTATGGATTGCGTAGACAGGTACAGCTTTTTCTAGAGTTAGAGCTGTATCCTGCATGAAAGGACGACTAGAATCAAGAAGGTCGAAACGATCTTGCTTACTTTGTAGATAGTCGATGACTTTCCGAGCATTGTCTTGAAAAATATCATTCCAGTGATCTGTATCCCTTGGCCCCTGATAGGCTTGATGCATAATTGCCAATAGGAAACGATAGAGTGCCAAGGTTGTAGGGGGATTATCTCCCCGAATTTCTCGTAAACTTTCCCACTGTTTAAATAATTCAATCAAAGACAGCTCCTGCATCTGAAAATCACGGTCAATCACAGGGATCCACTTTTCTGTTGTGAGGTTAAAGGATTGAGTTGTCATAGATTTCTCCCAGGGGCTAGCTGTTAATCTTCTCGATTGTGACTCCAAGGTTGGGATCCAACCGCAGCCGCCAGTTGTCCACTTGAGCCCACCCTTTGGCATTCAAAACAACATAGCGACAGTTGCGCAACAAGGCAGATGTCCAAGTTTTGGGGTTCTCTTGAGATCGCAGCTTCTTCACAAGTTCCCAGCTAGAGGAAATGCGGGCGCTGTGGGCCAGCAGCTTGCGAATCATAGCTAGACTAGGCTCTTTTTCGAGATCCACCTGCTCTTGAGTGCCAGGAAAAACTAAACCAGTCTCATCTTGTTGTAGGAAGATTGTTGCTACAGAAGGCTGGCCAAGCCGGGTGACGGCTGCGATGGTACTTTCGTCATCCTCTTTTTTCAGCCGAGTGAAGTAGTCAAGTTTTGCATCAGAATAGGGTGGTGGAATCTTCACCTCATTGGCCTGAGCTCTTTTGGCATCTTCCTCTTCAGTTTTATACTTTTCCAAAGAGGCAAGCCAATCCTCAGCATGAATTGTCTCCAGTTCTTCGGGGACAGGTATTTCCAGATCATATACTGACTCGATCAGAGCATCGGTTTCCTCAGGCAGTTGTACATGGTAGCGCTGTCGCAAAGCCAGCCAACTGCGCAGAAGAATGTGGCGATCGTAGATGTGGCCGCTTTCTTGAAAGTCAGCTTTGCCCTCGCCGGTTAAGGCTGGCTCTACAATCCATAAACAAGGGGCAGCCAACTCAGATGGCCGCTTGTCTCGTTGGTGGCGGTGCAGCCGCCCGGAGCGTTGTAAAAGAAGATCAACAGGAGCCAAATCGCTGATCATTAAATCAAAGTCCACGTCTAGGCTTTGCTCAATAACCTGGGTTGCTACCAGAACGAATCGAGAAGGGCGGCAGTAGCCGTTTTTGCCAAACTTCTCCAGGCATTCTTTTTCAATCTCTTCTCGATCCTTGAACAAAAAGCGCCCGTGAAATAGGCCCAGCTCCTCTGGCGGAAAATGCTTCTGGAGACGCTGAAAAACTTCTTGGGCGCGATTCACTGTTGAGCAGATAACGGCAACGCATCCACCCGATCTAGACAGCACTTGTGAGAGTTCTTCAGGCCACCGATCATCTTTGACCCAACGGATCCCTAATTTTCGGCGCACATGATCTGAGGGTTTAAAAGGCTGAGCTAGGGCTTCTCCAGAGGCAAAAATCGTAATGCGGGGATAGCTGGCAGCAGGGAGATTGGGCGGGGGTTGATTGCAGCCTCTGGCGTAGGCAGCCAGTAGTCGCTGGCGGGTGCTGACAGGCAGGGTAGCGGAAAGGGCAATCACCGGGGATCCCAGTACTGCTGCCCATTCCAAAAACCGCTCCAGCAGGGTGCTCGTGTAGAGGTCGTAGGCGTGGATCTCGTCTAGGATAATCGTGCGCCCCGCCAAACCAAATAGGCGGACAAACTGGTGGCGTGCTTGTACTGCCCCCATCAAAGCTTGGTCAAGGGTGCCCACGCCGTAGGCACTGAGCAACGTCCGCTTGCGGGCCGTATGCCACTCGCTGGCGAAAACCCCCTTGCCCTCCTGGTCGCAAACCTGCTCTAGGCGACAGACGGTATCTAGGTAATCTTCTTTGAGAGCCGCTGCCCCATGGCTGAGGGTAAGGTTCACTACAGCATTGGGATAGCGCTTTTGCAAAAATGGCCTGACGCGCTCGAACATGGCATTGCTGGTCGCTTGGGTAGGCAAGCCAATGTAGAAACCGCCGGTTCCGGTTTGATGCTGCAGGTGATCTGCCAGGTAGAGCGCTGCTTCGGTTTTGCCTTCCCCCATTGAGGCTTCCACCATGACCAGACAGGGTGGGGCTAGCTTGTCCCTTAGGTCAATGGCTGCCATTTGCAGGGGTCGAGGCTTGGTGATGAAGTCGAAGAGCGTCTCAAAAGCAAGAGGGGCACCTGTGGTGGGCGCGACCCAACCTTGGGCTTTCAAGGCTTGTTGGGCTTTTTCGGCTAACCCTGGGGCATAAGCCTCAAAGGGTTCGTCGTTGGCGTAGGGGAAACTCTCAGAGTTGGAAGCAATCCAGTCGGAAACCGTTGTCAGGCCGGCTAACATCATGGCAGCAGCATTGTTGCAGCGGTCGGGGAGCTCCTCTGTCCTCAACCCAACAAAATCTCGCAATTGTCTAAAGATCTCCCGACGAAATGGGATCCAAACTCCTCGACCGACATCATCTGAGAAAAGACTTTGAATATCCTGGGATGTCGGAAAAAAGCCATGATGACCACCCACAATTTCTGCTAACCTTCGGGCCAGTTTCTTTTGCAGGCCAAGCTCTTCCAAAAAGCCGGGTAGGGTTGCAGCGGTAACAGTTCCATGAGGTGTTTCTTGTCCGGTAGTGGGATAGCTGCGCCACAGATCGTAGAGATTGGCTCCCACCAGGGCTTTTCCCACTTCGCTAACTTGAAATTGAAAAGCAGGACTGACTTTGCCCAGGTCATGACACCCAGCCATAAAGCCGCAGAAGCGCACCAAGGGATCCCCTTCCAGCCCCAAACCTGCCGATAGCTGCCGGCGAGCAACCGGGCTGAGGTACGTTTTCACGATCTCCATGGCCACGGCGGCTGTGTCCGCCAGGTGACAGAGGACTGGATGATACAGAGGTTGGCCATTGTCTCGGAACTGCCCCTGTCCGGTCTTGGCCCAAAACCGGGGTTCGTTCATGGGGATACCTCCTCGTCGATGTACTGCTGGCTCATATCGCGGATCTCCTGCCGCATCATGTCCACCAATTCCGGCGGATCCAACACTTTGGCCCCTCTGCCATAGCCCAATACCCAGCGCTTCACATCGTTCATCCCCCGCACCGTCATGCGCAGAATTAGGGATCCATCGGGCTGTTCTTCAATCACCTGGGTCGGATGCCAGCGCCGCTCCCGAATAAAGGGGGCTGTCTGGGCGTCAAACCAAATCCCCACCTGCCGAGGGATCCCACCCGCCTCATGTTGAAAAATCATCGCCATATGGGCTTTGGGATCAAAATTGGGATCGATCTCAAAAGTTTGCGGCAAGGTTTTGAGAGCCAGGATCCTGTCTACTCGAAACCAGCGCACTTCCTGTCTTTTGTGGCACCAGCCGATGACATAGGGATTCGTCCCCCGGTAGATGTGCAACAGATAGGGATCCAGCTCTCGTTCCGACACTTGATCGCCCCGACTGGCGGTGCGGTAGCGCATCCACACTCGCCTTTTTTCCCGACAGGCATCCTCCAACTGCTGCCAAATCTCCCAATCCAGATGGGTTTCTGCTCCTGCGCGAAAAATGAGCCGGTCATCGGCCACCTGCTGTAGATCCAGCCATTCCTGCTCTGGGAGCCGTTGAGCCAGCCGCCCAATCGCCGAGCGCAACTGTGGGGCATAGGCGGATCCCGCATAGGCTTCCAGCATTCTGGCCCCCAGTGTTAAGGCAAACAGTTCCCCTTTGGTGAGAGATATTGTCGGCAACCGCCATTCCAGATCGGTGTAGTGATATCCTTTTTCGCGGTTGGTTTTGATGGGAGCTTGAAAGCGGTCTTTCAAGAAGCTGATGTCCGCCCTAACCGTTCGTTCGCTCACTTCCAGAGCTTTGGCCAGCGAAGAGGCTGTCTGCCTCTGCCCGGAGCGCAGCAACATATCCAGCTTCAAAACCCGCTCTAGCTGACGTAGCATTGCTTACTTTGGTGAGGATGAGCGCATTCTAAACAACTCACCCGGCAAAAGCGCTTCCGACTTCTCTAAAGGTTTGCTGAAGATTGAAACCTTTTGGGCGCAGGGAGCAACCTGGATCCCGTCGGATGGAATCAGGGGGATCCCTCTGCAAGGTGGGAACGGCCACGGCGACGCTTCATCTGACTTGGCTGCGCAATTGCCGCAGGAGCCGCTCGAACTCCTCAGGAAGGGGGGCAGTAAAGTGCATCGGCTGGCCGCTGCGCGGGTGGATGAAGGAAAGTTTCCAAGCGTGAAGGGCTTGGCCGCTCAGTTTGACAGGGCTGGTTTTGCTCTGGGTGTAGAGGGGATCCCCGACAATCGGCAGGCGCAAATGGGCAGCATGAACCCGAATTTGATGGGTGCGCCCCGTCTCCAGCTCAAACTGCATCAGGGTGTAGTTGC
>Ga0308417_1002787_pt1 | contig 11400 bp, 8 predicted proteins | sample HotsprSampleOS65_FD_203528 | JGI IMG/M metagenome (GOLD analysis project Ga0308417, IMG submission 203528) | Hot spring phototrophic mat microbial communities from Octopus Spring, Yellowstone National Park, Wyoming, United States - 20090730_OS65 ... | reverse complement strand
TATTGACCGGAGAGCATAGAATGACAACAACCGCAAGAATGTTCGATGTTCTGGCGAAAGCCAGCGAGAAACCCGCCTAACCGCACGCCCGAAAGGGCGGCAGCTTGCGGCGGGTTCCCGAAGGTCAAGCACCAGAGTCCCGGCTTGTAGCCCCGGTCTCACTCTATCGTGGCTGAAGCCAGGACTCCAGGTTGACCATGAAAATAGGATTGCTAAACCAGTTCAAACTGCTCAGTATCAGCTTTACGCTCGTTATCTGCCATACTTGCCAACCATGATATAGCAACACCATCGACTGTGGAAACGGTGGGATCTTCAGCACACTCAGCAGCAGCATCCCGATCAAAATCGGCCATAATCGGGCCATAATCATGCGTCCAGGCAATCAGTTCGTCAACGGTGGGATCTTCAGCACACTCAGCAGCAACATCCCGATCAAAATCGGCCATAATCGGGCCATAATCATGCGTCCAGGCAATCAGTTCGTCAATTGAATACCATCCCGATCGATAACGGACTTGATCGGTTGGATTGAGCCAGAAACAGATTTGCCCGTCTTTCCACTGCCAATGCTCAAGCGAGCGCCAGTGTTTACCCTGATCTTTCAAGGTTATCTTAACCTCCTCGAGCAAACGGAGTAGTTCTGTCAGGTTCAGTCGCTCTGTATTACGCATTCGGAGCAAACGACGGTTGCAAGCATCGCGCAGATACTCCAGCTCTTCGACAGTTAATTGCTCAATGTCGATCATGCGTTCTCCCTCCTGTAAGGCCTGCCACGTATTCATGATACTCTATTTTTCGCCAAAATGAGCAGTTCCGATCAAATCTGTCACATTTTCCAGAAAAACCCGGAAAAATGGTGACAGGTATCCAGGAGACAAAGGCAGTACGTGTAAGAAATTCAACGGGTTGCTCTTGATTGGCCCATCAGAGCGCGAACGTTCAGGGCGACATCAACATGCGACCGCCCGACGACTGAAGTCGCGGGCCGGGGCTGCGAAGCGCACGCGGGCTATTGGCAGATGACTCACCATGTACGTCGTGCCTCTGAAAAATGCTATAATAGCCATTAACATCTGGTAGAGTAGATATAAAGACAGGGCTTACGCAATCGCGTAATTCAGGCACCTTCGCGTACATCCTGAAAAAGTTGTTGCGGCCTCAGCACGGCTAATGCCCAATGATCAGCATAGCAAAGGTATCAGTATGGACACAATTCATCCACGCCCGACAGAGGATGAGGCGGCAGCGGTACTGGCTGCCATCGCTGCCTATTTACAGGATCAAGCGTCACACCAGACCACACCAGCCATAGATTGGCACTGGTCAGCATCAACCCGATTGATTGCCCAGGGGTTGCAGCCAATCCGCTCACCGCTCCGGCCAACCTGGGGATGTATTGAACGCCTGCGTCGCGCTGGATCGGGCAGTAGTGGTATTACCGGGTTATAGCTTCCCGTGAGCCAGTGTCTATGGACGTCCCCAGTTGCTTGAACCAACCATATTTCTGGCCTGCGGCGGCGTGGAAGAGATACCATACCGCTCGGCTTGTGGCAGAGCAGTGTAGTGGTACACACGGCTGCATACCCTCTGTCATATGATCGGACTTACGCGATGATACGGTCAATTTACCTTTTTGCCGGAGTTCACCATGAACGAAGTGAAGGCCAGAGGCAAATTCCGAAGAAACCTACCTGGTGATGGACGACTGTCTGACTCCTATGATGATGATGCCGCCCCGGTTCAAATGACCTCGTGCTTTAACCTCAGATAAATACGCATACATAAGTCTGAGGAATAGACGTCAGATCTGATATTTGACAAATGAACGGCTTCGTGATACTTTACGCAAACCGACAAGTGTTTATCTCCATAATCGTAGGAAGTATAGAGTTATCAGCTTGACTTATTCGTAAACGTTCTCCGATGAGGGGTTGCAAGGGCCGTGCCTCACCCGGCCCTTCTTGTATGGCTCATGGTGACACCAGCGCTGACATCATGAGCTGGTACGAAGGTTTCATGGAGTTACACGCCCCTGCAAACTCTACAGGCGAACGTTCCCTGAAACGGGTACACCTATTCTGTCAACCACGATACCAAGTCAACGTCAGTCGCTGTGCTGTAAATGTAAAAAAGGGAATGACATCACAATGGAAAAGAAGCTTGTCATTACGGCAAGAACTGGCCCACATGCACAACAGATCCAGACCCTGATCATTCACATTACCGAAACATGTTCGGAAGAGACCATCATACTCTGCCGAAAGAACAACCGGGGGTGCTTCTGGTCACGCATATCTCTCCAGTCCGCAAAGTCGCTCATCGTAATGGGCATCGTATTGCTATTACTCACAGCCGTTGGCTTTTTGTTCGCGTAACATCCCCCATCGTATGGCCATTACTTACAGCCGCTGGCTTTTTGTTCGCGTACATCCCTCCGGCAGAGAAGTGTCATGGATAGCGCTCCTCCGCCGAGGGGTACATGTTCATAGCCTCCATCTGGCAACACCAGACGTTACACTGCCAGTTCCAATTCCTGTGGCACTCCCAACCGCTCATCAATCCACCGGCGACAGTCCGGGTAGCGCAGACTGAGCTGCAGATCGTGTTTGAGGCGTGCATTACTCAGCCGTACCGAGGCAGAGGCCATACCTACCACATTGGGATCAAGTCCGGACTGTAAAGCAGCACGACGTGTGTGTGTGCGAGGGGGCAACATTCCCATTCGTTCTCGTACCTCTCTATACAGATCCATCAGGCGCAGCGGCATATCATCAGCAACATTATAAATGGCACCTGGACAACCGTGGGTTACCACACGTTCCAGGATCATGAGCAGATCATCAATATGAATACGTGAAACAAAATTGCGACCTGTACCAATAACCATCATTGTCCCCTGAATCATGGCCTCAATAAAATCGCGCTCAGGGCCATAGATCGCCCCAACACGCATAATCATTGCAGGGAAATTATGCTGGCGCACGGCTTCCATAATCACCTGCTCGGCCTCGACCATAATTTGCCCCAGGGTATAACAGGGAGCAATCAGCATATCTTCGGTCAGCAGTGTATCACCAGCATCACCATAGGGTGCCGTATTCGAGGTAAACACATATGCCCGTACCCGCCGCGCTCGTGAGCAGGCGGCAATCAAATGCTGATTGCCGTCTACAAACGTCTGACGAAGAACAGTATTCTCGAGTACCGAACGGGAAGTCAGATTATAGACATAATCTATGCCATCAGCCACACCAACCAGTGTCTGAGGATATAACAGGTTGCCTTTCCAGACAACCATACCCTGTGCAGCCAGTTGCTCTACAATAGGAGAGTCAACATCGTTCTCACAGACTAGCCCCCGCACGCGGTGACCCTGTGCCAGGAGCCGTCGTGTCAGCCGCGAGCCAACATAACCCGCAGCGCCTGCGATCAGGTAGCACGCCATAGTACACCTCTCGTTTCTCGTATGCGAGCGCAACAGTATCACCAATGAATACTGATCAGTGAGGATGACTGCAACTCGCCTGCTTACTGCCGTGACGCTGCCTGGCCTGGGCATGGGCATAGCCCGAAATCTGTGGCTATTCAAGAGCAGCGAATGAAGTTCCTGCCATTTTACCATTTCTTTGCGAATTTAGCCAGTGGTCTGACCAGGTTCATGGGACACGTTGAAGATATATCCCCGTTCAGGTGGTGGTTGGGCGGGGCCGTGCTCCGCCCAGGTGTACAGGTCAGTGGGATGGGCGGGAATGCGAACTTTTTGTGACGCTGCCGGGTGGGGCCGTGCTCCGCCCAGGTGTATAGTGGGATCCAGGGGTTGGCTCATCCTTGCCATTTCAGTTACCACCACGAAACGCCAGCAACTGGAAATGCGGAAGTAGGCCAGGAATGATGCTCGCTTACCGCTGCCCGTACTGACGTGCTAGTTGCTGGCGCTCCTCGGCAGTGATCAGTTCAAAAGTGTCACCGCGATTGATATAAATAATTTCCTCGTTTTTCACCCGCACTATTAGATCGGGCATTGCATTACCATTTACATCTGCCAGACGGAGACTCACAGGGGTGAGATCTTCACCCGCACCAAACAGATACGGCCCGATTATCGTGTGTACCTGACTCGCGTCACCGCCTGGTAGATACAACACTATGACCTGGCGGTTCAGGTTGATGCCAATAAAGTGGCTCGGCCCGTTCATTTCGGCACTATTGCCCACGGGCGCCGTCAGGTGAAACGTACGCGGACGTCCGTACACCAGATCATCATACTTGATCGTGCCCCAGGCTACTAGGTTGCTCAACACGACATAGACGGCCAGCAGGGCCAGAACACCGGTGACGATGTAGGCCAGAGAATTAACACTATCCGATTGAACGCTCATAAGTGGACGACGCTCGTTACGTAATTCACGACTGGTAACAGCCATTGGATGGTACCTCCTGGTGTCACTATTGGAGCACAGAGACGAATACTACCCACTGTTGCAAGGGGCATGCGCATACTGCTTATGTCCATTGTGTTGCTGATGTATGTCAATGATCTTCAGCAGATGAGGGATATATCACAATCCTATTGCAGATGTAGGCTTGCCATAGATGTAGAATACGATCTTTTGTTCTAAAACAAGTATATCATACGGATGCTGTCTGCGTCAAGAACATGTTTGCTACTGGTATGACGTATCTTCATGTTCGCTCATCCAGGCTGCACGCGCTGTTGGAACACGAGCCGGGGCTGTCAGGCATCTAGCAGGCCAGCCGGGGCGGTGCAAGCAAGCATTGCCAGCATACCTATGGTACACAGCCTACTTGACAAACTTGCTTCAGTACGTTATGATTCGGCACAATAACGATATAGCGTAACGCTTATCCAGAGAGGTGGAGGGATCGGCCCGTTGAAGCCTCGGCAACCCCCTACAGGATGGTAAACAATGTAAACCGCATGCGTTTCTCATCTGGGAAGGGTGCCAATTCCGGCAGCTTATACTGGAAGATGAGCGGCAGAACCTGATGTTAGCCTCTTCCCCAGGCCTTGTCCCCGCCAGAGCGGGGATGGGGGAAGGGCTATTTTTTTGAACAGCGCGCCTGGGCTCAATCTTACATTGAACACAGGCGCGTTTTTGCATGCCCTGCGGCGAGACGTTGGACGGCAACATCTCGCCGATAGCATCGTGTAGCCCGTATCTGAAGCTGGCTCTTATACTCAAGGAGGAATTCATGCTGTCTGTCCCTACCATAGAAAGCTCTTCGATCCGTGATCACATTGTTGGCCTGGATGTGCGTATTCCGCTGCTCAATGGTACAACGACCTATCCTATTAACCTGGACAATGCTGCCAGCACCCCGGCCCTGCGTTCCGTCCTGGCAACCGTCAATGATTTTATGAACTGGTATAGCAGCATCCATCGTGGGGCCGGGTTCAAATCCCAGCTGGCAACACGGGTCTATGAAGAGGCACGCGGTATCGTTGGCCGTTTTGTGGGTGCCCATACGGATCAGCATGTGGTTATCTTTGGCAAGAACACCACAGAGGCGATCAATATTCTGGCGCAGCGTATTGCCTTCAATCCCGACGCGGTCATTCTCTGCTCACAGATCGAACATCACTCAAACGATCTGCCCTGGCGCCGAGTAGCTGAGGTCAAGCACATTCAGGTCGATCAGCAAGGACGGCTGGATGAGGCGCATTATGCATGCCTGTTGCGTGAGTATGCTGGCCGTGTGCGGCTGGTGGCAATCAGTGGTGGCAGCAATGTTACCGGTGTCATTCCGCCCATCCAGCGCCTGGCAGTGCAGGCTCACGCTGCTGGTGCCGAAATCTTTGTAGATTGCGCCCAGCTTGCACCCCATCGTACCATTGACATCCGCACGCTGGACGATCCCACACATCTAGACTACGTCGCGTTTTCTGGGCACAAACTGTATGCACCATTTGGCTGCGGTGCGTTGATCGGGCGGCGTGATACCTTTGCCCAGGGGGAGCCGAGCTATGTTGGTGGCGGCACGGTCAGGAGCGTCACCGAGTCGACGGTGGCGTGGACGGACAGCCCTGGTCGGGATGAAGCGGGTAGTCCAAACGTAGTGGGTGCGGTAGCGCTGGCGGCAGCAGTGAATACCCTGACGATGCTGGGCATGGAAACCGTAGCCGCACATGAAACTGAACTGACCGCATATGCGTTACAACGTCTGGCACAGGTGCCATGTATACGTATCTATGGCGAGACTGACCCGGAAGCGGCACGTACTCGACTGGGCGTAATTCCTCTGGCGATTGAGGGGGTTGCCCATGGCCTGGTCGCAAGTATTTTGAGCAATGAGTATGGTATCGCAGTGCGGCATGGCTCGTTCTGTGCCCAACCCTACCTGCGCCGACTGTTAGAGCGCCCCGATACCGAGATCGATTGTGGCCAGACGGCCAGCAACACGCAACCTCCTGCTGCTTCGCCAGGCCTGGTGCGCATCAGTTTTGGTATGTACAATACACTGGATGAAATCGATTCCCTGGCTGAAGCACTGACCACAATTGCGCAGCATGCCTATCAGGGCAATTATGCCCTGAATCCCGTTACGGGTGAGTATCAACCACAGGGCTGGAATCTGGATACACGCCGTTATTTTAGTCTTGGGCCAGTAGTAGGCCGATCTGTGCCTCCGGAGACAGCTGTAGTGGTATCTTCTGGTGATTAACACGGCTAAAATCTACAATCCAGACCATTATATTGTAGCCTCAGTAGAGGTATGTGGTGGGTGTCTGATGGGGCTCGAACCCACAACCCCCTGATCCACAGTCAGGTGCTCTGCCATTGAGCTACAGACACCATGCATTACCAGCCTGAAGTATAGCATGGACGGCAGATGACTGTCAAATAACCTGTCAGTCATAAGGTGTTACGGATGAACCGGAGCGATTGCCGACACTCTATATGGGCAACCACTCCGGTAGGTTAAATAATCGCCTTAATTTTAAATGCGCTCCTTCTCGCGGTGTAGACGGATCTGGCGAATAAACAGCGTGAGACCCAGCAGCACGAAGCCTGATAGTGGCACACCGGTACTGGTTGCCGGGAGTGGTGCAGGCGTTTCTGGTGTTACGCCTCCGGCAATAGCCGGTGTCTCGGTCGGTGGCACACTGGCGACTTCATCACCTTCGTCAGTATCGGGTGGCGTTTGTTGTGGCACTAACCCGGCAGGTGTTGCAGTTGGCGCTATCACTGTTGGACTGCCCGTTCTGCCCGTACCTGTTGTAGCGCCAGATGTGCCGGGTGACGCAACCACTGGTGTTGGGGTGCGGGTGGCCGTCTGGGGCATTTGCACCACCAGTACCGTGACGATATTTGAAAAGAGCGGCCGCGTCGCACCAGTGTGTAAGAGCTGGCCCTGTGCCACAATCAACGTGCCTCCAGCCACGTCAGGCCTGATACGGGTTCTGATGGTCACTTCGACGGTTTCACCGGGTTTCAGCAGGGAGAGTTGATGTTCAATCTCATTGCCCGCAACACGTGGATCAGCGCCCCGATCGGCAGAAGCCCCCTGTACTTCCAGATTAGCGGGCAGGGTGGTGCGAATGCGAATATTGCGCATATCATTGGCTCCCCCTTCAACTTCCGGGCGAGTGTTACGCAATACGAGCGTGTACTGCACCTCTTCGCCTGCAAATGTGCTGCCCCAGTCACTGGCCATACGGAAGAAGATACCGGTCTCAGTAGGTGCTGGTAACGGTGTATTCGTGGCTGCCTCGGTTGGCACCTCTTCAACTATCGCTGCGTCCGGCACATCGATTGGCAACGGCACATCTGGTTGCTCCTCTCCTGGTTGCACCACCGATAGCGGTGCTGGCGGCGGTGCGACCGGCGGCGGCACGACTGGTGGTGTGACCGGCGGCGGTGCGACCGGTGGTGGTGCTGGCTGACGCGGCGGCTGAGACGGGGGTGGCGCTGGCGGCGGCGGGGGTTGTGGTACCCCTGATGCCGGGCCGACTGGTGTTGGTGGCGGCTGAGCAATCAACGGCCCCCCAGCATCGTCTTCAGGCGGTGCCGGGGGGGCAATCGGCGTAGGCTCGCGGTCACGTCTACGGCCACCACCCGGATCGCCGGCCGGTGGCGGCGGGGGTTCCGCTGGCGGCGGCGGTGGCGGGGGTTCCGCTGGCGGCGGTGGTGGCGGGGGTTCCGCTGGCGGCGGCGGTGGCGGGGGGTCCGCTGGCGGCGGCGGTGGTGACGGTGATGGTGGCACTGGTGTGGGCTGGCCTGGTACCAGAGTACCAGGCGGCGGCACTGGCGTAGCGGTCACATTTGGAGCAGGTGTATTTGTGATATTGATCGGCGTGCTGGTGGGCACCACCTGTCCACCTTCAGTAATTTGCACGGGAATCTGGGCCGACGTATCTGTCTCACCATTAGCCGAGCCGCTGGCCTGGTTCGTCACTACGCCCGGCTGGGCATCGCTGCGTACTCGCACCTGGATGGTGATCGTAGCCGGTGAAGCATCCTGGATAGTGATTCCACTACAGGATACCGTTTGTCCAGTCGTACAGGAACCACTGGTAGTACTTGCACCCAGCACTTCCAGGCGATTATCAACGGTATCATTCATGGTCGCACTAAGGGGTGTAGTGCTGGTGGTAAACAATGAAACGCTATAACTGAACTGTTGTCCTGGTCGAGCCGATGAAACCGAGGCCAGCTTTAAGACCTGAATCCCCCCCGAAACTACCGGTGTGCTGGTGGCGGTCGGTGTCTCGCCATTGACCGGTGTGCTGGTGGTAATCGGTGTCTCGCCATTGACCGGCGTGTTGGTAATAATCGGTGTCTCGCCATTGACCGGCGTGCTGGTGGCGGTCGGTGTCTCGCCATTAATAGGGCCGGGCGTATCAGTTGGGATGCGTGAAAATGTCGGCGTACTTGGCGGTTGACCATTATCCACCGTCGGTGTACTCGGCGGTTGACCATTATCCACCGTCGGTGTTGGTGGCTCATCGGGCACAGCCGTTGTTGCCGTCGGAGGTGGGAGAGTGGCTGTCGGTGGCAGTGGGGTGGCTGTTGGTATAATCGGCGTTGGCGTGGGGGGCAGACCGGGTGTCCAGGTCGGAACTGGTGGTGCCTGCGCTGGCTCGGGATCGCCCGTTGGATCGTCCACCGGGGTATCCGTAGCATTCTCCTGTGCTGGAACTATCGGGGGATTGATCCAGCGATACGCCTCCGCATAGAGCGGAAAGATCATCATAAGGACACTGAGTATCAGCAGCAATACTTCCCACACCGTCCAGCGAACGGATCCACGTCCGCGTATAGGACGTTGCTTACCACGATGGAAGAAAGAGTGCATAGAGTATTCCTCACTTCAAAAAAGCGGGGTTGACCCCACCAGATCCGCAACGACCACCAGTCGCTGGGTATCCCAGGCTGTACAGGTGATCAACGTCAGCACAGGGGTAGAAGTCGGGGCCATGACCTCGATCTGGGTCGGCCAGACATTTTTGATTTCACGGACATGATAATGATACTGCCATCGCCCAGCCTCGACCAGGATTTCGGCACCGGGCTGCAACTGGCCCAGATCACGGAAGACGCTGCCGCGCAATCCAGCATGCCCGGCCATCACGGTATTACCGTCCTGGTGGGGTAAGCCTGAGCCATGATGATAGCCCACGGCATACTCGGCGACTTGCCAGACACCATCCACAACAAATACCTCAACCACAGATGAGTCGATTCCAATGGCCGGTATGAGCAAGCGCCTGGGACGCGGATCTTCTCCACCCATTGCTGGCACAATCATATCCTGGGGCGCGATATAATCGCGGATCGGAACAGTCTCAACCATATCGGGGGGCGTAAAGGGTAACAACCGGGCCAGCTGAGCAACGCCTGACAGATCGACGGCATCCGTTGTATTGTCGATCGCGGCGGCACGGCCGGCTGGAGCCATATGATGGGCTTGCCACACAGACGGAGTCTGCACTGTAGGCGTACTGTTGGCCAGTCGTAGCGCATAGAGCCAGTCACGCCCATAGCCATCCAAGAACCAGTACCCGCCTCGCAGGAGCAGGAGACATACCAGAACACGTTCAACCTGACGTAGAAAGTCATCTACCCACGTGCGTTGCAGAAAAGGCTTGAGTGCCAGTTGCCGTTGGGTTGCATTCGAATAGAGTGATACTGGACGCATCAATTCGTCCTCGGCAGGCAGAGATGCTATCAGCAGTTCAGACAACAATGCCTGCGTTGTATGATCTTGATGAGCGGAAGCTGAAGAAGAATGCTTGATCACATGCAGCCCCTTTTCATGGTGAGTACGTATCGGGAACAAGCAGCCGTGATCCATTAACAAGAATGTAATCTTTAGGCAGGACGGATGTCATCATTAAAGCATAACTATCGTCGGGCTGCAATGATTATACACGATGAATCGCACAGACGCAATAGCAATGTGCCACTGCAATGATAAAAACAGTACTTCTGGACTAGTGTGAGCAAATACCGGCGCCTCCATTTTTTCCGTGGATCCAAAACCAGATACCTTGCATGATTTGAAAGATAGCCGCTATGGAAACCGATAGTAGGGAACGTGTTACTGTTGTTCACCGTGGCGTTTACGGGTCGATTGTATCGAAACCAGAGGGTATCACCGGCATGATCTCATCTGTAAAGAACATGGTGAGATGAATAATCTTTTATTTTCTACGACACACAGTGGTATTGTTATGATTGCCGTCTTATTTGCTCTTATGACGCTTGTGTATTATAGTTATGAAAAGAGAAAACCAACGTGATAAGGATACTGTTGTGGATATAAATGAACAGGCTGAACAACCAGGTAACACGCATCAGGTAGCCCGGGAATCCTTTGTAGCGGCACATTCCTCAGGATTACGTGAAATTTTGACCAACATCAGTCTGTTTTTTGATGCGGCTTACGAGCGTGATCCGTTGCCTCTCCTTCAGGAACTTTCATGTGAACTTCTCCAGACAAACAATGTGCAAATTGTGATACCGACCGGATCGACACATGTGGAACCTGACAATCCATACCGGTTGACCCAATTTATCATGATCAAAGGGCGGCGCATCGGACGGCTAGATGCACACCGCACGCTCCCTTTTACAACTGATGATCGGGCGCTAGCCTTTTTAATCAGCCAGCTCATCAGCATTGTGCTGGAACAAACCGCGCTGCATAGCCAGCTGGAACAGTATCATCAGCAGAATCGCGCCACAGTGACCACCCTGGAGCAACTGTTGGAGTTTATGCAAGGTGCTGTCACGACTACAACAAACTGGCGGCAGGTAGCAGCTTCGCTCACAATGCATGTGCCACGCATCGTGGGTGGGCAACGGGCCAGCCTGCTGATTATTCCAGCCAATCAACCTGACACACCCCAACTGGTGCTAAGCAATGGCACCA
>Ga0308417_1002786_pt1 | contig 11401 bp, 11 predicted proteins | sample HotsprSampleOS65_FD_203528 | JGI IMG/M metagenome (GOLD analysis project Ga0308417, IMG submission 203528) | Hot spring phototrophic mat microbial communities from Octopus Spring, Yellowstone National Park, Wyoming, United States - 20090730_OS65 ... | reverse complement strand
TAGTCGGGGCGGAGGGGAAGCGGCTGACCCATGGCGAGGCTCCATTGCTCGCCCCGTTGAATCAGATCCCGCCCGCGTCGGGGAATCCCTCTCATGAGTCTCGTTCAGAAAGACTTGGTATAAGGCCGCTTGGCACCTGCAGGACAGCCTCCGAGGCGCAGCCGGCCAGGACCAGAAACGCCCCCAGACGTCTCATATCTCGTCTCCTGCAACGCCCTCGACCCAGTCCAGAATCAGCCGCCGTGCAATGCTGTCGGGCCGAGGCAGACGAATTCCGACCCGCTCGGGGTTGCGCAGCTCAGCGCGCGAGAACCATCGCGCCTCGGCGATCTCCTCCGCGTCGAGCGCAAGCCTTGGATCGTCCGTTTCGGCCACAAAGCCGAGCATGATCGAGGACGGGAACGGCCAAGGCTGCGAGGAATGGTAGCGCATGGAGCGAACCCTGACCCCGGCCTCCTCGCGCACCTCGCGCGCCACTGCATCCTCCAAACTCTCGCCGGGCTCGACGAAGCCAGCGAGTGTTGAGAACATGCGCGCGATCGGGAAACGGCGGTTGTGGGCAAGCAAGGCGCGCGCCTCCCCATCCACCCGACAGGTGACCAGCATGATCACTGCTGGGTCGGTGCGCGGGAAGTGCGTGGCCCCGCACCCGGTGCACAGCATGACATGGCCGGCGCTGCGCGGTTCGCAGCGCCCGCCGCAGACTCCGCAAAAACGCTGGCGTGACCGCCAGTGCATCAGTGCGCGCGCCTGCGCGAGCACCGCCGCCTCGGGCCCAGCCAGCAACCCTGCCGCCTCGCGCAGATCGGCGAAAACCGCACCCTCGATCCCGTCGAGGAGAGCATGCGGATCCTCCTCGCCGGAAAGATCGACCGCGAACACCGACCTGCCCTCAGAGAGGCCGAGCAGTGCCCACGGCCGGGCCTCGACCCCGAACCCCGATGCAACCGGGCCGGACACCAGCACCGCCTCCGCCCCCTCTGCTCCAATCCGCATCAGGCTGCGCGACCGCCAAAGCGGGACGAAAAGGGTGTCCGGATCCCGCAGCCGGGACAGAATGAAGGCCGCGTCGTCGCGACGGTCGGAGACGCGATCGAGCGGACTGCCGCTATAGGGATTGGCACGCCACGGGAACGGCATCGATGACAACCGACCGTGCCACGCGGCTGGGTTCCCGTCCATCTGCGCGCCTGCAGCCGGGCGGGGTTGGCGCAGTGCCTCCTCCCCGTGCTAAGAGAGCGACGGGGGATCGGCGACGGACGGGCTCCTCGCCAACCCGGCCAGGTCCGGAAGGAAGCAGCCGTAACGGGTTCTTGCCCGGGTCGTCACGCCGGTCTCCCGCCTCCGCACGATCCCGGTCCAGGGAGCGCCTCGTTCGCGCATGTCCGACCTGTTCGGCACGCCCGCCGCCCCGCCGCTGATCGAGACCGCACCCGAACGCCTCGTCGACGGTGGCCCTGCCCGTAGCCGCGCGGAGGGTGCCACGGCCGCCGCCGTAGCCCACTACCGGGTGCTCGCCCGCAAGTACCGGCCGCAGAGCTTCGAAACCCTGGTGGGCCAGGAGGCGCTGGTACGCACCTTGACCAACGCCTTCGCTTCCGGACGCATCGCCCACGCCTACCTGCTCACCGGCGTGCGCGGAGTGGGCAAAACCACCACTGCCCGCATCATCGCGCGCGCGCTGAACTGTGTCGGGGCGGACGGCAGGCTGACCGGCCCCACAATCACGCCATGCGGCGTCTGCGACAGCTGCCGCGCGATCGCCGAGGACCGGCACCCGGACGTGCTGGAGATCGACGCCGCCTCCAACACAGGCGTGCAGAACGTTCGTGAGACGGTAATCGAGGGCGCGCGCTATGCTCCTCTCGTCGCACGCTACAAGGTCTACATCGTCGACGAGGTGCACATGCTCTCGACGGCGGCCTTCAACGCCCTCCTCAAGACCCTGGAGGAACCGCCGCCGCGGGTCGTCTTCATCTTCGCCACCACCGAGATCCGAAAAGTCCCCATCACCGTCCTCTCCCGCTGCCAGCGCTTCGACCTCCGCCGGATCCCCGCCGAAACCCTGGCCCGTCATTACGGCGAGATCGCCGCCCGCGAAGGGATCTCCGCCGAGCCTGAGGCGCTCGCTCTGATCGCCCGGGCGGCGGACGGATCGGTACGCGACGGGCTGTCCTTGCTCGACCAAGCCATTGCGCTTGCGGGCGAGGGCCCGGTGACGGCAGAGGCCACGCGCGCCATGCTTGGCCTCGCTGACCGCGGCCAGGTTTGGGACCTGTTCGAGGCGCTCATCGGCGGCCGGATCGCAGAGGCGCTCGATCTGCTCGCCTCCGCCCACGCGGCGGGAGCCGATCCGGGCGTTGTGCTGCAGGACCTGCTGGCCGTCACCCATGCCGTGACCCGGGCCAAGGTGGTCGGCGCGGCGGCTGCCGCCTCGGCGGCGACTGAAGCCGAGCGGGAGCGTGCCCATCGCCTCGCCGAGCGGCTCTCCGTGCCCGTTCTCGGGCGCGCTTGGCAGATGCTGCTCAAGGGCCTGGTCGAGACCAATGAGGCGACTGATCGGCTAGCCGCTGCCGAGATGGTCCTGATCCGCCTCGCCCATGTCGCCGATCTGCCAACACCCGGAGAGATCGTGCGGCGGCTCTCCAGCATTCCCGCCGCGCCCTCCGCCGACCAGCCCTCTCTCCCGCCGCCGCGGCCGCCAGCCGGGCTCCGCGCCATGGCCGGAGGCTCCACCGCCGCAATTGCAGCGGTAGCCGAGGCAAGCGAGCCGAAGGCTCGGCTACCGCTGCGCAGCCTCGACGAGATTGCGGAGCTCGCGATCCAGCGCGGCGAACTCCGCCTCGCCGCCCAACTCCGCGCCTTCGTTCGCCCAGTTCGGATCGCGGACGGGCTTCTCGAGTTCCGCCCCGAACCGGACTCGCCGCGCGACCTTGCGCCGAGGCTCGCCGCCTTCCTCGGCGCGGAAACGGGACGGCGGTGGACCGTCGCCGTCTCGGCCGAAGGGGGCGAACCCACCCTTGCCGAACGCGATCGCACGCGGCAGGACGCCCTGCGCGCCCGGCTCGCGCAGCACCCGCTCGTGCGCGCAATTCTCGACGCATTCCCGGGGGCGAGCATAACCGCCGTGCGCGAAGCCTCGGCGTGGCCTCAGTCGCCGCGTGACGCCGGGGCGGCGTCTACCGAGGCAGGCGACCTTGTCTTCGACGATCCCCTCGAGCCGGAGGACCAGGCATGAAGAACCTCGCCCAGATGATGAAACAGGCTCAGGCGATGCAGAGCCGGATCGAGGAAATGCAGACCCGGCTTGCCACGCTCGAGGTCGAAGGGGCGGCCGGGGGGGGGATGGTGAAGGTGGCGATGTCGGGCCGCGCCGAAGTTCGGCGGGTGAAGATCGATCCATCGCTGCTTGATCCAAACGAGGTCGAGGTGCTGGAGGACCTGATCGTGGCCGCGATCGCAGACGCGAAGGCGAAGGCCGAAACCCTGGTCGCCGAAGAGGTCGCGAAGATCACGGGCGGGCTCGACCTGCCAGCCGGGTTCAAACTGCCATTTTGAGCCGCCGGCACGTGTGGGCAGGCGAGACAGGCCGCTTCCCCGACTCTTCCGAAGCGTCTCCTTAAAGGGGATGGCTGCCGATTTCGACCCTCCCCGCTGGCTGCGCTCCGCGCGGCGCGTTCTGGGCCGACTCACCGCCGTCTCAGCTCCGTTCGCGCGGATTCCCGCCCAGCCGGCCCTTGGGCTGCGCGATCCATGGCCAGGCGACCCGACCCGCGGCAGCCGCCTGCTCAAAGGGGAGTTGGTTGGCAACGGCGCCGTTCTCCCGCTCGGTCCAGACGCCTGGCCGTCGATCGATTGGCCGGCCGTGGCGGCCGAGGAGGCGCACGGCTTTTCTTGGCTGCGCGACCTCCGTGCGGTGGGCAGCGACGCTGCTCGGCTGCGCGCCCGAACGCTGATCCTGAGCTGGCTTGAAGCCGCCCCGCGGCTGCCAGCCTTGGCTGCGTCCGAAGCCGCCACCGGGGCCCGGCTCGCCGCTTGGCTCGCGCACTGGGACTTCGTCGCGGCCTCGGCCGAGGAGCCGTTCCGCCAAGCGATGATGGCACGGGCGTGGGAGGACGCGCGCGACCTGGCTGCCGCCCTGCCGGCCGAGACCATGGACCGCCGCGCCTTCACGGCGCTGAAGGGGCTGATCGCTGCCGGCACCGCCCTACCGGGCGGCACCATGTGGCTGGCGCGGGCCCTTCGGTTCCTCGCCCAGGAGATCGACCGTCAGATTCTCGCCGACGGCAGCCATGTGGAACGCAGTCCGCAAGGGCTCGCCGCCGTGCTGATGGACCTCGTCGAGATCCGCGGCATGCTGGCGGCAGCCAAGGTCGCTGTTCCGGACTGGTTGACGGCCACGATCGCGCGCTCCGCACCGATGCTTGCCGCCCTCCGCCACGGCGACGGCGGCCTTGCCCTGTTCCATGGCTCGCGCGAAGGGTCCGCATCCCTCCTCTCGTTGTTGCTCGCGCAGAGCGAAGCCCGTCTGCGCCCCGCCTCACGGTCACCGACGCTGCGGCTCGAGCGACTCGCCGCGGGCCGGACGGTCATGATCGTCGATGCCGGCGCACCACCTCCGCGCGGGCAAGACCGACTAGCCCATGCCGGTACGCTCGCCTTTGAGCTCTCCGTCGGACGCGACCGGCTGATCGTCAACTGCGGCGCTGCCCCGGCCGCCCCCGACGCCTGGCGCGACGCGCTGCGCGCAACCGCGGCACACTCCACTCTGGTCATTGCCGATGTCAACTCCTCGGAACTTCAGCCGCAGGGCCTCGGCCGGCGGCCGGAGCAGGTGACCCTGCAGCGTCACGAGGCGAACGGTGCGCATTGGCTGGATATGACGCATGACGGCTGGCGCAGGCCCTTCGGCGCGATCCATCGCCGCCGCCTGTATCTCGGTGCAAGCGGAGAGGACATCCGGGGCGAGGATGCGATCGAGGCTGCCCTGCCCCAGCCCTTTGCCATCCGCTTCCACCTGCATCCGTCGGTTACGGCGAGCCTGCAGCAGGACGGCGCGGGCGTGCTCCTGCGTACCCCGAACAGCGGCGGCTTCGTGATGCGGGCCGAGGGGGCAAGGCTTTCGCTCGAGGAGAGCGTCTACGCCGGGACGGATGAGCGCCGGCGGACCCAGCAGGTCGTGCTCTCCGGGCGGCCCGAGGACGGTCCCTGCCTGGTGAAGTGGGCGGTCACCCGCGCTGGCGTTGGCTGACGCCCGGGACAGGGACGGCATCGCCTCGGTCGTCCTGCGCAAGGGAGGATTTGCCGGATGACGGCGTGCAGACGGATCCTGCAGGTCGCTGCCATCGATTTCCAAGTGCGGCATTTCTTGATGCCGCTGATGCGCGCGCTGCGCGACCGCGGCCACGTGGTCGAGGTCGCCGCTGCCGACGGGCCCGACTTAGACCCGGCGCGATTGGATGGCTTCGTCATCCACCCGGTGCCGTTCGCGCGCAGCCTTGACCTAGCAGCGCATGTCCGAGCCTCCCGCCACCTGCGCGACCTTCTGCGCCGGGAACGATTCGATATTGTCCACGGGCATTACCCGGTCGCCGGCCACATCGCACGGCTTGTCGGCCGTGCGGCCGGCGTGCCAGAGATCGCCTACACCTCTCACGGCTACTCCTTCCTGAAGCCAGGCAACCCCTTCCTGCGCGCTCTGATGTTCGGCGCCGAGGTCGTCGCGTCGCGCTGCCAGACCGTTCTCTTCACCCAGAGCAGCGAAGAGGCGCGGCTCGCGGAACGGCTCGGTCTCGCTCCGCGCGGCGGGGCGATCGCGATCGGTAACGGCGTGGATGGCGCGCGCTTCCACCCGGTGCGCGATCTTGCCGACCGCGCGGATCGGAAGCGTCTGCGCGGCGAGGTTGGCACGCCAGAAGATGCGGTTGTGCTCGTCATCGTCTCTCGTCTCGTCGCGCATAAGGGCCACGCCGAGCTTCTCGCCGTGGCGGAGCGACTGGCAGAGGCGCATGTGTGGGTCGTGGGCGATCGGCTTGCCAGCGATCATGGCACGCGGCTCGATGCCGTGCTCGGACGCGCCCGCACCGCCCTAGGCCCGCGGCTGGTGCTATTCGGGCGACGCGCGGATGTGGAGCGGATCCTCCGCGCCGCCGACATCTTTGTCCTCCCCTCGCACTTTGAGGGGATGCCGCGCACCGTGGCCGAGGCGATGATGAGCGGGCTGCCCGTGGTGGCAACCGCAATTCGCGGCACGCGGGAACAGGTGTTGGACGGCGAGACGGGCCGGCTCGTGCCCGTTGGCGATGTCGACGCCCTCGCCCAAGCCCTTTCGCCGCTGATCGCCGACCCCTCTCTGCGTGAACGCTATGGAGCAGCCGGCAGGGCGCGGGCCGAGGCGCTGTTGGACGAGCGCATCGTGATCGCGCGCCAGATCGAGGCCCTCGGCCTTTAGAGCAGGTCGCACACCATCGGAAATCAGTCGAACGCAAACAGTCTTGCGGATAATGCCGATAGGGGCCTTCGCGAGTGTGGAAACCGCGCTCGCCGACGGCCGTCACGCCGCTGCAGCGGGACTTGCGAGCAGACCGAACATCGTCTCGAGGTTTTGCACCGCGGCAGCCGAGGCACCCTTGCCCAGATTGTCGAGCCGGGCAACCAGCACGACGTGCCTGTGCGCGTCGTTGCGAAAGACGAAGAGTTCGAGCCGGTTGGTGCCGTTTAGCGCCTCAGGTTCGAGACGCGCGATCCCAGAGGCCGGAACCACAGAGACGAACGCTGAACCTCGATAGCGGGCGGCAAGCGCGGCTTCAATGTCGGACGCGGACGGCCGTCCCGGCAGCGAATCGAGATGGAGCGGGATGGAGACAAGCATGCCCTGGCGGAAGGCGCCGACTGAGGGAACGAAGATCGGACGACGTACAAGGCCGCCATAGCGCATGATTTCCGGGACGTGCTTGTGCTCAAGCCCGAGCGCGTAGAGTTCGAACTGCGGGGCGCCGCCCTTCTCGTAGGACTCGATCATCGCCCGCCCACCGCCCGAGTAGCCGGAGACTGCTGCGATCGAGATCGGGAAATCCGAAGGCAGAAGGCCGGCATCGACGAGTGGTCGGATCAGGGCAATCGCTCCGGTCGGATAACATCCGGGATTGGCGACACGGCGAGCGGCAGCGATCGCGGCCGGCTGGTCGAGCGACAGCTCCGCGAAGCCGTACACCCAGCCGTCCGCGACACGGTGCGCTGTTGAGGCGTCGAGCAGGCGCGGGCCGCCGCCCGGAAGGGAGGCGGCCAACGCGGCTGCTTCGCGCGCCGCATCGTCCGGCAGGCAGAGCACAGCAACGTCGGCCGCCGCCATCGCCTCAGCCCGGGCCGCTGGGTCCTTGCGGCGAGCCGGATCGACGGCGACGAGGCGAAATTCGGAGCGTGCGGCGAGGCGGTCGCGGATGCCGAGCCCGGTTGTGCCCGCTTCGCCGTCGATGAAGACGCGGATCGGCTGCATTGGCTCGCTCCTTACCTGCCGCGGCGCGATCCTGTGCGTGGCGCGGTCAGCGTGGGCAGGGGGCCGGCCTGTCGTCCGCCCCTGCCTCAGCGATCAGCGCTTCGAGAACTGGAAGCTGCGGCGCGCCTTTCGCCGGCCGTACTTCTTCCGCTCGACAACGCGCGGATCGCGGGTCAGCAGGCCGGCAGCTTTGAGGATCTTTCTCAGTTCCGGGTCGTAATTGACAAGGGCACGACTGATGCCGTGACGAAGAGCCCCCGCCTGCCCGGAGAGCCCCCCGCCCTGCACGGTGCAGTAGACATCGAATTGGTTGTAGCGGTCGGCGACCAGAAACGGCTGGGCGATCAGCATGCGCAGAACGGGGCGCGCAAAATATTGCTCAGCCGGCCGCCCGTTCACCTCCATCTTGCCGCTGCCCGGCTTGATCCAAACACGAGCGACAGCATCCTTACGCTTGCCCGTGGCAGAAGCGCGACCCAGCGCATCCCGGTTTGGCTCGCGCTTCGGTGCCTCGGCAGCCGCGGTGCCGAGGCTGATATCCTTGAGTTCGGCCAGCGAACGGACAGCTTGCGCCTGTGCAGCCATCGTCAGGCGGCCTTGTTCTTGCGATTCATCGCGGCAACGTCCAGCGTCTTCGGCGACTGCCCCTGATGCGGATGATCCGGCCCAGAGTAGACGTGCAGATTGCGCATTTGTCGCCGCCCGAGCGGCCCGCGACTGATCATGCGTTCGACAGCCTTCTCGATCACGCGCTCCGGATGGCGCGACGCGAGGCGCTGCGCGATCGTGCGCCCCTTCACCCCGCCCGGATAGCCCGTATGCCAATAGAACACCTTACTGTTCGCCTTGTTGCCGGATACGCGAACCTTGCCGGCATTGACGATGACGACGTGGTCCCCGCAATCGACGTGCGGCGTAAATGTGGCCTTGTGCTTGCCGCGCAGCCGTGCCGCGACCAGAGATGCAAGGCGCCCGAGAACAAGGCCGTCGGCATCGATCACCCACCACTCTTTCTTCACGTCATCGGGCTTGAGGGAGGGCGTGCTCTTCATCGTCTCCGTCCGCGGAACCGCGCCAGTCGGCAGCTGCGGCTGACTACGGGCGGACGGGCGGCAAGTCAAGCTGGACGCCGATCTGAGATGAGCGGTAATCGGATACCGTACCAAGGGAAGTGACTGAGAGGCCGCACCGCGTCGCCGTCCTCGCCGGCGGCCGAAAGACAGGGGCGGTGGTGGCTCGCGCCCTGTGCGAGGCGGGTTTTTCCGTGCGCGCGATCGTGCGCGACCCGGCGCGGGCGACAGAGGTCCCGAGACAAGCCGATCTCGTGCTCGCCGAGAATGCCTCGGCCCAGGCTCAGGCCTGCGCGGGGGTCGACAGCATCGTCTCCTGCGCGCCGGCAGAAGCGTCGGTCGCGCTCCTCGCTGCCCTCGCCCCGCCGTTGCCGCAGCTCGTTCTCCTGGGCTCCACCCGGCGTTGGACGGCGTGGCCGGATCACCGCGCAGCGACGGTCATCGCGCTCGAACACGCTTTCGCCGCCCTTGGTTTCCCCGGCGTCCTGCTCTATCCGACCATGATCTACGGCGCAGGTGGGGAGAACAACGTCCGCCGCATTGCCGCGCTGGCACGGTTGCGCGTCGTGCCGCTGCCGAAAGGTGGTCGAGCGCTGATCCAGCCCGTGCACACCGAGGACGTCGCGCGCGCCGTTGTTGCCGCGGTCGTTCGGCGGCTTCGGCACCCGGAGCCGATCGTGCTCGCCGGCCCCGAGCCCATGGCCTACTCCGCTTTCGTGCGTGCGGTGGCGGCTGCCACTGGCCGCCGGATCGCGATCCTGCCCGTCCCGCTGCCGGTCGCCTTCGCGCTTGGCGCGATCGTCTCCCTCGTGCCGGGACTGCCGCGTATCAGCAGGGCGGAAATCCGCCGCCTCGTCGAGGACAAGGCCTTCGACATCGCCCCGGCGCGGGAGCTTCTCGGCTTCGACCCGATGCCGCTGGAGCAGGGTCTTGCGCGCACCTTCGGCCTTGGCGACATGTGAGGTCAGCAGTGAGGAGCGCGCTATGCCCGTCCACAACCGGATTGCGGATTTCCAGAAGGAGATGACGGCTTGGCGCCGGGACTTCCACGCCCACCCGGAACTCGCTTTCCAGGAGGAACGCACCAGCCGCATCGTCGCCGAGAAGCTCGCTGCGTTCGGCGTCGACGAAGTGCATGTTGGAATCGCGAAGACGGGCGTAGTCGGCGTCATTCGCGGCTCCCGCCCTAGCAATCGTGCGATTGGGCTTCGCGCCGACATGGACGCACTGCCCATTCGCGAGGAGACCGGGCTGCCTTACGCATCCACTCGGCCGGGGCTGATGCACGCCTGCGGCCATGACGGCCACACCGCGATGCTGCTCGGCGCAGCGAAATACCTCGCAGAAACGCGCAACTTCGCGGGCGCCGTCTACGTCATCTTCCAGCCGGCGGAGGAGATGCTGGGCGGAGCGAAGGTGATGGTCGATGAAGGCCTGTTCGAACGCTTCCCTGCCGAGCACGTGTTCGGCCTGCACAACTGGCCGCGCGCGCCGTTCGGCGTGTTCCTGTGGCGCAATGGACCGATCATGGCGGCTGTCGCCGGCATCGACATCGTGATCCGCGGCAAAGGCGCGCATGGCGCGATGCCAAACCTGGGCATCGACCCAGTGCTCGCGGCCGCGCACGTCATCACCGCGCTGCAGGGCATCGTCTCGCGCAATCTCGAACCGACGGACGCGGGCGTTGTGTCCATCACCTGGCTGGAAGGCGGCGATGCGCACAATGTCATTCCGGAAACAGTTCGTTTGCGCGGCACGGCGCGCTGGTTTACGCCTGAAGCGGGCGAGCTGATCGAGCGCCGTGTGGCAGAGACGGCGCGCCATGTTGCGGCAGGCTTCGGTGCCGCCGCCGAAGTCACGTTCGAACGCGCCTATCCGGCAACGGTGAATGATCCTCGCGCGACGCTGCTTGCGCGCGAGGCAGCGGCAGCGGTGCAGGGCGAAGCGAGGGTGGTTGAGGCGCCGCGCCCCTCCATGGGCGGTGAGGACTTCGCCTTCATGCTGGAGAAGGTCGCTGGCTCGTATCTTCTCCTCGGAACCGGGCGGACAGATGACGACCCCATAGTCCACCACCCGAGGTACGACTTCAACGACGACGCCTTGCCGATCGGCGCCTCGTGGTACGCGACCCTAGCGGAACGCATCCTCACTTGAGGGTTTGAACTGAGCATATAGCATATATAGCAATACGAGGCCTCTGCCGATGAAGAGCCTCGCCAAAATCGCCAGAACGTTTTCCACCCCTGCGGGAACAGCTCTAGGCGGCGAGGAACGCCCTCACGCCGTCGAGCGCAATCTGCGCCGCAAGGGCAGCCAAGACAAGGCCAAGCACGCGGCTGACCACGTCCGCCCCCGTCCTGCCGAGGAAGCGAACCATGGGAACCGCAGCGAGCATCGCGGCGAGCGTGGCGAGAAGAGTGAGCACGAGCGCGGCGAAGACGGCAGCAAGAAGGGCGGGGTCGTCTCCTACCCGGCCGCGCAGCAGGACCATCGTCGTCATCGCCCCAGGCCCCGCGATCAGCGGGATCGCGAGCGGAAAGACGGAAATATCGTGATCGGCCGCTTCGGCTTCGGCCCGCTCGCGCTCCGTGGCGCGCAAACCGGAGGCTCGCACCATGACCATGTCTGCGGCGAGCAAAAACAGCAGCAGCCCGCCAGCGACCTGCAACGCGGGCAGGCCGATGCCGAGAGCACGTAGCAGGACCTCACCGCCTAGGGTTCGGACCCATAAAGTTCTTTGAGCGACGCGGGATGATGTGATTCGGAGTGGTTCCCTTGGCGGTGATGAAGGGAACCGGGATGAGCGATCTGTTCTGGCTGAGCGAGGCGCAGATGC
>Ga0308417_1002785_pt1 | contig 11402 bp, 8 predicted proteins | sample HotsprSampleOS65_FD_203528 | JGI IMG/M metagenome (GOLD analysis project Ga0308417, IMG submission 203528) | Hot spring phototrophic mat microbial communities from Octopus Spring, Yellowstone National Park, Wyoming, United States - 20090730_OS65 ... | reverse complement strand
CCTCGCTCCTGCCTGAATTTGCCGGCAAAGTGAATTTGATTTACATCGACCCGCCCTTCAACGTCGGTGCCGATTTCTCCTTCACCGCCACGCTCCCGCCCGCTCCCGATGACAGCGACGAACAGACAACCTTCACCAAAGAACCCAGCATCATCGAACAAAAAGCCTACCGCGATACTTGGGGACGCGGCTTGGACTCCTACCTCCAATGGTTCTACGAAACCGTCGTTCTATTGCGAGAACTCCTCGCCGATACTGGCTCCATCTACGTCCATCTCGACTGGCACGTCGGACACTACGCCAAATGCGTACTGGATGAAGTGTTTGGGTATGAGAATTTTAGAAACGAAATTGTTGTGAATCGTACGCGGAAAAACTTCATTGAGGGTAAAACAGTAAGAGCCTTTAATACTGCCTTTGATACAATTTTTATTTATGCGAAATCAGAAGCACATAGAATCAATCCTGTCTATCGTGAGGTAAAGCGCGAGGAGCGTTGGCATTCTCTTGATGCGCCAAATTGGTCAGGTGGTCGACCAAACTTGATTTACGAGTTATTTGGTCAGATGCCTCCTGCAGGGAGATGTTGGGCTTGGGAAAAAGAAAAATCTTTGTCTGCAATTAAGGAGGGAAAACTTCGTCCCAATCCAAAAACGGGAAAGCCTGAATACCTGATTCCGGCAAGTGATAAAGAACTTGTAAATAATTTATGGTCTGACTTCAACGCATATTCATTCAGTCATGATTATCCAACTGAAAAAAATGAAGCGTTATTAGAGCGCATCATCAAGGCGAGTTCGAATGAAGGCGATTTGGTGTTGGATTGTTTTTGTGGGAGCGGGACGACGGCGGCGGTGGCGGAGAAGCTTGGTCGGCGTTGGATTGCGTGCGATTTAGGTCGGTTTGCGATTCACACGACGCGCAAGCGGCTTTTAGGGATTCCGAATGTCAAGCCGTTTGTGGTGCAGAATTTGGGCAAGTATGAGCGGCAGGCGTGGGTTCAGGCGGAGTTTGAGCGACCGGAGAGTCGCTTGGCGCAGGAGCGGGCGTATCGGAAGTTTATTTTGGAGTTGTATCATGCGGAGCCGTTGGAGGGGTATGTGTGGGTGCATGGGGTGAAGTCGGGGCGAATGGTGCATGTGGGTGGGGTTGATGCGCCGGTAACGGTTGATGATGTGAAGTCGGCGGTGGTGGAGTTTTGGAAGGTGGTGGGCAAGGAGGCGCGCGCCGTCAAGAATGGGATTGATGTGTTGGGCTGGGAATTTGCGTTTGATGTCAATGAGACGGCGAAGCAGTATGCGGCGCAGAACAAGGTTGAGGTGAAGTTCAAGAAAATTCCGCGTGAGGTGTTGGAGAAGAAGGCGGTCGAGCAAGGGGATATTCGGTTTTATGAATTGGCATCGCTCTCGGTGAAATCAACGGTAACGAAGCGGAAGGTGGGGTTGCGATTGGAGAATTTCGTGGTACCGCCTGACGATGTGCCGCCGGAGGTTCAGCGCGGGATTACGCATTGGAGTCAGTGGATTGATTATTGGAGCGTGGATTGGAACTATCGGGGCGACACGTTTCACAACGAGTGGCAGAGTTATCGGACGAAGTCGCAGAAAGAGTTGGCATTATCAGCGGAATGGGAGTATGAGGAAGCGGGCGCGTATCAAGTTCTGGTGAAAGTGATTGACATTTTGGGGAATGATACCACGAAAGCGGTTCAAGTTGAGGTGACATGAGCCTTCGGGGGTAGATTGAAACCAAACAAGCCATGCTAAAATCCATAAAAATTTCTCGTTTTAAGAGCATTGAGGAAGCAACGCTGACTTTTGGACGGCTGAATTTTTTTATCGGCACAAATGCAAGCGGAAAAAGTAATTTTTTTGATGCGCTTAGGCTCTTGCAAGCGATTGGTTACGGATTTACGGTGTCGGAAATGTTTGACGGCAAAGCGCAAGCGGGCGGAAGCGTGGCATGGGAAGGCATTCGCGGCGGCTCGGAACGCGCCGTCTTTCGCCCAAATGTTGGAAAAAAAGGCAAGCCGAAAGAAAAGCATACCAAAACTACCTGTGAATTTGAAGTCCACTACCACCACAATCACTGTGAGTATTTCCATCTCATTCAACTGAATCCCAGCAAAGGCGTTGTTCAAAAGGAACGCTTCTCCTACACCAACAAAGACAGGGAGACTTACAAATTGTTTGAGACGCTCGATAGAAGACAGGCGGCGTTCATCACGGCAGAAGTGTTTTCGGATAAGAAAGGCAGAAAGCCGCATTATGAGTTTAGTCCGAATCGTTCACTGTTGCATCAGTTGCGTCAAGTGGTAGGAAGCGGCATTTTTGAGGCGCATTTGAATGCTGTTGATACTTTCATTAAGTTGCTTAGCGATGTTCAAAAATTAGAGGTCGAGCCGAGACTATTGCGAGATTATTCCAAGCAAGCAAAAGCGTTTCGCATGGGAGAGCGCGGCGAAAATTTTGCGGCGTTGGTGAAAACAATTTTGAAGGATAAAAAGAAAAAATCGGCGTTCACGGATTGGCTGAAAGCACTCACGCCGACGGAAATTGACGAGGTGAAAATTGGCAAAGGCGCGGTCGGCGAACCGATTTTCGGCGTAGTTGAAGGTAGAAACACAAACTATGCGCCGACGCTTTCCGATGGCACGCTACGCTTTTCAGCCTTGACGGCGGCACTGTTTCAAGAAAATCCCCCGCATCTTTTATTGCTCGAAGAGGTTGATAACGGCATTCACCCCACACGCCTTCGTCTGCTTGTAGAGTTGCTGATTCAACGCACGGCGCATGAGGCTTCGCCGCAACTGTTGGTAACCACGCACTCGCCCATTCTGCTTTCTTGGTTGCCTGAAACGTTCTACAAATATGTCTTTCACTGTTCGCGTCAAGAAAACGGCGCGTCTAAAATTCAACCGATTGAAGCGATACCGTCTTTTGTGGAGATTGTGAAAAAGCAACCGCTTGGAGAACTCTTCGCCGAAGGCTGGATAGAAAACAGTTTGTGAACCTTCTCCAAAAACAAGCACCAACCCTAAACGGCGATGAGTTTCAAAGTGATGGTCATACCTGAAGACCCGACTTACAACGGTCATATCTTGAAACCCTTGATTGAGCGTGTGATGGCGGAGGTCGGCAAGCCGAAAGCAAAAATTGTGGTGCTGACAAATCCTTCGATGAAAGGGTATGAAGACGCAAAACGCCAGTTAGAAACTATCTTTGAAAAATATCCTCATTACAATTTGTTTTTGTTTTTACCAGATAGAGACTGGAAAGCTGAGCGAGATGAAAGCCTCAGAGCATTAACGGCGCAGTATCAAAAGCAAAACATTCCATTTATTGCCAAAGCCGCCGTCGAAGAAGTAGAAGTCTGGTTGCTTGCAGGACATAAAAATAAATTGAGTAAAAGTTGGAGCAATGTCCGCTCCAACACGAGTGTAAAAGAAACGACCTTTCACCCTTTTTTGAATCAATACGGCGATGACAGTCCGGGCAACGGTCGAGAACGCCTGATGAGAGAAGCCCTGAAAAATTTTAGCGGACTCAAAAGCAACTGCCCTGAACTTGAAGCATTAACTGACGAAATCAACCAACTGATAAACCATGCCGCGCAAACCTCGTGAGCCTAAAACCACAAATCTGTTCGACCTCACCGAGCAACTTCGAACCGCGCCCTGCGTGCCCGCCATTCGCGAAGCCCTCAAAACTTGGCGGTCGGAACGCTACAAAGGCGTTACCGAGACGACCGACGAACTCTTGAACTTTTGGTTCAAAACTGACCACCGCCTTGCCAATAGACAACGCTTCAAATTTCACACCGCACAGCAAGAAGCGATTGAAACCTTGATATTTCTCTATGAAGTCCAGAAGGTTCGCACGCGCAAAGCCCTATTGGAAAAATATGCGCTCAACACAAAAGACATGCGCCTTCCGCCCTACGATGACTTTGCGCGCTACTGCGTCAAAATGGCGACGGGAAGCGGCAAAACGGTCGTCATGGCAATGAGCATCGTTTGGCACTTCGCCAACTTCTTGCGCGGCAACACGGACTATGCGAATACCTTTTTGATGCTTGCGCCAAATATCATCGTCTTTGAACGCTTGAAAACGGATTTTGAAAACGGCGCGATATTCCGACGCTTTCCCTTCCTGCCGCGCCATTTGGAGTGGCTTTGGGATATGACTTACTACATGCGCGGCGACACCGAGCGTGCGCACAGCGAAGGCGCGCTCTACCTCACCAACATTCAGCAGTTTTATGAACGAAATACTCGCCAAGAAGAACCCGATGTCATGACTGCAATGCTCGGCACTGCGCCGTCTACACAGCCCGTTGAAACCAGCGATTTTGTGGAGCGAATCCTTCGGCGTGATGGCACGGTCTTGGTTCTCAACGACGAGGCACATCACACGCACGACGAAGACGGCGAATGGAATAAAGTCATTCGACGTATTCACGCCCAGAAACCGGTCGCCGCACAACTCGATTTTTCCGCCACGCCGCGATACAGCAAAGGCAGTTTGTTTGCGTGGACGGTTTCCGACTATCCGTTGAAGCAAGCGATTATGGATAGAATCGTCAAGCGTCCCGTCAAAGGCATTGCACGAATTGAAGAAGCCAAATCCGATATGCCCGAAGTGCGCTACAAGGGCTTCTTAACGGCGGCAGTCGAACGTTGGAAAGAGTATCACGACCAACTGCGTCCGCTGAACAAAAAGCCGATTTTGTTTGTGATGATGAACCAAACTGACGAAGCCGATGCTGTCGGCGCGTGGCTTGCGGAAACTTATCCCGCGTATTTTGCAGGCGAAAAAACTTTGGTGATTCACACCGACAAAGGCGGCGAAGTGTCCAAGAAAGACCTTGACCGCGCCCGAAAAGTTGCCAAAGAAGTTGATAGCGAAGAAAGCCCCGTCAATGCCATCGTCTCGGTGTTGATGCTTCGCGAAGGGTGGGACGTGCAGAATGTTACCGTAGTCGTTGGCTTGCGTCCGTATTCGTCAACAGCCAACATCTTGCCCGAACAAACCATTGGCAGAGGCTTGCGCCTGATGTTTCGCGGACAAGTTGAAACCTACACCGAGCGCGTCGACATCATCGGCAACAAAGCCTTTATGGAATTTGTCGACGACCTTGAAAAATTGGAAGAGCTGGAGTTCGATACCTTTCAGGTTGGAAAAGATAAACTCAACATCTTGACCATTCAGCCGCTTGAAAGCAAAAAGGCGTTTGACATCGGATTGCCTGAACTCTCGCCGCTTCTTGCGCGAAAAAAATCGTTGGCGGAAGACATCGCTAAACTTGACGTGATGCAGTTCAACACGGCACCGTTTCCACTCAAAGCAAAAGACCTCGCCGAACTGAAAACCTTTGAGTATGAAGGGCGCGACATTCTCACCGACGAGACGCTCATCAAGCGCGAGTATGCGCTTCCCGAAGCGCAAACCGCAGAAGAAATTATCGGCTACTATGCGCGGCGCATCTGCCAAAACATCAAATTGCCATCGCAGTTTTCAGCGTTAGTTCCCAAAGTGCGCGAGTTTTTCGAGCGAAAAGCCTTCGGCAAACCTGTCGATTTGAACGACGCATCGGTCGTCAAAGCCATGAACAGCAATGTGGCGACCTACGTAACCATCAAAGAGTTTGAGCGTGCCTTGCGCGCACTCATCATCGAGGAGAAACTGCCCGAACTGCTTTCAACGGAACGCTTGCTTTCGACAACGCCGCCCTTTCCGACCTCGCGGCGCGTTTTGGAAGCAAAGAAAACCGTTTTCAACCTAACGCCTTGCGACAACGATTATGAATACGACTTCGCCAAGTTCCTTGATAAATCCGATGATGTGCACGCCTTTGCCAAACTTCCCGAACCGTTCGGCTTTTGCATTCAATACACCGATACGCTCTTGAACATTCGCAATTACTATCCCGATTTCGTCGCCGTGCTTACCGACGGCTCGCGCTGGATTATTGAGACCAAAGGGCGCGAAGATGTTGAAGTCAAGCAAAAAGACATTGCCGCCGTTCATTGGTGCGAGACCGCCCGCGCGCTCACCGGCAACTCGTGGCACTACCTTAAAGTCTTGCAAAAAGAGTTTGAAGGATTGAGACCTGATAACTTTGCCGACCTTTCAGCCTTAAGCACCACCACACCTGCTCCGTAACCAAAGTAACCGTTCTTCACAGAAGAAATGCCGACCTTTGCAAAAACGCATTTTCTAAATGGAACTCTTTGGTTATCTCGCCTCGATTTTAATCGGCATCTCGCTGGGGCTGATTGGCGGCGGCGGAAGCATTCTCACCGTTCCCGTTTTAGTGTATCTCTTTTCCCAATCACCGATTGAGGCAACGCTCTATTCGCTCTTCATTGTGGGCTTGTCGAGTGCCGTCGGCGCAAATACCTACTTGCGCAATGGATTGGTGAAAGTGAAAACGGCGTTGATATTTGCGATTCCGTCCATCGCCTCGATTCTCTTTGCTCGAAATTTCATTTTGCCCAATCTGCCCGATACGCTCGTTTCCATCGGCGAGTTTTCGCTCTCAAAAAGCACGTTTCTTTTATTGCTCTTTGCGGTGCTGATGATGATTGCGGCGGTGAAAATGATTTTGCCATCATCTCTGCCAACATCTAATTCTGAACAAGGCACAAGCATGGTGCGACTTGCGCTGAACGGCTTCGGCGTTGGATTGATTACGGGGCTCATTGGCGTTGGCGGCGGCTTTCTTATCATTCCTGCGCTGGTGCTTCTCGCTAAATTAGAGATGAAAGAAGCCGTTGGCTCATCGCTCTTCATCATTGCACTCAATTCGCTGATTGGATTTTTCGGCAGTCTGCGCGGCGTTGAAGTTCAATGGCAATTCTTGCTGTCCATTTCTGCTTTAGCGATTCTCGGCATTTTCATCGGCACAAGCCTTGCAAAGCACATCACAGGCAATCGCTTGAAGCCTGCGTTTGGTTGGTTTATTTTGGTGATGGGAATTTTTGTGTTGATGAAAGAGACGGTTTGGAAGTCGCTCTGAACGGCTCTGATTCACACGCCGTCAAATAAACTTGCTGTGCCTTTGGGCTTTTGAAGGTTGAAACGTTGATAGGCAAGGTCGGTCGCTATTCGCCCTCTCGGTGTGCGCATCAAGTAACCTTCTTGAATCAAATACGGCTCATAGACTTCCTCAATCGTGTCGGGTTCTTCGCCGACAGCGACGGCTAACGATGATAGCCCAACAGGATTGCCGCCGAATTTTTCCATGAGCGCAAGCAAAATGCGTTTATCCATTTCGTCTAATCCGTAGGCATCGATTTCCAACGCGGCGAGTGTGGTGCGAGCGATGTCGAGCGTAATTCGGTTTGAGCCGCTGACTTGGGCGAAGTCGCGCGCGCGTCGGAGCAAGCGATTGGCGATTCGGGGCGTGCCTCGCGCGCGTCGAGCGATTTCAAACGCGCCTTCGGGTTCAACTTCTACGCCCAAAATGCGTGCGGCACGCGAGATAATTTTTTCGAGCAACTCCGCCGTGTAGTAATCTAACCGCGCTGAAATGCCGAAGCGAGCGCGCAGTGGCGCAGTCAGCAATCCCGCCCGCGTGGTCGCACCAACCAGCGTAAATTGCGGAATCGCAATCTGAACGCTCCGCGCCGATGGTCCTGAATCAATCATAATGTCAATCTTGAAATCTTCCATTGCGGAATAAAGGTATTCCTCGACGACGGGATTGAGCCGATGAATTTCATCGATGAAGAGCACATCGCCTTTTTCAAGGTTCGTGAGCAAGCCTGCCAAATCGCCGGGCTTATCTAACACAGGTCCCGATGTGGCTTTAACGCTCGCGCCCATCTCGTTAGCAATGATGTAAGCCAGTGTGGTTTTGCCAAGCCCTGGCGGACCGGAGAGCAACACATGGTCTAACGCTTCACTGCGACCGCGCGCCGCCTGAATAAAGACGCGCAAGTTGTCGACAATCTTCTGTTGCCCTGTGAAATCTTCAAATCGCACAGGACGAATTTTTTCCTCAAACTGCGCGTCGCTAATGCCTTTTGTTTTCTCTATGCTTTCGTTTCTCACAATTCTTTCAGATATTTTTTCAATTTACTTCAATTCATCGAGAGCATCAATGATACGCTTGTTTCTTCTCATCACTTTCATCACTGGATTTTCTCCTTCACTTCTTCATGCGCAACTCTTTCCTGCAAAGCAAGGCGGCAAATGGGGCTACATCAATTCAAGCGGTGCGGTTGTGATTCAGCCAAAGTTCGATGAGGCAAAGAAATTTTCCGAAGGACGCGCCGCCGTGAAACTCAACGACGCTTGGGGATTCATCGACACGACGGGCAACCTTGTCATTCAAACACAATTCGTGAATGCTGAACCGTTTTCGCATAGCATTGCCGTTGTGCAAAGAAAAAATTTTATCACGGGCGTGGAAACACACTTGATTCGTCTTAACGGCGACACACTCACAGGTGAAACCTTCACCGATGCCGGCAATTTTTCCGAGGGTGTGGCGTGGATTAAAGTCGCCGACCGAAGCAAGGTGCTGTTGCGTCAACGCTTCGGATTCATTGATACCACTGGCAAAATTGTCATTCCACCCGTCTTGGAAAAAGCGTCTAATTTTTCGGAAGGACTTGCCGCTGTTCAGTTCAATGAAAAATTCGGTTTTATTCGTCTCACCGATACGCTCAACGATTCCGTTCAAACCTTCACCATTCAACCGAAATATCGCTATGCAAGCACGTTTTCCGAAGGCTTAGCGCGGGTGCGTTCAGAAGCAAAGTGGGGATTCATCAACACAAGCGGTCAAATGGTCATTGCCGAACAATTCGACGCGGCAGGCGATTTCAGCGACGGCTTAGCACGCATTCGCCTTGGCGAAAAGTTTGGATTCATTGACAAAAGCGGCACAGTGGTCATTCCCACAACGCTTGATGCGGCAGGCGATTTCAGCGACGGCTTGGCATGGGCATTTAAGAACGGAAAGTATTTCTACATCGACCGCACGGGAAAGACTGCGATTGACATCGGGCTTACAGGTGTCGGCAATTTTCAAAACGGACTTGCGCTCGTCAGCCTCGGCGAAAAGCAAGTCTATATCAACAAGGAAGGAAAAGTTATCTTTGAGTTTAATTGAAACCCAAAGATTTCGGATTGCAGATTTGATTGTCGTGAAGTCATTCCGAGCGCAGCGAGAAATCCAAAACTGTTAAGAGTGAACAGTTGAAAGTGCTGAAGCAAACACTCTCACAAGATTCACTCTTAATTCTTAACTATCAACTCTTAACTTTAATGACTGACATACCATCTCATCTTTCGCTCATCTTGCTTATTGCGCTTGGAAGTGCGAGCGCACTGCTTGCGTTTGTTGTTTATTGGCTGAAACGCTCGTCGCCTTTATCGGCGCGTTGGGCGTGGTGGGCGTGGTCGGGCTTAGGTGTGATAGCACTGGTGGGATTCATTCTTATCGTCAAAGAATCCAACGCACTCCAAGAAGCAACTGAAAAAAAGCAGTGGACGCAAACCACAGGCAAAATTCTTGCGTCAGAAATGCGCGGCAGAAAAGCCTACATTCCTTTTGTGAAATATGAATACGAACTGAACGGGAAAACCTACACAGCCGAAACCGAACTCTACTCGCCGCAGTGGGGCGGCAAACTCTTGCGCAAAGAAACGTCGGAGAATATCCTATCAATGTTCAAGCCTGAAAGCACGATTACGGTTTATGTTAATCCGAAGAATCACGCCGAATCGGCGCTTGAAATTCTTTTGGGTTGGGATTTATTCATTCGCTTGGGTGTCGGTATGCTCTTGTGGCTTGCTTCAACAATGGCATTATGCTTCGGCGCGTTCAGGCATTTTTTTCACGCTTCAACTTTCACGCCGCGCCAAAACGCAACATAGCCTTTGATATGCTTCGCCGCATCTTTGGGTTCAGGATAATACCATGCGGCATCTTTGTTTTTTTCTTCTCCAACAACAATGTTAAAGTAACTCGCTACGCCTTTCCACCCGCAAGTCGTGTGCGTTGCGCTCTCTTCAAAAAATTCTTTTTTAAGTGCGTCAGGCGGAAAGTAGTGATTGCCTTCGACAACAATAGTATTTTCGCTTTCAGCGATAATTTGACCGTTCCAAATGGCTTTCATTGTGCGTTGAATTTTTAGGGTTAATTTTGCTTAACGATTCCCAAAACATCAATCTATTCTTATCGGTTTTAACGACTTCTATGCCGACACATGATTTTGACGTGCTGATACTCGGCGCAGGACCAGCAGGCGCAAGTGCGGCACTTTCGCTTTCCAAATACTCAACACTTCGAGTTGGCATTCTTGATAAAGCCAAATTTCCGCGCGATAAAATTTGCGGCGACGCATTGAGCGGCAATGTGATTTCAACATTGAAATCGCTCTCGCCTTCGCTCTATGCGCGCTTTCAAGCCTTTCCTGATAAAATCGGCTCGTTTGGAATCCGCTTCATTGCGCCGAGTGGCAATTACCTTGATGTGCCGTTTAAGTCGCCGAAAGTTCAAGTGAGCGAGCCACCGGGCTTCATTTCAAAACGCATTGACTTCGACAACTTTTTAGTCTCGGAGGTCAAATCGCTTCCGAACGTGACCTTGCACGAAGAAACTGCTGCACAGTCGGTAGAACTTCATCGCGACGGCGTGGTTGTCAAAACGAACCGCACCACTTTTTCCGCCTCGCTCTTGATTGGCGCAGACGGCGCAAACGGCGTTACCACCAAAACGCTTGCCACGTTCAAGCCCGAAGAGGCGCACTTCTGCGCAGGGCTTCGCGCTTACTACAAACACGTGTCAGGATTGCACGCACAAAATTTCATCGAACTGCACTTCTTGCCCGAACTGCTTCCCGGCTACTTTTGGATTTTTCCGCTTCCGAATGGATATGCAAATGTTGGGTTAGGCGTTCTCTCGCAGGTCGTCAAGAAAAAGCGATTAGATTTGAAGAAACTGCTTTTGCAAGTGATTGAAACGCACCCTGCGATTGCACCACGCTTCAAACACGCCGAAAGAGTTGATGAGATTAGAGGCTATGGCTTGCCGCTCGGCTCGAAGCGTCGACCGCTTTCAGGCGAGCGATTCATGCTCACCGGCGATGCCGCCTCGCTCATTGACCCATTTTCGGGCGAAGGCATTGGCAATGCGATGAAGTCGGGCAAACTTGCCGCTGAAGTCGCCTATGAGAGCCTTCTCCAACAAGATTTTTCACCAGCCTTTTTGAAACGATACGATGAGCGCGTGTATCAAAAACTCGGCAGCGAACTGTGGCTTAGCCACACCTTGCAACGCTTAGCGAACTTCCCCGCTCTCTTTAACTTTGTTGTCAATCGTGCAAGGCAAAGTCCGACGCTCTCTGAAACGATTTCCTGTATGTTTGATGATTTGGAACTGCGCAA
>Ga0308417_1002784_pt1 | contig 11403 bp, 9 predicted proteins | sample HotsprSampleOS65_FD_203528 | JGI IMG/M metagenome (GOLD analysis project Ga0308417, IMG submission 203528) | Hot spring phototrophic mat microbial communities from Octopus Spring, Yellowstone National Park, Wyoming, United States - 20090730_OS65 ... | reverse complement strand
ACCACGACGACATCGTCGATCACTGCTGCCATGCCTGGAACCGCCTCGTCGATCAGCCCGGGCGCATCATGTCCATCGGACTGCGGGACTGGGCACATCGGTTCTGATCAATGGGATTTGGTATTAAACAACCCAAGCAACCTTGAAATCAGCACGATGGGCACCTTCGGTCTGGAAGCAAGCGCTCGACAGTAATCAATCCTTGGCGCCAGTTAAATGGCGGAGGGGATGGGATTCGAACCCACGGTACGGGCTTGCACCCGTACAACGGTTTAGCAAACCGCCGCCTTCAGCCACTCGGCCACCCCTCCGCCGTGAGTGGCACGCCCACGGCGTATGCAGCCCCGCTTGTAGAGACCGCTGCCTGAAGCGTCAACGAACCGACCAAACCCAGCCGCGTGCAGTCTCCAGCCAGGAGGCCTCGACGGCGAAACGCTGCTTGCCGAAGGCCTAGACCAAACGGGAGAGCAGGCGGGCGATCGTCCCGCCCTCGGGCCCAAGCCCCCTGCGCGGCAGGCTGCTCAACCGAGTGCCCGCTTCAGAACCTCGTTGACGAGCGCAGGATTACCCTTGCCGCCCATCGCCTTCATCACCTGTCCGACAAAGAAGCCGAACAGTTTCTCTTTTCCTGCCCTGTACTCCGCTACCTTGTCTGCGTTCGCCGCCAGCACTTCGGCGACTGCGGCCTCAATCGCGCCCGCATCCTTCACCTGGCGCAGGCCCCTGGCGTCAACGATTGTGGCAGGGTCTCCTCCGGTCTCCACCATCTCCTCGAACACCTGCTTGGCGATACGCCCGGAAATCGTCTCGTCGGCGATCAGATCAATCAGGCGCCCAAGGGCCTCAGCCGATACCGGTGAGGTCTCGATCGTCCGTCCAGAGCGATTGAGCGCTGCGAAGAGATCGCCCATGACCCAGTTCGCCGCGAGCTTGGCGTCTCGGCCGCTAGCGACGGCCTCGAAATACTCTGCCGTCGACCGTTCCGCTACCAAAATGCTCGCGTCGTAGGCCGAAAGCCCGTAGTCACGCTGGAAACGTTCGGCCTTGGCGTCCGGCAGCTCGGGCAGAGCGCGACGGAGCTCTTCGACCCAGTCGGGGTCGAGCTCGAGAGGGGGGAGATCAGGGTCGGGAAAGTAGCGGTAGTCGTGCGCGTGCTCCTTCGACCGCATCGGCCGGGTTGCGCCTCGAGCGGCGTCGAACAGCCGCGTTTCTTGCGCGACTTCCCCGCCCGACTCCCAGACCTCCACCTGCCGCCGGGCCTCCGCTTCCACCGCCTGCATCACGAAGCGGATGGAGTTCACGTTCTTCACTTCGCAGCGCGTGCGGTAGCCTTCGCCCGGGCGACGCACCGAAACGTTGACGTCGACGCGCAGCGACCCCTCCTCCATATTGCCGTCGCAGGTGCCGAGGTAGCGCAGGATCTGCCTCAGCTTGCTCAAATACGCGCCCGCTTCCTCGGGGCTTCTGATGTCGGGGTCGGAAACAATCTCCATCAGGGCAACACCGGCGCGGTTGAGATCGATGTAGGATTTCGTCGCGTGCTGATCGTGCAGCGACTTGCCGGCATCCTGTTCGAGGTGTAAGCGTGTGATGCCGATCCGACGTGTGGTGCCATTAGAAAGCGTAATGACAATCTCGCCGCGGCCGACGATCGGGTGCTGATACTGGCTGATCTGATAGCCTGCGGGCAGATCGGCGTAGAAGTAGTTCTTGCGGTCGAACCGCGACCAGAGATTGATCTTAGCCTTTAGCCCGAGCCCAGTGCGGATCGCCTGTGCGATGCATTCACGGTTCGGCACTGGCAACATCCCCGGAAACGCGGCATCGACGAAGCTCACCTGCGTATTTGGCGCGGCGCCGAAGGCTGTCCCAGCCCGGGAAAAGAGTTTCGACCTCGAGATGACCTGCGCGTGCACTTCGAGCCCGCAGACGATTTCCCAGGGCCCGGTTTGGCCTTCAACCACGTAACCCATGCTCAAGCCCTTATCGCCGGTAGGGCGTCGAAGGCGGCCGCCCGTTCGACCACAGCGGCAGCCGCGAACACCGTCTCCTCATCGAAGGGCCGTCCGATCAGCTGCAGTGCCAAAGGAAGCCCTCCCCCATCGAGCCCCGCCGGCACGCTGATCGCCGGGAGTCCGGCGAGGTTCGCGGTCACAGTGAAAATGTCGTTCAGGTACATCGTCACCGGGTCGTCCTGCTTTTCGCCGATGGCAAAGGCCGAACTCGGCGTGGCGGGGGTGAGGATGAGGTCCACCTCCTGCCAGGCGCGGTCGAAGTCGCGCGCGATCAGTGCCCGAACTTTCTGCGCCTTGAGGTAGTAGGCGTCGTAGTAGCCCGCGCTCAACACGTAGGTGCCGATCAAAACTCGGCGCCGCACCTCGGCCCCGAAGCCGGCCGCGCGCGTCGCAGCATAAAGGTCATCGAGATCGCCGCCAGGATCGATGCGAAGGCCGAAGCGCACGCCGTCGTAACGAGCGAGATTTGAGGACGCCTCTGCCGGCGCGACGATGTAGTACGCGGGAAGCGCATACTTCGTGTGCGGAAGGGAAATCTCGCGCAGCTCTGCCCCCGCCTCGCGCAGCCACGCCGCGCCTTGCTCCCATAATGCAACAATCTCCGCGCTCATGCCGGGCAGGCGGTACTCCCTCGGCACGCCGATGCGAAGTCCCTTCACGCCGCGGCCGACCGCCGCCTCAAAGTCAGGCACGGGAACGTCGGCGCTCGTAGCGTCCTCCGGATCGAAGCCCGCCATCTCACGCAGAAGGATCGCCGCGTCGCGCACCGTGCGCGCGATTGGTCCTGCCTGGTCGAGCGAAGAGGCGAAGGCGACGATGCCCCAGCGCGAACAGCGTCCGTAGGTCGGCTTGATGCCGACCGTACCGGTAAAGGCTGCGGGCTGCCGGATCGAGCCTCCGGTGTCGGTCGCTGTCGCGCCAAGGCAGAGGCGCGCAGCCACTGCCGCCGCCGACCCGCCCGAGGATCCGCCGGGAACGAGATCGCGGTTGTCGCCGCGTCGCCGCCAAGGGTTCACCACATGGCCAAAGGCGGACGTCGTGTTCGACGAGCCCATGGCAAACTCGTCGAGATTTGTCTTGCCGAGGCAGACGGCGCCCGCCTCCCAGAGCTTGCGCGTCACAGTGCTCTCGTAGGGCGGGGTGAAGTCGTCGAGGATACGGCTGGCTGCTGTGGTTCGAATTCCTTCGGTGCAGAACAGGTCTTTCACGGCGATCGGGATGCCCTCAAGCGGTCGGGCCTCGCCGCGGGCGATACGATCGTCCGCCCGCGCCGAGTCGGCGAGAGCGCGATCGGCGGTCACAGTGATGAAGGCGTTGAGCGAGCCCAGTCTCTCGATCGCCTCGAGATGTGCCGTAGCGAGATCGCGCGCTGAGAGCTGGCGCCTGGCGAGGAGATGGCGTGCCTCGGCAATGGTGAGGTCGGTGGGCTTGCTCATTCCACCACTTTCGGCACGGCGAAGAACGAGCCGGAGGCCGTATCAACCCGGTCCGGTGCGTTGGCGAGGATCGCCTCGTGCCGGTCGCCCTCCGTCACTTCGTCGGCACGAAGGCGCAGCCGCAGACGCACCGCCCCGGTCAGAGGTTCGACACCGTCCGTTCCCACCTCGTTCAACTGCTCGATCCAGGCAAGGATGCTGTTCAGCTCCGTCTGCAACTGCGCCACGTCCTCCTCGCTGACGGCAATGCGGGCGAGATCAGCGATGCGTCGGACGGTGGCGGCATCAAGCGACACTGGACGATAGCCTTTTTCGGGTAACCCTCTTTGCGTTGCACGATGGCTCGATAGCATTTGGCACCGGGCCAGGCCAGCGCGCGGGGACGGCCCTTTCGCGGCCGCCAACGCCTCTGCTAGAGGAGCTTTTGTCTCCCGCGCCCGGCAATTCCTGGGAAACGTGTCACCGTGCCCCTGCTTCGACTTCCGGCTCCGCCCGTCGTCCTGGCCCTTCTCACTCTTCCCGTCGCTGGCTGCCAGACTCGGCTGCCCGAAGCTGTACCGCAGCGCCTTGAGCTCACCGCGCCTGCGGACGAGACCGCCGGTCTCGGCCTCGGGCCGGCTCGTATTCTGCCGACGGGCACCGTTGTCGATCAGCGCGTGCAGGGACTGGCTGCCGAACTGTCCGCCTTGCGCAGTGCAGTGGTTGCGAACGCACAGGAGTTTCGCGCCGTTCGGGCGGGCATCGCCGATGTCACTGGCCGCTACCAGACGCTGGTCGGGACCGTGACGGCGCGGCTCCAGGTCGGCACCACTCCGGGAAACCCCGAGCTGATCGCGGCCTGGAGCGAAGCCCAGGGCCTGCTCGGCGAGCTCGACCGCAACGTTGGCCGGCTCTCCGCCCTGTCCCCCCAGGTTGCTGCCAACGCCGCGAGCGCCAACTTCCTGCATGCCGCCATCCGCTCTGCCTATCGCCTGTCCGGCGGCGTCGATCAGGACCACCGCAACCTTGACCTGCTCGAGGATGAGACCAACCGGACCATCGTCACGATCGAGCGGCTGCTGAACGAGCTGACCGACGATGTGAGCCGCCAGTCAGTCACCGTCGCGTCCGAGCGTCGCACGATGGGGAGTCTCGGCCTTGCCATCAATTCTGGGCGAATGTACGGGGCCCCGCTCTCCACTCGCGTGGCGACCGGTCCCCAGGCAGCGCCTCCGCGGCCGGTTCCTGTGGCCGCGCAGAGGCGGCCTCTGGTGACCATCCGCTTCGACCGGACGGATGTCGCCTACCGCCAACCCCTGTACGACGCCGTGTCCGCCGCCATCGAGCGCAATCCGGCTGTGCAGTTCGAGGTGCAAGGGGTGGCACCGGCGCGGGGGGAGCCGGCGGAACAGGCGAGGGCAGCGAATGACGCCCGGCGCCAGGCGGAAGGTGTGCTGCGCTCCCTCGTTGAAATGGGCATGCCCTCCGACCGCCTGTCCCTTTCGGCGACGACCGCCCGGGATGCCGGGGTGACCGAAGTCCGGGTGTTTGTGCGCTGACTCCCTCAGCGGGCGCGGGCCGCAGCGGGTCGCGAGCGAAGCGTGCTCGCGTGCCGGCGTGCCTCCGTTCAACCCTGGCCGGAGGCAATCTCTTCCAGCGCTTCTCGATCGAGCACGCGCACGTGCGTGGTGTCGTCGAGCGAGATCAGGCCGCGCCGCTTCAGCAGGGAGAAGGTCCGGCTGACCGTTTCGATGGTGAGGCCGAGATAGTCGGCGATGTCGCTTCGCGTCATCGGCAGGCGGATCGGCTCGACCGGCTCGCCTCGCCGCACCTGCGCGTTGGCGAGCAGAAGAAGGAAGGAAACGAGTTTCTCCTCCGCCGTCTTGCGCCCAAGGAGGACGAGCTGCTCTTGGGTTGCAGCGAGCTCTTCCATGGAGAGTTCGAGAAGGCGCTTGTCGATACGCCTGAAGCTTTCGCGCAACACTTCCATTCGCTTGCGCGGGAAGCGGCAGACGCGAGTATCCTCGAGTGCCTCTGCCGTATAGGTGTACTCTCGGCCGGAGGTCAGTCCAACGAAGTCGCCGGCGAACCGAAAGCCGAGAATTTGCCGCCGGCCGTCGGCAAGGAGCTTGTACAGCTTCACCGCGCCGGAGGTAACGTTCATGACGGTGTCGGCCGGTTCGCCCTCGCGGAACAGCGTAGCGTGCGGAGCAAGCCTCGCCTCCGTCATGATACGCGTCAGCGCCAGCACCTCCTCCGGTTCGAGGGCGCCGCAAAAGTTGCGCTCCCGCACGTCGCAATGCGCGCAGGGCGCAGGAAGGGCGCCCAAGCGTTGCGAGACGATACGAAGGGTCTCGTGCTGAGCCATGGCCGCGCTAAACTCCCCAAGGGGCCGATCGGCGATCTCGCTCACCTCGCCCGTTCCTTCCAAAGCTACCCGACTCTTTTGGTCGGAAACAACCCGGGCTGACGGCGCGCGTTCAGTTTCCGCTTTGGCCGCGCATGTCTGACCATCCCCAGCTTCCAGCCCTTTCCGAGCGTCCGACGATTCGACTCCTCCCGGGCCATGACCGACGGCTTCGCGCGGGTCACCCATGGGCGTTCTCGAACGAGATCGCCTGGACCCCTAGCCTGCGCGGACTTCCGGCCGGTGGGCTCGTCCGCGTCGAGAGCGCCTCGGGACGGGCGTTGGGCACCTTCATGTTCAATCCCCATAGCCTGATCGCGGCGCGCCGTCTCTCCCCCGATGCGGGAGCCGCGATCGATTCGCGTTTCCTGAGCACCCGGCTTGCCGCCGCCTCCTCGCTGCGCGCGCGGCTTTTCGCCTCGCCCTGGTATCGCCTGTGCCACGCAGAAGCGGACGGCCTGCCGGGCCTTGTTATCGACCGCTTTGGCGGTGTGTTCGTCGTCTCGGCCGGCGCGGCCGGTGCTGCCCGCCTAGAGCCCGAACTCCTTGATGCTCTCGACCATCTCTTCGCGCCGATCGCTGTGATCGCACGCGACGAGGGCCCCGCGCGCGCCCTCGAGGGCCTGGCGGAGAGGGCGGTGGTCCTTGCTGGCCAACTGCCGGACCGTGTCGAGCTCGAGGAGGGGGGTGTCGCATTCCCGCTCGACCTCCTCGAGGGGCAGAAGACGGGTTGGTTCTACGACCAGAGGTTGAACCGGGATGCGGTCGCAAACCTCGCTGCCGGAGCGACCGTCCTCGACCTCTACTGCCATACCGGTGCCTTCGGCTTGCGCTGCGCGGCCGCGGGCGCGACGCGCGTCACCCTTGCCGACCGCTCGGAACCCGCCCTTGCCTTGGCCGAGGAGGCGGCAAAACGCAACGGGCTTGCCGACCGTGTCGAAATCGTTCGCGCCGAGGCGTTCGGCCTGCTCGAGCGGATGAACGCGGAGGCGAAGCGGTTCGATCTCGTCATCGCCGATCCTCCCTCTTTCGCCAAGTCGCGCAAGGATCACGGCGCGGCGTTGAAGGGCTACGAGAAGCTCGCGCGCCTTGCCGCCTCGATCGTCTCGCCGGGCGGGTTCCTGTTCCTCGCCTCCTGCAGCCACCACGTTTCGGCCGACGAGTTGGCGGCCAGCACGGCCAGGGGCCTCGCGAAAGCCGAGCGGGAGGGCCGGATCATCAGAGCCGCTGGAGCAGGGCCGGACCACCCCGTGCACCCGCACCTGCCTGAGTCCGCCTATTTGAAAACCCTCCTGCTACAGCTCGACTAAGCGCGTCTTCACCAAACGCGTCTCGATTTCGCGCCTTGACGCCCGCTCTTCGCTGCACGGCACGCCCGCCTCACGCCGCCTTCGCCATGCCCCGCAGCACAAAGGGGAGGATTCCGCCGTGGCGGACATACTCCACCTCGTCTGCCGTATCGACACGGCACAGCGCAGGCACCCGCTCTACACGCCCGTCGGCGCGGCGAATGACGAGTTCGAGCTCCATGCGCGGGCGGAGTTCGGCAAGCCCAAGCACATCGATCGTCTCGTCGCCGACCAGACCCAGGGTCCTGCGGTCGGTCCCCTCAGGGAACATCAGCGGCAGCACGCCCATGCCGACGAGGTTGGCGCGGTGGATCCGTTCGAAGCTTTCGGCGATCACGGCGCGTACGCCGAGCAGCCGCGTGCCCTTCGCTGCCCAGTCGCGAGACGACCCCGTGCCGTACTCCTTGCCCGCAACGACGACGAGCGGCGTGCCTTCGGCGGCGTAACGCATCGCCGCATCGTAGATTGGCATCACCTCGCCGGAGGGGATGTGGCGCGTGACGCCGCCTTCGACCCCCGGTACCATCTCATTGCGCAGGCGGATATTGGCAAAGGTGCCGCGCATCATGACCTCGTGGTTGCCGCGGCGCGCACCGTAGCTGTTGAAGTCCTCGGGCCTGACTTGCCGTTCGAGAAGGTACTGGCCGGCGGGCGAGGTCTTTCTGATCGCGCCGGCCGGGCTGATGTGGTCGGTCGTGATGGAGTCGCCGAGGAGCGCGAGCAATCTTGCGCCAACGATGTCGCTGATCGGCAATGGGTCGGGCGTGATGGCCTCGAAGTAGGGCGGGTTTTTGACGTAAGTGGACGCATCATTCCAGCGGTACGTCTCGCCCCCTGCCACCGCGATCACCTGCCATTCCGGCGGGCCTGTGAAGACGTCTGCGTACCGGGCGCGAAAGATATCCCGCGTCACCTTGCCCTCGACCAAAGCCGCGATCTCGGCCTTCGACGGCCAGATCTCGCGCAGGAAAACCGGTCTGCCATCGGGGTCGTGGCCGAGAGGATCCGCGGCGAGATCGATCCGCATTGAACCCGCGATTGCGTAGGCGACGACGAGCGGCGGGGAGGCGAGGTAGTTCGCCCGTACGTTCGCGTGCACCCGGCCCTCGAAGTTGCGGTTCCCCGAAAGCACCGCGGCAAGGACGAGCCGGTTCGCTTCGATGGCCTCGACGATGCGCTCGTCGAGCGGGCCAGAGTTGCCAATGCAGGTGGTGCAGCCGTAGCCAACGAGGTTGAACCCGAGCGCGTCGAGGTCTGCCTGCAGGCCGGAAGCCTCGAGATACTCCGTCACCACCTGTGAGCCAGGCGCGAGCGAGGTCTTGACCCAGGGCTTGGTGCAAAGGCCGCGTCGTCGCGCGTTTCGCGCGAGCAGGCCGGCTGCGACCATCACCGACGGGTTCGAGGTGTTGGTGCAGGAGGTGATCGCGGCGATCACCACATCGCCATGGCCGAGCTCGAAGTTCGTGCCCTCGACAGGAACGCGCTTGCCTGCCTCCTCCGGCGCGACGCCTAGGCTTTTCGTCAGCTCCTCACCGAAAGCGCGAGCGACGGCGACCAGCGGCACGCGGTCCTGCGGGCGGCGCGGGCCTGCAAGCGAAGGCTGCACGGTTGCGAGGTCGAGTTCGAGCACGTCCGTGAAACGCGGTTCCGGCGCGCTCTCATCCCGAAGCAGGCCTTGCGCCCGCGCATAGGCCTCGACCAGACGGATGCGGTGGGGGTCGCGTCCCGTCAGTTCGAGATAGCGCAGTGTCGCCGCATCGACAGGGAAGAACCCACACGTCGCCCCGTATTCTGGCGCCATATTGGCGATGGTCGCCCGGTCGGCGAGCGGAAGATCGTCGAGGCCGGGCCCGAAGAACTCAACGAACTTGCCAACCACGCCCTTCCTGCGCAGCATCTGGGTCACGGTCAGCACGAGATCGGTCGCGGTCGCCCCTTCAGGCAACCGGCCCGCCAGCCGGAAGCCGACCACGTCGGGAACGAGCATGGCGATCGGCTGGCCGAGCATCGCGGCCTCGGCCTCGATGCCGCCGACACCCCAGCCGAGCACGCCGAGGCCGTTTACCATTGTGGTATGGCTGTCCGTGCCGTAGCAGGTGTCGGGAAAAGCGTAGGCCCTGCCCTCGACCTCGTCGGTCCAAACAACCTGGGCGAGATGCTCGAGGTTCACTTGGTGGCAGATGCCTGTGCCGGGGGGCACGACCCGGAAGCGGGTGAAGCTCTCCTGGCCCCAGCGAAGGAAGCTGTAGCGCTCGCCGTTGCGCGCGAACTCGGTCTCGACGTTCCTGCGGAACGCGTCCGGCCGACCGAAGTGGTCGACCATCACGGAGTGGTCGATGACAAGGTCCACAGGCACGAGCGGGTTCACCCTCTGCGGATCGCCACCCAGGCGAATCATGCCGTCGCGCATGGCGGCGAGATCGACCACGGCCGGCACGCCGGTGAAGTCCTGCATGAGGATGCGCGCGGGGCGGAACGGCACCTCCCGTTCGGAGTGAGCCGAGGAGAGCCACTCCGCGATCGCGCGCGCATCCTGAACCGTGGTGCTCTGCCCGTCCTCGAAGCGGAGCACGTTCTCAAGCAGGATCTTCAGGCTCATCGGCAACCGGGAGAGATCGATCCCGAGCGCTCGCCCCGCCTCGGGCAGGGAGAAGTAGGCGTAGTGCCTGCCGTCGACCGTCAAAACCCGGCCGGTTTTCAGGCTGTCCTGCCCGATTATGCGCATGCGGTGGCTCCCCTCTCGCCCGAGATGGCTCACAGCGCCGGGGCGGGTTGGCGGAAGCGCTCGTTACACCATAGGGTTCGCGCCGTCCATGCGTGAGGGTTTGTGGCAGCGGTGTTGGAAGCGCGGGATTTAGCTGGCGAGCGCGCGGGCAGGCTCGTGTTCGAGGGCGTCTCGTTCTGCCTCGGCCCCGGCGAGGCTTTGGTGCTGATCGGCGTGAACGGCGCCGGCAAGACGTCGCTTCTGCGCGTCCTCGCTGGGCTCGGCCGCATCGCTGGCGGCGTGCTGTCCTGGCAGGGCGAGCCGGTCGCGCAGGACCCGCTCGCGCATGCGGCGCGCGTTGCTCTTCTCGGCCACGCCGATGCGCTGAAGCCGCAGCTGACGGTGTTCGAGACGCTGCGGCACGAGGCGAGGATCAGGGGCGGGTCGGCAGGGGAGGCGATGGCCGCCACGGGCCTCGAGTCGCTCGCGGAGAGTCCCGTGCGTATCCTTTCGGCCGGCCAACGGCGTCGCGTCGCCTTAGCCCGGCTCGCGCTTGGGGCACGGCCCTTGTGGCTGCTCGACGAACCGACGGTGGCGCTCGACTCGGCAGGGGTGGCCACCCTGGCACGCCTCGTTTCGGCCCACCGTACGCGCGGCGGCCTCGTCGTCGCCTCGTCCCATCTCGACCTGCCAATCGAGGGCGCGCAGACGCTGAGGCTTGCAGCGTGAGGGCGTGGTTGGCGCTGGTGGCGCGAGACCTCGCCGCCGCCCGTCGCAACGCCGGCGACATGCTCGCCGCCGTGGCCTTCTTCCTGCTCGCCTGCGGCCTGTTCCCGTTTGGGGTGGGGCCCGATCCGGTGGTGCTTGCGCGCATCGCCTCAGGCGTGGTCTGGGTAGCGGCCCTTCTGGCTGCGCTTCTCCCGCTCGACCGCCTCGTCGGAGCCGATTACGAGGACGGAACGCTCGACCAGCTCCTCATCTCTGGTCTACACCCAGCGGCGATCGCAGCCGCCAAGGCTGCCGTGCACTGGCTGGCCACTGCCGCCCCCCTCCTGCTGGCAACGCCGTTCGCCGCTTTGATGCTGGCACTTCCCTTGCGCGCAATTCCAATTCTGCTGGCGGCACTCGCGCTCGGCACCGCCGTGCTGTCGCTCCTTGGCATCGCCGGCGCCGCCCTCACGCTCGGGGCGCGGCGCGGCGGGGTGCTTCTGCCGCTCCTCGTCTTGCCGCTGACGATTCCCGTCCTGATCTTCGGCGCAGCGGCGGTGGAAGCCGCCTCGGTCGGCTTTCCTGTCGCCCCCCATCTCGCCATGCTGGCGGCCCTTCTAGCAGCCGCGGCCCCGCTCGCTCCGCTCGCCGCCGGGCTGGCTTTGCGTTCGGCGGCCGAGTGATACCAAATCCCATTGATCAGAACCGATGTGCCCAGTCCCGCAGTCCGATGGACATGATGCGCCCGGGCTGATCGACGAGGCGGTTCCAGGCATGGCAGCAGTGATCGACGATGTCGTCGTGG
>Ga0308417_1002781_pt1 | contig 11414 bp, 6 predicted proteins | sample HotsprSampleOS65_FD_203528 | JGI IMG/M metagenome (GOLD analysis project Ga0308417, IMG submission 203528) | Hot spring phototrophic mat microbial communities from Octopus Spring, Yellowstone National Park, Wyoming, United States - 20090730_OS65 ... | reverse complement strand
CTGGAAACGCTGGGATGGCGACAGGGGGTATGGGGGACGTTCTCACCGGGCTGCTGGCGGCGTTGCTGGGCCAGGGCTTGTCGGGCTTCGATGCCGCACGGCTGGCCGTGCACGCTCACGGTTTGGCCGCCGATCGGTGCCTGAAGCACATCGGCGCCGTGGGATACCTCGCAAGAGACGTGGCGGAGAACCTGCCGGCGGCGCTTGAGGAAGCGTCGCGCATGCCGATGGGATTCCGTTGAGTCGCGGCGCGCGGCGCTGTTGTGGGCGGCGTGCGCGACGCGCATAATCATCGCGTGCCGACAGACATTTGGGCAGTCCGTAGCGCGCGTGGTGGTCGTGCGAGGCGGACGCGAACGAGGGCTGTGTGAGCGTTGTGATGCGAGCGCGCGATAGACCCGGCGATGCTGAGACGCAGGCCCTTCAGCTCGGCTGCGGGCGCGCCCATCGGAGACGGAGAGCGGCATAACGGTTGCGGCGCAAGTGCATTTCGTGGGAGGCAGGCATCTCGAGTGAGGTAGGCACATGGCCAAGAAGAAGGCGAAGGCAACGAGCAAGAAGGCGAAGGCCACGAAGAAGAAGGTCACCAAGAAAGCCGTGGCGCGCGGAAAAAAGAAGATCGTGAAGAAGGCGCCGAAGAAGACCGTCAAGAAAGCAGTGCGCAAAGGAATCAAGAAGGCCGTCACGAAAGCGGTGGCCAAACCGAAGTTGCCGCGGCGTACACCCCAGGCCGCACCTCCCCCAGCGCCGGCGCCGGCTCCGGTCGCCCCCGTGACGCCGCCGGAGACGCCGGCACCACCGGCCCCCGGTCCCTCAGAGGGCACCACCGCGGAGTGGGGCGGGGAGGGCGAAGGCGGAGGTGGTTGGCGGGGTCCGGCGGTCGGCGAGTTGGCACCCGATTTCACTTTGCCGGACCAGTCTGGGACGCGGCACACGCTGTCGCAGTATCGTGGCCGGAAGGTCGTGCTGTATTTCTACCCGAAGGATGACACCCCGGGCTGCACGACGGAGGCGTGCGGTTTTCGCGACGCGCTGGGCTCGTTCTCGGACCGCAACGCCGTCGTGCTGGGCATTTCGCCGGACCCCGTCGCCAGTCACCAGCGCTTCGTGCAGAAATACAACCTCACTTTTCCTTTGCTGGCGGACGAGGGGCACGTTGTGGCCGAGCGGTACGGAGTGTGGGGGCCCAAAACGCGTGCGGGCAAGACGGTGATGGGGATCGCACGCACTACGTTCGTGATCGAGGAAGACGGGCGGGTCGCCCACATCTTCCGCAACGTTCGCCCGGAGGGCCACGAGCAGGAGGTACTGAGCCGGCTGTAACGACGGGTGCACCTCTTCCAGGTCTTTAGCGGGGACTCGCTGCCGACCGGGGCCAGGGTCTATGCGCAGCCGCTAAGCGCCAAAACCTGGGGCAGCAAGGTGGTCGTGTCGTCGGTACTGTCGGCGTCGATCCACGACACGCTGCGGAGGGCTTTGAGCCACGTGCGCTGTTGTTTCGCGAGCCGGCGGGAGTGGATCTTGATCTGCTCCACCGCTTCCTCGAGCGAGCAGCGGCCGGCGAAGTGCTCGAAGAGTTCTGCGTATCCCACGGCCTGAGCCGCTTGCGGCCCGACGCCGCGCGGGTCGCTCCATAGCCGGCGCGCCTCTTCGACCAGACCGGCGGCGAGCATGGTTCGTACGCGGGCGTTGATGCGCCGGTTCAGGTTGTCGCGTGTGCGGCGTAGACCCACAAGCGTCCAGCACCACTCCGGGCGACGCGGCTTTTGGCTCGACCATTGGCGCTGAAGGGTGCTGATCCGCTGCCCGGTGAGGTAATAGACCTCTAACGCTCGCTCGATCCGCCGCAGATCGTGACGGTGGATACGCCGCGCCGCCTCCGGGTCGATGCGCTGCAACTCAGCGTGCAGCGATACGAGACCTTCTTCCGCGGCCCGGCGACGAAGGTGGGTGCGGAAGGCGTGGTCGGCGGGCGGGCCTTCGAATAGACCGCTGTACCAAGACTTGAAATAGAGAAAGGTACCCCCGACCGCCACGACCGCCCGTCCGCGGGCGTGGATTTCATCGGCCGCTTGATCGGCGCGGGCGACGAACTCTGCCGCGCTGAAGCTCTCCCACGGGTCAACGATATCGATCAGGTGATGGGGGATGGCAGCCCGATCGGCAACGGACGGCTTGGCTGTGCCGATGTCCATGCCGCGGTAGATCTTCATGGAATCGATGCTGATGACCTCGGCGCCGAGCTGCCGCGCGACGGCGCGCGCCAGCGCCCCTTTGCCAGCCGCTGTGCAGCCCAGAATGACGATCACCCGGCGTTTCACACTAACGTCTGTCGCGGCGCGGGTTCTCCCGCTTTTGACGAACCCGTGGTTGATCGGGATTATACGGCGGCGTGCCGGGAGGCACCGAGGAGGACACGCGATGCGTGCGACACATTGGGTCGGCGTGCTCGGGACGGTCCTGTTTGTGGCCGTGACCGGCTGTGTGAAGGCGCCAGAGCGGATCGACGTGAGAGTCGGGTCAGACCGGCCGGCCGCGGTGGATTCCACGCGCGTTCCGCAGACAGCCACCCACGAAGAGTGCCGCGCCGAGCTGGCCCGCGCCTACGACAACCTTCAGCACCTCGAGCGGGAGAACGCCGAGCTGCGGCGTAAGGCGGACGAGTACAAGCGGCAGCGGGACGAGTGCCGTCGACAGCTCAAGAAGTACGAAAAAGATTGAGCCGCGACAGCGACGCGCGTAGCATGCGCCGCGCCGCGGGGTGCGGCGAGGGGCGACGGGGGCTCGCGGCCGGCGGCGTGTGAGTCGTGTCATGGCGGTCACGTTCGTTCTGGGGCGCGCAGGGACTGGCAAGACCTACACGTGCATCGAGGCGATCGCGCGCGAGCTCAGCCGCAGCCCCGAGGGCAGCCCGCTTGTTCTTCTGGTCCCTGAACAGGCCAGCTTTCAAATGGAACGGGCGCTGGCGACGCGTGTGCCCACCGGCGGCTACACGCGCGCGGCCGTCTTGAGCTTCACGCGACTCGCGCAGCGGGTGTTCAACGAGACCGGGCCCGAGCCGCGACTGCTTACGCCGCAGACCCGGGGCGTTGCGCTGCATCTTGTCGTCGCCCAGCGCGCCGAGCGCTTGCGCGTGCTGGCGCGGGCGGCGCGCCGGCCCGGGTTTTGCACGGCGCTGAGGCGCATCGTCGAACAGCTTGTGCACGAGAATATCACGCCCGGGGAGCTGCGCGCGGCCGCGGAGCGTAACGGCCAGCCGAGCGTCTTCGACAAGGTCGACGAACTGGCCGAGCTGTACGCGGGGTACCTCGAATGGCTTGGGAGCGGTCGAATTGATCCGGCCGCGCGGCTGGCTGTTCTGCGCGAACGGCTGCCGCAGGTCACCTGGCTGCGAGACGCGTCGGTTTGGGTGGACGGATTTGCCGGCTTTACCGGGCAGGAGCTGGAAACGCTCGTCGAGCTGGCGCGGCTCGCCCGCGCGGTCACGATTACGCTGCTTGTGGACCCCCACGCACCGGCGATTACGCGCCCCCGGGAGACGCCCGACGAACTCGGCCTGTTCTATCGCACGGAGCTGACCTGGCAGCGATTGCTGCGGCGGTTCGAGGAAGCGGGGGTCGTGGTGAACCCGCCTGAGAGACTCATGCCCCGGGTCGTGTGGCGTTTTGCGGCGGCCGAGGACCTGGCCCGACTGGAGGCGGGGCTGGCCGGTGAGCCGGAAGCGGCAGCGTCCGACACGGGCGAGGGGACCGGGCCGGCGGCGCGGCCGAGGGCCGTTCGCATAGTAGAGTGTGCGACGCACCGCGATGAGCTGCGGGCCGCGGCGCGGTGGATTCGCGCGCAGATCGCCGACTCCGGCGGGCGGCTGCGGTTTCGCGACTTTGCCCTGATCGCGCGCGATCTGGAGCCGTTTGTCGCGACGATCGCCGAGGTTTTTGGCGAGTACGAAATACCGTATTTCCTCGACCGGCGCCGCCCCATGCGTGTGCATCCGCTGGCTCGACTGCTGCCAGAGCTACTGGCGGCCGCTCGCACGGACCTTGATCCCCGGTCGATGGTGCGACTGTTGAGAACGCGGCTGCTGCCGGTTTCGCGCGCGCAGGCGGAAGAGCTTGAGAGTCTGGTTCTGAAGACGGGGGTGCGAGGGGCCGAGCTTTGGCGTCAAGAGCGCTGGTCGCTGGACGAAAATGGTCGGCAGACCGTCGCGTGGCTTCCGCAGCGCGTGCGGATCGTGGAGGCCCTGGAGCCGCTGCGGGCGCTGGCGCGCCGCGGCCGGCCGGAAGACGGTGCCACGTGGGCTCGTGAGCTGGGGCAGGTGTTGGCTGGCTTGCGCGTGCGCCGGCGCGTGGAAGGTTGGATTCGCGCCGCACGGCGGGCAGCCCGCTGGGAGAGCGCAGAGACGCATCGTCTGGCCTGGGAAGCGGTGTGCAGCATTCTGGAGGACCTGCACGCCGTGCTGGGAACGACGAAGCTGACGGTCGAAGAGGTGTCCGACGTGGTCAACTCCGCGTTGGCGGAGGTGACGCTCGGAATGGCGCCGCCGACGGTGGATCAGGTACTTGTCAGCGCCATTGAGCGCAGCCGGCACCCTGATATCCGGTACGCCTGGGTGTTCGCCTTCAACGAGGGGATTTTTCCTGCGCGGGCCGGCGAGGACCTCATCCTCAGCACGGCCGAACGCCAGATGTTGGAGGAGGGGGGATTACCGGCGTTACCGTCGCGCCGGCAGGACGCGCTCGGCGAGCGCTTGCTGGCGTATATCGCACTGACGCGGCCGTCGCTCGGGCTGACCATCAGCTATGCGACCGTGGATGACAACGGCGATGCCCTGCCCGCGTCGTCGCTGCTGGCAGACGTCCGCCGCGCGCTGCCGTCGCTGGCGGTCGAACGCCCGGACGCCGGGGCGCCGCCGGTGTGTCTGCACGAGCTGGCCGGCCAGTACCTGCGTGCGCGTCGCGATCCCCGCTATGCGTCCTGGCGCTGGCGTTGTGAGCGCGTCTGCGAGTGGGTTCGGCGGCAGCCCGGCCGGGCCGTTGAGCTTGAGCAGTTGCTGACGGGGCTCAGGTACCGCAATGCCCCGGAACCGATCGGCAATTACCGCCAGCCCGGTGGCGAGGACCCGGGCGTTGTGTGGCGGGCGTCGCCGTCCGAGATCGAGAAGTACCTCCGCTGTCCGTTTCAACACTTCGCGCGGCACGGGTTGCGCCTGGATCCACAGCGGGCGCCGCGCCCGGTGCGCTGGGACCTCGGCGAGCTGGCGCACGATCTGCTGGCGCGCGTAACCCGCCAGGCGGTGAACCGTGCCGCGAATGTCGCAGCCCTGTCCGACGAAGACTGGTGCGCACTGCTTCAGGAGGCCGCGAACGACTTCTGGAGCCAGAGGCCCGCCGATCTCCAGCAGCGCCGCCCCGACCTGGTCGAACTGGGAAAGGTGCTCGGCGAGCGCCTGCGCGACCTCGTCCTCGCGCACGCCGCGCGCTGGCGACGGGGGCGGTTTACCCCGTGGTACTGTGAAGAGCCCTTCGATCCGCACGGCGAAGCGGGCCGCTTGCGCGCCGTCGAACTGACGCTGCCGGACGGCGGGCGGGTGCACGTTTGCGGGCGTATCGACCGGGTCGACGTTGCGGCGGTGAACGGTCGACGGCTTGTGCTCGTTTACGACTACAAGAGTACTGTCAACGGCGTGGCCGGCACGTACCTGATCGGCGATCGCTTGCAAGTATTTCTGTACCTGCTGGCGCTGACCCAGGCGCTGCGTGCGTCGCCGGACGTGGTGCCGGCGGGAGTGCTGATCGCGCCTCTCTACCCGAATCTCGCCCGGGTCGATCGAAGCAACACAGCCCAAGACGCTGCTGTCGAACGTATGAACCTGTACCGTCCCCGCGGGCTGTTCAGCACGGAGGCCGCCGCGCTGCTGGATCTGGAGCACAGCGACGGGGTGTCGCCGGTGGCGCACATGCGGCGGCGCAGGGACGGTGGGTACTACGACCGCGATGACGCCGTGGCGCCGACGAAGATCGCGGAGTACGTTACGCTCGCGAGCCAGACCGCGCTGGTGGCAGCCGAAGGGGTGGCGGCGGGCAGAATCGATGTCGCGCCTTTGCTGGAGAGAAGGCAGCTAGCCTGCGCGACCTGCGATTTCGCGACCGTCTGCCGGTTCGACTGGACGTTCAACGGTCCCCGGGCGGCCCAGGATGCTCTACCGTGCTTGTCGGCGGAAGGGGGCAACGATGAGGCTGACTGAAAGCCAGCGGGCAGTCGTTGAACATCGCGGCAGCGACTTGCTGGTAGCAGCCTCGGCCGGCTCCGGCAAGACCGAGGTACTGACCGAACGTTGCCTGTCGCTGCTGACTGATCCCGACAATCCATGCGGGGTGGAGGAATTGCTCGTCGTGACCTTCACGCGGGCGGCTGCGGCTGAGCTGCGGGCGCGCCTCTCCCGCAAGCTCCGCGACGCCGCCGCTGCGGCTGCACCGCGCCTGCGCCGACACCTGCGTCGACAGGCATTGCTCGTCGGGCTTGCGGAGATCGGGACGATTGACTCATGGTGCGGGCGGATCGTGCGGGAGCACTTCGCTCAGGCCGGCGTCGATCCGGGCTTCGCCACGCTCGGGGAGCAGGATGCTTTGCTGCTGCGCCGCGAGGTCATGGATGCGCTGTTCGATGGAATCTACCGTGGCGCGGAACCGCTGGCCCGTGAGGTGCGCGACTGGCTGGCGTGTCTGCCGACGCCCGACGACCGCCTGCTTCGCGAGCTCATCGGCCGCCTCAACGAATTCCGCGAGCACCTCGTAAACCCGGAACCGTGGTTCGCGCGGCAGGCCAGCGCGTGCGAGCGGGATGATGCCCCCGCCGTTCTTTCGGCGGCGCTGGCCGAGGAGTGCCGCTTCCAGGCGGAGCAGCTCGGGGTCTTGCTCGGCCGCGCGTCGGAAGGCGATGGGGCAACGCTGGCGCCGTACGCACAGGCCCTTGCTGACTGGCATCGGCGGCTGAGTGATCCACAGCAACTGGAAGCGTGCATCGCCGAAATCGAGGGATTCGCGTTCCCGCGTGCCGGGCGGGGCGAGAGCCGTTGCGAGCTGGTCGAGGAAGTGAAGGATCGTTGGTTCGAGAGGCGACTGAAGAAGCGCTGGACACGCGAAATTGTCAGGTCGGTGCTCGCAACCGCGCCCCGCGCCGCAGCGCGGGTTCGGACACTGCTCGCCCTGGAAGCGCGGTATGAGGAGCTGCTGCGTGCGGCCAAGCGTTCCCGATCGGTCTGCGAGTTCTCCGACGTGCTGCGGATGACGCTGGATCTGCTGGGAACGCCGACGGAGGGCCCGCAGCACACGCCCACAGATATCGCCCGGAGACTTCAGGAGCGGTATGCGCACATTCTCGTCGACGAGTACCAGGATACGAGCCCCGTGCAGGTAGAGATTCTTCGCCTGGTGTCGCGGTCTGGACCACAGTCTGGCAACCGCTTCATGGTCGGGGACCTCAAGCAGAGCATCTACGCCTTTCGGCGGGCGGAACCACGCCTCTTCGCGATGCTGATCGAGGCGTATGAAGCCGGTACAGCCGCCGGACGCGTCCGGTATCTGTCGGACAACTTCCGCAGCCACCCGGCCGTGCTTGAACCGCTGAACCGCCTGTTCGCCCTGTTGTTTGATCGTGCTTTAGGGGGGACGCCCTTCGACATGCACGAGCAGCTCCGGGCAGCCCGGACCGAGCTGGAGAACCCTTCCTGGGCCGGCCGTCCGCGCGTCCTGGTGCACGTCGTCGAGCACCCGAACCGCCAGCGGCAACAGGAAAACGGGGAAACGGACGAGGTCGGCGTAGAACGCATCGAGCGCGAGGCGCAGCTTGCCGCAGAGCACATCCGCACGTTGCTGGAGTCCCAGGTACACGTGCTCGACCGGACGCCCGACGGCGGGCCCGTGCTCCGTCCGCTTCGCTTGGGTGATGTGGTCGTGCTACTGCGGGCGGCCCGCGGAAATGCGGGGCACGTCGCGCGGGTGCTGCGAAACAACGGAATCCGCTGTGCGGCCATCGGACGCGAAGCGCTACTCGACGCCACCGAGGTCAACGACGTACGCACCATTCTGCGTTTGCTGGCCAACCGGCGCCAGGACGTGGCCTTGGCGGCATACTTGCGAGGCCCAGTCGTTGGGCTGACGCCACAGGAGCTGGTTCAAATCCGGCAGGCCGCGGAACATGGCGACTTTTTCGACGCTGTCACGGACTACATTCGCCAGAACCCGACGACGCACCTGGCGCAGCGGGTCTCGGCGGCCCTGCGTCGACTGGACGAATGGGGCCTGGCGGCCCAGGAGACGGAAGTCCCCGTGCTGATCGAACGCATCATCCGCGAGAGCGGGTTGCGCACGTTCACCCTGGGACTGCCGGGCGGCGAGCAACGCGTCACCGTGCTGCATGCCCTTCAGAGTCTGGCCCAGACGTTTGGCGGCGGGCACGGCGTGGCGGAGTTCGTGGAGTATCTCGACACGTTGACCGATGAGGAGGTCGATCCGGGTGTGCTGGCCGTTGCGGACGCGGATGTGGTCCGCATCATGACCATCCACGCGGCCAAGGGTCTGGAGTTCCCGGTCGTTTTCCTGCTCGGGGCCGGTAACCAGTTCAACACCGACACTTTGCGGCGGGCCGTGCTTTGCGACGAGGCCGGCGGGCTGGGCCTGCGGTACCAGGATTACGCCGCACGCGGCACCGTGCTGAACGCGCGGCACCTGGTCCTCCAGCAGCGGACGCGGCAGCGGGAGCTGGAAGAAGAGCTTCGTTTGCTCTACGTAGCCACGACGCGTGCTCGCGAGCAACTCGTTGTGATCGGATCCGCCGCCGAGGGAAGCTGGGAAAAGCTGCGGGCCCGCTGGTCCGACTGCGGCGGACGTCTGCCGCTGATCGCCCGTCAAAGCGTCAGCAACCGGCTGGAGTGGGTTCTGATGGCTATTGCGGCGGGCCGCCTTCATGAAGCGCGCGACGGCCAACCGCCGCTCGTCGATGTGCAGACGCACGCGGCGGCCGATGTCAAGGTGCGGTCGTATTCGGCGGTCCCAGACGCGCCGCAGGACGCGGAGCAGGAGGCGGGGACGCCGGACGAGGTGGCCTGGGTGCAGCGCACGTGTGCCTTGCTGGCGGCGACGCCGGACTACTCGCGGGCTCGTTTGCCCGCTGCGCTCTCGGTCAGCGCGTTGAAGGAACTGGCGCAGGATGACGTGCAGGCGGACACGCCGGCGGCGGTGGAGCGCTTCTTGATGCACCTGCGTGCGCCGCACCTGACGGCCGACGAACCGGTCCAGGATGGTGCCGCTCGGGGACAGGCGTACCACCGCTTTTTGCAGTTCGCGAATCTCTCGCGTCTGACGACGGAAGACGAGGTGCGCAACCAACTGGCCGCGTTGGTCGCGGCCGGTCGGCTTGCGCCAACGGACGCCGAATTGATTGTGCCGGCGGACCTGGTGTGGTTCGCCACGCACCCCCAGACTGCTTGGATCACCCGCAGCGCCGGGGCCGTCCGCCGAGAGGTTCCTTTCGTGTACGCGCTGCCGTTGGGGGACACGGGCGAAAGCACAATCGTGCGCGGTGTGATCGACTGTCTGGTGGAGACGCCAGAAGGCATAGTCCTGCTGGACTACAAGACGGACCTGGGCGGCCGTCGATCATCGGTGCGCAACGCGGTTACCGGTGCGCCCGCGCCGGACAAACTGGCTGGCGACCTGGCGGAGCGGGTGCCCGGGTACCGCATGCAGGTGCAGCTTTACGCGTCGGCGGCGGGTCGAATCTTTCAGCGGCCGGTTGTGCGCGCCCTGCTGTTGTTCCTTTGCGCGCGCCATGTAATAGAAGTCCCGCCGACGCCACCCGAGCCCCGCGCGTTGCTGGAGATCATCGGAACCGGCCGGTCCCCGGGCGACAGCAGTCGACCGGCTTCGTAAAATGAACCGCGCTTCGGCGGGCAGGAGATTCTGTGATGGTCCAGAAAGCCACCGTCATCGGTATCGGCGCGATGGGGACCGTCACGGCGCAGATCATGGCCACCAACGGTGTCCGCGTGAGCCTGCTCGCCCGGCCGGAGGAACCCGTAGAGGAAATCTTCGCGAGCGGCGAGAACCGCCGGTACCTCGCGGGCACGAAGCTTTCCGAGCGCGTTCTGCCTACGAACGATCCGGAGGAAGCCTTTGCCGGCAGCGAGTTGCTCATCTCGGCCATTCCCTGCCAATACCTTCGGGGCCAGTGGGAGGGGCATGCTCGCCGCGTGCCCACCGGCGTCCCCATCGCCAGCGTAACCAAGGGGATTGAGATCAGCACCGGTGCCCGCCCGAGTCAGATTATTGCCGAGTACGCGCCCGCCAATCCGATTGCGGTTCTGTCGGGTCCCAACATTGCGCGGGAGCTGGCACGCTGTCTGCCGGCGACGGCGGTCGTCGCGTCCGCTACTCCTGGCGTGGCGGAGTTGCTTCAACAGGTGCTCGGGACGTCGTGGTTTCGAATCTATACGAGCCGCGACGTCCTGGGAGTCGAGCTGGCCGGGGCCCTGAAGAACGTCATCGCCCTGGCGGCCGGCATTCTCGATGGGTTGAAGGCTGGCGACAATGCGAAGGCGGCGCTGGTCACGCGCGGACTGGTAGAGATCACGCGCCTGGGCGTCGCCTTGGGTGCCCGCGCGGAGACCTTCGCCGGGCTGGCCGGCGTCGGCGACCTGATTACGACCAGCGTGTCTCCGCACGGCCGAAACCGCACCGCCGGCGAACGCATCGGGCAGGGCTACAGCGTCGAGCAAGTCATACAGGAGACGCCCGCTGTCATCGAGGGCATCCCCACGACCCGCGCTGTGCTGGCACTGGCGGAGAAACACGGCGTCGAAATGCCGATCACCCGCGCCGTCTACGAGGTACTGTTCGAGGGCAAGCCGCCGCTGGTGGCGATCACCGAACTTATGCGCCGGCCGCCCAAGGCGGAAGACCTGCACTGAGCAGCGGCCGGTCGCGCGCATGGATGCCAGGGCCGCTCCAGACCCGCGATCAAACGACGCGGCGCAAAGTGCTGCGTTGACGCTCGCGCCATCCATTGACTACGATAGACACGTGTCTTGATGCGGCGCGCGGCGGGGGCGGACGGAACCGGATGGGTGTGCCGTGAGTGAACCCATTGCGGAGTCGCTGATACCGGGGGATCCGGCGTGGTCGGGTACGCCGCCTGGGGCGGCGCCGGACGGGGCGGCCCTGGCCAAGGCGCTCTCGGAAGCGGAGCGCGAACTGATCGCCTGTCAGCGACTGGCGCTGCTGGGCAGCCTCGCCGCCATGGCCATGCACGAGTTCAATAACCTCCTCACGCCCGTGGTGACGCGCGTGGAGGCGGCTTTGGCGGACGAGGACCCCGCCCTGGCCCGCAAGGCGCTGGAGCGCACGTTTGTTCAGACG
>Ga0308417_1002780_pt1 | contig 11417 bp, 10 predicted proteins | sample HotsprSampleOS65_FD_203528 | JGI IMG/M metagenome (GOLD analysis project Ga0308417, IMG submission 203528) | Hot spring phototrophic mat microbial communities from Octopus Spring, Yellowstone National Park, Wyoming, United States - 20090730_OS65 ... | reverse complement strand
TCTCACCAGAAGCTCAGCTAAAATTCCAGAAAAAATAAATTGCACCGCTATAACTATTAACATAATACCAAACATCAAAAGCGGTCTATCTCCCGCCGGAATAGAGCTGAAAAACCTATCATAAACAACTTTAAGCACAACAGCTAAACCTACCAAAAAAGCAAAAATCCCTGGATATCCAAAAAAATGTAACGGCTTCTTTGAATAGCCTAGCAAAAACTTAAGCCAAACTAGGTCAAGCAACACTCTAAAAGTTCTTCCCAACCCGTACTTGCTCTTACCAAAGTGTCTCTTCCGATGATTAACAGGAACTTCCACAATTGACGCTCCAATATCTTTTGCCAAGACTGGAATAAACCTATGCATATCTCCATACAGCCTAAACTGACAAGCTAAGTCTTTTTTCATAACTTTCAATGGAGAGCCAAAGTCGTGAAGATACACTCCAGTAACTCTGGATATTATAGCTGCAGCAATTCTGCTTGGTAGAGTTCGTAAAAACCAGTTATCTTTCCTTTCAAGCCTCCAACCGCAGACTAAATCATACCCCTCGTACAGCTTATCCAAGAGACGAGGAATATCGGCTGGATCATTCTGTAAATCTCCATCCATAAAGCAAATATTTTCTTTAGTGCTATAATCTAGCCCAGCCTGAAGAGCGGCAGTCTGACCAAAGTTTCTTCTAAATTGAACAACCTTTAAATTTTTAAATTTAGAAACAGCACGCTCAAGCTCTGATAGCGTTCCGTCAACAGAGCCATCATCAACGACTATAATTTCATAATCTATATTACCCGTTGAAAGAGCTTGGTCCAGTTCATCTAAAAGAATGCCAATATTTTTCTCTTCATTAAAAACAGGAATAACTATAGATAAGCTTCTCATAAAAGAACTTGTAGATTTTAACATTCTAAACTACTTCGTCATTTTAATCATCCTAAGAGCTAACTTGTGTTAATCGCTAGCCAGCCAAGCTATTTCGACGTTTAAATTAGGTGCCTAAAAACACTTTGAAAAACATAGGAAGAAAGTAACAGTATGTTTCTAAATTTCACTTTTACAGTAGAATCAGTGCAGCCTTTAAATAGAGAACAAATCCTAAAACAACTTTATTAAATAGCAGAGCTAAAATTCGTTGCGATGGCAATTGTTAAAAACTCTTAAAAGCAAATTACTCTTTATAACTTGGGCACTAAAACAGAGCTTAGCAGTCAGTAATTTGTAACACTTAATCGCAAGAAGCCGCTACAAGAATCGTTAAGGGCCTCTTCCCTCTCTAAAGCCTTGTGGGCATCTTAGAAGGCTAAAGGAACCACAGAAATTTTTAACCAAGCATTTTTTTTGACATCTTTACGTTTTGAAGTTCAGCTTGCTTTAGATTTAACCTTTTTAATCTTTTTTAAACTAACTTTTCTTGCTGCTGTCGTAGCTGAGCAAACTTCGAAAAGTTACGTCCTCTGATATCCCCCTTTTTTTTACTTTTCGCGGGACCTTTTTCAACCCTACAGCGAATCTTTTGTAAACCTTTTTGAGCCTTGCTCAAAATCTTCTTATTTTAAAAATGCTCAGCCATTTAATTGTTTACTAATCCTCCTTAAACGCGCCTCTATTTAAGTTGTAAGCTTTATGGCACGCTATTTTTTAGCACAGCTACTTTTTTAGGGGAGCCCTTTGCACAAAAAAAATTAAAAAACAGTGCTTCGAATTCAAAAATAGCATTTTTCGCCTTCTCCTATCAACTATGAGCACACTCTTCAAACCACCCCTCCGAACGAAAATTAAACGCCTAACTGTTTATTTAAAGAGACTGAGAAAATCCTAAAAATATTTAAAAAACTATTTTGCTTAATTTTGGTGATTATTTTTTTGTAAAAAAGATCTTTTTTAGCTCTCAATACTTGTTCGACTGACATTTGTTATTTGGTTAGTTTTTAGATGCAAGTTTTGAATATCTTCCGCTGTGCTTTTCGATGTGTTAAACATTGATTTCCTGTAAAGTTGTTTTTCCTCTGGCGGATCTTAACTCTCGGTGTTTCACTTATTCTTCGATTACCCTTCTAAGTTGACACTATTAAATTAAATTTTATTAGCTATTCAATTTTGTCATATAAGTTAAAACTATTGAGAATTTCCAAAGAGCTTTAGTTCGGGATTATCAAGTTGTAACTGAATAAATAATTGTTTAGAGATTTGATCAACTTTTTCAATAATTTTCTCAATTAATCCTTATGTTAACTCTACTTCTTTTAGGGAATCTTTTTGCTAATTCCTGGATTTATAAATTTGGTTGTCCTACTCAATCTTCGAACTTTAGGACCTTTTTGTCTTCTACAGATATTTTCTTTGCGTTTTAAATTTTTTTGGCGATAGATGCTTTGGTTAAAAATTATTACTCTTCTTCATCATCATCATAATCTTCATCGTCATCGTAGTAATCTTCATCCTCGTCCTTTTCTTCTTCCTCATAGTCCTCTTCCACAGCATTTGGATCGATTTCCATTAGCGCTTCGTAGAGATCACTGAACATAATCCCCAATAAATTAGTTGAGACACTCTCGTCTTCTATAAAAGACTCTAGAAGGCTCTTAACCTCTTGATAGACATTCTGATTCAACTCCTCGTCCCTAACATCCTCTATTGAATCAAAATCGATTTCTAACTGCTCAGCCAACTGGGTTCGCAAATCTACGTAAGCTTCGTAAAGTTGCTTTAATCCCTCAATTATTTGATCCCTGTTTTTTCTAGGCATAGCTGTGGTTTAGATTAAGAATTCCTCACTCCATTTTCAAGAGTTTTACAAAAAAATTTTTCTGTTAAAATGAATTTCCAGAGAAGAAGCAATTCTGTGGTAGGTTTTAATTTTTACAAGGTTTTACTCGGTATCTTCGCAACTTTGCTTTGCATAACCCTACTTGGAATAGCTTTACTCCCACTAAGGGCAGCTTTACCAACAGACTTTTTACTCTCGTTGCTGGTTAGTATTGGAAAGACCACAACTTTCTTAGGCTCAGTGGCTGTTTTTGTAGCAGCACTACTTAGCTTAAATGTTATTTTCAAAGACTTTCATCAAGCTAATCTCAAAACACTTGCAAAATGCCTGATAGTTTTTTTTAGCACTTTAGTCGGACTTAATTTGATATCAGTGGTTTTGTTTAATTCGGAAAATTTAACTTCAATCCTTGCTCAACTCTTAGGCCCTTTGACATCATCTGCGATAGCTTTAGCTTTCATAATAACTGCGCTTGAGCTAGGTTACGGAAGAGGTATCACTAAAAAACTTTTACAAGCCACCTTCGAGTTTTTCCAGGATTCGTTGCGCGCCGCCTTAGAACTCCTTTCAGTTTCAGGTCGTCAAATTCTTTCCTCGCTGAGATCTAAGCCCAAAGACCGAAAAAATCTGGAAGTGTTCCTGCCCAAGCCCCAAATATCTCATGACTTGGTACAGGTTGAAAATACGCCAGCTAAATCAATAGAGGCTTTTAGCGAAGTTTCTGCGCCCAAAAAAGAGGTACCCAAAGTCCTGTCATTCTCGGCAAAAAAAAAGTCGTCAAACTATAGACTGCCTCCGTTATCAATTTTCAGTAAAGGGGAAGACCTGAGCGCAAAATTATCAAGCTCCGAGATAGAACATTACAAGAATAAAATTGAACAAAGCCTGAGTGAGTTTGGAATTCAAGGTAAAGTTTGTGATGTTCATCCGGGTCCTGTAGTTACAACATTTGAGTTCGAGCCGGCGCCAGGGACAAAAATTGGGCGAATAGCAATCCTTCAAGATGACCTAGCAATGAGTCTTAAAGCTCAATCTATAAGAATTGTGGCTCCTATTCCAAAAAAGGGGACAGTGGGTATAGAAGTCCCAAACAAATCAAGAAGTATAGTAAGACTAAGAAATGTGCTTGAGAGTCAGGTTTTTAAAAATGCTCAGGATTTAGTTTTAGCAATCGGTGTTGATACTACAGGCCAGCCAGTTGCGCTGGACCTTAGCCAAATGCCACACCTCTTAATAGCTGGAGCAACAGGCACTGGAAAATCAGTTTGTATCAACAGTTTGCTGATTAGCTTATTAATTAAAAATCCACCTGATAACCTGGGGCTTGTCTTAATTGATCCTAAAGTTTTGGAGCTTTCAGTATACGAAGGAATTCCTCATTTAAAAGCGCCTGTTATAACAGAGACCCGGCAAGCCAAAGTGGTTCTGCAATGGGCGGTTAAGGAAATGGAGAGAAGGTATAGGTATCTGCAGCAATTTGGAGTAAGAAATTTAGATAACTTTAACCAAACAGCAAACGATAAACTTCAGAAAATAGTAATAATAATAGACGAGTTGGCAGACCTAATGTTCACTGGAGGAAGGGAGGTAGAAGAATTAATTATTAGACTGGCTCAAAAAGCTAGAGCCGCGGGTATTCACCTAATTATGGCAACTCAAAGACCTAGTGTCGATGTTGTTACTGGACTGATTAAAGCTAATTTTCCGGCCAGAATAAGCTTCAGAGTGGTTTCTAGAGTAGACTCAAGAACAATCTTAGACCAGATGGGCGCTGAAAAGCTGTTAGGCAGGGGAGATATGCTAATTATGCTCCCTGGAGGAGTAGGCTTAAAAAGAGCTCACGGAGCCTTCGTGTCCGACAGTGAAGTTAGCGCTTTCACAGAGGCCTTGAAAGCTAATGGTCCAAGTCAATATGACTCAGAACTGCTTGAGATGTTTGAGGCTTTGGCTAAACAGGATGAAACAGGTGGAGATGATTTTAGCGGTGACTCCGATGAAGATCTATATGCTAAGGCCCTAGAAATAATAGTAAAGAAAGGTCAGGCTTCAACAAGCATGATACAAAGGGCTTTAAGAATTGGATACAATCGCGCAGCAAGATTAGTTGAGCGAATGGAACAAGAAGGCTTTCTGGGCCCTAGTGATGGAGTCAGGCCAAGAGAAGTTCTTTACCAAAATATTAAAAAAAGCTATCCAAATCTATCTGTTTGAAACTTAATCTTTTAGCCAAGATTTTAAAACTTTATGCAACCTTTGGTTGACGGGATTTGTTCCTACTCAAAATTTTTGACTGAAAACGCTTCTTGCTAAGAGCTAATTAGATTAAGCCATTTAAACCAATACAATAAAGCAAATTAGAAAAAACATAGTGAAACTTGTATATTTTTACTGTTCAATGAAAGCTAAATCGTTCATCACAATCTAAGATTTTTAAATTTTAAAAAGCATCAGGGGCTTCTTTTACTAATTTTTTCCTTGGTATTTTTTGTAGCTTGGCTTAAGGCTATTTTAAAAATTCTAATCATTTCGCACTTTAGCCAAACTAAAAAGCTGCTCAAATGATCATAGCGGCTTACACAAAGCTGAAAACAAGCAAGTTTAAAGGTTTTTTGTTATTAGTCATTCTAAAAGTAAAAGAACATATCTTTCTTTGATGTGTTTGGATTTGAACTCCTTAAGTAGGTCAGAAATTCTTAAATAGAAAGTTTTTTTAGCAGAACTCTTTTCTCCTTACACATGTATTGTAAAAATTACCTCAGGTCTTCTTGTCGGTTTGAAAACTGTTGTATAAAAATAAAAGACAGCTCAAAATCTTTTAAGCAGTTGCTAATTAAAGCCTAAAATACAGATAGCTTTTAAGCCTGATGTTAATGCGCTTCTAAGGCCTGTCTAATTTAAAATCTGAAAATATTAAATCATACAACTGGGTACTTTTTTAGTGATGATCACACTCTAGTAGGAAAGCTAAAGTAGTTTGCCACTTTCACCGAAAACTCAAATGAAAATTTGACCCCAAAACCTGCTTAAAGCAAAAGTTAAACCGAAAACCGAGAAAAAAACCTTTTTTCAAAAGAAATAGGTTTGTTTTGGCTTTGCCTTTTAGTCTGACACTGTTTGAACTCAACAGACTTAAGCCCTTTTTAAACATGTTCAACTTAGAAAATAGGCAAAAAAACCTTTTTCGTTTAACAGCTCAAAAAAATTTCATTTCCAAAATGCGGAATCTAAACTTTTACGGAGATGGCTAAAGCCAGAAAGCTCAAGTGAGCTTTAAACGAACTTATTTTTTATGCTTATTGTAGTAAGTAATTCCTTGGAAAGAGAGCTTTAAATTTCTTGAGTAGTAACCCTTAGGCCTTGTTCCCAAATTTTGCAATCAAACTACCAAAGGTTTTGTTGGTTGAGTTTGGTTCAGCAACCACGAAATTTCCCCAAACAATCAACGAAACTGCTTGGAAAGTTTTCTCAAAAACATTTTAGAAACTTTTGTTCTTTTGTCCAAACTTTGTAGGCTTTAAATTGCCTCAAAAAGGTATCTCTTCTTCGTCTGTTAAAGGCTCTAAAGACTCAGCTGATTGAAGACTTTTTAAAATCTCATCATCTTCAGAGAAAGAGGGTTCTGCAGCTGATGCTCTCGATAGGAACCGCACGTTAGAGGCTACCACCTCTGTAGTTTGCCTCTGTACGCCCGACTGATCCACCCATTTCCTTGTCTGCAACCTGCCCTCTACAAAAACTTGAGATCCCTTTTTTAGGTATTTGCTGCACAACTCAGCAGCTTTACCAAAGCAAATTACATTGTGCCACTCTGTATGATCAACCCACTGGCTTGTAGCAGGATCTTTTCTCCTTTCCCCTGTAGCCAGAGTAAAAGTACAAACCTGAACCCCTGTTGGTGTTACGCGCAGCTCTGGGTCTCTCCCCAAATTTCCTATTAAAAATATTTTATTCATAGTCTCAAGTACCTATATTGTAAATCTTAACTTTATTATAATCGATATAGCCAAGGAATTGTTCACCAATGATCCTTCTAAATCTCCACAGCCTCAAAGAGACCTTCACATCATTTCAAGGAAGCTTAAGCTCGGCCATCGTCTCTCAGCTGCTCGACAGCGATATTTATAAGTTTCAGGAAGATCTACGGTATACTCTTCAAGCACGCAAAGTAGCTGATTACTTTGAGTTGAAAGGACAGCTTGAAATAAACTTCCACCAAGTCTGCGGAAGATGCTGCGATTTTAAACCCCGCTCGTTAACAAAAAGTTTTTCCATCATAATTAAGTTAGTCTCAGATCAAGCGATCTCTGAAGATGTTGATTTCTACACCGTAACCAGTGAAGTATTTAATTTAGAAAACTTTCTTTTAGAACAGTTTGTTCTAGAATCAAATATATTCTGGCTTCCTCAACTTCAGAATGGTGAGGTTTGTTCACTTTGTCAGAAAGTCTTTAAGCAAGAAGACCAAAATTTTTCTCGACCTCTTTTTGACAATTCGTTAAAAACTCAACTTAAGACAAAACTAAAAATTTCTAACTGACTAAGCTTTCCTTCGGCTATAAAGAATATTACAATAATTAAGCTACACGATGGTAAAAATCCGCATACAAAGGCTTGGCAACAAGAATAGACCCTTTTATAGGATAGTTGTCGCAGATTCTCGATTTAGGAGGGATGGGAGATTTATTGAAATTTTAGGACAATATGATCCCTTAAAAGATCCACCAAAAATCCAGGTTAATCAGGAAACAGTAAGGAAATGGGTTTCTTGGGGTGCTCAACCAACTGATACCGTAAAATTTTTGTTAAACAAAGTGATGGACAATTTTTTTGATAAATTGGAAAAAGAAAGGCGTCTAAAAATTCAAGCAAAGAGAAGAAAAAGAAAAGAGAGAGCAGCTGCTCAAAACAAAATAAACGGTACATAACCCTTTAACAGATTTTAGAAACCAGGCTAAAAAATACTAATCAAATTATATATCTAGTTTTTTCAAATGGATCCGTTCTCGGGATTCCCATCAATTTCAATTCCGGGTTATTTACGCTCTACAAATTCCGTACAGCCCCCCAAGAAACACAACGAGACAACGGGTTTTGAAATCGAACAACGAGCAGAAAGGGCGCTGAGAGAAGCTTCTTTACAACCTCTAGAAATCGCAGGAACTTTTGACTTTGCCCATCCACAAAAACCGCTGTTCGAAAGGGAACCGATTCAAATTAATCAAACCAAAGCCACAATAAAGAGATTCAAAGCTTTGACACCTGCTGAATCCTTGGAACTGAGCAAGCTACCCAAAGAAGAAAGATTAGATAAGATAAAGCAGCTGCTTAGGCAAGAGTCCCCAAAATCTTTGCCGTTAGACCAGTACAAGCCAACCTTACTTGCAATAATAGAAACGGAATCCTCTTTCAACCCTCTGGCAATAAGCGCTGATGGCTTTCAAAGCAAAGGCCTATTTCAGCTTTTAGACAAGACTGGTTTTACAATAAAATCTCGACTGAATGATTCAGCTCCCTACTCGCCATTAAATCCCTCCCAAAACATTCGTTATGGCTCTCATTATTTTGAGTATTTACTGTCAATTTTCCAAACACCAACCCCCTTAACTAACGGCCTCTCCACAAAAAAAGGGGGCTCACCAGAGGATGTTGAAAAATTTTCCATAGCAGCATTCAATTGCGGAGAAGGAAGGGTAGCTCAGGCGCAACTTTTAGCTGAAAAAAACGGGCTTAATGCGGAATATTTTTCAAATGTAAAGCAATTTCTTCCAGAGATTACTCAGAAATACGTTGAAAAAGTTTTGAGGGCAAAAGAAAAATTTTCCGCTCAAATTAATGGCAAAGAATTTGCATCTTAGTCTAATTAGAGGATAGGAAAATGTCAATTAATATTAGGACAAACATTGCTTCAATCGCATCACAAAGAAATTTATTCCTTGCTACTTCAAACTTGCAAACTACCTTTGAGCGTTTAGGCTCTGGCCTGAGAATTAACAGAGCGTCAGATGACGCTGCTGGTCTTGCGATTGCCGAAAGCTTGAAGGCTGACGCAAAAATTGCTTCCGTTGCAATACGAAACGCAAACGACGGAATTTCAATAATCGCAATCGCCGATCAAGCAATTGCGCAAATAGCTAATGTGTTAACTCGCTTAGCTGAGTTAGCTGAGCAATCTGCAAATGGAGTTTACGATAATGTCCAGCGCTCGGCTCTTGCAAACGAATTTTTAGCGCTGCAAAGTGAGATAGAAAGAATAGCGAACACAACGACTTTTAATGGACTCAAATTAATATCAGGAACTAACTCTATCGTATTTCAAATAGGTTTCGACGGCTCATCGTTAAGCCAGATCACAATATCCGGCGTAGCAGCAACGCTACAAGCCTTGGGACTTGCGCCCCCAGGGTCCAGCACCCCTACTTACTCAATAATTGCTGCTACTAACAGTGATTCTCAAACTGCGGCCAGAAGCGCGTTAGATGCTGTAAATGCAGCAATCGCTTCGGTTAACCGTAATAGAGGCACCCTGGGAGCAGCTGAGAGTAGATTAAATGTAGCTATTAGAAATCTTCAAGTGGCACGAGAGAATTTCATGGCTGCCGAGGCTAGAATCAGGGATGCGGATGTTGCCGCAGAAAGCGCAGAGTTAGCAAGACTGACAATCCTCCAACAAGCTGCCACCGCCGTACTTGCTCAAGCTAATCAGCAACCATCCTTAGCTTTAGCGCTTTTGAGGGGTTAAAAAAATGAGCTTAAACATTAGAACTAATCTGGCTTCCCTATCCGCCCAGAGAAATTTATTCTTAGCCACTGAAAACTTAAACTCAACCTACGCTAGACTATCCTCAGGCTTACGGATAGTCAGGGCGAAGGATGATGCTGCGGGTTTGTCTATAGCAGAAAGTCTAAAATCTGACATAAAATTATCCAGTGTAGCTATTAGAAACGCCAACGATGGAATATCAATTATCTCAATAACTGATGCCGCTATTGGCCAAATATCGAGCATTCTCACTAGGCTTGCCGAGCTGGCTGAGCAGTCTGCCAACGGAGTTTACGACAACTCTCAAAGAAGCGCCTTGCAGCTAGAATTCTCTCAGCTTCTTAGCGAAGTTGATAGAATTGCGCAAACAACAACATTTAACGGGCTTTACCTCCTTTCTGGTGGTGGGACAGTAACTTTGCAAGTAGGCTTGGATGGAACTTCCTTAAGCCAGATAACCTACTCTGGAATTGAAGGCACTTTGCAAAGTTTAGGCTTGGCTTCAGGAGGTGGCTCTCATATTTACTCGATCATTGGTGCCACAAATGCCAATTCGCAGGTAGCTTCCCGAAGCGCTCTTGATGCTTTAAGAAGCGCAATTCAAACGTGCAACAGGCAAAGAGGCACATTGGGCTCCGCTGAAAGCAGGTTAGAGGCGGCAATTAGGAATCTTCAGTCTAGCAGAGAGAACTTTTCCAAAGCCGAAAGTGCGATTAGAGATGCAGATGTAGCTCAAGAAGCAGCAGAACTCGCGCGTTTAACAATATTGCAACAAGCTGCCACAGCAGTGCTTGCCCAGGCCAACCAACAACCTAGTCTAGCGCTTCAACTACTGAGAGGTTAATTTTCAAGCAATTTAGCCAAATCAAGCTGAATACAACTTAAGTCGATCTCGGAGGATAAAAAGGATTTTAAATTTTTTAAATTACATTTTGCATGAACTAATGAAAAATTTTCTCTCAATTTTTGTGTCCAAAACTGTTTTATTTCATCAAGCCTTTTTGGAGGCAACTTAAAAAAGCTGTTCGAAGGCATAGACCTTTTTTGGTCCTGAGCAAAATCTCTGTAATCATCAGCAAGCTGAAACAGAACCCCCAGTGCTTGGCCAAAATCGGCTAAAGCTTGAATGATCTCTTTTTCAAATGAACCAAAATTAGCTACTGACTTTAAAATTAACTCAAAAAAAATAGCTGTCTTTTTTTTGCAGACCTCCAAAGGATCATTCCCCAAGGCCAAATCTAGCGCTTGTCCCTTTTGAATTGTGGAGTGAATTCGAAGCAGGTTTTTAAAAACCGTAATCTTCAAAGTTGTAGGTAGCTCAATCTCAATCAAATGCTCAAAAGCCTTGACAGCTATAAAATTGCCGAACAAAACGGCTCTACCTGCGCCAAACTTTTTATGAAATGTGAGTTTCCCTCTTCTAAAATCATCGTTGTCCAAAGCCGGGAGATCATCGTGAATCAGGGACGATTGATGTATGAGTTCTAAACTTAGACCTATATCTCTAGCAGCATCTAAAGGTCCGCTAATATCTTTAACTGCCGCTAAAAATAACCGAGGCCTTAAATGCTTCCCTCCCCAATCGCTTAAATATATTAGCTCTTTCTCGAATTCAGGTTCAACTCTCGACAAACTCGTTAAATAACTTTTCCATAAGAGAGAGAAATTATCTTCGCTTAAGCTCATTTAATAGTTTCTAAAGTTTCTACGCCATTATATTATTTTCATTAAGTGTTTGTAAGTACTCATGGGATTGCGTTGGTGGTTAACGAGCTTATTGTTTTTAACAACTCTAGATTTTATTATGGCTCAGCCCCAGGAATTGAAGTTAATTTCAGGTGAATCTCTTAGCTGGAGTTCATTAAAAGGCAAAGTCGTAATGATAGT
>Ga0308417_1002779_pt1 | contig 11423 bp, 6 predicted proteins | sample HotsprSampleOS65_FD_203528 | JGI IMG/M metagenome (GOLD analysis project Ga0308417, IMG submission 203528) | Hot spring phototrophic mat microbial communities from Octopus Spring, Yellowstone National Park, Wyoming, United States - 20090730_OS65 ... | reverse complement strand
CCGAGTTGCGTTGTCTGGGCTACCAGGTGGGCAGCGGAGTGATGATCGGCATCCCCGGCCAAACCTATGCCGACCTGGCGGCCGATATCGCCCTGTTCGCCAAGCTCGACCTGGATATGATTGGCGTGGGGCCCTACCTGCCCCACCCGCACACCCCGATGGGCGCCGGCCGAATCACCGACGACGTCGGCGACGAGCAGGTTCCGGCCGACGAGCTGACCACCTACAAGGTGATTGCCCTAGCTCGGCTGGTCTGCCCGCGGTCGAACATCCCGGCGACAACGGCCTTGGCGACATTGAATCGGCGGAACGGCCGCGAGTTGGGGCTGACCCGCGGGGCGAACGTGGTAATGCCGAACCTCACCCCGACGCGCTACCGCCAACTGTACGAAATCTATCCGAACAAGGCCTGCGTGTCGGAAACGGCCGAGGATTGCCACGGCTGCTTGCGGGCGCGAATCGCGGCGATCGGGCGAACGGTGGGCCGCGGCCGCGGCGACGCAGCGGCGCACAGCGCGCCTTGTCCGACAACTAGCGCAGGCGACGAATACGCTCAGCGGTAGTTGAGCACCGACAAACACCGACAGCGACCCGAATCATCCCGGCAACGCACAGCGGCTTTGAGCAATGCGCACCGTCACCGGGGGCGGACGTAATGCGACCCGTTGGCGGCGGTCGATCGGACCGGAGCTGTCCTAACGAATGATCCGTGTTTCTCAACTCGATGGCCGGCTGCTCGAACGAGCGAGTCGCGCCTCGACAAGGCGTGATAGAAGATGACCTCTCTGATTACCTCTCGCTTGAGCGACTCCGGCTACGACTTTATCGACGAGTCGGCCATCGAAGAACTTTTGTCCGGTCCGCCCGCCGACACGGCCGAAATCGACGACATCATCGCCAAGAGCATGGCCAAACAGCCGCTCAGCGTCGAAGAGACATCGCGCCTGCTAAGCAACGGTTCGCCGGAAGTCGTCGAGCGGATCTACGCGGCCGCCCGGCAGTTGAAGCGCGATGTGTACGGCAATCGCATCGTGTTGTTCGCGCCGTTGTACATTGGCAACCTGTGCCGCAACGACTGCGAGTATTGCGCCTTCCGCCGCTCGAACAAGCAGGTGGTGCGCCGCACGCTCGAAGAAGAAGACATCCGCCGGCAGGTGATCGCGCTGGAGCAGATGGGCCACAAGCGGTTGATCGTCGTCTTCGGCGAACACCCGCACTACGACGCCGAGTTCATCGCCGAATGCGTGCAGCACATTTACGCGGTGAAGTCGGGCCGGGGCGAAATCCGCCGCGTGAATGTCAACGCCGCCCCGATGGATCATCGCGGCTACGAGATCGTCAAAGCGGCCGGCATCGGCACCTATCAAATCTTCCAAGAAACCTACCATCACGAAACCTACCGTCGCGTGCATCCGGGCGTTACCCGCAAAAGCGACTACCTGTGGCGGCTCGACGGCGTGGCCCGGGCGATCGAGGCCGAGTGCGACGACGTGGGCATCGGCGCGCTGTTCGGGCTGTATGATTGGCGGTTCGAAGTGCTGTCGCTTGTCGCCCATGCGCTGCATTTGCAGCGGCATTACAACATCGGGCCGCACACGATCAGCTTCCCGCGGTTGCGGCCGGCCAGCGGCGTGAAGCTCGACGAGCAATACTTGGTCAGCAACGCCGACTTCCAACGGCTCGTGGCCGTGTTGCGGTTGGCGGTGCCGTACACGGGCTTGATCCTCACGGCCCGCGAACCCGCCGAAGTCCGCCGCACGGTGCTCGAGTTCGGCGTTTCCCAGATCGATGCCGGCAGCCGCATCGAGCTGGGCGGCTACACCGAAGCCGGCGACGCCCAAATCATGGAACGCGAGCAGTTCCAATTGGGCGATATTCGCCCGCTGGATGCCGTGATGCGCGAACTCCTTGAGAACGACTACATCCCCAGCTTCTGCACGGCCTGCTACCGCCTGGGACGCACCGGCGAGCAATTCATGGAGTTCGCCATTCCGGGCTTCATCCAGAACCTTTGCACGCCCAACGCATTGACGACGCTGTTGGAATACCTGCTCGACTACGCTTCGCCCGAAACCCGCGCCGCCGGCACGGCCGCCATCGCCCGCGAACTCGAGCGGATGCCTGACGGCCCGCGAAAGCGGCAACTCGAAGAACGACTCCGGCGGATCGAACAGGGCCAGCGCGACTTGCCCTTCTAAGTTGCCGGCTCTCCGTCGGCCGCGCCTTGCGAAACCGTCGCCGATCGGCCAAACTCGTGCCGATCGGCCAAACTCGACTCCGGCCCCATTCGATCGGAGGACGGACAATGACGGGCAAGCTTCTTCTGTCTGCACGTCGGGCGGCACTCTCGGCAACCATCTCGGCAATCGCAAGCGCAATCGTTTTCATTGCCGCGTTGGCCCATGCGGGCGACACGCCGCGGCCAGTCGATGCCGCCTCGACACTCGCCGCAGCGGCGCCCGCTGTCAGGGCGCCCGATTCGTCGGCTCCGGGTGCTTCTTCGAACGCGAAGGAGAAGACGTACCGCAATCCGATCATCGAGGGCAACTTGGCCGATCCGATGGTCCTCGAACACGAGGGAGTGTTTTACCTTTATGCCACCGGCGAAGTCGATGGCGACAAGGGCACGCGCGTCTATACGTCGAAAGACCTCGTCCGCTGGGAGAAGGGGCCGGTCGTCTTTCGGCCGGGCCAACCGCACGTTTGGGCGCCCGACGTCTGGCGCGATCCCGCTTCGGGCAAGTTCTATCTCTACTACACGGTGAATAAAAACGTCGGCGCGGCCGAGGCCGACGGTCCATTGGGGCCCTTCACAATCGTCCGCGAGTTCTTCAAGAACGCCATCGACGCGCACCTCTTCCGCGACGACGACGGCAGACTGTATCTCTACTACGTGCAGTTTCCGGGCTTCCGCATCATGGTTCAGCCGATGGCCTCGCCCACCGAGCCGAAAGGCGAGCCGACCTTCGTTCTGCGGCCCGAAACCGAATGGGAGAAGCGCGCGGGCCACGTAACCGAAGGCCCGTGGATGATCAAGCATCGCGGGCGGTACTATCTGCTCTATAGCGGCTCCGGCGCCGATACGCCGGATTATGCCGTGGGCTACGCCACGGCCGACTCGCCGCTGGGGCCGTTCCATCGTGCGAAGAACAACCCGATCATTGCGCGCGGCGATGGGCTGTTCGGGCCGGGGCACGGCTGCGCCATCCGCGATTCGGCCGGCCAATGGTGGCACATCTATCATCAAAAGAACACCGAGCGGCGCGAGTGGTCGCGTTTCATCGCCATCGACCCGCTGTGGTTCGACGCCGACGGGGTGCTCACGAGCCGCGCCACCCGCGGCACGGAACATCCCGCGCCGGTGGTCGGCCTGCGTCGGTGATCAGCGCGCTTCGGTGGTCAGCCCGCGCCATGCCCTATAAGGCGGCAAGGCCGCCGGCCAACCAGTGCTGCCGCACCCGGCCGATTAGGCTTCGCCAAACCAAGCGACGCGAGTGACCGAACAATCGGTGGATTTCCGTCGTGGTTTGCGAAGATCAATATCGCCCGCTTCCGTTGGTCGCTGGACTTTTTTGCCGGGAGAGCAAAAATTCCGTGGTGAGCGATACATCGAAAAGTCAGAAAGCATGATTACCATGAATACCACGGCCAAACCGACCACGCTGGCCGAGTTGCGCCGCTCGGGCTGGAAGAGCAAAACGGTCAAACGGGAGATTCACGACAACTTCTTGCGGATGCTGGCCGCGGGCGAGGATCTGTTTCCGGGCATCATCGGATACGACGACACGGTCATCCCCGAGATCAATCTGGCCTTGCTCGCCGGGCACGATCTGCTCTTCTTGGGCGAAAAAGGCCAGGCGAAGAGCCGGCTGATGCGATTGTTGGCGCGCTTTCTCGACGAGGAGGTTCCCTACCTCGACTTGCCCGGCTGTCCGGTGCATGAAGACCCGTTTCGCCCGATCACCGCGATGGGCCGCAGGCTGCTGGCCGAAACGCCCGAAGACCGCGTGCGCATTGCCTGGTGGCCGCGGGCCGAGCGTTATGCCGAGCGGTTGGCCCCCGGCACGAAGTTCGCCGACATCATCGGCGAGATCGACCCGGCCAAACTGGCCGGCGGGCTGAGCCTTTCGGCCGAAGAGGCCCTGCACTTCGGGCTGATCCCGCGAATGCACCGCGGCATTTTCGCCGTCAACGAGCTGCCCGAGTTGGACGAACTGGTGCAGGTGGGCCTGTTCAACATCCTCGAAGAGCGCGACGTGCAGATTCGCGGCTACCCGATCCGATTCGATATCGATTTGCTGCTCGTGTTCTCGGCCAATCCGGCCACGTACAACCGCAGCGGCAAAGTGATCCCGCAATTGAAAGACCGCATCGGCTCGGTGATCCACACGCATTACCCGCGCGAGCGAAGCACGGGCATCGAAATCACCCGGCGCGAGGCGGGCATCGACCTGGGCGGCGACTACCCCGTGGTGGTGCCCTACTTCATGAGCGAGATCATCGAGCAGATCAGTGTCGTCGCCCGGCGGAGCAAGTATGTCGATCATCAGTCGGGCGTCAGCGCGCGGCTGAGCATTGCCAACTATCGCGTGATGGTGGCCGCCGCACGACAGCGCGGCGTGCTGTTGGGCGAACGCCCGGCCGTGCCGCGAATCAGCGACTTGGGCCACCTCTATGCCTCGTCGCTGGGCAAACTGGAACTCGACCTGATGAGCAGCCATCAGATGACCGAGCGGCAGGTGCTCGACGCGATTATCGCCGAGGCGATCCGCGACGTGTTCAACGAATATGTCGAACGCGAAGGACTCGACGCCATTGCCGACGTATTCGCCAAGGGCGTAAAGATCGAGGTGGGCGACCTGCTTCCCTCGCAGGCCTATGCCGAACGGCTCCGCCGCGTGCCGCCGCTGTGGGACAAGGCCTTCGAGGTCAACGCCTCGGGCGATCCGGCCGTCCGGGCGTCGTGCATCGAGTTCGTGCTCGCCGGGCTATGGGCCAACGAAATGGTCTCGCGCGCCGAAAAGCACGGCAAGATCGTCTATGAAACGTGATCGTGTACGACACGCGATCCGCTGCTCAAGCGGTTCACGCTGCGGCTCGATCGGCTTGGAAACGGCGCGTGCCATCAAGCGAAAGCAACCGGCAACGAGGTCGGCAGTGAAGCGAATTCGGCCGCATGGTGCGGAGAACGGCCATGAGTGAAAAGAAACGCATCGGCGGGGTGATCCACGCCTATCAGCGCTACGATCCGCAGCAGTGGCCCAGCCCGTTGAGTCCGCCGCCCGATGTGGCCTCGGCCGCCTTCGAGCACATGCTGGCCTACGGCGACCTGCGCGAGTTGACCGAGGAGGAGCTGGCCCGGGCCGTGGAACTCGACCCGCGGCAAATCGCCGGCCTGGGGCCAAGCTTGGAATCGTTGCTGGCGCGCCTCCGCGCACGGAAGCAGAAGATTCTTTCGACCTATGAAACCGACTCGGTGCAGGCCGAGGCCGCCCGTCGCTATCAACAGCAAGCCGCGGCGATGCACCCGCCGGCGCCGCTGGCGAAGGCGTTCGCCCGGGCCGCGGCCGACGAGCAGCTTTTCGAGTTGGAACGGCTGTGGTATCGCGTTGAAGACGAGCGCGGCCGATTCGCCCGCGATCTGCTCCGTTTGGTTTCGATGCTCGGCGACAAGTATCAAGTGGACGCCTTGGCCGCCAAGTACACGTTCACCGGCCGAACGGCGATGAGCGTACCCGAGGCGATCGAAATCAAAAACGAGTTGGAAGAAATCGACCGGCTGATCGCTCAACTGGAAGAGGCCGCCAAAACAGCCCAACTGGCGATCATCGATCTTTCGGCCCTGAGCAATTATGCCGAGAGCGAAGAAATCGACGAACTGAAGCGGTTGGCCGAGCAGGCCCGCGACCTGCTTCGCCAATGGGCGGAGCAACAAGGATTGGAACGCGCCCGCCGCGGCTACCAGCTCACCCCGAAAGCCTATCGGCTCTTTCAAGGCCGGCTGCTCGACCGCATTTTCAGCGGGCTGCAGGCCGCGCGTTCGGGTCGGCACAGCGGGCCGATCGTGGGCGAAGGGGCCGTCGAGCTGCCCCGCACCAAACCCTACGAATTCGGCGACTCGCTGGCGCACATCGACCTTTGCGGCACGCTGCTCAATGCTATGTTCCGCGAAGGGCCGGGCCTGCCCGTCCGCCTGCGCAGCGACGATATCGAGGTCCACCGCACGCGGAACAACCCCAAGTGCGCCACCTGCGTGCTGTTGGATATGAGCGGCTCGATGCGTTACGACGGGCTGTATGTGCATGTCAAGCGGATGGCCCTGGCGCTCGACGGCTTGATCCGCCGCGAGTTCCCCGGCGACTATCTGCAATTCGTCGAGGTGTTTACCTTCGCCCAATTGCTGCCGCGCGGCGAGGTGATTTCGGTGCTGCCCAAGCCGGTTACCTTGGGCAATCCCGTGGTGCGGCTCAAGGTGGATATGAGCGACCCGCGGGTCAACCCCTTCGACGTGCCCGCCCACTTCACCAATTTGCAGCATGGGCTGCGGTTGGCCCGGCAGCTTCTGGCCGTGCAAGACACGCCGAACCGCCAGGTGGTGCTCATCACCGACGGATTGCCGACCGCGCACTTTGAAGAGCGGATGCTCTACTTGCTCTATCCGCCCGATCGTCGCACCGAAGAGGCCACGATGCGCGAAGGCGTGCTCTGCCGCCGCGACGGGATCACCATCAACATCTTCCTGCTGCAAAGCTGGTGGCAGTCGCATGCCGACGTGCAATTCGCCTATCGCCTGGCCGAGACCGCCCAAGGACGGGTGTTCTTCACGGCGGGCAAAGACCTCGATCGCTACGTCGTCTGGGACTACCTCGCCCGCCGCCGCGAGATCATCGCCGGCTGAATCCGCGACGATTGCCGATCTTCGGGTTCGCTTATCGAAAGAACGACGCGTTTGTTGATGTTGCGACCGAACGGCCGATTCATTCGGCCTCCGGCACAATCATCGGCATTCCGCCCCGCGGATGCGCGGCCAGGGCCACCGGCGTGCGGTAGATCGCCTGCAACAACTCGGGCTGCATAAGCTGCCGCGGGGGGCCGTCGAACACCACCTCGCCCTCGCGGAGGGCCAGCGCCCGATCGGCATCGAGCGCCGCGGCATTGACATCGTGGGTGACGGCCAAGATCGTCGTGCCGCGCTGCCGATGCGCGCGGCGGAGCAGCGCCCGAATCTCCGATTGATGACGAAAGTCGAGGAATGTGGTCGGCTCGTCGAGCAGCAGCACGTCGGCGCCTTGGGCCAGGGCCGCGGCAATCATCGCCTTCTGACGTTCGCCGCCGCTAAGCGTATCGATCGCGCGATTGGCCAGGGCCGTCATGCCGGTTTCTTCCAGGGCTTGGCGCACGGCCGCGCGGTCTTCGGTCGACATCGCGGCAAAGGCGTTTAGGAAGGGATATCGGCCCAGCCCGACGAACTCCTCGACCGAGAGCGGCAGCGTTCGGCCGTCGATTTGCGGCACGTAGCCGACCCGTTTGGCCAGCTCGCGACGGCGATATTGGGCCAGCGATTGGCCAAACAGCTCGATCCGACCCGAATAGGGCAAAAGCCGGTCGAGGCACTTGAGCAACGTGGTCTTGCCCGCCCCGTTGGGCCCGACAATCGCCAAATACTCGCCCCGAAAGACCTGAAAGCTCACCCGATGGAGGATGGGTTTTCCTTCGATCCAGAAGCTCAGTTGATCGACCGCGAGCACCGACGCCGACGACTCGGCCGATGCTGCGACGCCTTGCGATTGCGCAGTGTCCCTTGAAGCAGCCGGGTTTGAAGAAGAATCCGGGTTTGATGGGGCGTCGTTCTGCATGGTCGAAATGCTCAAGGCGAACTTGGCAGGAGGCCGCAAAATGGGCAGCGAACAAACATTCCCGCCCGGGCTATTTATCCAGGCTTCCTAATTTGCCGCAGATCGGTTCTCTTGGGATGAATTGTAGCGATAGTTGCTCCGCCTTGTCGATCTAGTGGGAAGACCGCCACTTGGCGGAGAAGTTCCCGAATGCGCAAAAGTCGGAAAGATAGGTAATTCGATAAGGGTGGGCAACATGAAGGCTTTCTTGAGGCTTGCCTGGGTCGGCATGGTGCTCCCGGCCGCTTGGGCGGCGTTGGTCACCTTTGCGGCGCCGCAGTCGGAAGATCGGGCGGCGGTCAAGGTTCTTCGGCCGCCCTTAGCGCACGAGGCGGTGGATCGCGCGCCGGTGATCACGGGGTTGGCGATTCAGCCGGGCGGTCGGACGGCGCTTTGCGTGGGCGACGATCATACGATCGGGCTATGGGACTTGAACTCGGGCGCGTTGGTGCAATCGAAGACGATTCATGCCGACTGGATCCGCGCGATTGCGATCAGCGGCGATGGGCGGATGGCGGCCACGGTGGGCCACGATCGTCGCTTGCGGCTGATCTCGCTGCCCGAGATGCACGTTACGGCCGAATCGCCGATTTGCCCCGCCGCGCTGTTTGCCGCGGCATTCAGTCCCGACGGAACGACGGTGGCAGCGGTGGGTTTCGATCGGCAGGTGCGGCTGTTCGACGTTCGCGACGCCGCGCTACGAGCCCAGTGGGAGGGCCCGGCCGCCGATCTTCGCACTGTGGCGTATTCTCCCGACGGGCGGTTCTTGGTTGTGGGCGGGCAAGGCGGCGGGTTGCGGGTGTTCGATGCCGCCTCGGGCGAAAAGCGTGCCGATCTGGCCGCCGGCGTTCGCGCCGTCCTCTGCGCCGCCTTCTCTCCCGAAGCGACGCTCTTGGCCACCGCCGGCCAGGGGCGCACCATTCGGATTTGGGACACCGCCACCTGGCAGCCCCGCGCCGAAATGGCCGTGGCCGCCGGCAGCGTTCGGGCCTTGTGCTTCTGCGGCGATGCCTTGCTCGCCGCCGGCGATACAACCAATGCCATCACCCTGTGGCGCGCCGATGGCCAATCGGCCGGCCGCTGCGCCGGCCATACCGGCACGCCGGCTGCCCTGGCCTACGATGCGGCCAACGGGGTTCTGGTTTCGGCGGGGTTCGACGCTTCGGTCCGAATCTGGGCGATGCGCTGATCGCCGCCACGAAACGCTAGGATTCAAGCGATCAAGGCATTCGGCAGCCATCGATGTCGAACAGGGAGGTTCATCGTGGGGTTGTTCAACTCTTGGCGAGCGGGGAAGCGTGCTGCCGCCGGGCCGAAACGCGCTCGGCGGCCGCGATTGTCGGAAAAACACATTTGCCGCTTCGAGCAACTCGAATCGCGGCAGTTGCTCTCCGCCAATCCCGTCATCAATTTGGGAGTGGTTTACTACGAAAACAACGTGGGCGACGATTCCGTGCCCGACCTGTTCGAAATCACCTTCAACGGCGGAGCGCCGGGCACCCAGTTGACACAGTTGATCATCGACACCGACAAGGACGGCCTCGGTCTGTCGATCGGCGACTGCTTCTTCGACATCGCCCCGGGCGGCCTGGGCGCCTACGGCTCGCAGCCGCTTTCGATCGTCAACAAAAGCGGCATCGATTCGGTAACCTGGACCGTCGCCGACGGCGGCACCCGGCTCGTGTTCAACTTCGTCGGCTTCGATGCCGGCGAAAAACTGATCTTCAGCATCGATGTCGATGAGATGGGCTTTCTCGGGCCCAACTCCGTCGCCGAAGGCAACGAGTTCGAAGGGAGCAAGCTCTCGGCCGTCTTCACCGCGCCGCACTATCAAGAGGCCGCCGGCAGCGACATCTTCCTCGACTATTACGATTCAAAGCTGGCGGGCACCGGCCTGAACCTCCCGCCCGACGGCTACGTGCCCCCGGGCGACCTGCCCCAGCCCGACCTGACCGCCGGCGCCATCGTTCGCCTGACCCAAACGCCCCTGCCGAGCAGCATCGCCGGCACGGTTTACGAAGACTTCAACGGCAACAACCTCCGCGAGTCGGGCGATGTGCCGTTGCACAACGTGCAGCTCACGTTGCTCCAGTTGGTCGATGGGCAGTATGTGTCCACTGGTCGCACCACGGTTACCGACGCCGCGGGGCACTACCGCTTCGATAACCTTTTGCCGGGCACCTATCGCGTTGTGGAAACGCAGCCGGCCGGCTACCTGAGCGTCGGCGCCACCGCCGGAACGGTGGGCGGCGCTGTCCGCGGCTCGGTGCTGTCGCCCGACGTGATCGACGGCATTGCGCTGCTCGGCGGCGAAGACAGCGTGAACAACGACTTCGCCGAGTTCCGCGGCGCGAGCCTCAGCGGGCGCGTGGCGGCCGATTTGAACTTGAATTGCGCGCTCGATTCGGGCGACCGCGTGCTGGCCGGAGTCGTTCTCCAACTGACCACGGCCGAGGGGAGCGTGCTGGCGACCACCACGACCAACGCGCTGGGCGAATATCGCTTTGACGGTTTGGCGCCCGGCGTCTATCGCGTCGTCGAGCAACAACCCAGCGGGTATTTCGATAGTTGCGACCTGGTGGGCAACCTCGGCGGTGCGATCGATCCGCCCGACGCCATCGGCGGCATCGTGCTCCTCTCGGGCAGCGTCGGCCTGCACTACGACTTCCTGGAGATCGAGCCGGTTCGCCTGTGCGGCTACGTGTACGAAGACAACAATGACAACGGCATTCGTGATCCGGGCGAGGCGGGCATCGCCGGCGTCACGCTCACCATCATCGGAGGCGACCTGAAGACGCCCCTGACGGCCGTGACCAACGCCGACGGGTTGTACTGCTTCGTCGGCCTGATGCCCGGCGTGTACACCGTGACGCAGACGCAGCCGGCCGGCTATTTCGACGGCCGCGATACGGCCGGCACCCAGGGCGGCCTGGCGGAGAACCCGGGCGACCGCATCTCGGCGATCCCGCTGTACGCCAACGGCAGCCAATACAACTTCGGCGAGTTGCGCCCAGCGAGTCTTTCGGGCTACGTGTTCCAAGACGGCCCGACAATCACCTATCGCCAAGGCGAATCGGCGCCCGATCCCTATGCCCTTCGCGACGGCGTGCGAACGTCCGACGATAAGCCGCTGGCCGGCGTCGTGCTCATGCTGTGCGATCGGTACGGATCGCCCATCCTCGACGGCGAGGGTAAGCCGATGCGCACCACGACGGATGCGAACGGGTTCTACCAATTCACGGGCTTGCAGCCGGGGGTGTACTCCGTTTATCAGTCGCAACCGGAAGGCTATGCCGATTTCATCGACACGCCGGGGAGCTTGGGCGGCACGGCGGTCAATTTGTATTCGATGATCGATCCGGGGATCATCAGCACGTTGGCCACCCCGCCGCGCTACGACGCCATTTTGGGAATTACCCTCGGGGCCGGCCAACAGGGCGTCGAGTACAACTTCAGCGAGGTGCTCTTAGAGGCATTGCCTCCGGACCCGCCCCCCCCCCCCCCCCCCCCAACAACCCCCCCCGGACC
>Ga0308417_1002776_pt1 | contig 11423 bp, 9 predicted proteins | sample HotsprSampleOS65_FD_203528 | JGI IMG/M metagenome (GOLD analysis project Ga0308417, IMG submission 203528) | Hot spring phototrophic mat microbial communities from Octopus Spring, Yellowstone National Park, Wyoming, United States - 20090730_OS65 ... | reverse complement strand
CCGGTTCATGGGCAACTCCAGTGAAAATGCGCCCACAAACCCAGTTATGCCACCGGGTGCGGCATTTTCATCCGCTGTGGTGAACCACCGGTTCATGGGCAACTCCTTCGGCATAGCCTTGAGCGCATCGTAGGCCGGCCGGGTGATGGTGGTGGGATAGGACGGGTCGATCACGGCCCACCAGTATTGTTCGTTGTCTGGCGTCCAGTCAAATTGAGGCAGTGACAGGGCAATCATCGGGCCAATCCAGGGACGCCAGTGCTCACGCGCAAAGCGATAAGCGCGCACCATGTAGTCGGCCTTCAAATTCTCGTCGATGGCAAACCAGGCGTAGCTGGGATTAACGCGATCGGTGGTCCACCCAAACTCGAGTATGGCCACCTGCTTGTGCGCGTCGCCGTACCGCGCCATGATGTCGCGCATGTCTTCGACGCGCCGGAAGGCGAAGAAGCGATGTCCTCCCCATTCACTGCTGCGGGCCACTTCGTCAGGGGAGGCTTCGGGCGGGGCGCGAAAGCCCGGCGCGTGCAGGCCCAGCAAATCGAAGTAGGGCGCGGCGCCGGCTTCGTACATGGCAATGAGAAACTGGTCGTCGGGCATGGCTTCGGGCGGGCCGTTGCCGGTGGGGGCGAGGCCGGCGCTGATAACCAGCGCGTCGGGGTCGGCCTGTTTGATGGCGATATAACACCCGCGCAGCATGTCCACATATGCAACCGGGTCTGGCGCGCGCCCACCCCATTCGCGCGCCAGGTTCGGCTCGTTCCACACCTGATAGGCGGCCACCTTGCCGCGATAGCGCGCCGCCATGACGCCGCAAAAGTCGATGAAGTTGCGCAGATCGCGGGGCGGGCCGCTGGCGATGCGCCCGCTGCCGTCGTCGATGTAGGCGCGGTCCCAGTGCGGATCACGATCGAGGCGCGCCAGCAATTTCAGGCCGAAGTGGCCGGCCAGGAACACCACGTCGTCGGCCCGCGACCAGTCATACTGGCCTTTCTGCAGTTCGATGTCGCGCCAGGCGAAAGTTTGCTTCACCCAGCCGAATCCGGCTTCGCGGATCAGGCCCAGGTCGCGCGTGGCGATCTCCGGCTTCCACCACAGATAGGCCTCGAAGCCGTAGCCCGGCGATTCCGTCCGCGCACGCGGAAAGGAGGTCGGCGTCGGCGCCGGCGTGGGGGTTGGCGGCGCAAACACTGCGCAGCCGGCCAGACACGCCAGCGCGATCAACAGGCTGCTGCGTCGAATCATCTATGGCCTGGGCATGTTCTGGATGGCGTAGAACGCCGGGCGCGGCATGCCCTGGTGGTTGAGAATGCTGTAGGGCGATACGTTGTCCTGGTTCGGCTCACCGCCCACCTTGATGATGTAATCGAGGTTGAACACGATCCCAAAGCGGACGAAGCCGCTGTCGCGCATGATCTGGAAGCCCTGCACGATCCAGTCTGCCTGTTCCTGTTCGGTGTTGTCGAGCGCAAATTCAAAGCCGGGCGGCGCGGGCGGGTCGAGGGGTTGCGGCGGATCGCTGCGGGTCATGAGGTTTTCCATGCTGGCCCAGCCGAACTCCGTGACACACATTTGCTTTTTGGTTTTCTCGTAGTAGCCGAAGAGGGTGCTCTTGAACGACCATGAGTGGTTGGGGTTGTCGAATGGGCCGCGGAAGGATGCCGTGGGGTCGTTATAGCCTTCGTCCCACGCTTTGTCGGGCGGCATGTTATAGCCGTTCAGGTGCACACCGACACAATCGACGTATTGGAGGCCGCCGGCAGCTACGAACTGATCCATGTACTCGAAGTCATCCATCCATTTGCCGGGGTTGGTGCTGCCGGTGGGCGACAGCGCGCCCATGACGATCACGATATTCGGATCGACATCTCGGATGGCCGGCACCACCGTCTGCAAAAAGCGCACATAGTCGGCGGCGTTGATCTGGCGCGAGGGAATGGTCCACTCGCGGTCGAGGTTCATCTCATTCCACACTTCGATGGCTTGCACGCAACCTTTGTAACGGGCGGCCACTTTGGCAAAGAATCGCGCGGCCTGCTGGAAGTCGTCGGGCGGGCCAAGCAGGCCGGGTTCGTTGACCGAGCGCGCCCAGGCCGGCGCGTCAATAATGCCGAACAGGATGTTCAGCCCTTTCTTGTTGGCGTCGGCAGTGAAAGCGTCGAGCAGTTGCCACTTGAAATCGAAGATCTGGCCTTCCTGCGGCTCGTAGTCGGTCCAGCGCACCTGCGCCTTCGTCCAGTTCAGTTTCAACTGCTCGGCCATGATGCTGTTGAACTGGCCAATATCGCCGACGGGCCAGTTGCTTTGAATGCCGTATCCGAACTCTGGCGGGGCCGGGCGCGGATTGGGACATACGAAATCCGGCAGGCCCGGCAGCGCGCCGCGCGGGTCCATCGTTGCCGGGGGCGGCTCTGCGCCGGGCGTGTCCGGCGATTGTGTGGCGGGTTCTGCCGGCGCAACCGGGCCGTCTTGCTGCGCCTGTCCGCCGGGGGCCAGAATGGTCACCACCGGCACGAATGGCGCTTTGGTCGGGGCCGGCGCTGCGCCGGCGCCTGTGAGCGCGCGAATGCCGATGACAAACAAGACGATGCCGACAGCAAGCAACACTGCGAATGCAGCGGCGCCCAGCGCCAGCCGGCGCCGGCGCTCACGATTGGGGTCAAGTTTTGGGCTGAAAGAGTAGCGACTCATGTCCGTTGGTCGTTGAAGGCGGATTTATGCAATTTGCAGTTGCGCTTTGCGCATGGTAGAGATGCGATTGTAAAGCCAATCGGAGCGATTAACTTCTGCGACTGTTCCCCTCAGTTCGCAACGACGGTTGTCAAGGGGTTCGTTTTTGCGGGCTGATCTCGATCTGAACGGTGGCCGGCAACACGCTCTGCGCTGTGATGCCCTCCGGCGTGACGACGCGCGGCGTCATTTGATGGATGCCCTCTGTCAGGCCGGCCACATCCACGATCACGCGCACATCGTCTTCAGTCAGGTCATTCAGGCGCGGCAGAGGGCCATTCAGCACAATGTCAACGGAATCAGGCGAGATGTCACTGTTCAGCCCATCGCCCAATCCCTCCACTTTCGGCTTGCGCGTCACGGTGCGGGATCCCAGTAGTGGCTGGATACGGATGCGCACGCGCACCGTCTGGGCTTCTGTCACCAGTGATACGCCGGAGGGCACATTCAGCCCCACGGCCTCGTCGATGTCTGACCGGGCATTGGCGAGCGACACGCTCATCGTTTCGATGTAGCCCCTGGTGGCTTGAACCGCATCGACCGGCCCGAACACCGTCACGATAGGCGGATCGACTGAGATGTCGGTGACGGCATAGCCTTCGGCGGGTTGCCCGCGCCACTTCACAACCACCGGCAGATCGCGGTAGTTGCTGAGCTGTTCCATGGGGATGCGGACGGTCACCACGTCGGGCGCGATGGTCACGCCGGCCACCAGGTCGCCTTCCAGCGTGCGCGCATACACGCGCGCATCCTGCTGCACCGACGAGCGCGCGCCGTCCACAGACACCGTGACGTTGACGCCGGCGACGCGCGTGATGATCTGTTGCGAGGCGGTTACCACGACCTGTTGCGGGAAGACGGCCGGCGTGCTGGCCCTGAAGCCGAGCGCCGGGCTGCCCACGACGCTGACCCGCACCGGCATTTGAGTTCTGACCAGCCGGTCGATCAACAGGATCGTCGTGATAGGAGACCAGGACTCGATGCGCAGCGGTGATCGGCTGAGACTGGGCGTGAGCGTGATGACGTGAGCGCCCACATCGAGTCCGTTGATATCCACATTGACGGTCAGGTCGCCGGGGCGCAGGGCTTGAAAAGCCTTTTGCGGCCCGCGCAGCGTTGCTGTCACCAACTGGGGCAGGGGGTTGAGCAGCACGCGGTCACCCAACTGGTCGAGGCCGATCAAGTTCACGCGCGCCGGCACGGTCTGCTCGACGATGGGGTCATCCTGCAGCGTGGACAACAGCCAGGTTGCGAAAGCAAACAGCAGGGCCAGCAACATCAACCCGACGTTGTTGACGAACCAGTGCATCAGGGAGCTTTGGCCGCGATTCACCAAGGGCATTATAGCGAGCGGGGCGCGCGCAGCCCGAGCGGACAAGCAGGAATGAAGAGATGCGGTAACGCGCGTTACCAGCTTTTAGAGATGCGCAAATCAGGCGCGCGCATCTCGAACTTCCTCCGCTTATTTTCTGGAGAGTGTCAGATTGTCTGTGTAAACGTCAAACTGCGCCCAGGCAGCAAAATCGGCCAGTGCCGACTAATTATCGAATGTCCGGTTGGCTGCAAGATGCTGGTTTATGATTCGACTGTTCGGTTGTGTGGATATGCTGTCACTGTGCCAGGCGCAATGTGGCCGTTTGTCCAGATCTGGGCTGTGAGGCCCTGGTTGCCATAAGAAGCAATAAATTGTAAGCAGGAGTCAAGTGATATGTTGCGCAAGGTTTTATCTTCCCTTACGATTGCCGGCCCGCTGATTGCCGCCCTCGCCATCATCGCGGGGCTGAGCAGCGTCCTCCCTTCCGCGCCCTGGCAGATCAATCCGCTGATCAGCCCGCTGAAGCTGGTGGCCGACCGCGATGAGGCCGGCGTGACCACTGTCACCAAAGTCGGCGACACGATCACCTATACGTTGATCCTGACCACCAGTAATGCTTCGCCGGTGACTACCGCTGTGACCGACACTGTGGCTAGCGTTGCCCAGGTGGTCCCCGGATCAGCCACCGCCAGCAGCGGTTCTGTGACTGTGACCGGCAATACCGTTGCCTGGTCTGGATCTGTGGCGACAAATCAGCCGGTTACGATCACCTTCCGCGCCGTGTTGAGCACGATTCTGCCTCCGCCCGCGTTGCCGCTGGTGAACACGGCGACTGTCGCTCAGGCGGGTGGCGCACTCAGTGTCACCAATCAGGTCACCACGACGCTGATTGCCGACTACGCCTATCTGCCGATCGTGCGCCTTTCGTCCACGTATTTCGTTTACTTGCCCATAGTGCGGCGTTAGAACAGGGAAGAAGGAAGAAGGATCAGCGTTTTGCCCTTGATCCTTCTTCCTTCATTTTTGAGGCGCTTTCCGCGCGCTTGACAATCTTCGCGCGCCGGCTATACTAGCGGGGCGTGCGCGACAGGTCTTGAACGCATCCATTGCGCCGACGTAGCTCAGTTGGTAGAGCACACGACTGAAAATCGTGGGGTCATCAGTTCGAGACTGATCGTCGGCACTCAGTTCGAGAATGCGGGTGTGGCTCAGTGGTAGAGCGTCTCCTTGCCAAGGAGAAGGTCGCGGGTTCAAATCCCGTCGCCCGCTTCACAAAGGAAGAAAGAAGAAGGAAGAGAGGGATGAAGGAGCAGCGTTTCTTCCTTCATCCCTCCTCCTATTTCCTTTGCTGAGGGCCTGTGGCTCAGTTGGGAGAGCGCCTCAATCGCACTGAGGAGGTCAGGGGTTCGAATCCCCTCAGGTCCATGCGCTCAATCTGACGCCGGCGGTCGGTGTGACAGACTCACCGACCGCCGTTTTGTTTTCTCATTCGCCGGGTGTTGTGGGCAGCTTCGGCGGCGCCGATTCCCTGACCAGGTAGATGCCGGGCAGACTGATCAACGTCGTGGCGCCCTTGATGAGAATGTTGCTCAGCACGATTGTCCATACCACCTCAGCCGGCAATTCCCCGCCAAACGCCAGCCAGGCGAACAGCAGGCTGTCGAGCGGCACGCTCACGGCGTTGCTGGTCAGCACCCGCGCCCACTGATAGCGTGTGGTGACGCGCGTCACCCACAACCGGTAGATCTCCGTGTCAACCAGTTCCGCAATCACTTCGGCCACGATGGAGGCGAACACGATCCGCCACACCGGCGCCAGCACCATGGCGAACTCGGTTTGCGGCCCCACCGCCGGATCGGGCGGCAACTGCGCCACCACCCAGAACAGAAACGCCATGACGATGTTGATGACTGCGGCGGTGATGATGAGCGCGCGCGCCGCCTTCACCCCGGCCACCTTGTGCGCCATGTCGCGCAGGGTGAACGTGAATGGATAGATCAGCGTGCCGGCGTCCATCGACAGGCCGGCGATGGTCACAATGCGCAGGCTGGTGATGTCGGCCATCATCTGCGCCGCAATGTAGGCCGCGCACACAATGACAAGTCGAATCAACGCGTCCATCGAAAATCCAAAATCTAAAATCCAGAATCGAGCGCGGCCGGCGTCAGACGCCACCAGCCATAGGGGTTGTGGAACAGGTCATCGGGCGCAAACAACGGACGCGGTTCCCGCCTCAGTTGGAATCTGATCGGCTCACCACTGACCGCGAAAGTGTGTTCGTCTGTCAACGCCGGCTGTTCGTGCAGCAGATACATCAGGAAGTCCTTCAAAAGCTGGCCGGCGCGCTGAGGCGGCAAATCTGCCGACAGAATGGCGTCCGGGAATCCGAGGTTGTGCATCCCGCACGAGTAGACGGCGCCGCGCGACGCCACCATCGCCACGTAGGCGATGAACAGAGCGCCGGTGTGCGTCTCTTTGCGGGCCGATTGCGCCAGCCAGTCCTGCGCGCGGTGGGCGACGCCCGAAGTCTCGACTTTCACCGCCAGGCCGCCGGCCCGCAGCAGCGCGTCGGCAAAGTCCATCATCTCGCGCCCGGCCTCCAGGGAGCCGCCCGCGCCGATCAGATAGACCGCGCTGCGATGCGCCGCAATGGCGGCCAGATCGGTCTCACTGAAGAGCCGGCCTGTCTGCGCAAAGGCGTCGCGCAAGTCCGGCTCGTGTTCGACGAACTCGGCGCGCGCGCTTCGATCATGTCGGCGCAGGATGCCGCCAGACAGGGCCGTGTCGGTGTTGCTTGCCGCAATGGCCTGCGCCAGCGCCTCGCGCGATTCCCACGGGCCGGGGATGCGCAGGACGATGCGCGGAGCGTGAACAGGACTGGTCATCGCTTCGAGCGCAATATGACGCCGCTGGCGTGCGACACTTCGCCCACTTCTCCATTGCGGGTTGTGTCGGTCAGGTTCTGAGCGATGCGGCCGCGGTATTCCTCCGGCACATTGATGAGCTGCAGGCCGAATTCCTTCTCCGCGATCTCAATCAGCAGCCTGGATGGCGAGTCGCCGAAGGGGATGTGGTAGACCTTCTGCTTGAAAGAGGCGGCAATGGCTTTTGCAGTCGCTTCATCTATGCCGAAGCCGCAGATCTCTTTCAGGAAATAGTGGATGACATTCCATCCACTGAGCGGCCCAAGCAGGATTTCCGATTCGGTCACGCCAAACTGGTCGAGCGGATTGGCCTCGTAGGCGCTGGTTGAGTTGATGACTGCCTTGCCATGCACGCCGGCGGCATGGGTGCGATTGGTCAGGCTGACCGGCTCTTTGGAGGGCACCAGTTTGCGCAGCTTGTCGGCCATCAGCACGTTGATCGGATACGAGCCGCGCAGGTGAAAGCCGTCCAGTTTGTCGTAGTGTCTGTCCACGAACAGGTTGAACAACAGCGCCGTCATCGACGTGATGCCAGACCGTTCACCAATGCCAAGCAGCGTGGTCTGGATGTAGCGCATGCCGGCTTTGACCGCCTCCAGCGCGTTGACGAGGCTGAAACCCCGGTCGTCGTGGAAGTGGCCTTCCAGATCGACGTGCGGATAGCGGGCGCGCAGCAGTTCGACCCGCCGGCGCACCGCGCCGGGGGTGGCCACGCCGACGGTGTCGGGTGTGCCGAAGCGGTGCACCAGCGGCGCCAGTTCGTCATAGACGCGAAAAAGATCTTCTTCGCGCGTGCGGAAAGCGTCTTCGCCGCTGAAGCGCACGATGAGGTCGGGATGGTTGCGCCGCACGTCTTCGATCAGCGCACGCGCCCGGCGGATGATCTCGTCCAGCCCATGACCGTGGCTGTGGCTGCGCGCGGCGTCTGAAGTGCCGATGTACATGTTCAGGCCGTCGACCCCGGCGTTGATGGCGGCCTCGATGTCGGCCGGGTGGCATCGCACGTGGGCCAGCAGGAAGGTGTACCCCCGTTGCAGCACCATCTCGTCGCGCGCAGCCTTGACTGCCGCAAAGTCCTCGGCTTCGTGCTGGCTGACATTTGGCGCGAAGGTCTCAATGAATTTGACGCCATAGGTGATCAACGCGCGCGTGATCTCCACCTTGTCTGAGGTGGTGAAGAAGTATTTGTAGTGATCGTGCAGCAGCGAGCTTTGCGAGCCTTCGCGCAGGGTCGTGTCGATGATCTCTAGCGCGCGCGGCTGATAGTCCTGAAAACGCAGTTTCATCGTCTCGTCTTATCCACCTTGCCAGCTTTATGAACCTTACGAACCTCAGTTCCCTTGTCCTCCGACCAGGGATCTGAGCGTCCGCTCCAAAATGCGAACACTCTGCTCAAACTCAGCGATGGACACATGCTCGTCCGGCGTGTGATCGAGCGCAGAGTCGCCGGGGCCATAGGCGACAATCGGCGCGTTCCAGGCCGGCCCGACCACGTTGAAATCCGCCGTGCCCGTCTTGTGCTTGAAGGCCGGCCTCAGCCCTTCGGCGCGGATGGCGTCTACGAAAGCGCGCGCCAGCGGTGTGTCCCTGGAGGCGCGCCAGGCGCGTTCGGCGCCGCGATACATGATCTCGGCAGAGTCATCGCCGTTTCCGATGGGAGAAGAACTCAGCCAGCGATCGACCTCGTCGGTCATCGCATCCGGCCCGAACTCGACCGGCAGGCGAAATCCGATCAACACATCGCACCAATCGCGCAGGCCGTCTGTGTCCGAGCGGATGGCGCGCAGCGAGGGAATGATCTGGTCGAAGGCTTTGGGCTTGTCGGCGTTGTAGGCGTTGGCGCGCGCCTCGACCCAGTTCCACAACTGCACGGCGTATTCGATGACGCCAGGCCCGGGCACAGCGGTGTGGCGCGCCGGCATCTCGAAGTGCGCCTCAACCAGCAGCCGGCCTTTGTAACCCAGCGTGATGCCGTTGACGCCGCTCGGCTCGCCGATGATGCACATCTCCGGCGCGTACTGGCGCGCAGCGTGGCGCGCGCCTCTGGACGTGGTCGCCTCTTCTTCTGTCGCGCCGATGACGACGATCTGCCACTGGCCGGCCTGTGGCGGCGCGCCGGCGCGCAGCCATTGCCCCACGCGCTCGGCAGCCAGAACAAACGCGCACAGCGGCCCCTTCGCGTCAACTGCGCCGCGCCCGTAGAGCGCGCCATTCTCATAGCGCACCGGCACATCGCCGCCCACGGTGTCCATGTGGCCCAGCATCACCAGTTGGCGCGGTCCGTTGCCCATGACGCCGACGGCGTTGCCGGCCTCGTCGATGAAGGCGCGGTCGAACCCGCGCGCAGTCATCTGATCGCGCAGAAACATGGCCATCGCGCGCTCCTCGCCGCTGAGCGACGGGATGCGCACACACTGTTCGAGGAGTTCAATCATGCTCAGGCCGCCAGCACTTTCGCCGTTTTCTCCACCACGGTGTCGATTTGCTCGCGGGTGATGACAGCCGGCGGCAGGAAGCGCAGCACGTTCAGGCCGGCCGGCAGGGCAATCACACCTTCCGCCTGCAGCGCGCGCAAATACGGCGCCACTTTGGTTTTCAACTCGACGCCGATCAACAGGCCCAGCCCGCGCGTCTCACGAATGACCGGCGCATTGACTTCCTCCAGCCGCTCGATGAAGTACGCGCCTTTCTCGGCGGCCAGGCGCGGGATATCGAGTCGCTTCATTTCGCTCAGCGAGGCGAGGCCGGCGGCGCAGGCCAGCGGGTTGCCGCCGAAGGTGCTGCCGTGCGCGCCGGGGGCCAGATTCTTCACGGTGTCGCGGATGCCCACCGCGCCCATTGGCACGCCGCCGCCGATGGCTTTGCCCATCGCCAGCAGGTCGGGGATCACGCCGCTGTGCTCGCAGGCGAACCATTTGCCGGTGCGTCCGAAGCCGGTTTGCACTTCATCGAGGATGAGCAGCGCGCCGCGCGCGTCGCAGATCTCGCGCGCGCCGCGCAGATATTCGGCTGCGCCGGGATGGACGCCGCCCTCGCCCTGCACCGGCTCGATCAGCACGGCGGCCGTCTGATCGTTCACCGCCTCTGCCAGCGCGTCGAGCCGGTTATAGGGCGCGTGGCTGAAGCCGGGCACCAGCGGCTGAAAAGGCTCGCGGTACTTTGGCTCGTAGGTGGCCGACAGCGCGCCCATCGTGCGCCCGTGAAAGCCGCGCACCGCGGCGACGATGTTGGGCCGGCCGGTGCTCAGCCGGGCGAACTTGATCGACGCCTCGACAGCTTCTGCGCCGGAGTTGCACAGAAACACCCGCTGCAGCGGCGCCGGCAGAATGTCGCACAGGGCGTCCATGAAGCGCGCGCGCTGGTCGTTGTAGAAAATCTCGCTGCAATTGAGCAGGGTCAGGGCCTGCTCGTAGATCGCGCGCGCCACGGCTTCGTTGGCGTGGCCGAGTGTGCTGACGCCCTGGTTGCTGGCGCAGTCAATGTACTCGCGCCCCTGGTCGTCCCACAGCGTGGCGTCTTTGCCGCGCACCAGCGTCAGATCGCGCTTGGGGTACACGCCGGAAGTGTGATGTTGTTCGAGGGTTTGGTGGTTCATGGTTCAACGACAGTGCCTTTGCCCGCCATCGCCGCCTGCACACAGCCGGCGATGCGCCCATCGGCGAACACAACCTGCGCCACGCCGCCGGCGATGGCTTCGCTGGCGCCGAGCACTTTCTTCTTCATGCGCCCCTCGGCAAACGACAGCGCCTGCTCCAGTTCGCCATAGTGGATATGCGGGATGAGCGTATTTTCGTCCGGGAATTGGCGCAGCAACCCCGGCACGTTCGACAGAATGATGAGTTGCCTGGCGCCCAGGGCCGAGGCGATCATAGCCGCCGCGCGGTCGCCATCGACGTTAATGGCCTCGCCCTCGGTGCTGGCGGCTGGCGGGCAAATCACCGGCGTGTAGCCGGCGTCCATCAGCAGGCGCAGCAGCGGCGCGTTCACTTTTTCCACCTTACCGGTGTAGTCGTCGCGCACCAGCACCTGCCGGCCATCGATCACGGCGCGCACGCTGGCTTTGCGCGGCCCCTCCAGCAGCCGGCCATCGATGCCGCTCAACCCGATCGCGTTCACGCCGCGCCGCAACAGCCGCTCGACCATGCGCGTGTTCATCTTGCCGGCGATGGCCATGGCAAAGATATCCATCGTCTCGGCGTCGGTGTAGCGCGAGGTGAAGCCCTGCGGCGAGGTCAGGATGCGCGGCGGTTTGCCCAGCTTTTCGGACAGCGCGTTGGTCTCGCCCGATCCGCCGTGGACGAGCGCCACACGCCGGCCGGCTTTGACTAGCGCGGCGATGTCGTCGCACACGAGGTCATAGTTCACGCCGGCTGATCCGCCGACTTTGACGACGATGATATCCTGCATCATGCTTCTCCAACTACCAAATGACTTTGATGGCGCAGAAATCAGTC
>Ga0308417_1002775_pt1 | contig 11426 bp, 11 predicted proteins | sample HotsprSampleOS65_FD_203528 | JGI IMG/M metagenome (GOLD analysis project Ga0308417, IMG submission 203528) | Hot spring phototrophic mat microbial communities from Octopus Spring, Yellowstone National Park, Wyoming, United States - 20090730_OS65 ... | reverse complement strand
TTCGTTTGTCGCGGCCCCCGGGGTGCACGCACGTGCGAGACTAGAGTAGACTTACAGCCGATGGAGGCACCGCGCGGAATCCTGAGTCGACTGGCGGAGAAGGTCTTGGGCTGGCTTGCCCTCGGTCTTCTCATCGGACTCGGCGTCGCGCTATGGCAGATGGGCCCCGAACGCCGCGCGGCGTTGTGGAGTGCCATCTGGCGAAGCGGAGTGTGGCTCGTCCTGGCCGCGGCGCTGCCGTGGGCAACGCGGTTGTTCTTGCGGCGGATTCTGGCCCTCGGCTCCAACTGGGCCGGCGTCGCGCTGCTGGCAGGGTTGGCGCTGGTCGACCTGGTGGCCGGACTCGTGCTCATGGGTGGCTGGCCGAGCAGCGGCTGGGGTTGGCTTGCGAGCGTCACCGCACTCGGCCTGGCGGCATCGTATAATTACCTGGTGGTCGAGTATCTGGCCGAGCAGCTCGGCGGATAGGCGGGCGGAGCGATGTCACAATACCGGGCGGGTCTGCGTGTCAGCGAATACGTGCTCGAAGAGCCCCTCGGCGCCGGTACGTTCGGGGAGGTCTGGCAGGCGCGCCACCACGTGTGGGACAGCGAGCGGGTCGCCATCAAGCTACCCACCGAGCCTGAGTACGTCCGATACCTTCAGCATGAGGGCGTGGTCGTTCACGGCCTGCGACACCCCAACATCGTCCGCGTAATCGGTCTCGATCCGTACGCCGATCCCCCCTACCTCGTCATGGAGCTCGTCCGCGGACCCTCGCTCCGGCAAGTGATCAGCGACCACCCGCGTGGGATGGACATTCCGATCGTTCTCACCGTCCTGCGCGGCATTCTGAATGGTCTGGCAGCCGCCCATGCGGCCCACATTGTTCATCGCGACCTGAAGCCCGGAAACATCCTCCTGAATCTCGATGGCCGCCCCGTCGCCGAGCTGCGCCCCGAGGACGTCAAGATCGGCGACTTCGGCTTCGGCGTCGCCAACGCGGACGCCCTGCACTCCATCGTCATGCAGTCGGCCTCCATCGAGCGCGAGGCCCGCAACAACGCTCTGACCGGTACGCTCGCCTACATGGCGCCGGAGGTCCGCGACGGCGAACAAGCCCCCAGCCCGCGGTCCGATCTGTACGCGCTCGGCGTCATCCTGCACGAAATGCTCACCGGCGAACGCCCCGTTGGCACCGATCTGCCCAGCACGCTGCGCCCCGACGTGCCCCCGCTGCTGGACGAGATTTTCCGCCGACTCTACGCACGCGTCGATCGACGTTATGAGAGTGCCGCCGCCGTTCTCAGTGACCTGGAAACCCACCGCACCGCGGCACGACGCGCCGCGCCGGCCGAGGAGCCGCCCTCGACCGGCGCCGTTCGGACTCCGCCGCGTTGCCCGGCCTGCGACACCCCGACCGAACCCGGCGACCAGTTTTGCACCCAGTGCGGCCGGCAACTCGTCGCTCGTGTCCGCCGCTGCGCCTCCTGCGGAGCGTTCCCCGGCCCCGAGGATCGCTTCTGCATCTTCTGCGGCCGGGCTTTGAGCTGGGAGGGCTAGCCCGTGATGGTGCTGGGCGACCTGATCATCATCGGCGGACTGGTGATCTTCGGCTTCGTCACGCTGCTGGCAGGGATGCTGCACGTGCTCGGCCGGCTGATCGGCTGGACGGTCGGGGGCAACCCAGCCGGCCGCCGTCGCCGCGGCGGCTGTCGCGCCCCGACGTACGACCGGCCCGTGTGTCCGAATGAGCGCTGCGGATATGTGAACGTCCCTTCGGCCCGCTATTGCGCGCGTTGCGGCCACCCCTTGCCCGACACCGACATCGACGACTATGGATGAGCGGAGCCGCCTGCGACAGTTCGAAGAGCAGTTTCTCCGCCAGCTCCACGCGCGGGCGCAGACCATCGTGCGCCGCGGCGGACCGGCCGACCGCTTCGTCCTCGAAACGGTCCCCGATGGAATCGACGCCGTCCGCGCGACCCTGATCCGCCTGAAAGCCAGCGATCGCGAGCTGCTTGAACAACTGCCCGGCACCCGCGCCGAACAGTACCGGTTCGAACGGCGTGTGCTCGGCCCTCTGCATACGACCGTCGCGCGCTTGCGGGCGCAGGTTCTGGTGCACATCGAGGCGCTCGTTGCAGGCCAACCGCCGGGCCCGATCGGCCGCGAGCAGGTGCTGGACGCTCTGGCCCGGTACCCTGGTCTGCGGGAATCAGAACGGCCCACCGCCGTCGCCTACGCCAGCGCCACCGGGTTCACCGCCGAAGCACGTGCCCTGGTCCATCGTCCGGGTCTGCCCGCTTTGATTCTGCTGGGCGCCCGCCCGGATGGCGGCTGGGACATCGAAATGCCCGAGACGATTCGCCGCAGCGGCTGGGCCGGGCTGTTCGAGCTGGAATCGCAGGATGAGCAGCTCAAACGGCTGTTCCACCATCTGGAAAAGAACGTGGCGCAGCTCGAATCCCGCGGGATTCCCTTGGCTGAGCTTTCGGAGGCGTTGGGACTGCCGGCCGGACAGACCGAAGCCTTGCTCCGCCGGGCGTGCCGCCAGGATTCGCGCTTGCTCACCGTGGTGCATGAGGGCACCATTCACATCTGCCGCAGTCCATTGGCCTACGAGGGCGGCACCATGAGTCTGTGGAGCCGGATCCGCAAGCTGCTGGGCTTCAAACCCACGGTCGCCGAACGCGTCCGCGAGCTGACCGCGCAGCGCGTGCGGCTGGAACAGGAACGGCATGAGCTGGATCAGCGGCTGCGCGCCCTGGAAGACGAGGAGCGGGCGACGGTCGAACAGGGCGCCGCCGCGAAGACCGACGTGGAGCGCCGGCAACTTGCCGGCCGGCTGGTTCGCACGCGGCGCGAGCTGGGACGCCTCCGCGCTCAGGTGAACGTCGTCACCCAGCAGATCGACATCCTCGGCACGCACATTCACCACCAGACGCTGGCCGAGAAGGGCAAACGTGTCCCGCTGCCCAAGGCGGAAGAGCTGACCCGCGAAGCGGCCGAAGCGGAACAGGTTCTCGCCGAACTGGCCGCCAACGCCGATCTGGCCGCCAGCATCGAAGTCGGCGCCCAGACGCCGCTGATGGCGGAAGAAGAAGCGGCCATTCTGGAAGAATTCAAACAGGCGGCCGCACAGCAGGTCGCACAGTCCGGCGCGGAACGGGCCCGGACGCCGGCGCAGCAGGCCCCGGTCCCACCGGAGACGGCGCCGCCAAGGCGCGAGAAGGCCGGACCGGAGGTGTAACGGCGCGCCCGATCGCGCTTGGCCATCGCGGAGAGAAACTCGCGTGGAGGTCCGCGGCTCATGAACTTCTTCGAATGGTTACGGACCCGGCGCAAGACGCTGGCGTCGATGAGCGTGGCGGAGCTGCGCGCCCAGGAGATGCTGCTGGCCAACGAGCGCGACCGGCTTCAGGCCCGCGTCCGCAAGTTGGCCGCGGAAAAGCAGAAGATCGTCGAACAGGGGGCCCGTGAGAAGACGCCCGAGATACGCCGCACCTACGCCCAGCAGTTCGATCTGCTGCACACCGAGCAGATGATGGTCGCGCGGCAACTCAACCTGCGCAGCAAGGAGTTGCTGACCGTCGGACGCCTGCGGATGCTGCGGGAGAACCCGGGCCCCGGCGCGCTGGGCGACCGTGGCCGGGTCAACATCCGCGAGGGGGACCTGGCTCTCATCGGCCGGCTGATCGAGAATGACCAGATCACCTCCGAAGTGTATCAGGAAAGGCTGGACGAGATTCTGTCGCTTGGTCAGGCGGCCGATGAGGCCGCGACGGGCCTGTCGCCCGCCGGTCAGGAACTCCTGAAGATCTGGAACGATATGGACGCCGGGCTGATCCGCGATACGCAGGAAGCGTTCGACGAGGCCGAACGCCGGGTGCGCGAACGCACGCGGGAAGGAGCCTGAGCCCTGGCGCGGGCAGCCCGTGGCAAGTGTCGTGGAGTGGCCGCGAGCCTCAGCCGGAGCAGCGCATGGGACTGTTCAAATCGAATGAAGAGCGACGCCTGGAACGCGACATCCGCATCCGACAGGGTATTCGGCGGATCGAAAAGGCGATCGCCGAGCAGACCCGCTTCGCCGACGAGTTCGTCAAGAATGCCCGGCACGCCAAGCAGATCGGCGACCAGGCCAGCTACCAGTTCATCCGCAACTCGCTGAAGAAGACGGCGACGATCAAGCGGCTGCTGGAGCGCCAGCTTCTGGCGGTTCGCAACGCGCTGCTGATCAAACGGCAGGCGGAGGCCACCGCCGATTTCGCCAACGCCATGAAGATCATGGCGGCCGAGGTGGCCCGGCTGTACGGCGAGACGAACCTCCTGAAGGTGCAGATGGACTGGGAGAAGGCGCTGGCCCAATCGCAGACCATGGAAGAACGCATGGCGCTGTTCCTGGATGGGATGGAGCAGGCCGCGGCGGCCGACGTGTCGCAGTCGACTACCGAGGCTATTTCGGATGAAGAGATCGACCGGCTGATCGCCGCGGAGGAGCAGGTCGAGCAGGCTCGGGAGTCGCAGCAGATCAGCGCCCTGCGGGCGGAGTTGGAGCAGCTTAAAGGACAAGGACAGAAGGAATCGAAGTGAGCCGCTGCTTTTGAGCAGCGTCGGGGCCGTCGCTTCGGCACGACCAGATTCCCTGGCGCGGTCCGCAAGGCGTACCCGTCGCCAGAAACGGCGCGCAGAATGCCGACTTGCTTATGCCAGCCACGTTCGCCACTTTCACGCGTCTGAAGGACAAAGGGCTGACCGCCCTGCGCCAGGGTGATTATGTCGCCGCCCGCCCGTATCTGGTTCAGGCCGCCGAGTGCATGCTGGAAATCGCGGAAGCCAATCCTGACACCGCCCAGCGGGCCGAGCAGGAAGCCTATGTCCGCGAGTTGCTGGCCCTGGTTCGCGAGTGCGACCGACGGGCGGCGGCAGGTGGCCCGGCGCGCCCGCGGCGGGACCGCGCCCGGGACGACGAAGAAGGCGAAGCCCGAGCCGAGGACTGGATCGTCCGCGAGAAACCCACGGTACGCTTCGCCGACATCGCGGGCCTGGACGACGTCAAGTCCGAAATCCAGCTCAAGATGATCTATCCTTTTCAGCACCCCGACCTCGCCCAGCGCTACGGAATCAATGTCGGCGGCGGCGTCCTGCTCTTCGGCCCCCCCGGAACCGGCAAGACCATGATCGCCAAAGCGATCGCTGCGGAACTCGACGCCACCATCTTCGTCATCAGCCCGGCGCAGATCATGAGCAAATGGGTCGGCGAAGCGGAAAAGAACGTCCGCACGCTCTTCGAAGCGGCGAAGGCCGAGCCCAAGGCCGTGATCTTCATGGACGAGGTCGAAGCACTCGTCCCGCGCCGCCGGGATCAGTCCTCGACCGTCATGCAGCGTGTCGTGCCACAGATTCTTCAGGAGCTCGAGGGCTTTGATCGCCAGGCCGACCGCGCCCTGTTGTTCCTCGGTGCCACCAACGAACCGTGGAGCCTCGACCCGGCCATGCTTCGGCCCGGCCGACTGGATGCCAAGATTTACGTTCCCCTGCCAGACGCGGCGGCCCGCTTCCGGCTGCTGGAGATCTACCTGGGGAAGCGTCCGCTCGACGACGACGTGGATTTCGCACGCCTGGTCGAGTTGACCGCGGGCTATAGCGGCGCGGACATCAAGGCGCTGGCCGAACGAGCCGCCGCCCGCCCGTTTTTGGAATCCGTCGCCGGCGCACCGCCGCGGGCTATCATGATGGCGGACCTGGAAGCGGTGCTGGCCGACATGCCGCCTTCAGTCAGCCCGAAAGATGTGCAGAAGTTCGAGCAATGGGCCAGGGAGAACTGATGGGCAGGCAACTCGCATCGGAGGGCCGGCAACATCGCCGGGATAGGAAATGACCCGCCCCGTCCTCACGCGTCTGAACGATTCGCTCGTCGTCGCCGTCCGCAGTCGCGGCAACGCTTGGCCGCGCACGCTGCTGTCTGAAACCCCGATCCCCGACACGTGGATGGGCCTGGTCGTCCGGCCGGATGGGTGCCGGCGCTTCGTCCCAGCGGGCGAGGACCCGCGCCCCGACGACGACGACACGCTGGTCCTCGTCCGGAACCGCGCCATTACGGTGCCGCTGACCGTTCGCGGTGCGCCCGCCGCGGACGGCCACACCGTGCAGGCACAGGTCGAACTCCTCGTCCGCTGTCCACCCCGGGACCACGAAATCGCTGCGTTCGCAGCGGACCTGCTCGGCGATGCGGAACTCACGCTGGACGCCTTGGCGCGGGCGCTGGAGGCGGCCGGTGCGCCGGCGGCGCTACGCACCTTCATCCGCGATCACCCCGCAGCCCGGCTCGTGCAGGAAGACCTGCGCGAGCCGCTGCTTGCGCACCTCCGCAGGGCCCTGAAAGACTTTCTGTTCTCCGCCGGCCTTGTCCTGGAGCGACTCGGCACCGTGTCCTTCGCCAGCCGGTCGTGGGATGAGCAGGTTGCACTGGAGCACGAGGCCGCCCGCCACAAACGGGAGCTGGAAGCGCGCAATGTCGTGGAGGAGGCCGCCCGCGCCGCAACCCGTCGGCGTCTGGACGACCTGAGCTCGATTCTTGCCAAGCTCAAGGCGGCCGCCGCCGCCGCAGACGGAACGCTCCAGTGGCATGCGCTGCTGCCCGCCCTGTCGCCCGGCGAACGTGGCCGACTGCTGGAGAATCTGTGGCGCATCACGCCTGACCGGCACGTCGCCTCCGCCATCGTCGTGATCACCAGCACGGAGTGCCTCTGGCTGAGCCCCCAGTCTGCCGAGGAGATTTCGCGCCGCGTGGCGTTGCCGCCCGAGCTGGGCGGCCTGCGCTCGGTGAGTTTCGACCTGGGGCGAAGTTGGCTGCTGCTGGGAGCTGCCACCGGCGTCTGGGTGCTGGCTGCGCACGACGGATCCGTCGTCGCCCGCTACGCCGTGCCCAGCGCCGGTCAGCCGCGAACGGGATTCAACTCAGCGGCGATTGTCGGCGGGCGGCTGGTCGCCACGCACTCACAACTCGGGGTCTGGTCGTGGAACCTTGGCGATCCACAGGACGTGCGGCCGCTTATCCAGCCGGTCGGAGGCACGCCAAAGACAATCCGTTGTGCCACCGCAGCCCCTGATGGACATCTGTTGCTGGCTGCCGACGACGCCGTGCATGTGTTTGCGCCCCCCGGCGAGCCGCTCGGCACGCTGCCGACCGGACGCGGCCCCATCCACGGGGTGGCTGTGCTCGGTGACAACGTCTATGTGTCGACCGCGGATGGGCTGGTACTCCGCGACGCCTGGCGGCGCCCGAACATCTGGGAGGTTCTCCACCGTCGAAGCGAACCCATCGAGTCTATCCAGGTCCGGCGCTGGGACGACCTGGTCGAAGTCGTCATCCCGGCTGGCCCCGACGGAGTGCTGGGCATTTACGAGGATGAAGGCATGGTGGCCCGACTGATGACGGCCAGCGTGCCGATCCGGCGGGTGTGGGCATGTGATGACACCCTCGTAGCGTTGACGGAGAACCGCGACCGCCTGGTCATTGCGAACGCCAATATGCCGGGCAGGCAGGGTCTGGACCTGCCGCTGGCCCGTCGGCTGGGACATTCGCTGCAAGACGCGTGTCTCGTAATCGCTCCCGCCGCCGACCCTCCAGCCGCAACCGACGTAACAGCCGACGGTTCGAGGACTTCCGGATGACTGCGCTGCCGAAGACACGCCGCGAACTCGCACGCTGCATCGACCACACCCTGCTCAAGCCGGAAGCGACCGACACTCAGATCGACCGCCTGTGCGATGAATGCCGTACGTACGGCTTCGCCGCCGCGTGCGTGAACCCGTGCTGGGTCGAACGGTGCGTCCAGCGGCTGACCGGAACGGACACGAAGGTCGCGACGGTGGTGGGCTTTCCGCTCGGCGCCAACACCTCCGCCACGAAGGCCTTTGAAGCCCGCCAAGCCGTGGAGCAGGGCGCGGGTGAAATCGACATGGTCATTCACCTGGGCGCCCTGCTGGCCGGCGACTTGGCCACCGTCACACGCGACATCGCAGCGGTGGCGGACGCCGCGCGGCGTACCCGTCCGGAAACCGTCATGAAAGTCATCCTCGAGACCCGAGTGCTCACCGACGCTCAGATACTGGCCGCCTGCCAGTGCGCTCGGGAAGCCGGCGCGGACTTCGTGAAGACCTCGACCGGCTTTCACAGCGCCGGCGGCGCCACGGTGGAGCACGTCGCCCTTCTCAAGCGGCACGCCGCCCCGCTGCGGGTTAAGGCGGCCGGCGGCATTCGTACCCTCTCCGCCGCACTGGCTATGATTGATGCCGGTGCGGACCGCTTGGGCCTCTCCGCGAGCGTCACCGTCATCGAGGAGCTGCCGCCATGACGATCGCTGTCATGCCCGATGCGCGTTACATTTGTCGTCGCTGCGGGCAGGTGACGACCCCGCGCGGCCCGTCGGCACCGCGCTTCTGTGCGACCTGCGGCCACCCCCTCGACGCGACCGGGCGGCTGGTGCGGCACCGCTTCGCACCCCCCTACCGTCCAGCGCTCGGTGCCCTCCTCGCGCTGCTGCTTGGTTTCATCGCGATGTTCGTACCGGTGGCGGGCGTGGTCATCGGCGTGTGCGCCATCAGGCTTGCACGCCCGATCCGCCGGTCACGTCGCACCCCGGGCTACGGACTGGCCACGCTGGGCACAGTGTTTGGGCTGGTCGCAATCGTCGTCCATCTCATGCTGTTCGTGTTCCTCGCGACACAGCGGATGTAGGCTCGTTCCCTCGCCCCACCTCGCGCCACGGCCCGGCGCGCCCCCTGCGCCTCACCCTGAGTTGCCCATCCCCCCGTCAGGCCGCTGACTCAACGCGCTGCGCTCCGCACGATCCGCGAATCACCAACTCCGGCTTAAGCGAAAGTTGCGTCGGCGGCCGCTCTGGATCGGCAATCCGCGCACACAACAGCTCAATGGCCTTCGACCCCATCTCCGCCATCGGCACCCGCACCGTCGTCAGCGGCGGCCGCGTCATCCGCGCGATGCGCGTATCGTCAAAACCGACCACGGCCAGCTCCCGCGGCACGGCAACGCCGGCTTCGCTCGCCGCTGCCAGAATCCCCGCCGCCATCTCATCATTGGCGGCGAACACACAATGCCCGGGGCCAACCCAGGTGCGCAGGGACCGCGCAGCCAGTCGATACGCCGTCTCGTACTGGTAGTCGAGATGAAGGACGTCTTCGTCCGACTGCGGCAGGCCCGCCTCCGTCAGCACCTGCCGATACGCCCCCAGCCGGGCGATTGTATCCACGTTCGTCGCCAGCCCGCCGACGAAGATCACCCGTCGCGCACCGCAGCGCTGCACCAAGTGGCGCATCACCGCCAGCGCCCCGTGACGCTGATCGATCACAACGCTGTCATGCGCTCCCTCGCGAACCTCGCCGTCCAGAACCACGTACGGCAAGCGGAAGTCGACCAGGGCGTCGGCCACGTGATCGGTCAGCTCAGACACCATCACCGCCACACCGTCGAGCAAAGCTCGCTGGCGAATCGCATGGAGCAGCGACCGGCTGTCGTCGCCATCGCGCGCGGACGAGACCACCAGGTTGTACCCCAGCTCGCGGGCCCGCGTGTTGGCCCCGCGGATAATTTCGGAATAAAACTCTCCGTGAATGTCCGGGAGGACCAGCCCAACGATCTCGCTCCGCCGAAGCATCAGCCCCCGGGCAAAGGGGTTCGGCTGATACCCGAGCTGCTGGATCGCGCGCTCCACACGCGCCCGCGTCCGCGGATTCACCAGATGGCTGCGATTGTTGACGCGCGATACGGTGCTGATGGACACCCGCGCGAGCTTCGCCACGTCTGCAATCGAGGCCGGCATTCCCGCCGCGAGCCTCCTGCCCCCGGTCCACTTCCTTTGACAGCGCTTTCATTGCAGGATACCCTCGTTGCGCGTGAAGTGTCAACTTCTGGCTGTCGTCGCGCTCACCAACGCTCTGGCCGCGGCACAACCGGTGCGCGCACCGACGTCGCAGCCGATCATCCAGCGCGGCGCCGAAACGGAAGCTGCCATCCCGTATCGGTTTACCGCCGAGGAGGAAGCACTGCTGGACGAGGTCCAGCACGCCGCGTTCGACTACTTCTGGAACGAGGTCGGTTCGCCCGCCTGCCTCGCCAAGGACCGGAAAAAAGCCCCCGTCGCCAGCATCGCCGCCGTCGGTTTCCAGCTCGCTGCCCTGCCTATCGGCGTCGAGCGCGGCTGGGTGGCGCGCACCGCGGCCGAGCAGCGCGCCCGCACGATTCTGTCGGCTCTCCTGCAACGTCACGACAATCGCAAGTTCGGTGTCTATCTGCACTACCCGGACGCGGACACGGCCGGCTTGTCCCAGCACGGCTTCGAAATCGTCGCCAGCACGGTGGATCACGCCCTTTTCATGGCGGGCGCCCTGGTCGTGGCGGAGTACTTCCGCGGCACTGTTGCCGAACTCGTTGACCGTATCGTCGCCGAAACTAATTGGAAGGCCTACGCCGTCGCGCCCGGCGGCTTTTTGAGTATGGGCTGGAGGCCCGACGACATCACACGTTTGGATGGACCCGGCCGTTTCCTTGATGCCCGCTGGGACTGGGCCAGCGACGAAGAGCGCCTCATCTACTTTCTTGCCGTCGGTTCCCCCAATCCCGAATTCGCCCTGCCGCCGGAGTCCTACTACCGCCTCAAACGCGTCATCAAACAGCATCGCGACATGCCGCCGTTCGTCGTATCCTGGCCGGGCAACCTGTTCACCTACTTCTTTGCCCACTGCTTCATCGACTACCGTCGGTTCGGGCCAGACGATCCGCAACGCTTCGGCATCGACGCCCCGCGCGTAGACTGGTTCGAGAACTCAAGGCGGGCGGTGTTGACCCATCGCCAGCGCTGCATCGAAATGGCCGCGCAGTACCGCACCCTGGCGGCCGACCGGTGGGGACTCAGCCCCTGTGCGGCCCGCGACGGGTACATCGTGCCCGAAACGAAACCGAACATCATCGAGCATGAAAACTGGTTCGAAGGAACGGTAGCCCCCTACGCCGCCATCTCCGCGATCATGTTCACGCCGCAGGAAAGCCTGGCCGCCATCCGCGCGTTTCGCGCCCTGCGCGACGCGCAGGGCAAACCGCTGATCTGGCGGGATCGGTCAGAAGGCGGTTATGGCTTCGTGGATTCATTCAATCTGGACCAGGGCTACGTGTGCGACGATTACGTCGGCATCGACCAGGGCCCGCTGCTACTGGCGATCGAGAACGCCCGCACCGGTCTGATCTGGAAGCTTATCATGGCGCACCCTCTGTCCGCACGAGCCCGACAACGACTCGCATTCAGTCCTGTGGCCCCCTGACGGCGGCCGTAAAGTGCGGAGATCCCCCAGGCCAACACGCGCGCGAACTACATGACAGTTCACGATTCGACGGTGCGCTGTCTCAGCCCCGTACGTCAGTGCGAAGC
>Ga0308417_1002772_pt1 | contig 11433 bp, 8 predicted proteins | sample HotsprSampleOS65_FD_203528 | JGI IMG/M metagenome (GOLD analysis project Ga0308417, IMG submission 203528) | Hot spring phototrophic mat microbial communities from Octopus Spring, Yellowstone National Park, Wyoming, United States - 20090730_OS65 ... | reverse complement strand
TCGCCGGCCAGTCCTAGCACTGCGCCGGCAGGGAAAAGCGCATGATCCGAGTCGTGACGGATTCGACATCCGATCTGCCGCCCCAGGTGGCGCGCGATCTGGGCATTGGCGTCGTGCCGGTGATCACCGAAATCGATGGCGTCACCTACCGCGACGGCGTCGATCTGCAACGCGAGCAGTTCTTCGCCGAACTGCCCGCCTATCGAGACTGCAAGACAGCCGCCCCGCCGGCGGCGGATTTCACCGCCGTCTACGAGCAACAAATCGCCCAGGGCGCCACCGAGATTCTCTCGATCCATCTGGGCCGGCGCTACAGCGCCCTGTGCGACTCGGCCCTGGTCGCGGCGCAGGAGATGACCGCGCGCGGCGTGCCCGTGCGCGTGATCGACTCGGGCACGCTCACCATCTGTCTGGGCTGGATGGCGCAAGCCGCGGCGGAGATGGCCCAACACGGCGCCGGCGCGCCCGGCATTCTGAAGGCCATCGACGCCATGCGGCCGCGCGGCGTCATCTACGCCATGGCCGACACGCTGAAATACCTGCGCCGCAGCGGGCGGGTGAGCGCCCTCACCGCCGGCATCGGCGACCTGTTGCAGATCAAACTGCTGGTCGAAGTCAGCAACGGCCAGGTCAACCAGCTTGATCGTGTGCGCGCGCGCGGGCGCGGCATCCAGCGGCTGATCGACGCCGCTCACCAGTTGGCCCGCCAGCGCCAGGGGGTCGAGCGCCTGGCAGTCCTGCATAGCGGCGGAGATGTGATGGACGACGTGCGGCGGGTGCAAGACAGCATGGCCGGCCTGCTGCCAGTGGCAGAACAGGAGATGATGTTGATCACCCCCGTGATCGGCGCGCACTTCGGCCCGCGCGGCGTCGGCGTGGCGCTCCTGACCCGCGTATAATCTTCCAGCGAAGGACGAACGACGCAGGACGAACGAGATATCGCTTCGTCTTCCGTCATTCGTCCTTTATCATCGAGAAGCAATATGCCAAACAGCGCCACCGAGAAACTGCTGAAAATTCTCAAGCTCGAAAGCCAGACCGGCTGCCAGGACAAAGCCGTCACGCGCGGCCTGGCGTCGTTCACCAAAGCCTGGCTGGCCGACGCAGCCAAAGCCAACATCGATCCCGCCTGGGCAGAGTCGGTTGCCGAAGACATGCGCGCCTACAGCGCCATGGCTGACGCTCAGTTGCGGCGGGCCGCGCTGAACGCGTTGATGCAGCGGTTGCAGGCGCCGCAGGCTGCGGGTGGCGCGCGGGCAGGGTCTGGAGAGCCGCCCGGCCCCAGGTCGCGCGCAGCCGCCAGCTTCGGCGGCGCCAGCGGCCCGGCCAATGCGCCGGCGGTCACCGCGCCGGCGCTGCGCCAACCCTCCACCACGCCATCAGAGTCCAGTTCAGCAACGCGGACCGCCCAGGATGAACAGGCAGGGTTGAGCGAACGCCAACCGCAAACGCCGCAGCCGCGCCCCCCCGAAGCGCGCGCCGCGCAGCCGGCTGAGACGCGCCAATCAACGGCGCGTCAGTCGCAGACACAGCAACCAGCGGCTCGCTCGCCGCTGGCGCCGCCTCAGCGCAGTCTGTCAGCCGTGACCGCGCGCCAATACACCAGCCTCGGCCTCGATGCGCCGATCACCAATATTGCCGGCATTGGCTCGTTCAACGCAGACAAGTTCGCCCGGCTGGGTGTGAAGACCATCCGCGATTTGTTGTATTTCTTCCCCACCCGCTACGATGACTACAGCGCGTTGAAGACCATCGACCGGCTCGAATACGGCGAGCAGGTCACCATCATTGGCCGGGTGGCCAGCGTGCGCAAACAAGCCACCCGAACCGGCATGCACATTCTGCGCGTGGTTGTCGAAGACGCCTCGGGCGCCATCGAGTGCTCATGGTTCACCTCGCAGCGCTTCATCGACGCCATGGCCCGGCAGTTCCAGCCAGGGCGCGAGATCGTCATCAGCGGCAAAGTGACCGAATACCTGGGCAAGCTGGTTTTCCAGAATCCGTCTCACGAGCCGGCGGAGAAGGAATGGATCACCGGCGGCAACATCGTGCCGGTGTACCGGCTGACCGAGGGCCTGGCGCCCCTGCTGGTGCGCCGGGTCATGAAGCGCGTGATCGAGTACTGGCCGCAGCGTGTGCCGGAAAGCCTGCCAGAGTCGGTGCGCCGGGAAGTCGGGCTGATGCCGGTCGGCGACGCCCTGCGCGAGATTCACTGGCCGCGCGACATGCGCGCGCGCGAGGCGGCGCGCCGCCGGCTGGCCTTCGATGAGCTATTTGAACTGCAGCTGGCCGTGCTGCGGCAGCGCCGCCTGTGGCGCAGCGAGCCGGCCCAGGCGCTGGACTTCGACGAATCCGCGTTGGCGCGATTGACTGCCGCCCTGCCCTACACGCTCACCGGCGCGCAACAACGCGCCATCGAGGCCATCCTGCGCGACCTGCGCCAGCCGGTCGCCATGCATCGCCTGCTGCAGGGCGACGTGGGATCCGGCAAAACCGTTGTGGCGGCGCTGGCCATGGCGATGGCGGCGACAGCCGGCGCCCAATCCGCCCTGATGGCGCCCACGGAGATTCTGGCCGAGCAACACTTTAACAATCTTAAAAAACTGTTCGCCGCCATGGCGGACAGCGGCGCGATCCCCCCCATCGAGACGCGGCTGCTCACTGGAAGCGTCCGGGCGGCGGACAAGCGCGCGATCTACGCCGAACTGGAAAGCGGCGCCGCGCGCGTTGCCATCGGCACGCACGCCCTCATCCAGGAGGGCGTGGCTTTCCAGAACCTGGGATTCGTCGTCGTGGACGAGCAGCACCGCTTTGGCGTGGCGCAGCGCAAGGCGTTGCGGCAGAAAGGGCGCGCATCGAACCCGCACACGCTGGTGATGACGGCGACGCCGATTCCGCGCACCCTGGCGCTGACCCTGTACGGCGACCTGGACAACACCGTGCTGGACGAAATGCCGCCCGGCCGTCAACCTGTCGAGACGCATTGGTTTGCGCCGGCCGAGCGCGAGCGCGCCTACTCCTTCGTGCGCAGCCAGATTCGCGACGGCCGCCAGGCATTCATCATCTGCCCGCTGGTCGAGGAATCGGAGAAGATCGAGGCCAAAGCGGCGGTGGAGGAACACGCCCGCCTGCAAACCGAAATCTTCCCGCAGTTCCGGCTGGGGCTGTTGCACGGGCGCATGAAGCCGGCGGAGAAGGAGGCAGTGATGGGAGCCTTCGCGCGCGGCGAACTCAACATCCTGGTCTCCACGTCCGTGGTCGAGGTCGGCATCGACGTGCCGAACGCCACCGTGATGATGATCGAGGGCGCCGATCGTTTCGGGCTGTCACAATTGCACCAGTTTCGCGGGCGCGTGGGGCGCGGTCAGCACCAATCGTACTGCCTGCTGATCGCCGACAGCAGCGCGGCGGTGAGCGACGAGCGCCTGCAAGCCATCGTTTCCACGCAGGATGGTTTCAAGCTGGCGGAGAAGGATCTGGAGATACGCGGGCCAGGAGAGTTCTTCGGCACGCGCCAAAGCGGCGAGCCGGAACTCAAGCTGGTGAACATGAACGACCGCGACTTATTGATGACAGCGCGCCAGCAGGCTGAAAAAGTGTTGGAGGCCGATCCGGACTTGCGCGCGCCGGAGCATCAGATTCTGGCAGAGCGCGTGGCCGCATTTCAGGCTGCGCGACAGACGCAGGGGGACGCGAGTTGAGGACAGTTGCCTATGCGCACGGCAAACACGCCGCCGCCCGAACAGACGAGTATCTGTTCAGCCAGCTCGTCCCATACATCGGCAACAAGCGCAAACTGATCGACCTGATTGGCCAGGCTATTGCGCAAACAGGCGCGCCGGCCGGGGGGACGTTCGTCGATTTTTTCGCCGGCAGCGGCATTGTGTCGCGGCTGGCAAAGAAGCTGGGCTACCGCGTCATCGCCAACGACTGGGAGCCGTACACGCAGCCGATCAACGAGTGCGCAATCGGCTGCAACGCGGCGCCGGCGTTCGCCAGGCTGGGCGGGTATGAGGCGGCCCTTGCCCGGCTCAACCATCTCCCCCCGCGCATCGATTGGGTCACACAGCACCTGTGCCCGCGCGACGACGCCGCATACGACGTGACGCGCGATCGCCTGTTCTACATGCGCAAGAACGGCATGCGCATCGACGCGATGCGCTGCCAGATCGAGGAATGGCAGCGCGAGGGATGGATCGACAACCGGGAGGCAGCCTGCCTCCTGGCCCCCCTGCTCTATCAGGCGTGCTACACCAGCAACACGAGCGGCGTGTTCAAGGGCTTTCACAACGGATGGGGCGGGCAGACCGGCACTGCGTTATACCGCATCGCCAGCGACCTGGCGCTGCGGCCGGCGATCTTCTTCGACAACGGGCTTGACAATCGGGTGACCTGCCTGGATGCGCAGGCGCTGGCCGAAGCGTTAGCCCGATCAGGCGAGGCCATCGACATTGCCTATCTGGACCCGCCTTACAACCAGCATCCCTATGCCAGCAACTACCATGTGCTGAACAGCATAACGCTCTGGGACAAGCCGGCGGTGAGTCCGCAGATCGACGGACGAACCAAGTCGGCCATTCGCACCGACTGGCGCACGGCGCGGCGCAGCGCGTACAACTATCGGCGCGAAGCGGCCGGGGCATATCGCGCGCTGCTAAACACCATTCAGGCCCGGCACATCCTGACCAGCTACAGCACCGATGGCATCATCCCGCTCAGCGAACTGATCGAGGCCAACACACAACGCGGGCGTGTTTCCGTTGTGATGCGCGGCTATAAGCGCTATCGCGTCAGTTCGCAGCGATTTTCGGCCAAGCCCATGAACGCCGAGTTCGTGCTTCTGGTCAACACACGCGCGAGCAACAGGACTGATCCCCAGGCGCTTGAGCGAGCCATCCTGGAGTCTGAAAAAGCCGCGCTCGAAGGCCACGCGGAGAGGCGGGGGGCGCAGACCCCGCGACACCAGCCATTTGTTGAGGGACAATTCGCATGTGAGGAAAGCCGGCCTGCCCGGCCGGCAGCATTACCATGACGATCGCACTATACCCCGGCACTTTCGATCCATTTCACAACGGGCATTTGAACATCGCGCAGCGCGCGCTGTCCCTGGTCGATCATCTGATCGTGGGCGTGTATTCATCGCCCCGCAAGCAGGCGTTGTTTTCACAAGCCGAGCGCATCCGGCTGGCCACCGAAGCCATGGCAACCCTCGACCACGGAGGGCGGGTCAGCGTATGCGGCTACGATACACTCACGATCAACTTTGCCCGCGCGCGAGGCGCCACTGTCATTGTGCGGGGCTTACGTAACAGCGTCGATTTCGACTACGAGTGGCAGATGGCCCAAACCAATCATTTTCTGGCCGAAGATGTGGAGGTTATGTGCCTGTTTGCCAATGAACCATTCACCTTTCTCAGCGCATCGCTGGTGCGCGAAGTGGCTTCGCTCGGCGGCGATGTGTCGCGGCTGGTGCCCGAGTGCGTTGCGCGCGCGATCGCAGGCATGCGCTTCTGACCATTGCGTGTAGATCAGCCCGCTGCGATCCTCGCGCCGATGTCCAACGCGCGTTCGCAGGCGTGCGCTTCTAGCCATTGCATGTAGAATTACGTCATGTGAGGTTGCGCTGCTTTGATGTGTGGCAGATCAAACTGGGGACAACTATGGATATACAGCATCTCTTAGGGCGACTCGAGGCCATTTTGTTGGAGAGCCGGCGCGTCCCCGGGACGAAGATGCGCCTGGTCGACGCCGACCGATGCTTTCAGTTGATCGACCAGATGGTCCTCGCCATTCCAGAAGAGATCAAGAAGGCGCAAAAAGTCGAACAGGAACATGACCGCATCGTCGCCCAGGCCCACGAGGAAGCTGAGCGGATTCGCGAAATGGCGCGCGAAGAGGCCGCCCAACTGGCCGACGACACAACGATCATGACCATCGCGCAGAACCGCGCCGAAGCCGTCGAGGAGCGCGCCCGGCGTGAAGCAGACCGGCTGCGCGCCGAAGCCGACAACTACGCCCTCGACACCCTGTTGCGCCTGCGTGAGGAAATGGAGCACATCACTGCCGTTGTCAGCAACGGCATTGCCAAGTTGGAGCGTGAATTCGCCGAACGCCAGAAGCAGATGCAAGGCAGTCTCAGCGAACCCGACACAGCGAAAACCGAGAAGGCTGCTTGATTGCGCCGATCCACCGCGCGGAAAAACGCCTCGTTGCGTTGTTTCTCGCCGCTTCATTTGCCCTCTTCAACCTGTACAGCCTGGCCACGCCGCTTTTCGAGGCTTCGGACGAAGCGTGGCACTATCCCTTCGTGCAACATCTGGCCAGTGGCGGCGGCCTGCCGGTGCAGCGCGCAGACCAGACTGACGCCGATGCGCCCTGGCGGCAGGAAGGCAGCCAGCCCCCTCTTTACTATGCGCTGGCCGCACTCGTGACGGTGCCGGTCGATGACTCGAACTGGCGTCAGATACGGCGCTTAAATCCACATGGCGACCTGGGCCTGGCCAGCCATGACGGCAATATGAACGTTGTCCTGCAGTCGCCAGCCGAACGATTTCCGTGGACTGGGGCGGCGCTGGCTGTTCGACTGGCCCGGCTGCTGTCGATCATCCTCTCGACACTGACCGTCTGGTTTGCCTGGCTGGCCGGGCGTGAGCTTTTCCCACCGCCACACCCAGACACCAGCCAGCCCGACCATGCCCTTTGGCTGCGCCTCGGCACAATGGTATTCACGGCCTGCGTGCCGATGTTCGCCTTCATCAGCGGGTCCATCAACAACGACAATGCGGCCGTTCTGTTCAGCACGATGGGGGTGTGGTGGGCGCTGCGCATCGCGCGCCGGCGCGACACTACACAGCGCGCTGCAATCATCGCCGGCCTGATCGCCAGCGCCGGCGCGCTCAGCAAATCGAGCGCGCTTGGGCTGATCGGCCTGTTCGGGCTGGCAGCGGTGTTGGCATCGATCAGCCGTGACGCGCAACGCCAAAGCCGGACATTCTCGCGCCTGGGGGGACATGTTGCGCGCCTCGCGCTCGACGCGGCGCGCTTCACCCTGGTCGTCGCGCTTGTCGTGGTCGTGTGCGCCGGCTGGTGGTTCGTCCGCAATCTGGCGCTCTATGGCGATCTGCTGGGGTGGAATGCTTTCCTCGACGCAGTGGGTCGCAGATCGCCGCCGGCTTCGCTGGCGCAACTGTGGACCGAGCGCGAAGGTTTTGTGCGATCCTATTGGGGTGTGTTTGGCGCGATGAATGTCCTCATGCCGCCACTGATCTATGATGCGCTCAACGGCATGTCAGTTGTGGCAGCAGCCGGCCTGATCTGGAGCCTGTTTCGTCCACGCAGCGCATCGCAACCCTCAGCCGGGTCTGCAACAGTCGGCGCAGCGCGCCCTGCTTCGATCGTCCATCATCTGGCAGCGCTGATATGCCGGCGCGCGCCGGCAATTCTGGGGCTGTTCTGGGTGGGGCTGATCTTTGTGGCATTCCTGCGTTGGACCTCGCTCACGCCCGCCTCACAGGGCCGGCTGATGTTTCCATGCATCGCCGTCATTGCCGCCGGCCTGAGCTATGGGCTGTTTCGCATTCATCGCGCCACATTGTGGGTCGGCATGGCGCTCCTGGCGGCAGTGGCCGTGGCCATGCCGTTTGCCGTGATCGCGCCGGCATACGCGCCGCCACCCGATGCCTGGACAGCCCGTCTGCCCATCCCGATCAACGCCGATTTTGGCGGCGTGGCGCGGCTCGTGGAGGGGCGCGCCTCTGCCGAACGCGCAATGCCAGGAGACGAAGTGTCGCTCTACCTGAACTGGCAATTGACTGCGCCGGCGCCGGCCAACTACAGTGTCTTTGTCCATTTGATTGACGAGCACGACGTGATCGTGGCTCAGCGCGATATGCACCCCGGCCAGGGCCGGCTGGCGCTGAGCGAGGAGCCGGCGGGCAGACGCTGGAGCGACTTCTATACCGTGCGGATTCCGGCGCTGGCGCATGCGCCCCGCGCCATGCGTTGGGCGGTGGGCGTCTACGACTTTAACACCGGACAAAGGCTGCGCTTGCCAGACGGGGCAGATCGCGCCATTTTTGGCGCACTCACACTGAAAGAGCGCAGTGAGCGCGCGAGCAGCGCGCTCTTGCGCTACGAGAACGGCCTGGAACTGCTCGATTACACCCTGGCGCGCACAAGCGCAGCGCCGGGCGAGACGCTGGGCGTGACCACCCGCTGGCGCATCAACCGCACAGCCGGCCAGGATTTGAGCCTGTCTCTGCAACTGCTCGATGACCAGGTCAATAAGGCAGCTCAACAAGACCTGGGGCAACCGCTCACGCAATGGAAGCCGGGTGAAGTGGTGGAAGTGACGCACACATTGGCTGTTGACGCGCACGCGCCGCCCGGCGTCTACCGGCTGCTGTTGGTGTGGTATGCGCCGGCTGATTTCTCGCGCGCCGCTGCTTACGGTGTTGATGGACAGTTCGCAGGCGATCAGATCGAATTGACCCGGTTGCGCATCAGACCGTAGGGTCGGCGCCCGCCGACCCCGGAAATGCGCCTGCGCCTGTCGCCAACAGTACAATTGCCAAATCCTGGCGATTTGAGTCAGGCAACAGGGCAATCAACTATTCAAAAGGAGAGAGATGAATCGACTGAAAGTCAATCAGCCGGCGGAGCCGGCGTCATCTATTGTGGTCGATCAGGCTGCGGAGCGCAGCTTCATCATGAAAGTGTATGGCTGGATGGCGCTGGCGCTGGCAATCACCGGCCTGGTCGCCACCGCCACCGCGCAGAATCCGGCCTACCTCGAGCCGTTGCTCTCCGGTCCCGGCATACTCATGTTGATCTTTGGGCAGTTGGGTCTGGTGATCGTCCTCAGCCTGCTCATTCGCCGGCTGAGCGCAGGGATGGCCACCGTGCTGTTCCTCGTCTACTCCATCACCGTTGGCATCACTTTCTCGTTTCTGTTCTACGTCTACACCGCCGAGTCGATCGGACAGGTGTTCTTCATCACCGCCGGCACATTCGCGCTGGTCAGCGCCTATGGCCTGGTCACCCAGCGCGATCTGACCAGCCTGGGCAGCCTGGCCTTCATGGGGTTGATCGGCGTCATCCTGGCTTCGCTCGTCAACCTGTTTCTGCAAAGCGAAGCGCTGATGTGGGCGGTCACCTACGTTGGCGTCGCTGTGTTCGTGGGCCTGATCGCCTATGACACACAGCGCATCAAACGCATGGCGCATGGCATTGGCGAAGATGGCGCCGTGCAGCGCAAGGCAGCCATCATTGGCGCGCTGGCGCTCTACCTGGATTTCATCAACCTCTTCATCCGGCTGCTGCGCATCTTCGGCCAGCGGCGCTGACCCCCCGCCCGTTCGACATTCCCGGAATCTTGAAGATTCCGGGAATGTTTTTAACGACCATGCAGGCTGGCGTCTTTGACCAGCCCTCCTTCCATCTTCTCCAGAGGCGCGGTCGGGCCATTGGCGGAGCGGGTGAACTGTGACACAAGGGTGGGCGCAGCCCAGCGCGCCGCATTGGCGATGACCTTGCGCACATTCTCGTCGTAGTAGGTGGGATAGGTCTCGTGGCCGGGGCGGAAGTAGAACACTTTGCCCATGCCGCGATGCCAGCAACACCCACTGCGGAACACTTCGCCGCCGGTGAACCAGCTCACGAACACGAGTTCGTCCGGCTGTGGAATGCCGAAGTACTCGCCGTACATCTCTTCCTCAGGCAGCTCAAAAAAGTCTGGCAGGCCCTGGGCGATGGGATGGCCGGGGTTGACCACCCACAGGCGCTCCTTGTCGTGCGCCTCGCGCCAGCGCAACGAGCAGTCTGTGCCCATCAGTCTCTTGAACGGCTTGGAGAAATGGCCGGAGTGCAGCACGATCAGGCCCATGCCGTCCCACACACGTTTGACAACCTTTTCGACGATGTCATCGCGCACATCGCCGTGGGCCATGTGCCCCCACCAGGTCAGCACATGTGTGCTGTTGAGCACGGCGTCGGTCAGGCCATGCTCCGGCTCGTCCAGCGTCGCAGTGCGAACCTTAAAGTCCGGATAAGCCTGCAAGCCCTCGGCGATCGTCACGTGCATCCCCCTGGGGTACACGTCAGACACGGCCTTGTGCGTCTTTTCGTGGCGATACTCGCCCCAAACGGTCACATTGATCTGGCTCATGAGATGAATCAACCTCCTGCAGGAATGTCAGGAGATTGTATGCCAGAAGACTTATTCCTCAAGCGTCGAGAGATCGCCTTCCGGCAGCCCCTGCGCTCTGGCTTTCAGCACCCGGCGCATAATCTTGCCGCTGCGCGTCTTGGGCAGCCTGGGCACAAACTCAATGTGCTCCGGCTTGGCGATAGGGCCAAGCTCGCGGCCCACATGCTGGCGCAATTCCTCGGCCAGTTTCTCCGAGGGTTCGTAGCCGGCGCGCAGAATGGCAAAGGCATGAATGGCGTTGCCCTTGATCTCGTGCGGCAGGCCGATGGCGGCCGCTTCGGCCACGGCTGGATGCGACACCAGCGCGCTTTCGATTTCAGCCGTGCCCAGCCGGTAGCCGCTTACCTTGATCACATCATCCACACGACCAATGATCCAGAAATAGCCGTCCTCGTCCACGCGCGCAGAGTCGCCGGTGAAATACTTGCCGGGGTATTTCGACCAGTAGGTGTTGATGTAGCGGTCGGGGTCGTTGTAGATCGTGCGCATCATCGATGGCCAGGGCGTGGTGATGACCAGATAACCCTCCTCGTTGGGTTTGACCGGGTTGCCGTGTTCATCCAGCACCTCGGCTTTGATGCCAAAGAAGGGTCGCGTGCCGCTGCCTGGCTTGAGGGGCACCACCGGCGTCGGCGCGATCATGAAGGCGCCGGTCTCGGTCTGCCACCAGGTGTCCATGATCGGGCAGCGTTCCTTGCCAATGTTCTTGTAGTACCAGCGCCAGGCTTCGGGGTTGATCGGCTCACCGACGCTGCCCAGCAAACGCAGGGACGACAGATCGCGCCGGTTGGGCCAGGCCTCGCCGAAGCGCATCAGCCCGCGAATGGCCGTGGGCGCCGTATACAGAATGGTAACGCCATACTTCTCGACGATGCTCCACCAGCGGTCGGGATATGGATAGGTCGGGGCGCCCTCGTAAATAATGCTGGTGGCGCCGAGCATGAGCGGGCCATAGACGATGTACGAGTGACCGGTGATCCAGCCGGGATCGGCAGCGCACCAGTAGCGATCCTCGTCGGAAAGGTCAAACACATACTTCAGCGTGGCATACACCCCGACACTATAGCCGCCGTGCGTGTGCACGATCGCTTTGGGCTTACCGGTGGTGCCGGAGGTGTACAACAGAAACAGCATATCCTCGGCGTCCATCTGCTCGGTCTCGCACCTGGGGCTGGCGACCGGCAGATTCATCAGCTCGTGCCACCAGTAGTCGCGGCCTTCCTCCA
>Ga0308417_1002767_pt1 | contig 11448 bp, 6 predicted proteins | sample HotsprSampleOS65_FD_203528 | JGI IMG/M metagenome (GOLD analysis project Ga0308417, IMG submission 203528) | Hot spring phototrophic mat microbial communities from Octopus Spring, Yellowstone National Park, Wyoming, United States - 20090730_OS65 ... | reverse complement strand
CGACGCAACCAGCTGCCAAAGGCCTCGGGGACTTCAAGCTGAAATAACTTACGAAAGGCCTGGAGGAACACCTCTTGACACACCTCGTCCGCGTCCGAGTCGCTCCGTACCCGAGCGCGCACCATGTCGTAAATCATCCTTTGGTACCGACAAATGAGTGCTTCCCATGCCGCGCGATCGCCTCTTTTGGCCCGTTGAACCAAGGAGGCAACCGTATTCTCCGGCGGTGAAATAAAGACTGAGGTATCGACAGATATACCGTCGATCGATTCAAGTTCGAGTGGTTCCAAGATGGTGGCCATATTCTCCTCCGGTAAAAGGCGGACGAGAGCCATCACCCTGCGGAAAGCTGGCCCTGAGAAAACGCTCATCAACACCACGTCGATCCATTTTCCCAGGACCGCGGGTGTTGGTTCGCATCCACCGTGTCAAAAATCCCTAACGCTAATCTTGTGGCGGACGCGACCAACACCACCGGCTTTCCATACGTCCTGCGTGCCGTTGGCAAGCCGGTGCCAGAGCCCAGGCCCGATGGGCGCACCTGGCCCGAGCCATATGGGCCAGTGCTGAGGACAAAGCCTGGGACAATAGAATGACCGCGCAGAATCCCTGTTTAACGACCGTGCGAACGACGACGTCCTTGTTCACGTAACGCTTACCGACGAACGTGACCAACGTCTTGACCGCCTTAACCGTTCGCACGAACGTACGCATAGTGACACCTCTGCGCGAAATGAAAACCCAGAGAACTCGTAAGACTATTGTCTTACCTTTTCGTAACCCCAAAAATTTATTTTAAGCTCACAAGCCATACAAGGCCAGGTTTTGCCATCGTTACCTTTCAGATTATTCGCAAGTCTCAGGATAATGCATCCCAGAAACTCAAATGAGGGCAAAGCCCCGTGGCAGGTTCGCGCCCTTATCACTGATGCACGCAATAAGCACGAAACACAAAAAGACAACAGGTTATGTGTACAAATAATGACACACAAATGTGTCACTCTTAGCCCTGCTTATCCTACTGACCTGTCATGATCCAGCATTCGACTGCCGGTGGTGCAATCGAAACCGGGATGGACTGACGATCGCCCGTCAGCTCTTCCCTCTTAATAACCTGGCCATCCAGGTCACGATATTCAATCCACTTTGGTGGAGGCAGCTCCCAGGGCAGCTTTTTCCAAACGATTTCGGCAGTTGTTGTCTCGCCTTCCAAAGGGAGGACCATCACGCGAATCCCATTGCCCTCTCGAGTTAAACGGACTCCCTGAGCCGTCACAATACAGCCGAAGTCGATCCTCCGACCATCCGGATTATCCCGTGGGGCCACCTGATCGGCCTCATCAACCAGGTTTGTCCACTGTAGGGATCGGTCCGCTGCGACAACCAGTTTTCCCAGTCGAATTCTGGCCTGACCATCATCAGGACCACTCAGCGATAGGCGTCGCCCCCCTTGCGGTCGGTACAATCCCACACGCAACTCCAGATCAGTCCCCGGCTTAACCGAATCGGGAACTCCCGCTTGAAGCACACTCTCGAATTGACCTTCCGCGGGTGAACTGTCGATGCTCGAAAACTGGCCTTGGAAGACAATCTCTCCTTCCGCGTCGCAGAAATGGGCAAACGGCACATAGCCCTCCGGGATCCCGTTGGGTGCCGACCACGTCACACTGATCTTGCATGCCTGGCCAGAGGTGGAAAAACCTGTCCCCCTTGGACGAATGCGTTGCGGGCCGAAATAGTTCTTCCGTCCGTTCACGTAAACATAGGCGGGCCCTATCACGGACTCTGTGACCACGCCCTCCCTTCGGCAGATGCTTGCCATGGTGACCCCTTCTTTGTTACCGCCACTTGAAACTACAGACGGTATGCGCGCAAGGAAACCATACTGTGGCAAGACGTAATCTCCGACCTTCCAGTCGGCCGTCCCGCGATTACACCAGGTCTCCACACCATTGTCCCAACGCACATGGATTCGATGCAGATCACCATCGACAAACTCCACGTGATCGAGTTTCACCAGGGCAAGCGCACGTCCCAGCGCCGCTAGCAACCAGTACTTCCGTACCACATCGAGGCCAAACGGTTCAGAAACCATTGCGGGATGGCCAGTCAGCACCTCTGTCGTGATATAGTCATCACTATAGATGCCGTGATACTGGGCACTCAAACCCGCTTGATACCTCCCTGAGTACCCTGCCCCGTGCAGGATGAATCGATCATGATGGGCGGCGTCAAACCACGGGATCCGCTCGGCATCGGCGCACTTCCAATTCCAGACAGACCAGCGATAGTAACCGGGCAATGGCTCCCCGACCCGTAAATGGTTCGTTGTGGCACCATCGAGCCAGCCAATCAACTGATCATGGCCGCTCTCAGAGATTTGCGGGGCATTATTGCCGAGCCGCTCACGGATCCAGGCAAAGTGTTCGCCCCAGGTTTTTTTTGTGTAGATTTTGTCAAAGAATTGTCCGTCCGCCGTCCAGTAGTCATAGGGGCTTGCACTGCTCCACACGTCGATAAAATAGGCTGTTGGGCCGATATTCTCGGCAATCATCGCAATGTTCTTTTTCAAGAATGGCTCAATCTGGTCGGCTCGATAGCGATACGATTGGGCCTGCCGACCTTCATTAAACCATGCCCGCACGGGTTCTCTTCCTTCGTGAAAGGCGATGGTCCGTAAATAGGAGAACCCTTCCGCGTCAGGATAGAAGTCGATGTAATTATCGTGCAGAGCGAACAGAACACCGGCCTGACGGCAGGTTTCGGCCAGATATTGCATATCTTCCAGGGTCCCCATTTGGGGATTGGGGGGATAAATTTCCGGTAAACGATAGTCATAACCCCATCGCTGCCAGTTGTGCCAGATAACGAGGCTGTCAACCAATCCGTATTTGAACGACCTTTTCAGGGCATCTGCACTGCTCCGATAATGGCCGCCCCAAAGGTCGAAGACAAATCGCCCAGCCAGTGTTCTGACACCCGACGATGGTTTCAGTTGGTTGATTTCTCGCCAAATCTTAACGCTTTCCCATACCGACGAGCCAGGAACAAGAATGACTTGGCAATTGTGCGAAACATGAAGCGAGCTATGATTGGATCTTGGGTCAACGGCAAAAGATGTCGGCGGGACATCGCAGGCCTGAACGAGAGCAACTCCGTCTGCAAACTCCAGCCCCACAAATGACGTGGACAGGCGATGGCCGTCGAAACTCAATGTATAGGACTCAGGCTTTTCGATCACGTTTCCCGGTCCCGCATAAACTCGAAAGACACCTTTCGACCACGAACCGAAGGCCACATCCTGCAAGTACACACATCGCCACGGTTGCGGCTGGGGCGCATTCTCGACTGCAAAATTGGCGACGAGTACACCATCGGCAACTTTCAGCGACCCCACAAGGTCAAAAGGACCGAGGAAACTATCAAAGTAATGGTGGACCGTCAGATCGTGTCCCTGAACGCCGAGATTGGGACCAAGTTGCGTTTCCACTCTAACCAGTGCCAGAGCCGAACGGGGCCGATCGATTCGAGAATCCAGCACGGTTATCTCAAACCCTCGGAATGAAACCTCTTTGTCGTTGAATCGTACCCGCACGTCGGCATCAAGCAATCCTCGTGGTCCCAGAACGACCTCATACCGGACCGGGTGACCATTCAATTGAACCGTTCCCAATTGAACCGTGCGTTTCGACTCCGGAGTTTCGCCGGATGATGCTCCTTCTTCCGCAACTACGAGGGTTGGTTCTGCCCAGAACGACGAGTCCCAACCCGTGTTGTTCTTTGGCCCGGGGTGAGATTCGAACTGCAGACGAATGGTCTGCCCCGCAAATTGGGATAAATCGACTTCATGTTCTTCCCATTCCTTGGTTGCCGTATGCCGTTCGAATACGACGGTCCCAAACTCGCCTTGTGGTGCATCCTCTTTGGCAACCCGTACGCGAAAAGTCACACCGTCACTCTCTCCCTCAGGTTGCATTCCGAGAGAGAATCGTAACTTGATCGGTCGAACCCTGGGGAGACACGAAGGAAACTCCACCAGAGCCGTACCGGTTTTGCCTTCAAACCAGGGCGGATGAATGACCAATCCCTTTCGACTGACACCGCCCAGCGCTCGGGTCCCCACATCCACAGAGCCCCGGTGTTCTGAATGCGATCCTCGCCAGCCGGTGGGTAAGGTCTCCGCTGACTGACCAAAGACCTGCATAATCGCCCGCCAGAGGGGAATTTCTTCCAGCGCCAATTGGCCACGTAGTGGCACGGTGATGGGGCCCCAAGTCCATTGTGGCAAGTTCTTTCGCGGGAGATTTTTCATTTCAAAGATGAGTATCGGATGTAATTCCACGGTAGCGCCGCTCAGGTCAAAAACGGCCCACACATGGACTGGATAATGTGCGTTAAACACCCGATCGCCCGGACGAACTTGCACTTCCTTTCGCAATGTCTGCTTACCAGCGACTTCGATGGGAAAGGGGCCAGGAGGATCGACCGAGAACCCATCAATCAAGCCGAGTCTGATCGATCCTTTGATCGAGTCTGACCTTGAGTTCTCCACGATCAATGTGACGGGAAATGCTATGTTTCCATCAACCTCGCTCGGCCCTTCAATCCGAACAGTGATTCCTGAGGCTGAATCCACCGGTGGGTTGTAGGCACGGACCAAGGTCACTTGCCCGGCAAGGCCAACCAGCAACACAGCAGACAGAGCAACCCGTACCGGACGACCCATGGTTCATCCCTCCTCATGTCGCTAGGCTCAGTCGGAACGTTGATAGAGAACAATCACCATTTGCATGGTGCCGCTCGCTCCGCCATGAAATCATACGAGCGGAAGGTTGAATCCGAAATATCGCACGGCATTATTGTAACAAACATCTCGCACAAGTCCCGCCACGAGATCGAAATCCCTGGGCAATAACCCGCGTTCCATCTCACTGCCAAGCAAGTTGCACAAAATCCTGCGGAAATACTCATGGCGAACAAACGACAGGAACGATCGACTGTCGGTCAACATCCCAACAAACCGGCTGAGGAGGCCGAAGTTGGAAACCGTTTCCAGTTGTCGCAGGATACCGTCCCTTTGATCGAGAAACCACCAAGCAGCCCCAAATTGCATCTTTCCGGGTTCAGAACCGTCTTGAAAGCAAGCCAGGATACTTGCAAAAACCTCATTCGCTGACGGGTTAATGTCATAAACGATCGTCCTGGCCAATTTCCCTTGCTGGTCCAGCCGATCAAAGAATCGCACCATATTTCGGGCCATGTTGGCATCGTTTATGGCATCAAAACCTGTATCCGGCCCCACCTGTTTGAACATTCGCGTGTTGTTGTTCCTCAGCGCTCCGACGTGGAATTGTTGAGTCCAACCTTTCTCGTAATTCATGAGCGCACATTCATAGAGAACCGCCGATTTGAATTTCGCGCGTTCGTTTGCACCGACTGTACGTCCGTTATAGGCATCCCGAAAGATCTGATTCAGTTCAGCCTCTTTTGCATCCTCTGCGTAGAACTGTTCAAGACCATGATCAGAGATCCGGCATCCCATCTCATGGAAATAATCGTGCCGCTTCCGCAGGGCCTCAATGAGCGTTGAGAAATCCTTGACTTCCACACCCGAAACCTCGCTCAGCCGGCCAATCCACAAATGAAAACTCTCTGGATTGACCAGGGTCATTGCCCGATCAGGACGAAATGTCGGCAGGACACGAATCGGAAAGCTTGTATCTGAAGCCAACTGGGCATGATATTTGAGATCATCCGTTGGCTCATCCGTGGTGCACACCAGAGCCACGTTCATTTGTTTCAAGAGTCCCCGACAGGAAAACTCAGGAAGACTGAGCTTGTCATTGCAGATGCGCCAGATTTCGGCCGCCGTCTCAGGCGAAAGGAGTCTGTCACTGATGCCAAACGGTCTTTTCAGCTCCATGTGGGCCCAATGATAAAGTGGATTGCGGAGCAGTTTCGGGACTGTTTCCGCCCATTTCATGAAGACTTCATAATCGCTGGCATTGCCCGTGCAGAAGTACTCTGGGACCCCGTTTGCCCGCATAGCACGCCACTTATAATGATCTCCGCGGAGCCAGAGGACCGTCAAATTGGGAAACACATAGTCCTCGGCGATCAATCTCGGCGACAAATGCGAATGATAATCGACGATGGGAAGGTCCCGAGCCACCTCGTGAAAGAGCCGTTTCGCCGTTTCGTTTTCCAATAGAAAGTCGTCCGTAATAAAAACGTCAGCCACCTGTTTCTCCTTTTCCTCACCAAAACCCAGCAAAAACCACTCAGACAGCATAGCTCCGACCATGTCCGCTCAGACCAAAGCCGACACATGGTCCAGGGCATCCAAGAGCGGACAACGCCGTCGCATGTCGAACGGATGATTTCAACATTGCGTTTGGCAAATTCTTTTTGTCATTCTCATGCTAACGGCACTTGGCCTGGATTTCCAGATTCTCCCTATTTAAGGGGCCACTTATTGACCAGAACGTCACAAATTATGGACGAAACCCTGTCACTCTTCATGCAACAATGTGCCCTGAGTGACCCACCATGAACAATCGCCGTGAAGTCTCTTTCGAGTCTTCACGGGAACGCAAACACCGCCCAGGTATCTTGACACATCTTCGTCGCCGAGCACTCGAAGCTGTCACCCCGCTTATTCCGGCAAATGGCTTGACACGGCAGAGATGAAACACAAACCGGGACGATACAGCCGGCGCGCCGAGATCAACCCGCCCTGCCACCGGTTGGGCCGTTTATCCCCCCGGCATCCATATCGTTCGCGAATATCAACAGTCCGCAATGACCTGACTGCTGGCAATCACACGATCAGATACTGTCGTCCGCAGGATGACGCCACGGCTGACGGTACTCTCGCTTTAACAGGGATTGAGCCTGTGGATTATCGAGGATGTTACCCTGCGACTCATCCCAATGGATCACACTGTTGGTTTCATAAGCGATCATTGCCAACTTGACCGTTGCTGTGGAGCGAAATCCCTCCTCGATGGGGCAAGCAGGCTGCCTCCGTTCGCGAATGGCGTTCAGGAAATCCCGCATATGCTCCAGGCCGGCGTCGGTCTTTGGCGTGTACTCTTTCCGCTCGGCATTCTTCCCAACCGGGATAACCACCCACCGTCCATCGGTGACGAACACGGTGGCCTTGGTGCCGAAGAAAAAGATGCCGTTATTGACCTCGGGCGCATATTCCTCGGCCCCCCACAACCGATGTCGCCAGACAACCGGACAGCGACCAAATTCGAAATGAGCGGTCAACGTATCGGGTGTGGTAATAACATCTTTGAGTCGATAAATGCCGCCGGCAGCCGTTATCTGAGAAGGTGTTGATAGGTCCAGAATCATCCGTGTCGCGTCGATCAGGTGAATCCCCCAATCGACGAGATGACCGTGCCCTGATGTCTTCTCCAGACGCCAGTTGAAATGGCCCACCTGTTCACTATACGGAATGAGAGGTCCCGGACCACACCATAGGTTCCAATCGAGAGAAGGCGGCGGCTCTTTCGGCGTCGGGTCTTTTGTGCCGGCCCGGTAGTGAATCTGCGCATCGACCTGGACGATCTCGCCTGCCTCGCCACTTCCGATGAAGTCTCGCACTTCACGAAAACTTGCGTGTTGTCGCCGTTGAAAGCCGACCTGCACGATGCGTCCGCTCTTTCGTACGGCTGCCACCATAGCCTGCCCCTCTCTGATATCGTAAGCAAGCGGTTTCTCACAATAGACGTCAAGATTGTGCTTGAGACACGCAAGTAAATGCAGCGCATGCCAATGGGGAGGGCTGGCAATGATGACCGCATCCAGACCGGCTTGTCCGAGCATGTCCTCATAAAGCTTGAACGTCTGCGGACGTTTCCCCTGAAGTTGTTCCAACTCGGTTGCAGACTTCTCCAGATGCTCTGAATCCACATCACAGATCGCGGCGATTTCCACTCCACCGACCTTGAGCGCCGCACGAGCATCGACCATCCCATACCAGCCAACACCGATGACTCCGAGCTTTACCGGCGATTCACTCCCCGCATGCACCGACCGATTCGCCAGCCCAGAAAGGGCAACGCCGCCTAGAACAATTGAACTGTCCGCTAGAAACTGTCGTCGCGATTTATTCATCTTTAGGTCTCCTGACAGGGGTACGTAACAAACAGATCTTCGGATCAGCAATGTCCAAGACTCTTCATCCCTTTTTCAGGGAATACACCATCAAACGGCTTTCGACCTTCACTTTGTTTCACATCACTTACCAGCGATTACGGAGCTGGCAACTCATTTGGTTATACTGGAACGCTCATAGGCACCGACATCCACACCATCTCCCTGGGGTCGTCGTGTTCCCTGAATGTCGCTTTCGGGCGCAAGTTCTGTGATTCCTGCGTCGATGGCAGGCGAATCGTCTCGCAAACGCAGATCATAATGACTGGCATCGACAAAGAACCTTTCCGGTTGATCGATCGTCAGATTGTGATCAACTTTCATATTGTCGCCGCGGACATGCAATGCCGAACTCAAATTATTGCGGACAATGCAATCTCGCGAAGGCGTGCCATTTTTGTGATTATCGACTCTTATCGCGGCAGGCCCGGGACGCCCAGGGTTAGGGTCTAGCACCGTGTTATTGATAATACGGCATCGCACGGCTCCACCGAGCGTTATCCCGTGGTAATGGTCCACAATGATCACATTGTTCTCAATTACCCAGTCCTCGTACATGCCGTCGAAACAGCCGATTCCCTGGAGTGCGCCCCTGTGGGGCTGATTCGGATCCTCATAGTTGATAATCGTGTTTCCCCGCAAAACGATACCTTTGACAACTCCCGTTCCTACGCCCCCCTGGCCCACAGACCAGCTCTGGAAACCATCGTCGTGATTGGCGTTGACATCATAACAGTTCTTGATGATGTTGTATTGAAAAACACTGTGATCGCCGAGCCCCCGTAAACCGTCCCCGGCAAAATTCTCCACAGTATTGTATTCGACCAGGCAATGTGGCCCACCCATGGAAATGCCAAAATTGACGTTTTTCAAGTAATTCCTGCGGACAACAATTCGTTCCCCGTCGGCCAGGATTCCATCGCAGGCAAGCTTATTCCATTGTTCAGCGGACCAATGCGAGGTATCCTCCGCCGACGCGAGGCGGCAATCTTCAACCGTAATGTCATGGACCGGGCCGCGCCATCCGTGTGATTCAAGGCGGATCATTGCCCGCGGCCTTTTCTCCGTATCCTGGGTAGGCATCACCTGCAGGCCCTTAAGAATCCAGTGCGATCCCGATTGGATGTGGATACTCTCAAATCGGGGTGTATGCCCTTGTTCTGCCGCAATCGTAATGAATTTGCCATTGTAATACCCCTGAATCCTGAGATGTCCGTAATCACCACTGCGAAGCCAAATTGTGTCGCCCGGACGGACGGGTGCCCCTGTATTCTTGGCCACGAGCTTCATGCCATCTTTGTATGGAAGAGATTCCCAGGCTTGTGTTTCAATCAAGCCTTTGTCGAATAAATCCTGAAGGCTACTCCATGGCCGATCCTGACTTCCATCTCCATCCGGTTTGCCGTTGCGGGGATCCACGTAAAACTCTGCCCCCAACATGATCGGGGCAAAGCCCATCAGTAAAACCATTCCCAACGTTTGCCAGCGAAGTCGAAAATCGTTTTGCATGGAAATCCTCATTAACAAAAAGGAAAAATGGCAAATCTCTAATCCCACCTGTAACTGTTACAAACTTGATCGCTGTCAGGATAAATGACGGTACAGCAAAGCTTCGCCCAACTTGTGTGTTCCCCACATTCTTTCACCCTGTTGACCGATGTTAGCCAACAGATTGTATCGGAACAAATGTTTCGCGCATCGCACCACGATTTGTCTTACCTCTATCATTCCTGTTCGTCCAATTATTTCCAACAAAACATCGTGTTACAATATGCGTGCTTGGTGCAGATACTTCGACCCTACCATAATTCGACTTCGTATCAGTTATCATCATTGCAGAGAAGCAACCTGGTGTTCCTTGCATGGCTTGCCTGTCTCACGTAATCTATGAATCCAGCCATGGAGTGAACGATGGATTGTGCTCGATGATGGGGCTTCGTTTCCAATAAATCATGAATAGCCTTAAACCATGACGCACTGACGAGTCCAGTTTTTCATGCTTTGGAGATATCTCATGCGCCAACAAAAAGAGTCTCTGCCTGTGGGAAAGACGATTTGGTTTCAAAGAGTGCCGGAGACCACTGCTACGGTTGCGCTGGTTGTTGGATTACTCCTAGCTTCCGCCGTGGAATGCAAATCCGCTGAAGCAGATCCGTGCGATTTCGGGAAAACCAAGAAGGAAGTGGTTCACGTTTATCCGATTGGTCCGGCGTGGGCTGGGCATCCAGTCCGCTTCTGTTTGTACACGGCTCCACCGTATCAATACGTGGGGTATTATGACGCCGATCGTCGCATGGTGATTGCCGCCCGTGAGTTATCCAGTGACCGCTGGGAGGTCCAACGTTTACCAACCTCGGTGGGTTGGGACAGTCATAACAGCATCGTGATTGCTGTTGATCAGACGGGCCATGTCCATGTGGCCGGTAACATGCACGTAACACCCCTGATCTACTTCCGCACAGAAAAGCCTCATGCCATCAGCACGTTTCAGCAATACTCGATGGTGGGACAAGATGAAGAACGGGTTACCTATCCGCGTTTTCTCTTCACTCCGCAAGGGGATCTTTTGTTTTTCTATCGTGATGGAGCAAGCGGTAGGGGACGTCAGTTAATCAACATCTACGATGTCGCAAAGAAGAACTGGCAGCGCCTCTTGCAGAAACCGCTGCTCGATGGCGGTGAAGAAATGAGTGCCTATCCCTCAGGCCCAATACTGGGACCTGACGGACGATGGCATATGTGCTGGGTCTGGCGTGATACATCTGATTGCTCGACAAACCACGATATCAGCTACGCGAGGAGTGACGATCTCATACACTGGGAAACCGTTGAGGGAAAGCCTATCAACTTGCCGATCACTCCTAACACGCCAGGCGTCATTGTGGACCCGGTGCCCGTCAAGAAAGGTCTAATCAATGTCGCCCATTATGTGGGCTTCGACCCAGACAACCGTCCTATCGTGACCTATCATAAGTACGATGAGCAGGGCTACAGTCAGATCTTCAATGCCCGCTGGGAAGAGGATCGCTGGGTCATCAGGCAAGCCAGCAGATGGGATTATCGGTGGGAGTTCTCGGGTGGAGGGACGATCAACGTGGAGATATCATCCACCAGGGTTTACGCACTTGCCGATGGTCGCCTGGCCCAAATGTTTTCTCATGCCAAGTATGGTTCTGGGATTTGGGTGCTTGATCCGAATACGCTTAATGTCGTTGAGGCCTGTCGTAATTCCCGGAGTCTTCCCCCTGAGCTGAGCAAGCTGGAATCCGATTTTCCGGGAAT
>Ga0308417_1002766_pt1 | contig 11449 bp, 6 predicted proteins | sample HotsprSampleOS65_FD_203528 | JGI IMG/M metagenome (GOLD analysis project Ga0308417, IMG submission 203528) | Hot spring phototrophic mat microbial communities from Octopus Spring, Yellowstone National Park, Wyoming, United States - 20090730_OS65 ... | reverse complement strand
ACATGCGCGCCAACGACGCCACCACCACGGCGTCCAATTACGGTCTCGAGTTCGCTGCCTTCATGATGGGCGTGCCCGCGACGGCCACCATTGACACAAACGATTCCGCTTTCTGGTCCAACCGCTACCGCGCCTTCTACTTGCAGGACGAGTGGCGTGTTTCCCGGCGGCTGACGCTCAACTTCGGGTTGCGTTACGAGCGCGAGACCGGAATCCGCGAGCGGTTCAACCGCGGTATCGGCGGCGAGTTCTTCTATGATTCGAAACTCCCGATCAGCGACTTGGTGGCGGCGGCTTACGCGAAAAATCCCTTGCCCGAACTACCGCCCTCCGTCTTCCAGGTGATTGGCGGAACCGAGTACTTGGGAGTGCGTCGCGACGCCTTCACCGCCGGGACCCACAAGCTGCTGCCCCGCGCGGGAGCGGCCCTGATGCTCGATGAGAAAACTGCCTTGCGCGGCGGTTATGGCTGGTTTTACGACACCCTCAACCCGCTGAACACCGTGCGCCCCAGCCAGTACGGCTACAGCCAGCCCACCTCCACTGTGATCAGCACCGATAACGGCCTCAGTTTCTGCTGCGGCGTTGGTGCGGCAGCCGGCCTCAACGCGACCGGTACGCCCATGCATGATCCCTTCCCGGTGCGCGCCGACGGCACGCGCTTCGACATGCCCTACAACAACTCCTTGGGTTCCATCGCCAACGTGGGCCGCAGCTTCTCCGCCATGCCCTGGAACTACAGCCCCAACTGGCAACAGCGCTGGCGCATCGGCTTGCAACGCCAGTTGCCCGGGCACATCGTCATCGAGGTTGCTTACTCGGGCGCCCACGCGCGCTTCTGGAACCCGCCCCGCATCAACTACTTGCCCGAGCAATACTGGGCCAAAGGCAACACGCGCGTGCAAGCGGTGGACGATGACATGAACCGCAACGTGCCCAACCCCTTCCAGATCTCGAACCTCGCCCCCCTGGCCGAGTCTGCGCCGCTGACCTATAACTACCTGCGTACCCAAAGCCTGTTTACTTCCACCACCATCCGCAAGAACGCTCTGCTGCGCAGCTTCCCGCATATGGGAACGCTCACGGGGCTCCGGCCGGGCGGCGATTTCGAATCCGGCCGGGCCGTGGACTTCTACAGCGACTTCCAGCTCCAGATCGAAAAACGTTTTTCCCGAGGGCTCCAGACCGCCATTCTGTACACGCGCGCAAAGGAGCGTGAGGAAAGTACTTATCTCAACGAGTTCGACGCCCGGCCTAGCGTGATGCCCCCCAACGACGTGCGGCCTCACCGCTTCGTGTGGAGCGGCATCTTCGAGCTGCCCTTCGGAACAGGCCGCCGCTGGCTGGCGCGTCATCCGTTGCGCTGGGTGGCGGGAGACTGGCAGGTAAGCTGGATCTACCAGTATCAATCCGGTCCTCCTACGAGCTGGGGGAACCGCTTCTTCTACGGAGACCTCAGCAAGCTCGCTGAAATCGCGCGCCACAAGGAGGTTCACGCGCAGGATATCCACCTGTGGTTTGACCCCGCGATCGCGTACAAGGGTAGCGGGGCGATTCCCGCCGGCTTCGTGGGCTTCGAAGGCCGCAGCGCCTTGCAACCGGGCGCTTTCCACATACGCGTGTTCCCCGTCCGCCTGGACAGCATCCGCGCCGACGGCATCCGCAATTGGGACCTGCGCCTGCTGCGCGGCTTCCCCTTGCGGGAGAGCTTGAAGCTAACCCTCTCGCTGGACGCACTCAACGCCACCAACCACACGAACTTCGCCGCGCCGGACACCGACCCCACTAGCACGACCTTCGGCCAGGTGCGCAGCCAGCTCGGCTCGAGCCGGGTGTTGCAGTTCAACGTGCGCATCGAATTCTGAAGAGGACGGCGGGGGCCGGAGGCACGTTTGTCCTTATGGAACGGCGCGGCCCGCTACGGTTCTTCTGTCGCGCGCGATCCCGTCAAGCCGTTATCCGTTCCGTTCCGTGTCGCGGAACAGGCCGCAGGTCGCCCTCAAACCCGTTGCACCCGCTCCACCTCGCGGTTACATTCCTGATTGAGGCGTGCCCCGCCACAGTTCCGACCACCCCACGGCGCGCCGAGGGAGCACGATGATGCGACACCACGATCATCGAAATGCTTGGGCCGGGGCTGTGCTAGCCACCTGCTTGCTTCTATTTCCCATTCTCGCTCTTGGCCAGGCTGTCAGTGGCTACATCAGTGGGTCCGTCGTAGACTCCAGCGGGCTGCCGGTGCCCGGCGCCACCGTCATTCTGATCAACGAAGCGACCGCTGAACGCCGCACCCAGTAAACCAACGCCGCGGGCGACTTAGTCTTCTCCGCCGTCCTGCCCGGGCGTTACACCGTCACCGTCGAAGTCAAAGGCTTCAAGAAGGTCGAAAAGCAGAACCTCAACATCACCGCCTCCGAACGCCTCTCCGCCGGCCAGTTCGTCTTGGAAGTGGGCAGCATTGCGGAGGCCATCACGGTGACCGCGGAAGCCACGCCCGTGCAAGTCTCCAGTCCTGAGCGATCCGCCGTGCTGACCAGCACGCAGATCAACGCCCTCATGGCGCGCGGACGGGACTTCTTCACCCTCGTAAAGGTCTTCCCCGGGGTCGTGCCGCCCAGCGAAATGGAGTCGCTGGGACGGACGCCCATGACCCAGATCCAGGGCATGCGCATGAGCTACGCCACAGTGGCCATTGACGGTGTTTCAACCAACGACCTGGGCAGCGAACAGGTCATGGGCGCCCCCATGAACCTTGACGCCGTGGGCGAAATCAAGGTCCTCATGACCAACTACCAGGCCGAGTACGGCCGCACTGCGGGCGCTCTCATTCAGGTGGTTACCAAGTCCGGAACTCGCGACTACCATGGTAGCGCCTACTATTACAAACGCCACGAAATGTTCAACGCCAACAACTTCTTTGCCAATCGCAACCGCCAACCCAGGCCTCGGTATCGTTACAACACCTGGGGCTACAACCTCGGCGGCCCGGTCCCCGCAGGCAAGCTCAAGGACCGGCTGTTTTTCTTCTTCTCCCACGAAGGCCTGCCAACCAAGACCCCGCAGTCCATCCAGCATGTGACCGTACCCACCGAGGTCCAACGCAGCGGCGATTTCACCGCCCAGTTACCCAGCACCATCATCCGGGACCCCCAGAGCCGCACGCCCTTTCCGGGCAACATCGTGCCCCAGAATCGCATTGACCCGAACGGGCAGAAACTGCTTTCGCTGTTCCCGGTGCCCAACGTGGACCCGGCCGTCAGCCGCTGGGCTTACAACTACACGTTCCAGGAGGTCATCCCCGCCGACCGCACCAGCCTGGTCTACCGCGTTGACTACAACGTAACGGACCGCCTGCGCATGTATACCCGCATCTCCAACTTCCGCCTCGAGCAAGGCGGCTACCTCATTCCCGGGGCCGCTTCGGGCGCCGCCTGGGGCATGCTCAAGGCTCTGAACCGTTTCGACGACCACACCGGCGTGATCAACCTTACTCACACGCTCAATCCCACTACCGTCAACGAACTGAACTTCGGCATCCACCACCCCAGGCAGCTCGCCGTGCCTTACAGCCAGGCCGACCTGGACCGCGTCAGCCGCTCCAAGAATGCAATCAACATTCCTCAGTTCTATCCCCAGAACAACGTCATTGACCTGATCCCCTGGGCCACCTTCGGCGGCATCACCGGGGCCGCCCGGTTCGTGACCGACAGCCGCTTCCCCACCAAGAGCGTGGACACCGTCTTCAATTTCTCCGACAGCATCTCCAAGGTCTGGCGCTTGCATGCTTTCAAGGCCGGCGTGTCCTTCGAACGCGTCCGCTACTTCTCCAGCGGCGCCGGAACCAACTTCGGCAGCTTCGATTTCACCAGCGACGCCAACAACCCGCTCGACGCGGGCTACGCCTACGCCAATGCTCTGGTGGGTGTCTTCCGTTCTTACGAGGAAAGCAACTCGCGCGTGGAAACCAACGGCCGCGGCTACACCTTGGAGTGGTTCGTCCAGGACAGTTGGAAGGTGACCCGACGATTGACCCTGGATTACGGCGTGCGCATTACCCTGTACCGGCCTTACACTGACGCCAAATCCATGGCGGCCAGCTTCATGCCCGATCGCTGGGATCCCAACCAGGCGCCGCGGCTCTACTATCCCATCCTCAACGACCGCGGCCAGCGCGTGGCTTATGACCCGGTCACCGGCGCCACCGCGCCCGCCGTGCTCATCGGGGCCATCGTTCCCAACTCCGGCAACACAGCCAACGGCATGGTGATTGACGATGGCAAGACCATTGACCGCGGCCTGATGAAACAACCGGGCGTGCTCTACGGCCCGCGCTTGGGTTTCGCCTTCGACGTTTTCGGCGACGGCAAGACCGCCGTCCGGGGCGGCTTCGGCATCTTCTACAACACGCGCGAACGCGTGCTCCTTCTGGATGTCGCCCGCACGCCGCCCATCCAGTACACCCCCATCGTCTACTACGGCGCCTTCCCCACCCTGCTCCAGAGCCCCGGCACGCTGTTCCCCGTCTCGACCGCCGGCCTTTCCGCGCCGGGCGACGTCCCCAGCGTCTACAACTTCAGCCTGGGCATCCAGCGTAACCTGGGCTTCAATACCGTGCTCGATCTGGCCTACGTAGGCGCGCTCGGCCGTCACCTGCTCGCGCTGCGCAACCTCAACACGCTGCCCTACGGCTTCCGCTTCCTGCCCGCCAGCCGCGATTACACGACCGGCCGGCCGCTCAGCGATATCTTCCTCGCACCCTACCGGGGTTACTCCAGCGTCACCATTGATGAATTCTCGACCGGCTCCAATTACAACTCGATGCAGCTCCAGGTCAACCGCCGCTTCACGCGCGGCTTGCAGTTCGGCGCCTCCTGGACCTGGTCCAAGAGCATGGATTACGGATCCAACGACTGGTCCTCCATCGCTCAGTGGGCCTCCCGCCGCGTCTGGAACTACGGCAATTCGGATTTCGACCGGACCCACATCGTCCAGATCCACGCCCTCTGGGAGGCGCCCAGACTCACCAGGCTTGTCAGGAACAAGGTCTTAGGCGTTATCGGCGATAACTGGCAGCTCTCCGGCATCGCCTCCTTCGTCAGCGGCGAGCCGCGCGGGCTTTCACTGACCACGACCACCGGCCTGGACATCCCCGGAGGCGGCGACGGCGTGCGTCCCGTGGTGCTCGCCAGTCCCGTCCTGCCCAAGAGCGAGCGCAGCCTCACCCGCTTCATCCGGCGGGACGTCTTCGCCATGCCGGAGCTGGGCTCCTTTGGCAACGCGGCCAGGATGGTATTCCGCGGCCCGGGCGTCAACAACTTTGATCTGGCGGTCAACAAGTACATTCCGGTGTACGAGAAGTACCGGCTGTTGCTCCGCTTCGAGGCTTACAACGCTTTCAACCACACCCAGTTCTCTTCGGTCAACACAACCGTGCAGTTCAACCCCGCAACCGGCCAGCAGGTCAACGCCGCCCTCGGGACCATAACCGGGGCGCGCACGCCCCGCGTCGGGCAGGCCTCGTTGCGTTTCTTGTTCTAAGTTTTTCCGGGGAGGCGTAAGGCTTCAGCGGGCGGCGGGGTGCACCGTGTCCCGCCGCCCGCAAAGAACCCGGAGCGGGGCGGCGCTTGTGCGGCGGCCCGATTCAGGCCCATGGCCGGGATCGGGCCACCGAGATGCCCCGCACCTCGTTCGGCGAACGGCCGGAAACCGCACAGTAAAAGTGATAAAGGGTATTGTCGCGCCAGACTACGGACGGCTTGTGGGCGTAAGTGGAATCCACTGAGCCGGGCGGCCCGACGTCAATCAGAATTTTGTCCAGCTTCTCCGGGCGGTAGGGATCTTTGCCTGCGGCGATGAGGTCCCGCGCCACGCCCTTGCCATCCAGACCGTAGTAAAAGAAGACCCAATGCCCATCGTCCAGCAAGACGCACGGGTCGGCGGCGAAGCGCTCGTCCCAGCTTCCCGGCGGCCCGTTGCGGATGATCGGATTGCCTGAATGGCGCGTCCACCGCTTGAGATCCTTGGAGGTCGCTACCCCGATCTGTTCGCGCCAGCCGCCGCCCTGCTCCCGCGGGAGGTTTCGCGTCTTCGCGTTGTAAAAAAGATAGTAAGTGCCCTGGTGCTCCACCAGGCAAGGCTTGTAAAGTCCGCCTTGCTCCCACGGGTCTCCGTCCTCCGGACGGAGGATAACTTCCCCAATCTCCCACTCCATCAGGCTCCGGCCCCAGCACAGGCCGATCACGGCCGGTCCGCTTTCATATCCGGGTTCGGGGTAGGCATGAAAGACCCCCAGGAAGCGCCCGTCCACTTTCTTGAGCCGCCCTCGGGATCGCAGCTCGTTTTCGCGCAGGATCCAGTTCATGGCCACGTTGTAGCGTGTGATGGCCGACGACGGGTTCCGCCGCAGGATGCAGCCCAGTTTCTTCCAGTCCGTGAGATTGCGCGAAGTGGCCAGGCCTGTCTGGTACCCGGCGCCGTCGAAACCAACGAAAAGCATGTAATAGAGACCGTCGTACCAGAAAACGAATGGGCAATCCACCGCGCGGCTGTCGAAGGCACCGCTTTCCCCGGAAGCCGAGAGCACGAGCTTGCCATACTTGTAAGGCGTTTCGTACCTTCCAGCATCCACCGGCGGCGCAGCCCGGCCCCCGCTCGCAGCGCTCGCCAGACTCAGCCTCAACCACTCCCTGCGGTGGATCTTCCTGTCTCGCACACTCTTCTCCCGGAGCAAACTTGTGCTGGAGCGGTAGAGAGCCGCCCCTGTTACGTGGTCCCGGTCGTCACCTCATCAGAGTAACTCAGACGTACTCCCGAGTCAGAGGCAGGACCACGGCGCCAGAAACCCGACTTCCGTGCCCGCCTCCTCCGCCCTGCGATTTTGCGCGACACCCATTTTATGACCGCGAAGATCAGTATGTCCGGACCCAAGCCTTCGGATTGCGAGGGTGCGGAGGCTCCGAGCAGGGTGACGGAAACGGTGCCGCAAATGAGCCGCGGCGGCAAGGGGACTTCACCGGCCAGGCGCGAGCCTTGATTTGTTCTGGCACCTGAATGTCGAGACAAAGCGTTGGTGTCGACCAATTGGAGGTCTTTCCGGCTTACGGCCCCGAGGATCGCGAGCCTGTGACGGCTGGCCGGAGGTCCCGGCGAATTGATTCTGGGGCGACAAGGACCGGCGCACCCTATCAGCCCGTGGATAAAGCAAGGTCTTGACGGTACGGCGAGGGACGCGGCAGCGCGACGGGCGGGATGTCTGCCGAGTGAGCCCGTGAGATGCAACCACCAGCGCCCCGCGGGTTGCGGCCTACAGCAGGCGGAAGACCTAAAAGCAAAGCGCGGTAAGCAAGTCCGCCGCCTGCCGCGCCGTGCCCACCCCCAGCCGTGGGCGCAGGATCAGGCCCAGATGGAAGGCCGCTGCGTGAGTCAGCAACCGCTGGGCGATGGTGTCCTGGCCGCGCAAGCGCACCCAGCGCAGGCCGCCCGTGTCGTACCGATGGGTGAAGGTTCTCTCGATCAGGGCCCTTGCCGCCTCATCCGCGCCCTGCCACTTTCGGTCTTCAGCCGCCGGTTGGCGTATACCGCCGCCTGCGCCGCCCTCTGCCCCGCCCAGCGTTGCCGCCTCCGTTCCGGCTCGGCGATCCGAGTGCGCACGCCCACCTCGGCCAGCTCTTGCAACACCTGCGTGCTGTAATAGCCCTTGTCGGCCACCACCCCTCTCAGGCCCACCTGGCTCACCGCCTTCACCGGCCCCACCGCCTCGGCTACAGACGCCTGGCCCGCTCTCTGCGTCAGCACGCTGCCCGCTTCTCCCAAGGTCATTCTCAGACTCACCGCGTCGCCGCGGTCGACCACTGCTCGGTCAGCGCCACCACCGCCCACGTGTCCAGATCCATCGCGTGCTCGCCTGGCAGGCCAACTGCGTCCGCCCGTCCTTCAGTAGGGTGATCCGCGCTTCCGGATCGTGCGGATTCACCCACTCGCGGTTCGACAGCGACTTCTGGCGCCTTCGATCCCAGCGTTGCCGCTGGGCGGAGGTGGTCTCCTACCCTGCGTCATTGGGCATCAGTGGCGCCACGGACTCGTCATAGCCGGCGCCGTTGTCCCGCCGCCCGATCGCTTTCAGGGCCGCGTGGGCTTGCCGCGTGGCGGCGTCCACCCTCGGGTTCTTGCCGCTCAGCAAGCCTTCTCGTGCCAGCCGCCGCAACACCCAGCGGAGGACCGCTTGGTGTGGGCCCAAGCGCAAGCGCCGTCGCGTTTTCGACCGCATCGAGTGGTGCGGCGTGGATTCCTGCAGGCTCAGACCCAAAAACCCCCGCAGGCGGAGGCAGTCCGCGATGCGGCAGGCCATCCCGCGCTCCGGGTCAATCCCTTCGAAGTAAGCTACCCGAATGCAGCGGAAATAGACCCCCGGCGGAAGGGACGGGCGGCCCATGATCGGGGCGTAATCCTTGCGGCCGAGCTGCTCCACTTCGAGATTGAACTTGGCCCGCTGCAGGATCTCATCGAGCCGGCGATAGAAGGGGTGGGCAGCGTGAGCTTGGAAATGGCGGGCGTCCACCCACAGGGAGTTCTGCCTGGGCTTGCGCTTGCCGAGCGTCATGCTCTCATTGCCGGGCTAAGACATTCTGTGGTGAGGATGTTTCAACGGAGCACCCCCCTGTGACTTTATCCACGGGCTGCCAGGGTCGGCATGTAAGTCGAGCCGCATACCGAACCTCTTCAGCTCTGCGGTCTTCAACGCAGAGCTTGTCTTTCATCGAGGGATGGGCTGGGAATCGGTTCGCGGCACGGGCTGGTTCGGCGCCAGCAGCTCCGCCGGCACCCAGTAGCGCACCGAACGGCCAAAACGCCTCCACACCGGTGCGTCCGGCAGGCGGCGCCCACGGCGCCTTTCCTAGGACCTCTGGTTGGCCAGCGTGTGCTCGTTCAGCCCGAACCGACGGGCCCACTCGCGCGGGGTCACCCAGATCCCCCCTGACCGGATCGGCTCACGCCTTGCTCCCTTCTCGACCACGTTCATGGGTTGTCCTGATCGCAGTTCACCACGCCGGCGCAAGGCCGTCCAGTCACGAAAATGTGCGTTATCTTGACCGACTGCGGGGATTCGCAGGGAAACAACAAGATGGGGGCGTTCTGTTTTATTGGCCGGGAGGTCTCACCGCGGACTCTCTCTTCCCGCCCGACCGCCACGCCGGCTCGTCAGCATCCCCGTGGTACTGGCGTGCCCGCTGCAGCCAGCGCCTGCTCGCGCCACCACGCCAGAATGCGCACCAGCCGCTCACTCATGGGCACCCGGTAGGAGCGCCCACCCTTCGCCACCCGGAAGCCAATCACCTTGCGATCAAAATCCACAGGTCAGAGGGACAAGGGGTCACAGGCGATGGAAGCATGATGTGGGCAGGGCAAGCCGGGCGCTGGTAACGCGCCGCGGGGCAACTCTGGCTCGGCTCCCTCATGCTGAGGCAATTATGCCAAAAACCGGGAAATGTCTGTTGCGGCAGGGGAAAACGGAGGACCGTGGGAGCGATTGCGGTGAAATTCGAGGCTGGGAGTCGGATCGGAAGAACGGTTGAAGCCGAACGGTCCGAGCACCCGAGCGCGGCGTTCCCACTCGACCGTCGGGGATCACGGCGTCGGCAGTGGGATCGGGTTGGGCAGCAGAAGCCGTTGTCGCATACCTGGCGTGAGGGCGAGGGGATTGCAGAGGCCTGGATCCATGCAGAGAGGATAGCTGGATTGCAGCTCGAGCCGAACCGGAACCGGCGAGAGAAGGGGTCAAACTGTATCCCCTGCCGTATCCCTCAGCGCCCGGGCTGAAGCCTGTAAGCGATTGATTCTCAGTGGTGAGCGCGGGAGGAGTCGAACCTCCAACCTACTGATTAAGAGTCAGTTGCTCTACCAGTTGAGCTACGCGCCCAAGTCACACTCGTGCACGACCTTTGCTCCATTTACCTGAGGCCCCTGGAAGTTCACTTTGGACACTTCTTCGGCTGCCTTTTGCGTCCCAGCGCAAGCCTCGAGCCGCTCAAAAGCCCGCTTGACCGCCTGCGGAGCGGGACACACGCAGTCGGGGGAGATCGTGGCGGAGCTATGCCGTGCGACCCTCATGATCGTAAAGGCATCGAGCCCTGCTTCCCCTGAACGGGTCCGCATGGCGTCCACTAGGAAGTGTAACACAAACAGACGAGGGCTTCGCCGGGAACCCTAGCAGCCGGTGGACAAAAGGTCTTGACGGTTCGGCGAGGGATGGCGGTACCGCGGCGGGTGGGCCATCCGGGCGGTGAGCCGGCGAGGTTCAACCACCAAGGCCCCGCGGGTTGCGGCGTACAGGCGGCGCAAAAACAAAGCGATCTCAGCAGCTCCGCGGCCTGCCGAGCCGCGGCCAACCCCAGCGGTTGGAGGAGGCTCAGATGGAAGGCCGCAGCGTGAATCAGCAACCGCCTGGCGATTTTGTCCTTGCCGCGCAAGTGCATCCGCCGCAGGCCCCCGTGTCGTAGAGATGGGCGAAGCTTGTCCCGATGCGTTCCCGGCACCGTCGCATCAGCGCCTTGCCGCTCGGCGGGGGACAGCTCCTCCAGACTCAGCCCCAAGTACTCCCGCAGAAGGAGCGAGTCCGAGAATCCGGGAGGCGATCCCGCGCTCGAAGTCGCTGTCCTCGAGGGAGCCCACCGGAAAGCAGCGGAAACAGACTCCCGGCGCCATGGACGGGCGGCCCCGGGTTGGGGCGTTGTACTTGCGGCAGAGCCACTCCCGGTAGCGATCGTATTTGGCCCGTTCCAGGATCTCGTTCAGCCGGCGATCGAAGGGGTGAGAGCCGTGCGGGCGCAAATGGCGGGCCTCCACCCACAGGGAGTTCTGATTGGTTTTGCGCTTGCAGAGCGCCATACTCTCGTCCTTGTCGAAGTAAAACATTCTGCGGCCAATATGTTTTAGCGGCGCGGTCCGGGCGACTGTATCCACGGGCTGCGACGCGCAGACCCACCGGTACGCGGGGCCTCCGGCGCAGCCTGCGGCAGCCGCTCCGTCTCACGCCGGCGCCCCGGCCATGAAATACGGCCCTGACTTCCGGCAAGCATTGGCTGCAAGCGCCGCGGTCTGCGGTTACTGCGGCGCGCGGCCGATGTTACTGTGGCGCCCTGGCTTGCTTGGCGACCTTAGACGGACCGACCCCGCGGTCATCAGGATCAAGAGCCCGGCGGCGCGAGCTCCGGAGGGCGGCGTTGAGGATCTGTAAATTCATCTGGAAAGCCGGCGATTGATGCGAAGCGAGTTACACCAGCGGGCGGGCAGCCCCACCATCGCCACCACGATCATCACGCGGACGAGCATCGAGCCGGTTGCGACGCGCTGACGCGCTTACCCGGCAAGAACGCCGGCGCCTGAGGCGAAAGCGCAGTGCGCGTCAGGCCAACCGCATTCTTGACGGGCGGAAGGTTTTGCGGTAAGTGAG
>Ga0308417_1002765_pt1 | contig 11450 bp, 11 predicted proteins | sample HotsprSampleOS65_FD_203528 | JGI IMG/M metagenome (GOLD analysis project Ga0308417, IMG submission 203528) | Hot spring phototrophic mat microbial communities from Octopus Spring, Yellowstone National Park, Wyoming, United States - 20090730_OS65 ... | reverse complement strand
GCGCGTGGGGAGAACGCCGCGCCACGCCTTGCCGGGTCAAACCATGCCGGACCATCCCCACGCGCGTGGGGAGAACGAGCGAAGGTCCAGCGTCCCGGCGTAGTCGAGCGGACCATCCCCACGCGCGTGGGGAGAACCCTCAGAGGAGCACAAGATGCTCGATCTGATTCGGACCATCCCCACGCGCGTGGGGAGAACTCTGCCTTTTAAAGGACTTATGCTGCATTTCCCGCCTCTGGTTGGCCCCTCTCTTAACTGACTTCCGGCTCAGCCCACTTCTCCGCCACCAGCCAGAGTCCGCTCATATCCACCCCCTTCCTGTCTGTTTCACCTCTGGACTCGATCACGTATCCCTGGCAGTTCGGTGCGGAGCTGATCACCAGCAGCCCGATGCCCTCCGAATTGCGGAGAATGTATTCGATCGTTTTCTTGTGCGTGCGCTGGTTCAGCGTGCCAACGAAAACGTTCGGTCTCGGTTCGATGAACCATCTTTTGAGAATTCCCCGGATGGCTGGCGGCGTATCCTGGGCGATGATGACCGTCATGCGAACAACTCCTCAAGATCCTCCGGCATCCGTTGCAGGATCCGTTCTTCCTCGATGCGTAATTTCAACAGCTTGCGCACCAGCTCGCCCCGGTCCCCGGGATCGAGGCTCATCGCCTGGAAGGCCGCGCGAAAGGACGTGGCTTCCTTGTATAGGTCAGCCACGTCGTAGACAAATGCCAGCGGGCCGCTATCATGAATCATGCCCAGCGAGGGAATGTATCCCATCGTGCACACGACAGCGCAGCAGATGGCGTAAAGACTGGCGTTCGCCGCAGAGATGGCGCGGTTGATGTTATCGGCCAGATTCCAGTTCGACTTGTCATAGTCACGGCCCTTCCAGGTCACCCCGAACTCCCTCCCCAGCTGGGCGTAGGCGGCTCGCACCCGGAGTCCCTCCATGCCGCGCAACTCCCGAATGCTCCGCTGCTCGACAATTTCCCCCGGAAACCGGCGCGCAAACATCCGCCGGGCGATCTGCTCGCGCCTGTTCTTGTCCGACCAGGCCGCAGCGTGCCGGCGCGCATTCAGATTGTCATGAGTCGGCGCCACGCCAATCGCATAAAAACGCATCCCGTCCTCGCCAATCCAGCACACCGGCGTGTTGCTGTCTGCGCAGGCTTTGATGGCGGCGTGGGTCACCGTGGTGCCCGGGCCGAGAAGAATCGCTGAAACGGTGGCCACCGGCAGCCGGCAGACCGTCATGTCTGCACCAATCCACTTGACGCTCGAGTCGTCCACTTCCAGCCGCCCGTGCTCGACATACACCGGCGTCCAACGGTCTTTCGCCGGGCTCAGTGTTTCCAGAGGGGGTCTTTCGAAAATCGGCATATCACTCGGATCCGGCTGGAATCACCCGCACCCGGCGCGGGCCGAAAGCCCGGCCCTCGCAACTGGAATCGCAACGTCCGAACGACAAAGGCCAGTCCGGAAGGGTGTCCGTCCCGTCTTCAAACCGCTCGACTTCCTCAACGACGGTCAGTCCCCGAATTCCGACCGTGCATCCCAGTTTGCGCAGCGCCTCCTCCCTGTCGGCATGAATTCCCCGGAAAACCGGGGCCGCAGGGAGGCAGCATTTGCGGCCAAACCAGACTCCCCAAACAGGATCCTGAATGTACTGCGCCAGCTCTTCCAATGAATCCCCTGGCCCCTCCATCAAGACCCCAAATCGCGAGTCCAGAAGATAATGCCTGCGCGTAACCACCGGCTTCTTGTTTTCCTTCCCGCTTGCCAGACGGGTGCCGCGCACCGTGTGATAGTCTTCCAGCAGGCGCAGCCGCGAAGCCCTTGCGCCCGCCTTTGCGGGCAACACGATCACGGCAATCCGGATTTCCGGGAAAATTTCCTCAAGCAGGCGTTTCTCCAGCTTGCCCCCCTTCGCCGCCCCGGCGGCAGCGCAGAACATGCCGGTGATCGCGCTGCGCGTCGGGTAGGGCGAGGTGGTGCGGCGTTGGAACCGGCTGGAGACGCCCCACGCCTGCAAGGGCGCCTCCAGGCTGAGCGCCATGACCCGGTCAGACATGCCTCAACAACTCCTCGCAAAACTTGTCCAGCGTCATGCCATCCGACGGAATCCGAACCTCCACTTCGGGCCGGATGCCCCAGACCGATTTCAGCTGGCCGAACTCCCTTTCCAGCGCCTCCCTGGACTTTCGGATGTAGCCCTCCCTGTCGGCCTTCACGGGCTCCTCGAATGCGTTCACGAGCTGCACCGGATGGCCCTTCCCCCGGTAAACCCCCAGGACGAAGGCAGGCAGCGTCGAGGCGTTCATGGAGTTCTGCCTTGCCGACGGGACCGCATAAAGGCAAGCGCGAATGAAAGCATCGAGCAGCTTCTTCCGGTCTTCTTTGGACATCCTCTCCAGGTGGTTGCCGTCTTCAAGCATTCCCACATTGACAGCCACATAACGGTAATACGTGGCCGAAGTGAACTCCAGCGTCCCCATCATCCCGCTGCCGGCGCGGTCTTCGTCAGCCACCGTGGGATCCTCCTTTTGGCGGTCGTCAACAGCGGTGAAAAAATCGATGTCGTTGTCCGCCCGATGAGTGGAAAGAGCATGACTGAACATGGCTGCGCCTTCGATGTTCAGGCTCGGGTCGTTTGCCACAATGCGGCCGAAAAGGGCGATGTCGCCGGCATCCTCGAGGCCGGCCTCCCGCATCGCCGCCGCCGCCTTCTTGATGATTTCGCCAATTTCCTTGGCGTCCTTCTTCTCCGCTTTGCCTCCCCTCTTCCCGGCGCCGGCATCACCGGCTGCGCTCCTGGCCCCGCCGGCATCGCTATTGTTCGGCTGTCCTGACGCAACCACCGCCGTCTCCAGCCACCCTGGAACCCCGTCTGCGCCGCCATTGAGTTTTTCTCCGAGCTTCTCGCAGATCGCCTCGGCCGCTCGTTTCCTCTCGGCCGGCGAGAGAAACATCAATGTCTTTACCTTGCGCACGCCCTTCTCTTTTTCCGCTGCCTCGTCGAGCTTGGCCAAATGATCGCAGAGTCTCCGCGCGAACATCTCCGCGACCCCGTCAGCCATGCTTTTGATCGCACCAGGCAGCCTGCCGCTTTTCCGGATCTCTTCCCGCAATGCCTCTACGAGCGGATCCACGATCAGACGGCTTCTCTCCCCCTGGCAAAGTTCAGGGCAGCGTTCCTTCATCGCCAGCCGGATGGCACGCTTCAGGCACTGGCTGGAAATCCGCGCCCTGTTGACTCCGCCAAAGATCGCTGTCTTCGGCGCACCCACGTCATCCCGGTTCAGACAGGAAACCGGGAACGATTGAAGAATATGCATTTCGATCAGTCTCATGCCACTTTCTCCTTGTCTGTCTCCCACAATTACAGCCAACGGCTCGCAGCGCAGGTTTCACTCGGTGACCGGCGCCAGCAGCAGCAATCCGAAGCCAAATCCTTTCGCGGGTCCGATCCCTTTCCGGAAAGTCTCCCGGAATTTCTCCCGGTCCGTGACTTCCAGAACCCCGCGATACTCCACCGCAGTGTGCATTCCCGGCCCGCTCTTGTGCCGGAAATACCTCCGGCCGAGATTGACGATTCTCAGGGTCTCGGTCAAGGGGCGGAAGCCACCCTCCTCTCCTTTCCTGACAAGCCAGTTCACCAGGTCTTCCCGGCTGCGGAGCGGATCCCTTCTGCCGTTCTTCAAACGGTTACCCTGTTCATCCAGCTTGGCGATTTTGCGCGTCGGGTTTGCACAAAGCTGAAAAGCGTACTCGGCGTGTCCGAAGAAGCCGTCCGGAATTTGCCTCGTCCTCCAGCACCTGTCGTCCTTGGGCCACCAGCCCGGCCTTTGCGGAAGCCATTCGGAAACGATATAGACGCGCACCGTGTCCCGCAGCCAGTCAATTCGGGTGAGAAACGCGCGCTTGTCATCCGCATGGCCGGGAAATGCTTCCCAGACGGCCCGGTGCCAGTCATAACTGTCAATCAGTTTTCTCTTCAATGCAACTTCCGCCTCGATCCTGCCCTCTGTCAGAAACATCCCTGGCCTCCTTTTCTATGGCTGCGATTCTGGCTGCGCTTCCTGTTGCGCTTCGGTTTCCTCCTGGCCCTCGGACGTCCAAAACTCCTTCGCCCAGGCAACGCGCGTCCGTTCTCCCCAGAGTCTGAGGTCGATGTATAACTGCCGGTGGTTCACAGCAATTCCGGCGCTTCGCATCGCGAGGATGAGAGGCCTTACCAGGTCGCACAGGCTCTCCCGGTCGGCATCCAGCAGCCTTGCGAACCGTTGTTCCGCCCCGGCATGCTTGGGAGAGAGCTTCTTGCAGGCGCTGCCGAAATTGCCCTGCTCCTCCGTCAAAGGGTGGTAGCCGAACGCTCCCGCGACGGTTTCCCCGGCACGGTCCCCGATCAAACCTATGCTCCCGAGCCACGGCCAGGCGCGGCTGCGTCTCGTCTGGCTCCAGGCGCATCGCAAGTCCGCCATGGCGCCGCGGTCCTTTTCAAGGGAAAGGAGCAAGTCCTTCAGCCTGCTTGCCGTCTCCTCGGCTCTCGATTTATAGTCCGTCATGTTGCCACCTCACTCCCGAAAAAGGCTGGAAATTCTCTTCCTCAACTCCGTCTCGGCCCGCACATAAGCCCGTAGTTGGCGCGCCGTGGATCTCGGGCAGACAAGGCGCAGGGCCTCCAGAGCGGCTGACTTCAGACACCCCGCCCATGCGCTGCCCCCCCACCCGACCTCCGCAATCTTGCCCGGGTTGCCGGCGGCCTCCAGAAGGTCCCCGACCGATTGCTCGGCAGCGGCCCAAAACCGCGAGAGCGCTGCGGTTCGCACGGATGCAGGCGCCGCGCGGGAGCTCTGCCCGCTGTCATTCCCCGCTTGGTCTGCATAGTTTCTGATGGCTGCCTTCAGAGCCTGGGCGACGCGCTCCGCGCGCCTCACCCCCTCTTCATAAATCTTCGTGCCCGTTTCGCACAACATCCCGGCAGGAAGGTGGAACACTGACTCCACAACGTCCAGCGGTTTCCCGTCGGCTGCTGCAAGGCCTCCCGCCCACAGGTCAACCGCCGCGCTGTCATCCAGGTTTTCCAGAGCCAGAGGGCCGCCCGCGCCTTCATCGGAATGCCGCTTCACAGCGACCGAGTGGAGCTCTCGCCACATCGCCCTGTCCAGACTCAGTCCAAGCACCCGGTGCTCCCGCTTGCCTTTGTCTGTTAACACAATCACTGTCGCTGCCGCTTCGCGCGGACCCCCTTTTGCTCCAAACCCGGGGTAGTCCAATCCGTTGCCGAGAACCATGTGAAGCCGGTCGGACTCTATCCAGATTGCCCTGCTCAGCGGCACAAGCCGGCCCAGATACGTTTCTGTCGCGTTCCGGATCGCCTCCTTGTCGGAGAAACTTTTCGGCATGCGCTCCCAGATCGGTTGGCCCCAGCGGCCGCGGCCGTATATTCGCTCTACCAGCTCTTTGTAAAGCAGATTGCGGTGGATCGTCTCAAGCAGGTTCCCGCCGCGAATGTAGGCATGAACCATGGAGCCGGCCAGACAAGGGGCATGAGAACTGGATCCATTGCCAGGACTCGCCTCGCCGTTCCAATTGACCACGCCAATCCGGCCGCAGGGTGAAAAGCACTGGAACGCCAGCAGCCGCAGGGCCAGCTCCGCCTCCGTCATCGTCCGCAATTCGCCGCCTGCATTGTCGAAAAGCGTGTCATTGTTTCCCGTGGAAAGCGCAAAATCCAGCTTGCTGACCAGGGTGCCGCCGCCCTCTTCCTCAGCGCCTCCGGCCACGACCAGCCCCTGCAATTGCAGGAAGCGCTGCCCCTGCCCGAGAAGCTCGAAGGCCGCCTGCCAGTTCTCCAGATAACGCACAACGGCGTCCGCCAATCGGTCCTTGCATTGATTCCAGTCCTTCCAGTCGGCCGGCCCGTTCAGCGCGGCCTGCGCCACCGCGATCAGCAGCCGCATCAACGCCACCCGCTCATCGGCGCGCACGTTCAGGTCAGCAAGCCCGTCTCCCTGCTGGAACACACCCCGAAGACTCACCCGCTTTGCACTGCCGTTCGCGTCAACCACCGGAATCCAGTCGTCAGAAACAAGATTCATGCCAATCCTCCTCGCGGAGCTCCCCCCTAGGCTGGTTCGGGGCGATGCACAATCCAAGCTCACTATGATACTTCAGTCCCGAAAACTCCCCGTTGTGGTGCCAAATCAACTTGCCGTCGGCTTCATGAATTGCAACCGCAGCCCTGTCGGCGTATCTTTTCAACCATGCCGGAGCGTTGCACGCTGCTTCCCTCAATACATGCCATGGGGCGCGGATCAAATGGCGGTGCACCGCCTTGGCGGTCTCGAAGTCCCAGTTCCGTGCGTCCATCCTGACAACCTGCCCGCTCATCAGCTCCACTTCGGCGCTCCGCCCGCCTTCGTTGAACCGCTTGACAGGCAGCAGATGTCCCATGGCTACACTCGAGTATCGGGTTTGCACCTCCTCATCGTCGAGAGCTGGCCGGTCCCAGATGCTGGTTGCGTTCCACGCCAGCCGCTGCAGCTTTTCCCTCTGGCTCTGTAATTCACGAAATAGTTCTTCCCATCCTGAAGGCTCTCCGCTCTCCGGTTCGCTGTACGTGCTTTCGAGGATCTCGCGGATGTCGTCCGGTAGAACCAGCCGCCCTTTGCCTTGCAGAACCTTGTATGTCCGCAACAAAATGTATGGTGCGTAAACACGGGCGCCAGGCCCCAAGGCGCGCCGTATTTCCCTGCTGTCGCCGCTATCAAGCACCGAAGCATCGCCCGGTGTTTCGATCCAGACCTCCGGCTGCTTTGCCGGTCGCGCCCCTCTCTCATGACGCCAGAGCCGCCCAATGCGCTGGAGCAGCATGTCAGTTGGAGCCAGATCCGTTATGAGCAAATCAGCATCCACGTCCACACTTTGCTCGACAACCTGCGTGGCTACCAGAACACAGCCCTCAGGCCGGGGCCCTTCTCGTCCAAGTGCCTTCATCCACTGCTCCTCTCTCGGCTCTCTTTCGCAGATCGGGAATCGGGAGTGCAGGAGCCCAAACATCGGTCCGCCCTCTCTGGCCAGCGACTTTAAATTCCGGTAAACCTCCTGCGCGCGCGACACTGTGTTGCAAATCCATAGCACACAACAGCCCCTCTCGGCCTGGAAAAGGCACTCCTGGGGCAGCATTTCCACGGCACACCAGCGCACCGCCACCCTCTTCGGGGGAGGCGCCGGGCACGAATGCTGGCTGAAGGCCTGCCCGCGGCAACTCACCAGGGGGTAGGCGTTCACAAGCGGCTCCTCACCGGTTTGCCCCAGCAGCTCACGGCGCCGGTCGCTGGTCAGCGTCGCGGACAGGATAATCACCGTTGCCTTGTTGTCCCTCAGCTGTTGGACCAGCTGAGTGATCAGGCTGCCCGTGTAAACGTCGTATGAGTGCACCTCGTCCAGGATCACCACCTTTCCCGCCAGCCCGAACTGCCGCAGGAAAAAGTGCTTCACGGGAATGACTCCAAGAAGGGCCTGATCGACTGTGCCAACCCCATAGGCCTCAAGGAGGGCGCGCTTCGGGGAGGCAAACCACGATCGCGCCGCGTCCTCCGCTGCCGTTTCCTCCTCCGCAGCCGGTCCCGATCCGGGAATACTCGGGGGCGGCGTCTGATCCATGAGCCAGGAAGCCGAGTGTGCCAGCCGCACGTGCCTGGGACACTCGTGGATCCGGCCGATAAATTCCTGTACACGCATGTATATGCGGTTGCTCGTCAGTTGCGTGGGCAGCGCGAAGTATATTCCCGCAGCCTTCTCCGCCTCAAGCAACCTGTATGCGGCGGCAAGGGCGGCCTCTGTCTTCCCACAGCCCATCGGCGCCTCGATGATGTAGATGCCAGGCTCGCAGATGGTTTTGAGAACCGTCTCCTGCAATGCGTTCGGTTGAAAACCCGGGAATAGCTCTTCGAAGTTAAGGTTCCTCTTGACCGGCTTGTGAGTCCACCCGATTCGCTCGAGGGCTCTTTTGGCACTCTTCTGCCTCTCATGATCCTCGAGCCCGCGTTCGCTGGGGAAGAAGCGCTCATCGGAGCCGATCCAGTCGGCGAATGTCACCAAACCCGCCAGCCACCAAAGCTGCGCGTCGGACTTGGGCCCATGGTCGGGGAGTTTCCCAAAACGGGCTTCGAGCTGCTTGCACAAGTCATTCCGGTACGCTGACCAGTGCTCGGGGCAACGGACTCTCAATCCTTTCAGGCATCCGTGATGCGCCCCAAGCGCGGCTGCCCAACGCAGCAGTTTCTCGTCTCGCCAAAGGCCTTGCAGGGTGTATTGAGTGATCTTCGCATGATCGCTCTCGGATTGAGCCCACGCCTCTGCTTGTGCCCGCTGGACCAGGTCGTAGCGAAGCAGCCATTTTTCGCACTTCGCCTGAAATCCCGGCGAGATTTTCCCTACATCGTGGAGAGCTGCAAGAACCTCGGCAAATGGAGGCGCGAGCGCCTTTACGCTGGGAGCTGCCATATCCACCAAGGCCTTGGCGACCTCGCCCACATTCATGCAGTGATCTCGAACACTGATGCCCGGCTCGCCGTCAGAGGTTGTTTTGGCCCAGAATTTTACATCGGGAGGCATGCGAAAATCCCCTGACGGATAACGCCTGTTACGCGGGAGAGGCATAGGTTCAGATGCTATCACGCCTTGGCCCAAACGGCATGAACGAATCTTGAGATTTCCCGGCGGCTATTTAACTGTGCCTGGCTCTGAATGAGTAGCCCCTGCTGTGAATGGCAGCGGTGATTGCAGAACCCCCTTGTGCCTGTCACGGCGCACCTCGATCGGGTCCAGGTCCGCTCGCCCCGGTCAGCCTCCTCACCTCACATCCGGCACCGGCGCCGTCGTCACCGAGCCCGTCGGGTTGAACAGCAGCGCCAGCGCCGCATACCCCAGCCCGCCAATCTGTGACAACCGCACCACGCCCCGCCGGCCTGCCGTCGCCGGCCACTCCCGGTACGTCTCGAAAGCCACTTGCGACTGCCCCGGCAGCACCCGCCGGTACGTCGCCGGCAGCAGGCCGTCCTCGTCGTACACGTCCGCCACCAGTTCGGACGGGAAAAATCCCCACGGATTGGCAATCGCCACCGACGTCACAAATCCCCGCGTGTTGTCATAGGCGATCATCGCCTGGTCCGTAATGCCCCATTCCAGCGGCACCACGGCCTCCAGGTTCGGCAGCCCCGCCACCACCGCGCGAAACACCCCGTAACCGGTTATGCTTCCTGAATCCAGGTCCAGATAGGCGTAGCCCGTCTGCACGGTCGCCGGCAGGTTGATCGTCTCGAGAAACATCGAATTCCGCGCCGGTAGCGTCACTTCAAATGCGGAAGACGTCACCGTCTTGCGCCCGTTCGTCAGCGTGACCGTCAGCGGCGCACCTGTGCTCGTGTAGAACTTCAGCGCGGCCTTTCCCGTGTCCGAAACCTTCGGATTCATCAGCGTGATCAGCGTCCGCCACGGCCCGCCCACGGCGACGTGTGCGAGGAACCCTCCCGAGCTGGGCATCAGCGCGCCTTTTCCTTCAACCTTGCGCGCCAGCGCCGCCGCAGCATCCGGTCCCGCCGAATTCTCCAATGCCCGGAAATCGCCTCGCGTCTGCCCCTGCATCGCAAACACGCAAACCAACGCCAAAAGACCAAGCCGGCAAACCATCGCGTCCTACCTCCTGCCCCTGTGATAAGCCGGGCACTGGCTCACAGGATGAGCCTGTTCCCACGGCACGACGCTCGCCTGGCAGATCTCCTTGATCTTTCCCCCTGCGCTCGCGCCCTCACCCGGGTCTGACACCTCCGTCCCGCCCTGAATCACCGCAACTCTCCACCACACTTCCGCCCGCGGACGGTGGTGTCTGTCCCCTGCGCCGGAAGCGCCCGCTCGGGCCGCCCGCGCCCGCGTCCGACCCCGGCCACACGCGCTTCCGCAACCCCCACCCCCTCCCCAACGCACACCGCCTCCGCAAACCCACTCAAACCCCGTTTTCCCCCTGCGCTTGCGCAGGGTCAGACACCAAACCCGGACTCCCCTCGCCCGTACTTTCCGTCACACCACTTCGCCCTTTCCCGGTCCCCCGCAACCCTCTCCATCCAAATAACTTCCCCGCACCCCGCCCGAACCGCCCCCTGCCTTGGCCAACCCCGCGCCTTACAATTCACCCGGGCCATCCCATGGGAACCTTCCTCTACGAACCGCCCCTCCCCGCCCGTTCCCACCCCGAACCTCACCTGTTCTTCGGCCTCGACCTCGGCCGCCGCCGCGACCCCGCCGCCCTCGTCCTCCTCGAGCGCCTCTCCATTCCCTTGGGACGCACCGATCCCGTCACCTACCAGCCCCTCGCCGAACTCCGCCTCATCCTCCGCGCGGCCGTTCGCTACCCGCTCGGCTTGCCCTACCTGACCCTCGTCTCGCGAGTCTCGTCCGCCGTGGCCTCGGCCGCCTCCCGCCCGGCCGCCGGCCTCTCTCGCCCCTTCGCCCGCGAGCCCCGCTGGCCCGTCCAGACCGGCCACCCGGCGCGCCCGCACCGCACGCTCGTCGTCGACGCAACCGGCGTCGGCGCCCCTGTCGTCGAACTCCTCCGCCGCGCCCCCCTTGAGGCAACCTTGATGCCTGTGACGATCACTTCCGGCGCCCACCCCGCGCCCGACCCCCACGGCGGCTGGCTCATCCCCCGCCGCGACCTCCTCACCCGCCTCCGCATCGCCTTCGAATCCGGCCTCCTCCGGATCCCCCGATCCCTGCCCCTCGCCCGCGACATCCTCAATGAGCTCGTCCACCTTTCCGACACCCCCTCCTCCCGCCACGACGACCTCGCCTTCGCCCTCGCCCTCGCCACCTGGCCAGCCCTGCCCGCCGACTCCCTCCCCAATTGCGGCCTCCTGTGCTGACACCCTCTCCACGACTCCCTCCCGCGCTCTCGCGCCAAAACCGGGAACTGAAACCTCCGTCCCGCCTGCTTTCGGCGCATTGCGCTCTCACAGCCGCGAACAATGCGCCTTCAGAGCCGCGAACGAAGCAGGCCGAAGGCCTGCGAGAGTGAGCGGTTTCCGCGCGAACCAAAGCGCTGCCGGCGCACCAGCCGAGCCCGGCTCCCCGTACTTCCGCAACCACCACCGCCTCCCCGACGCATATCGCTGCCAACGAAATCCTCTGCGCCGCACACCAATCTCTCACTCCGGCCGTCGTTCTCGCGAACGCCGGCACCCCGTTCGCGGCTCCGAACCTGCTGCCACCGCGCCTTCAGAGCCGCGAGTGAAGAAGCGCATCAGCGCTGCGAGAGCGAGCGGTTCCTCGGGGACTGACCACCTCCGTCCCGCCCCACCCACTCCGCGCCCACCACCTCCCCGACATGGATCACCCCTGTTTTCCCCGCGTCACTCCTTTCCCTTGCCGTCCTTCCCCAAGCAACCCGGTCGCC
>Ga0308417_1002762_pt1 | contig 11459 bp, 7 predicted proteins | sample HotsprSampleOS65_FD_203528 | JGI IMG/M metagenome (GOLD analysis project Ga0308417, IMG submission 203528) | Hot spring phototrophic mat microbial communities from Octopus Spring, Yellowstone National Park, Wyoming, United States - 20090730_OS65 ... | reverse complement strand
GATCCGTGGCCAGCGGGAGGCTCCGTCGGTCCTCGGGCGCAGGGGCGGTCACCGGTGCCTCCGGCCGGCCACCGCTGCGACCCACGCCCAGACCGGCGGCGTAGAGGCCGCACAGCGCCTGGTTGAACGACACCACGCCGCCGCTGCGCGGCTGGTTGGTGGCCAGGGTGAGCACCTCGTCGTCACCGAGCACGTCGGAGGCGAACCCCTGCAGGGCCCGCTTGGGGCCGACCTCCACGAAGATCCGTGCCCCCTCGTCGTAGAGCGTGCGCAGACCGGCCACGAACTGCACGGGTGAGGCCACCTGGCGGGCCAGCAGGTCGAGCATCTCCTCCTCGACGCCGGGACCCATGGGGTAGAGGCGGCCGGTCACGTTGGCCACGATCGGCAGCGACGGCGGTCGCAGGTGGAGGCGCTGCAGGGTGGCCCGCAGTGGTCCGCTGGCCGGCGCCACGATCTCGGTGTGGAAGGCATGGCTGACCGGCAGGGGCAGGGCCTGGAACCCGGCTTCGCGGCAGCGCTCAACCGCCTCGGTGACCGCGGCCGTGGCACCGCCCAGCACGAGCTGGCGGGTGGAGTTCACGTTGGCCACCACCACGTAGCCGTCGATGCCGGCCAGGATCCGCTCCACCTCCTCGAGGGGCGCGGATACCGCCGCCAGCGTGCCCGGGTCGTCGACCTGGAGGTTGGCCATCTCCCGCCCCCGGGCGCTGACCGCCTCGAGCGCGGCGGAGAACTCGAGCGCCCCGGCGGCGACCAGCGCGCCGTACTCGCCGAGGCTGTGGCCCATCACGAGGTCCGGCCCGATGCCGTAGGCGGCCAGCAGACGGGTCAGGGCGGCGTCGACCGTGAGCACCGCGGGCTGGGTGATCTCGGTGTGGCGCAGCGCCTCCTCGGCTGCGGCCACGGCATCGGGGTCGTCGTCGTCGACGAAGATGAACGACGAGAGCGTCCGGCCGTCGAGCAGCGGCGTCATGATGCGGTCGGCCTCGTCGAACACCTCGGCCACCACGGGTTCGACCTCGCGCAGGTCGCGCAGCATGTTCACGTACTGCGAGCCCTGGCCGGTGTAGAGGAACGCCACCTTGGCCGGGGCCCCCTGTCCCCGGAAGATCCCCCGCCCCCGCAGGGCCCGCCACGCCGCCGGCTGGTCGGCCTCGAGCGCCCTGATGGCCCGGGTCAGCCGGTCGGCCAGCTCGGTGGCGTCGCCGTAGTCGATGGCCACCCGCTGCGGAGCCCGCAGGTCCCGCTCGTCGGGTGCGGTGGGTGCGGGGGCACGGCCGGCTTCGGCCTCCGCGAGCACGGCCCGCAGGCGCTCGCTCAGGCCGGCCACGGTGTCGGCACCCACCACGAGGGCCCCCCGCAGCGGGGCCTTCGGTCCGTTCCCCGGGGACCCGGCCGCCCCGATCGCGCTCGAGGCGGGGCCCGCCGCTGCGCCGGAGGTCAGGTCGGCCGCGGCGGCGATGACCCGGCGGGTGGACGTGAGCCGGCCCGGCACGTGCTCCTCGAGCACCACGTGGAAGTTGGTGCCGCCGAAGCCGAACGCGCTCACCCCGGCCACCCGCGGCTCACCGTTGCGGGCCTCCCAGTCGCGCAGCTCCGTGTTCACCCGGAACGGCGTCGAGGCGAAGTCGATGTTGGGGTTCGGCCGCTCGGCGTTGAGGCTGGGGGGCAGCTGCCGGTGGTGCAGGGCGAGCGCGGCCTTGAGCAGGCCGGCGGCGCCGGCGGCGCCCTTCAGGTGGCCGATGTTGGACTTGACGGACCCGAGCGCCACCGAGCCCGGGGCCAGACCGGCACCGGCGAACGCCTCACCCAGGCTGGTGACCTCCACGACGTCGCCCACGCGGGTGGAGGTCCCGTGCGCCTCGACCATCGAGCATGCCGCCGGGGAGAGCCCCGCAGCGCGCCAGGCGCGCTCCACCGCCAGGCGCTGACCGACCGGGTTCGGCGCCGTGATGCCCTTGCCCTTGCCGTCGCTGGCGCCGCCGATGCCACGGATCACGGCGTAGACCCGGTCGCCGTCGCGCTCGGCGTCGGCGAGGCGCTTCAGCACGAACAGCGCCGCGCCCTCGCCCATGACGAAACCGTCGGCCCCGTCGGCGAAGGGGCGGGTGCCGGTCGCCGACAGCGCCCCGATCTTGCAGAACTTGACGTAGGTGGACGCGCCCATGTTGCGGTCGATGCCACCGGTGATGACGGTGTCGAACTCACCCTCGAGCAGGCCCTCGACCGACGCGTCCATGGCGGCCATGGCCGACGCGCAGGCGGCGTCGACCACGTAGTTCGGGCCGTGCAGGTCGAACAGGTTGGCGATCCGCCCCGCCATGCAGTTGCCGAGCTCGCCGGGCATGGTGTCCTCGGTGACGTCGGGCAGCCAGCTGTTCATGCGGTCGTGGAGCTCGTGCTCGATCGCGCTGCGCACCGCAGGGTCGAGTGCGGCGAACGACGGGGCCGCCTCCAGCTCGCGGGCCAGCTCCGGGAACGTGATGCGCAGCGCGGTCAGGTAGTGCTTCTCGCCGGCCATGGCGTTGCCGAGGATCACCGCCGTGCGCTCAGCCTCGATCGGGCGCTGCGGCCAGCCGTAGTCGAGCAGCGCCATGCGGGCGCAGGCCACGGCCCACTTCTGGGCGTCGTCCATCGCGTCGGCCACCTTCGGTGGGATCGGCAGGTGCCAGGTCAGCGGCTCCCACGTCCAGTCCCGCACCCAGCCCCCGATCTTGGAGTAGGTCTTGTCGGGAGCCTTCGGGTCCGGGTCGAAGTACAGCGCCGGGTCCCAGCGGTGCGGATCCACGTCGGTGATGCAGTAGCGCCCACCGGCCACGTTGTCCCAGAAGGTGGCCGCGTCGGGGGCTCCGGGCAGGATGGCGCCGACGCCCACGATGGCGACGGCGCCAGCCCCGGGGTCGGGGTTGGTTGCGTTCATGGTCATGCCCGTCCGTAGAGGTGGTCGGCGATGAGGTCGAGGTCGGCGATCGTGCCCGCCTGGGCGGCGTGCACGGCTGCCAGGCCGAGCGCAGCGGTGAGCCGGGCGACGTCGGCTCCGTCAGCACCGCCGGCACCCACCACCAGCCGGATGCCCTCGGTGGCCACCGTGAGGGCGACGTCGCGGGCGTTGACACGACTGGCGGCAGCCAGGGCCGGCGGGGCCAGGCGACGGCCCGCCTTCGGCGGCAGGTCACCGGCGAGGGCGCGGGCGGCTCGCCGCGCGAACGCGGCGGCACCCTCGGTCGCAGCCGTCAGGCTCCCGAGGCGCAGCAGCACGTGCTGGTTGCGGGTCAGGCGGCCCACCCGGCAGGACTCGAGCACCTCGGCCAGCGCATGGGCGGCGAGCGCGGCGGTGCCGGCCCCGGCCTCGGGGCTGGCCGCGTGCAGCGCTTCGAGCTCGTGGCCGATGGTGTGGTAGTGCTCGCCCCGGGTCTTGAGGTGCTGCTGCCAGCGGTCCCGGCTGATCGTCATCTCCATGATCTCGGACGTGCCCTCGTAGATGGTGGTGATGCGCACGTCCCGCTTGATCTTCTCGACGAGGTACTCGTGGGTGTAGCCGTACCCACCGAGCGCTTGGATCGCAGCGTCGGCGGCGGCGTTACCGGCCTCGGTGGCGAGGTACTTGGCGATCGCCCCCTCGGTGGTGAGCGCCCCCTCGCCGCTGTCGAGGCGCTCGGCGGTCTCCTCGATGCAGGCACGGCCGGCCTCGAGGCGCACCGCGTGGGGCACGATCAGCTTGTGGGTGTAGCCCTGCTTGGTCGACAGCGGCCCGCCGGCCTGGATGCGCTCGGCCGAGTACGGGATCGCCCGGTCGAGCGCCGACCAGCCCGCGCCGAGCCCGAATGCGGCGACCATGAGCCGGGTGTAGCCGAACACGAGCTGGGCCTGGACCAGACCCTGTCCCTCGACCCCGCCGACGAGCGCGTCGGCGTCGACCTCGACGTCGTCGAGGAACAGCGCCGCCGTGTTGGACAGCCGGATGCCGTGCTTGTCCTCGTGCTTGCCGTGGGTGAAGCCCGGCGTGTCCCGCTCCACGACGAACCAGCTCGGTCCCCCCGGGGCCAATGCGAGGATGGTGTAGAGGTCCGCCACCCCGCCGTTGGAGATCCACTGCTTGGCGCCGGTGAGCCGGTAGGCGGTCACCGTGCCGTCGCGCTCGACCGGCACGGCGGTGGTCTTCAGCGCCGCGAGGTCGCTGCCGGCCTGGGGCTCGGTGGCGCCGTAGGCCATGAGCAGGCCCTCGTCGGCCACCCGTGTGAGCCATCGCTTCTTCTGCTCCTCGGTGGCCCCGACGCTGATGGGGTCGCTGCCGAGCGCGGTCGCCAGCACCGAGGTCGCCACTCCGAGGTCGATCCCGGCGAGGTGCTCGCAGAGGCGGTACACGTCGAAGGTGGAGCCGCCCATGCCGTCGTAGGCCTCGGGGATGAACAGGAGCTGCACGCCGAGCTCCTCGCTGCACATCCGCCGGACGAGGTCCTCGGGGAACTCGTCGGCCTCGTCGAGCTCGATGAGCTTCGCGTCCGGCAGCTCACGGGCCGCGAACTCGTCGATGGCGGCGAGGGTCATCTCGAGCGTGTCCGGGTCGAGTCCTTCGTGCATGGTCGGCTCCTCGTGGTCACGCGACGTCGGGGCCGGCGGCGATGCTCCTCCGTGGCGACCCCCTCTGACCCGTCGGGGCGGAGACTAGAGGGTCGGGCTGTTGCGTGTGCAGGGACCTTGGACCCTCGCCGGGACCCGTAACCGAGGGTTCACCGACCGGGCACGCAGGTGGTCCGCCGGTCCCGCCGACGCCGACCCCGTAGGCTGCGGCCATGCCAGAACCCCGCTCGATCGCCCCCGCCTCCGGGCGCCTCGGCGTGCTCACGCCCGGCCTCGGGGCGGTCTCGTCCACCTTCATCGCCGGTGTGCTCTCGGCCCGGGCCGGCCACACGGTGCCGATCGGGTCCCTCACCCAGCTCGCGCACATCCGGCTGGGGGCGCGCAGCGAGGGCCGCAACCCCCGCATCGCGGACTTCGTGCCCCTCGCCTCCCTCGACGACCTCGTGTTCGGGGGGTGGGACCCCATCTCGGCCAACGCGCTCGAAGCGGCCCGCACCGCCGGGGTGCTCGAGGAGCGTGACCTGGCGCCGGTGTCGGCCGAGCTCGAGGGCGTCGTTGCCATGGACGCGGTCTTCGACCACCGGTGGGTGCGCAAGCTCGACGGTCACCGGGTCAAGCGTGCGGGGTCGAAGTGGGAGCTGGCCGAGGCGCTGGTCGAGGACATCGAGCGCTTCCGCACCGAACAGGGCTGTGAGCGGCTGGTCATGGTGTGGTGCGGCTCGACCGAGGCCTACCAGGAGCCGAGCGGGGTGCACGCCACCGTGGCCGCGTTCGAGGCCGGTCTGCGTGCCGACGACGAGAACATCTCACCCAGCCAGATCTACGCCTACGCCGCCCTCGTGTCGGGGGTGCCGTTCGCCAACGGGGCGCCCAACCTGTCGGTCGATGTGCCGTGCATGCTCGAGCTGGCCCGCGACCGGCAGGTGCCGATCGCCGGCAAGGACTTCAAGACCGGCCAGACGCTCATGAAGACGATGATCGCCCCCGGGCTCAAGGCCCGGATGCTGGGGCTGCGGGGGTGGTACTCCACGAACATCCTCGGCAACCGCGACGGTGAGGTGCTCGACGACCCCGAGAGCTTCAAGACCAAGGAGGTCTCCAAGCTCGGCGTGCTCGACACGATCCTGCAGCCCGGGGTCTACCCGGAGCTGTACGGGACCATCGACCACGTCGTGCGGATCAACTACTACCCGCCCCGCGGCGACAACAAGGAGGGGTGGGACAACATCGACATCTTCGGGTGGATGGGCTACCCGATGCAGATCAAGATCGACTTCCTGTGCCGTGACTCGATCCTGGCCGCGCCGATCGTGCTGGACCTGGCCCTGTTCCTCGACCTCGCCGCCCGCGCCGGCGAGTCGGGCGTGCAGGAGTGGCTGAGCTTCTACTTCAAGTCCCCCCAGGCCGTGGGCCCGGCCGGCCCCGAGCACGACCTGTTCATCCAGCAGACCAAGCTGAAGAACACCCTGCGGGAGTGGATGGGCGAGGCCCCGGTGACCCACTCGGAGGCCGGGTAGGGCGGGGCCGGCGTCGCTACCATCCGGCCGATGACCGACACCGCCGCAGCCTCCGCCATCGTCGACGAGCGCCTCGACGCCCTGCTCGCCGAGCTCGACCCGACCACCGCCGACCCCGTGGCACTGCGTGGCCGGCAGTACGACCTGGGTCTGGCCTGGGTCCACTTCCCGGAGGGCTGGGGCGGGCTCGGCCTGCCACCCACCCACCAGCGCGAGATCGACCGGCGACTGCGGGAGGCGGGCGCCCCGCCACCCGAGGTGCGCATGTTCTTCGGGCTCACGATGGCCGGGCCGACGGTCGTGACCCACGGCGACGACCAGCTCCGGGCGCGTCTGCTGCGGCGGATGTTCACCGGCGAGGACGCCTGGTGCCAGCTGTTCAGCGAGCCCGGCGCAGGCTCGGACCTAGCGGGCCTGGCGTGCCGGGCGGAGCGCGACGGTGACGAGTGGGTCGTCACCGGTCAGAAGGTCTGGAACACCCTCGCCCACATCGCCGATCGCGGCATGCTCGTGGCCCGCACCGACCCGGAGGCCCCCAAGCACAAGGGCCTGACCTACTTCGCGCTCGACATGCACAGCCCCGGTGTCGAGGTGCGCCCACTGCGGCAGATGACCGGCGAGGCCGAGTTCAACGAGGTCTACCTGACCGAGGTGCGGATCCCCGACACCGACCGGGTCGGCGCCGTGGGTGAGGGCTGGCGGGTGGCGATGACCACCCTGATGAACGAGCGCACCACCATCGGCGGGGGTTCGGCGCCGCCCCAGCGTGGCTCGGGTGCCATCGCCGAGGCGGTGCGGATCTGGCGGGAGGAGGCCGTCGAGCGTTCGCCGGTGGCGCGGGACCGTCTGGTGCAGCGCTGGATCGAGGCCGAGGTGCTGCGCCTCACCAACATCCGCGCCGCCCAGAACCGCAAGGCCGGCAACCCGGGACCGGAGGGCTCGATCGCCAAGCTCATGTTCGCCGAGGTGAACCAGCGGATCTACGAGCTGTGCGTGGACCTGCTCGGGGCGCAGGCCCTGGTCGGCTACGACTACACGATGCGCCGCTCCGAGCAGCTCGGGCTCGTCGGGCCGCCGGGATCGGCCCGCAAGATGTTCCTGCGGTCGCGGGCCAACTCCATCGAGGGGGGCACCTCGGAGATCCAGCGCAACATCCTCGGCGAGCGGGTGCTCGGCCTCCCCGGCGAGCCCCGCACCGACAAGGACCTGCCCTGGTCGCAGGTCCCGAGGAGCTGAGACCGTGACCGACCGGGAGGTCGTCGCTCCGAGGCGGTCGAGCCGTGACCCCGAGCAGCTCCGGCTGCGGCTGATCGAGTGGTTCCGTGACCTGCTGCCGGCCGGCGCCGATCCCCACGTGCCGGCGGTGGCCACCCCGGCGGCGACGGGGATGTCGAGCGAGACCCTGCTGTTCGAGCTGGTGTGGAACGACGACGGACATCGTCGGAGCCGCCACCTCGTGGCCCGGGTGGCGCCTGACCCCGCCGACGTGCCGGTGTTCCCGAGCTACGACCTCGAGGCCCAGTACCGGGTGATGGAGCTGGTGGCGGCGCGCAGCCGGGTGCCGGTGCCCACCCCACGGTGGTTGGAGCCCGATCCGACGGTGCTGGGTGCGCCGTTCTTCGTGATGGACCGGATCGAGGGCCGGGTGCCGCCGGACGTGATGCCCTACCCGATGGAGGGCTGGCTGCTCGACGCCACGCCCGCCGAGCAGCGGGCCCTGCAGGACGCGTCGGTGGAGGTGCTGGCCGACCTGCACGGCATCGACCTGCGCGGGCTCGACCTGTCGTTCCTCGAGCCCGACGCGCCCGGGGACACGGCGCTGCGCCGTCACGTCGCCCACTGGCGGGCCTACTACGACTGGATGCGGGCCGGTCGGAGCTTCCCGCTGCTCGAGCGCGCCTTCGCCTGGCTCGAGGACCACTGGCCCGCCGAGGAGGGCGCCACCGTCATCAGCTGGGGGGATGCCCGCATCGGCAACATCGTCTACGACGGGTTCACACCTGTGGCGGTGCTCGACTGGGAGATGGCCGGCCTGGGGCCGCCGGGGATCGACCTGGGGTGGATGGTGTTCCTGCACACCTTCTTCCAGGACATCGCCCGCACCTTCGACCTGCCCGGCATGCCCGGGTTCATGCGGGCCGAGGACGTCGCGGCGACCTACGAGCGGCGTTCCGGCCGCGCAGTGGGCGACCTGCGGTTCTACGAGGTGTACGCCGCGCTGCGGCACGGCATCGTCATGGCCCGGATCCGGGACCGGCAGGTGGCCTTCGGGGAGGAGCAGCCGGTGGAGGATCCCGACGACGCGATCATGCACCGGGCCGTGCTCGAGGCGATGCTCGCCTGACGGTCGCGTGGGGGTGACGGACTGCCGGCGTGTGCGGGCCGGCGGTCACCCCGGTGGCACCTACGCTTGCGTCGTGCACCTCGACCACCCCGTCTTCGACTGCGACAACCACTACTACGAGGCGCTCGACGCCTTCACCCGCCACCTCGACCCCGCCCTCGGTCCCCGGTGCGTGCAGTGGTGCGAGATCGACGGCCGCCGGTACCACGTCGTCGGTGGCCGGGTGAGCCGGGCGGTCACCAACCCCACGTTCGACCCGGTCGCCAAGCCCGGCGCCATGAAGGACTACTTCCGGGGCAACCCCGAGGGCCGCAACCCGCTCGAGTTCCTCACCGACCGGGAGCCCATCCGAGCGTCCTACCGCGATCGCGACGCCCGGCTGGCCGAGATGGACGCACAGGGGCTCGCCGCCTGCTGGCTGTTCCCCACGCTCGGGATGCTCTACGAGGAGCTGCTGCGCGAGGACCCTGAGGCCGTGTGCCTCACCTACCGGGCGTTCAACCGGTGGCTGGAGGAGGACTGGGGCTTCGCCTACCGGGACCGGATCTTCGCCGGCCCGTACCTGTCGTTGGCCGACGTCGACTGGGCGGTGGCCGAGCTCGAGTGGGCCCTCGACCACGGCGCCCGCACCGTCGTGATGCGCGCCGCGCCGCCGACCACCGACACCGCTCGTGTCAACCCCTTCGAACCGGTCTTCGACCCGTTCTGGGCACGGCTGAACGAGGCCGGCATCACCCTCGTGATCCACGCCGGTGACGCCGGGGTGTCATCGAACGGGTGGGCCCCGGAGGGGTTCGCAGCCAGCTTCGGGGGCACCTGGAAGCCCTCGATCAAGCAGTACGCCATCGAGCGGGCGGCGTGCGACTACCTGCTGTCGATGATGTTCGACAAGATGTTCACCCGGTTCCCGAACCTGCGGGTCGCCTCGGTCGAGAACGGTGCCGGATTCCTCGCCGATCTGTTCGCCAAGCTCGACTCGGTGCACCGGCGCATCCCCGGCTGGTTCCCCGAGGACCCGGTCGAGACCTTCCGCCGCCACGTGTGGATCAACCCGTTCTGGGAGGACGACGTGCACGAGGTGGTGGCCCTCATGGGCGCCGACCGCGTGCTGTTCGGCTCCGACTGGCCCCACATCGAGGGCATGCCCACCCCGTTGGACTACCTCCCCGAGCTGGAGGGGCTGGATCCCGTCGACCGTCGCCGGATCCTGTTCGACAACGTCACCGAGCTCAACACCCCCTACCCGCGCTGAGCCCGGCGGCCACGGACGCGGACCTTCGACCCTTGGGGCGGCTCCGCCGGGGCGCTCGGGCACACGGCGCTGAACCTCGCCAGCGTGGTGCTCGTGGGCGTCGTCGACGTCGGCCGGGCACTGCTGCAGGGCCCGGGTCCCGGCGAAGGCATCGAGATCGTCGAGGACGCCGAGCAGCTCGCGGAGATCGTCGCCGCCTGACCGTGGCCTACAGTCGGGTGCCATGGCCACGATCCGTCACCACGCGCGCATCGCCGCCCCACCGGAACAGGTGTGGGCCACCGTCTCGGACCCCGCCGGCATCGCCGACTGGTTCCCCGGCCTCGGCACGGTCGGCTTCGACGGCTCGGTCCGCACCATCGACATGGGAGGGCTGACCATCAGGGAGGAGGTCGTCACCAACGACGACGACCTGCGGCGCTTCCAGTACCGCATCACCGAGGCCCCGATGCCCACGGAGTACCACCTCGCCACCATCGACGTGCTCGACGACGGCGACGGCAGCCTCGTGGTCTACAGCTGCGAGATCCTGCCCGACGAGCTGAAGGAGATCCTGGACCCGACCCTCGCCGGGGCGCTCGAGGGTCTGCAGCGGTACTGCGAGGGTAGGTAGCGCTCCGCTGGCGCTGCACCCCCCGGTGCCGGTGGGTGCGGGTCGGTGCCTAGCGCCGTACCGGGTGCTCGGGGGGCGTCGTGAAGCCGGGTCCCGGGGTCCAGCCCGACTCGGCGATCAGCTCGTACACGTGCAGCATGTCGAGGAAGTCCTCCGACGAGGCGAACCGGCCGCCGCCCGCGTAGCGCAGGCTCGACAGCCCCGAGCACTCGTAGGCTGAACCGTCGGGTCGCTGACCGGGGAGCACCTGGCGCCACTTGATCACGACGCGGTCGCCGTCGATGGCCACCCAGTCGATCGGGAACCGCCAGTTCTCGAGGCCACGCATGGACTCGGTGAGGAACGTCCGGATGGCGTCGATCCCGTCGACCCGACCCCAGGCCGGATCGAGGTAGACGGCGTCGTCGGTGAACAGCGAGGCCAGCTCCGGCCAGTCCGCCTCCCCGGCGTCGATCTGTTGGCGCAGTTCGCAGTAGGCGGCGACCGCCGCTTCGACCTCGTCCCGCGGGTGGCTCATGAGCGCACCGTAGACCCGACGCCGGGTCCCGTCCCCGTCCGCGCCCGTCGAGCCGGGGTGGCCCGCTCAGCCCGCGTCCCCGACGAGGAACCGCACCGCCATGCCGCCACTGGTCGTGCGCAGCGCCTCGTCGAGCGCCAGACCCGTGTGCCCGGCCAGCCGGCGGTCGGCGACCAGCAGGCCGACCCGCCAGCCGGCCAGCTTCGTGCGCAGCACCGTGCCGAGCCGGGCGTAGAGGTCGCGCAGGTCGCCGCCGGCCAGGCGGGTTCCGTAGGGCGGGTTCGTGATGACCCATCCCGGTGGTCCGGGGGGCGGGTGCAGGGCCGAGATGGCGGCCACCGCCAGGTCCAGGTCGGCGGCCACCCCGGCCCGCTCGGCGTTGCGGGCGGTGACCGCCACCGCCCCGGCGTCGCGGTCGCGCGCCACGATCGCCGCCGGGGCGATGGTGCCCTCGGCCCGCTCGACGGCGGTGCGCACGGCACCGGCCACGCTGGCCCACGCGCCCGGCTCGAAGCTCGGCCAGCGCTGGAAGGCGTAGGCGCGCTCGAGTGCCGGAGGCAGGCCACGGGCGAGCAGCGCGGCCTCGATCGGGATCGTGCCCGAGCCGCAGAACGGGTCCACGAGCGCGACGG
>Ga0308417_1002760_pt1 | contig 11465 bp, 12 predicted proteins | sample HotsprSampleOS65_FD_203528 | JGI IMG/M metagenome (GOLD analysis project Ga0308417, IMG submission 203528) | Hot spring phototrophic mat microbial communities from Octopus Spring, Yellowstone National Park, Wyoming, United States - 20090730_OS65 ... | reverse complement strand
GGAGCCATGAAAATGAGACTCCATTTCTGCAAAAATTTTCTTTAGTTGTACAATTTCGTCATTACTTGGATATCCGTTGCGAATTATTTTGTCATACACATAGCGCTCGTATAGGGCTGCTGTGAGCGCACCCGAACTACCCACACCGAATCCCTGCGGAATATTAGACTGAAAATACAAACCCTGTGCTACATCGAACTCCATGGAGTTGATGTCAAAGTCAAAACTGAGTGATTGCTGACGCTTCCGCAATTTCATATAATCACAAAAGGCTTTTAGTTCGCGGTTCGACTGGTCTATTCGCCGCGAACTGTCTGTAATATGCTTGAGTAACAGCCGCCCCTGAAAAAGCGGATAAGGCAGTGCAAGCCCCATAGAATTGAGAATCAGGCTGTATTCGCCAAAAAGCAGGACTTTGGAATAAAACGTCGGAGATTCGGTATTAGAATAAGTCATTGCTTATGCCTGCAATTAGTTGAACAGTTGTGGACCTGTGCCTACGCCGTCGTGAATGTAGCGGTTTTCCTGACAATAACTCATCAGGCAGTCTGTAATAAACTTGTGTACTTCTGCCTGATAAACTGCTGGATAGAGCAAATGCACATTAGGACCAGCATCGAGCGTAAAAGTCAGCGGGATGCGCGTATCGCGACGAAACTTCCGCAATTGATCAATTACTGCCAATGTGTCAGGCTTCATCAGAATAAACGAAGGATTTGAGTTCATCATCAATCCATGTAGCGTAAGTGCCTCATTTTCAACAATTTGAACAAACTCCTCTATATCGCCGTTTTGTAACACTTTCAACAGACGGCTGAGATGTTGGCGCGCTTGCTCATAGCGAACAGCAGCAAAGGGGTGGTTATTCATCAGCGCATGACCGGCACGGCTAGATACTGCCTTTTCTTCTCCGCTGATAATCAGGATAGTATCGCAAAAAGTGGCAAATGATGGATGAATTTGCTGTTGCTCAATCGGTACGGCAAACAAATCGGAACTACCTGCCAACTCAGGAGTAGCGCCCCAGACCGTATAACCTCCGTAAATGGAGCGACAAGCACTGCCAGAGGCTAACCTTGCCCAGTTAGAAGCTTTTCGCAATACTTCTTCAGGGCTGCCCAGACTTACACCCTGTCTCTGTGCAAAAGTAGCCAGACACATGGCAAGCGCCCCCATACTAGATGCAGACGAGGCAATACCCGCAGAGTGAGGAAACGAGTTCAGGGACTTAATAGTTAGATGGAAGCCTTCAGTAAATGCAAAGTCATCGGGAAGGCTTTCCAGAAATTGTACAATTTTTGCCCTAAATTTTTCGTTGGGCTTGCCTTCAAAATAAAAATCAATACTACGGCTGCCACTATCTGACGGACGATACAGCAACTGCATATCGGTGTAGGACTCGCGAAGTGTAAAACTCAATGAAGGATTTTGAGGAAGTTGTACACCATGCTTTCCCCAATATTTGACAAGGGCAATATTAGAGGGAACACGCCAATAGATAATTTGCTCTTGCGGATGAAGTGCCAAAACAAACCTTTTTTAGATAAAATACTTAAACCTGCGGCAAATTTAGGATATTGCATTGGCAGCGCTGTATTCTGTTGCCGGATTTCTTTCATCTTGTTCAGAAACTTTAATCATTTCAGCGTAAGTAAGCATCACATCAAAACCTTTTTCTGCAAAGTACTGCCGCGTTTCCTCTTGGCTTCGTTGGCTAGTGGCTAACACAAAATCACCTCCCCATGCTCCTAATGACTTGATTTCCCCCCAAAAATCCTTAAAAAATAAATCTTTGATACGCGTCAGATGTAAACTTTGAGCAATCAGCGATTCGTGTTTCTCAATTAGTGCATCGAACTGGGCAAGTGTTTCTGCTTTCAAAAATTCCTGTGTAATTTGGGTCAGTTGCTCTACTAAAGCTGCTTTGTTATGTCCCAGCGAGCGGTAATGTTCGATGCCAGCTGACGAAGATTGCTTTTTGCCCAGATAGACAAAATACAGGTGCTGTTTAAAGGGAGGATCGAAAGTAACGATGTGCTGGTGGGGTCCGTCTTTGGACCTCTTGTACAGAATAGGTCCTTCGGCTTGCGCACAAGCCACGTCATAACCCGAACCGCCAAGCGTGCCGAATAATAAGTCGTAAGGGTCTACTTCTGCCCATTGCGCAATGTTGTGAATCAGTGTGCTGCTGCTGCCCAGCCCCCACCAACGAGGAAACTCTAGGTAAGTTTCTACCAAGACGTATTCACGACCTTTGAGGAAATTAGCCGCCAAGCGGCGCGCCATTCTCAATATTTTTTGCAGTGTTAGGGATTTTTGTGAAATAAATCTATCTAAACAGTCGAAAGATTCTGTATCAAATTTTGCTTCAAACCAAAGTTTGCCTTCGTTGTCGTAGCTTTTCCAGTGCAATACTTTGTGTTCAGAGGCATGATAAGTAACTTTGAGTTTTTGGCCAAAACGGGTGGGCATTGCCAGCGCAAGGGCGCCATCTAGTACATAATACTCGCCACTAAGCAATAATTTACCACTGCCATAAAAGTTTTGCATAAGCCGAATGTACTAAATATGTTATACCGAGGTTGCATCAGAATCGTTATTGCGTTTGGCTTCCGCAGCTTCGCGATAGCTATCTAGCAGGTCGCGCACAGCGCTAAAAGATACTACATTGTGCTTAAAGTACTCTATGGCTGCTGCCGTTTCGGCTTCGGTTGCTTCAAAGTGTTTGAGGATGTTCATTAGGTGCATTTTCATATGACCTTTCTGAATACCAGTGGTAATCAATGACTTGACCGCAGCAAAGTTTTGAGCTAGCCCAATAGTTGCTGCAATTTTCATTAATTGCTCGGCATTGGGATATCCCAAAATCTCAAAAGAACGGCGTACAATCGGGTGTAGGTTGGTTAAGCCACCGACTGTTCCCAGTGCCATTGGGATAGTAATCCAAAAACGGAAAATACCGTTTTCTACCGAGCAATCGGTCAGGCTGCGATATTTGCCATCACGGGCAGCATATGCATGTCCGCATGCCTCTACGGCGCGGAAGTCATTGCCTGTTGCCAGAACTACTGCATCAATACCGTTAAAAATGCCTTTGTTATGAGTAGTAGCGCGATAAACATCATTTTTAGCAATCATCAGCGCTTTTTGAAATTTGAATGCGAAAGTATTGGCATCCATTCCTTCAAAATTGCCTAAATCAGCAACAGGACATTCTACCCAAGCCTTCACTAAACACTCTGGCGTGTAGTTTGAAAGAATGGACATGATGACCATAGGGTTGCGCTCCTTTTCGTTGAAGCCTTCTTGTACGGCTGCCCACTGCTTAAACGTACGGGCAAACTCTTCCAGACAAGTGTTGATAAAGTTAGCACCCATTGCGTCACAGGTTTCAAAAGTGGCTTTGAACTGGTAATAATGCGGTTCTACGTGCGTCATGTTCACCAGCTCGATGTCAACGATACCGCCGCCGCGTTGCCGCATATTCTTGGTAATCAGAGCGGTGTTATCTAGCATTTTTTCTTTCAAATCATCGAACAACACATCCAATTTGAGGAAATCGCCTTCCCAAAGAAAATGTACCTGACCAATTTTTCGAGTGCTGATAACTTCTGCCTTAAATCCGCCGCGGGTTTGCCAGAACTTGGCGCTCTGCGATGCTGCAGCCACAACCGAACTTTCCTCAATTACCATAGGGACGGCGTATATTTCACCATTTAACAATACATTGGGGGCGATGCCAAAAGGCATATAAAAGTTGGTTAACGTATTTTCGCTAAATTCATCAAATAGTTTTTGCACAACGCTGTCGTTATGCCAGTAGCTCTTCATTTCATCAATAAAAGCCTGTGGCTCGTTGCTGACTTGGCGGGCTAACCATTCTAATTTTTGTTCTTTGCTCAATTTTGAGTACCCTGAGATGGTTTGCATAGCGATGGAGATTAAAAGTGATGCACAAAAACAATGACATTAAGCGCTTGTTTGCTCAGTTGTTATCGGACTTTCAAATATTGCTTTGCGTAGCCATACCCCTTAATTTGCAAGGTAATATAGCGATGCAGAAGTTCGTAGTTTTCCCGGGCATATTTCAAAAAGCCGGAAGCTTGCCCGTAAATAGCAGGTATATTCAATCGATGAATCAGATAGTAGCCGTCCAGAAAGTTGCGTACACCACCCGAAATAATTACTTGACGGCACAGGCATTGTTCGCCAAGTTCAGCAATAACCTGATTGGCAAAGCTAACCATCTCTGTGGCAGAGTGTCCAACAACACTTAGACATTCATAAGCATTTTTTTGCTCCTCATCGGAGCGCAATAACTCTAACAAAGCGAAATTAGTACCACCTGCCGCTGCAAAGTCCACAGCTGCCAATGGAAGCCTGAACAGCGCCCTAAGACTCTCTGGACCCATCCCCTGCCCTACTTCCTTAACGATGATAGGCAGTTTTGTTAGCGAAAGTACCTGTTCTATAATCTGCAAAGGAGGATTTTCTAGCAAATCGCCTTCGGGTTGTAGCCACTCCTGCGTTGGGTTAATGTGTATAATTAAGCCGTCGGCTTGCAGGCGGTCAACCATTTCTTCGGCAATATGCCACTGGTTTTTTATCAGTAGTTGTTCAATTTGTGCAATGCCCAGATTGGCAAACAGTGGCACATTGAAGCCCATGACAGGGCGAACGTTAAAATCGTCAAAATGTTCATTGGAATACAGCAGCGTTCGGCAAGAGCCTAAACCCATCCCAAAACCAAACTCACCACAGGCACGTGCCAAATTATGATTGATAATACGCGCCGTTGGTGTACCACCCGTCATACTCGAGACCCACATAGGCACATTGAAAGTTTTGCCCAGAAAACTGAAAGGTTCAATGCTGCGCGGATGCGCAGCAAGTACAGGTTCGTAGAAAAACCGACTGTCTAACTGAGCCTGAGCAACCTGTGAACGAAAAGCCATCTCAATATGGTCTTTTTTGCGAGAAACTGCTGTAGGGTCGTTATCAGCTATCTGTTCGTGTATATTTGTCAAAATAATTGTCTCCAAAAGATGAAAGAAAGTATGCGTGCCAAAGACAATACAATTTATCAAGCTAACCTCATTTATAATCGCTACAAACCTGAAAATGTTTAACTCTGCCAGAGAAAGTTTTAAAAATCCCCTTTTACTACACCCGCAAAAGGAACGACATAGTGTCTATGCCATCGGCGTAATCTGCAATACCGGGCATTTGTGCCTGTCCGAAATTAACTGTTCTACTAAACAGGCATTTGTCGTGTGAAGCAACACACTGCAATTTGTCTGCATGCGCTTCCAATAGCTGGATAATCTCTTCTCGTTTGCGGTAGTACTGATAATAAACCACCGACATAGGCGATACAACCCCCTCATTTTCTGTTAGTAGCAAAAAACCACTGTCTAAATGCGGTACGCGATTGACCAGAAAAATGGATTTCTGATAATCGTAATTATTGCGGTATTTATGATTATCTACTAATGCTGAGAGTTTTTCGGTTTGTTGTAAAAACGGCACAAAATCATAGCCTTCGGGTACAAATATTTTAGCAATACTGCGGCAACCTAAACCAAAATAGAGCATAGTGTCATGTGCCAGCCCTGCCAATTCTTCCAGCGTTTCCGAGCCATCGAGTACTGCCACCGATACACGATTGCTACGGATAATATGCGGGTACTTGCTAAAATAGTACTTAAAATAGCGGGATGTATTGTCGCTACCTGTAGCAATAATTGCATCTACAGCTTTGAGTTGCTCTACCCATTGCACATGTTCTTGTAATTCAGGCACTATTTCAAACAGCATGTCAGCCAGTTGAGGCAGTAAGAAATTGTCTTGCGAACTCATTTTTGCTGCCAGCTTATGCCCGCTAAGCAACACGCACAAGAAATCGTGAAAACCTGCCAGCGGAATATTGCCTGCCATAATTACGCCAATGGTTTTGGGTTGTTTTACAGGCAAATCATAGGCAACAAGCCACTGCTGCAATGCCTCGGGTCTTAGCATATGCGCAATACCCTCCAGCGCTTTTCGCACATGAGCGGCAATAAACCAACTGTTGCGAGTGCATGCACCCTCACAAAGCCTTTCCAATTCATGCTCAGGCAGTTGCTGTAAATGTTGCCCCATTGCAACAAAAGCCGCCGCTACTTGTTGATGTGATACCATTGATAGAATCATTAGAGACACAAAAGTCCTAATTTTGTTATGCAATCAAAAACAAACTACATCATGTATCCGACAGAAGTCATATTGGAAGAACAGGGTCTGCGCGATGGTTTGCAGGTGGAAAGTACTCTGTTGCCTACCGAAAAAAAAGTTGCACTCATACATCGTCTGATAGATGCAGGACTGAAGCGCATTCAAATAGGTTCTTTTGTCAATCCGAAATTAGTACCGCAAATGGCAGATACGGCGGCTGTTTTTGCAGCCGTGCAAAAACACACGGACGTATTGCTCAATGCGCTAGTTCTCAATACCAAAGGTGTAGAACGTGCCATAGAAGCTGGCTTTACTCACGTGGCAGCTTCTATTTCTGCAAGCGATACACACAGTCGCAAAAATGCTAACAAAAGTCTGCAAGAGGCTATGGCTGAGTTTGAGCAGATGGTGCGTACCGCCAAAGCTGCTGGTCTTCGCGTGCGCGGCGGTTTACAGTGTGCCTTTGGCTGCCGCTATGAAGGCCAAATTCCTGCCCAAAGAGTGTTAGATCTCAGCAAGCGGCATTTAGACTTGGGCATTGATGAAATATCGCTTGCCGACAGCACAGGTATGGGCAACCCCCGTCAAATGGAAGATTTAGTAGGACAAATTGTAGCTATGGCAAACAACACACCCGTGATACTGCACCTGCATGATACTGAAGGCAAAGGGCTTGCAAACCTAGTTGCCGCTATGCGTGTAGGCGTCCGCCACTTCGACACAGCCTTTGGCGGGTTAGGCGGCTGTCCTTTTATCAAAGGCGCAACAGGGAACATCCCCACCGAAGACACTGCCTACATGTTGGAACAAATGGGTATCCGCACAGGTGTTAATGTTCCTGCTATTGTTGCCATTACCTGCGAAATGGAAGAAATTTTAGGTAAAAAACTGCCCAGCAAGATAAAAAGTGTCCTGGTTTAAGCGTGATTATGAAAGATTTATTGCGCGCACATCACCTCGTTGCTTCTAAATCTTGCTCCTGTCTTTCATGATTTTCTGCACACCGACAGGTTTGTAAGTCAGCATTTTGTGGTAGAGTTGCTCAAGGTCAGAGTCGTGCAACAACATTGCACGATACTCGGGTTTGTAAAAGCCCTGCTGCACGGCATGGTCTAAAAAATCGAGAAGTTTGTTGTAATAACCCTCGACATTGAGCAAACCAATCGGTTTGTGGTGAAGCCCTAATTGCGCCCACGTAAGAATTTCGCATAACTCTTCCAAAGTTCCTATGCCGCCCGGTAATGCCAGAAAACCATCAGATATTTCAAACATTTTAGTCTTGCGCTCATGCATACTTCTAACTACAATTAGTTCGTTGAGCTGGTTATGCCCAATCTCAGTATCAAGTAGGAAATCGGGAATGATGCCCGTTACTTTGCCGCCGCACCTGAGTACCTGATTGGCAACAGCACCTATCATCCCTACTTTTCCTCCGCCATATACCAAACGCAAATGGTGTTTAGCAATTAAATCGCCAACTGCTATGGCTGTTTCTGCATAAATAGGATGATTGCCACTATTAGCGCCACAATACACACAAATAGATTTCATCTTTGTTTTAGTTAAATAACGCGCCGCGCACCGCGATAGCGCGGTCTGAAATAATTTGTAAAAATCGGCTGTTCAACGACGCCCTTAGATGTACTAGCATGGATAAACATTGCTTCCTGTTGTGTGCCGCCTTTGGTAACAATACCTACATGCGAAATGCGCTCTGGGTCATGGTCGGTAGTAGCGAAAAACACCAAATCGCCGGGCTGCAAGTTATCCATGCTAACAACAGAACCTTGTAACATCTGGTCGCGTGAGGAACGCCCCAGTTGGATAGGCATATTGGCTTGCTGAAAGACTAATTGAGTAAAGCCTGAACAGTCTAAACCTGTTTCGCGCGAAGTGCCTCCGGGTTGATAACGTGTACCTATCAGCGCACGAGCATGTGCTAACAAGCGATTAATCAACTCATTGCGCTGCAGATTCTCAGGGTTGCTTATCAGCGGCTGTGGCTGCCGAGAACGCTCTGACTCTATTAGCGCATTGAAAAAATCATCGAATACCTGCTGGTGTATGCGCAAATCAATCTGACAGATGCTCACATTGCCTTTACTGTCTTTGAGGAACTGTATGCCCTGCGTGTTTCGAGCAGCAATTAGTTTATCAAAAAAGCGGTCAAATGGCTGCTGATGCATCGCAATATCAATTTGCGCGCCCCATAGATTGCCCTTGCTATCTTTCAGAAAAGTAATGCCCGGTATGTTCATGTTTAGTTCATTGATTGAGGATAAAAACTTAAAACAAGTTTCCTAACTTTCACCTGAAAACAGTGCTTAATTTAGCGTTTTTATGCATATAAAATGAGTTGGCAAAGAGTTTTTCAAATTTTGCTGATGGCAGAAGTGATTGCCCTCAGTCAAAAGATAGAGCGTTTATTTGCCGCTGCTATTATTGGCTAATGATTACTTTCGCGTCAAAAAATAAGCGCTTGCGATGCCTCAACGCCTGCTCATCATACAAACTGCTTTCATAGGCGACGTGATTCTTGCCACCGCGCTCATAGAAAAAATATACCAATGCTATCAAAATAGCATAGAAATTGACTTTCTTTTGCGCAAAGGTAATGAAAGCCTACTGGAAGGGCATCCTTACGTCAGTCGCCTGTGGATATGGGACAAACAAAATAGTAAATACCGCAGTATGTGGCAGCTCATAGGTAAGCTAAGACAGCAGCGCTACTCATATGCAATTAACGTGCAGCGTTTTGCCGCTTCAGGTTTGTTTACTGTACTTTCGGGCGCCAAACAAACCATTGGTTTTAACAAAAATCCATTGAGCATTCTTTTCACCCATCGCTACGCACACCACATCGGCAACGGCACACACGAAATCGAACGCAACCAGCAATTAATCAGCACTTTAACCGATAACAGACCTGCCAAACCCCGCCTTTATATATTGCCGAAGCACTATGAGCAGGTGGCAGCCTTTCAGCGACGCCCTTATGTGTGCATCGCGCCTGCATCGGTTTGGTTTACCAAACAGTTTCCAACAGAAAAGTGGGTAAAACTCATCGATAAAATACCTGATTATCTCACTGTTATCTTATTAGGAGGCAAAGAAGACGCTCCTGTTTGCAACCGGATTATGCGACAGGCTAAACATCCCAATATGCAAAATCTGGCGGGAAAACTTGGCTTGTTAGCCTCTGCCGCCTTAATGCAGGGCGCTATGATGAACTACGTTAATGACTCCGCGCCTATGCATCTAGCATCTGCTGTGAATGCGCCTGTATGCGCTATTTTCTGCTCTACCGTTCCCGCCTTTGGCTACACTCCATTATCGGACAAAAAAATTATCATAGAAACCAAAGAAAAATTAGACTGCCGCCCCTGCGGTTTGCACGGCTACAAAAGTTGCCCCAAAAGACATTTTCGCTGCGCCATGAGCATTTCAACAGATGAGATAATCGGTCAGACGTTATGAAATTAGACATATCCTATTACGAACGTTGCATCCATACGCTTGAAAAGGCGTATAATCTCTTGCTGCAAACCCCCAATGAAAGTTTGGATTTTGAGTTATACCGTTCGGCGTGCATCAAAGAATTTGAAGTTATTCTCGAGCAGAGCGGCAAGCTATTGCGCAAGCTGTTAAAACCTTATTTCCATTCTTCCAAAGAAGCCGACAAGTTGCATTTCAAAGACATTTTCAGACATGCGGCGCTTCGTGGTCTGATAAGTACCGAAGCAAGTGAACGTTGGCTCGCCTATCGCGATAACCGCAACCATACCGCACATGACTACGGTGTGAATTTTGCGGAAGAAACCTTAGTTTTAGTGCCTGATTTCATCAAAGATGCCTGGGCAATTGCCGATATGATTAACCGATTGAACCATGCTGCTGAGGGATAAAGACCGCCAACGGCTGATAAAAATTTTTGAAACCTCACCCGTGCCGATTACGGTATGGGCATACGGCAGCCGCGTAGATGGTACGGCTCACGAAGGCAGCGATTTAGATCTTGTCATTCGCACATCAGATTTGAGCCCCTTGCCCTTAGCCGTTTTGCAAGATTTGAAAGAGCAAATCCGCGAGAGCAACATCCCGATTTTGGTGGATTTGCTCGATTGGGCAAGGCTGCCTGAAACCTTTCACCGCAATATAGAAGCCCGATACGAAGCATTGTTTTCTTCTTTAAATAAAAAGCTATAAGCTGCTGATTTCCAAAGTGATATTCAATCTTGCTTGTTGCTCGGCGCGGTCGCCTAATTTGCCGTAAATAGCTGGACGCTCTAAAAATGCAGCCATCAATTTTTTTCTGCCTGCATTGTAAAGCCAATCGGGATACAAACTGTATTCCTTGCGGATTTGCTCTGTGTAAGTCTTGTACTCTTGTTCAGGGCTACTCAAAATAGACAGGTCAAAATCTAAAAACCACTGCAAATCGCTTTCGTCTGTTGCCCAATGGTGTTTGGTTGCTAAAATATAGCGCACCACTTTATCAGTTGCTTCATCAGGTATCTGTAATTGCCGCAGTGACTTGCGAGCAAGCACCGTACTGGCTTCCTCATTGTCTTTGCGACACGGTTTGTAAACAGCATCGTGAAACCAAATACTCAAAAAAACAGCCCTAAAATCCTGTAAATCAGCGCGGTATTGTTGTGCAAGCGACAGCAGTGTTGCTATGTGATGCAGATTGTGATAAGCGCGATGCTTTTCCTGGTAGGCTTGGCACAATTGCTCAAATACTGCTATTAGCGCTGCCTTATCGGCTAAGCCCTGTAATTCGTTGAGCCACTGCTGCCGGAGCGTTTCAATCATGGAAATAAGAACTAACACCTTTGGCAATACACCACTGCGCAGCAATGTATGTACTCATCACTACTATGCCTGAAAGCGGCAGCGGTGAATAAAACTTATTGAAAGCCAGATAACTATCAGAAATCATAAATAACACTGCACCAATAAAAGTCAAAGCCGCTACACGCTGCGTTAGCAAATAGGCGGCAATCGCCATAACTACAATAACGGCTACATACACACTTACAGGCGCGCGCATAGCACCTAGGCGAGGAGTGAGTACAATATACGTACCAACTCCCGCTGCGAAAAGCAGCGACACAATCGGTTTCAGCACAATACTACCTAGCGACAAATGAAATTTTTGCAAGTACGTAAAAACGAAAATATAACTCACATGTGCCAGTAAAAATGCTCCTAATCCAAGCGTAAAATACCCTTCAAGCATCAGCGCCACA
>Ga0308417_1002759_pt1 | contig 11469 bp, 7 predicted proteins | sample HotsprSampleOS65_FD_203528 | JGI IMG/M metagenome (GOLD analysis project Ga0308417, IMG submission 203528) | Hot spring phototrophic mat microbial communities from Octopus Spring, Yellowstone National Park, Wyoming, United States - 20090730_OS65 ... | reverse complement strand
CCACCTCCACCGTGCGCGCGGCAGCGCCGGCATTCATAATCTCTACCACCGCGGTCAATTGCCGATTTGTCACCGCTGGAATGGCAAAGATGTCGTTGACGAACACCTCGGGGACGACTTCAACGGCAATCTCTTCCCAGATGCCGATCATCTGCCGGCCGTGCGGGTCATAGCTGATGGCCGGATCGTAGAACTCATAGCGCGGTTTTTCCGCTTCCTGGCTGGTCATAGCCAAATGAAGGGTGTTTTCGCCCGGCCGGCAGGCGGCGGTGATGTCCGCATCCCAGGGCGCATAGCCGCCAAGATATTGTCCGCAATCTTGGCCGTTGACCCACACGCGCGTGCCGACATACGCGCCCAACGCCCGCAGAAACACGCGCCGGTCAGTCAGATTCGCCGGCAGGCGGAACGACCGTGTCAGCCAGACGCCGTTGCCGATCCCCGGCTTCCACATCGCAGGCACGGCTACGGTCTGCCAGTTGGGCTCCGCGGCCGGCGGCAGCGCCGTCATGTTCGTCTCCGGAACAGCCAGGTACCGCCATTCGCCCGCCAGGTCTAGATGGGCGCGGGGTGAGGCTTGCAATTCGGCCCTTCCCTGTATCAGGTTCGCCGACAGGACCAACATCACAACAGACAATGTGCGCACTTGCTTCCCCTTTTCCTCATGGTCTGTCGTGCCTGAGCGCTTCCTGATAAGCGGGCAGCGAAGTCACAAACTCCGGCCGCCCGCGGCGCATGAAGGGGCTTTCGCGCACGAGCGCCAACGCGTCGCGCGCCGCCTCGGCATGACCTTCGGCCGCGTAAATCTCCACCAGCGTCAGCGCGGCTTCCGCCCAAGCCTGGACGTTTTTCTCGATCTTCTTGACCTGCTCGGCGATCACTCCCACCGGTGTCAGCGACGTGAGCAGCTCATTGACGGCCGCTCGATGCATTTCGAGTTCGTCCGGCGCCACCGCCATTCGGAACCGTCCTTCCATTAGAATTTTCTTGAGGGTCTGTACCCGATCCTCGGCCTCGGTTCCCCTTAAATCAGGCAACCGCTCAATTCTGGGCCGATACCATCGCTCGCCGTCGCTGGGGTTGTCATAGCCCGGAAAGTAGGCCGGCCCCAGTTCGCCGGGGGAAGGATCCGGAAGATTGTTTTCGATGCGCATGATCGTATGTCGGGCATACTGACCGGGGATGCCTGCGGGGTCCAGTTCCACGGCCCGGCGCAGGTACTCCAGAGCCCGCGCGTTGTCGCCCAGACGTCGGTAGGACAGCCCAGCCATGCGGCAAATTTCCGCGTTGTTGCTTTCGAGGCCCAGTGCCTTGACGAAGGACTCAGCGGCTCCGGCATAGTCCTTCGCCTCGTACCGCGCCGCGCCTTGCTGATAGAGCGTCTCTTCCGCCGCCGCGCGGAACGCCAGACTCCCGGCGCCGAGCAGCAGCGCCCACATGATCTTCATGTTGTTCAGGCGCATGCCCATTCCTTTGGTTGCCGTCTAACGTTGAAGACTTCCCACCAGCCATACTCTATACTACGAGGGAGGTCCGCCGGAATCCTGAATCGCGCAAAAAATATCCCACTTTGCGCAAGGGAAGGGACGCGGTTTCAGGTGTCAGGTTTCAGGAGGGAACGTCCTGGGTACAGCACGGCCCAAAGGGTAACCGCAAATTGACAAAAGGCAAACCACGAAACGACCTGGACACTTGGAGTCTTCGCCTGCCAGCGCCACGGCGGGCTTTCAAACTTCAGTGAATTACGATCACCGTGCCCCGCGGAAGGACGTGCTCCACCAGTTGCAGACCATTCCAGGCGATGAAGTTGGAGGTCGGGATGCCGCTGACGACACTGCCGCTGATGGTACCGCCGTCGGGCCTGACGGCCGGGAAGCGGACGTAGTTCTCGCCTTCGATGAACGCGCTCGCATTCATCGTGTTCGTGACCCCGCGCGTTTCTCCTCCGACGGTAAAGAGGTTGATCACGTTGGCGTACCCGCCGTTCTGCGCATAGAAGTAAAGATCGTACACGGCGTCCGATCTCAATCCGGTGATGGTGAAGGTCACCGTGGCCGCCATGCTTGTTCCGATAATGTAATCGTTCATCAGCGCCGGCGCTTTGGCCGCCGGTTTGTTGTCAAAGTGCGGACCGACGTCGTACAGCCTGAACGGCGCCACCGTCAGCGCGATCGTGCTTACCTCGCCGCCGTACGAGTTCACGAGGTTGGACACCGTCGCGTTGAAGACGGGGGCGCCCGGGGTGCCGTTCCACCGCGCCCCGGCCGCCCAGCCGTTCCAGAACGTGCCCGCATCCGGCGCAGCGCCCGTGCCCACGTACGTTCCCGAACTGCCGCCATCGGTCACGTTGAAATCCACGTTGATCACCCTCTGAGTTTCGAAGAAAGCGACGTTGTCCAGCAGCACGTCCGCGGCGCCCACCTCGCCGTTATCCGTGGCGTCGGCGAATGCGATGGTGGTGGAACTGCTATCGGCCGTGAATCCGCAACTGCCGGCGGTCCAGACCGTCTGGGTCAAGTTCCCCGGCGCGCTAAGGACAAACAGGTTGCTCGCCGCGGAGGCGGCGCCGACGATCTCCGCGCGCAGCTTCTGATTCGTAATCCCGAATATGCCGCAATCGAAGGTGAGGGCGTAGAATCGTCCGGGCCGGGTGGGCACGGCCTGCGCAATCCTGGCGCTGTGCGTGCCCGACGGCGGCGCGTCGCTGCCGGTCCCGTTGTCGAACACGGCCGCGTTCGTGCCGTGGGTTGCTCCATTGGGGTAGCCGGACGAGACGATAAACCGGTAGCCGGTCAGGGTCCATCCGGCGGGGCATTGGTGCCACTCGAGGGGCTGTCCGCCTCGAAACTGCCGTTGACGATCAGGTTGGTTGCCTAAGCGTCCCGAGCGAGAACTGCACAGATTGCAAGTGCCGCAAGACTATGACATGGCTTTTTCATAATGTCGCCTCCTACTTTTCATATTCCAATCTAATATTCTCATTGCGTGTATTGCAAGATAAAAAATAACATGTTGTTGTTTTATTTTTTCTCTGTGCTATCCTGATGAAAAGACCGTGGAAAAAATGAAGAACCGGCTACGAGATGAACAGTTGCTGGAGCTCCTGCGCTCGCGGGGCGCGGACAACTACGAGAGCATGGCCAGGGCGCTGGGCGTTTCGATCATGACCGTGCGCCGCGCGGTGGATCGATTGGCGGCGGAGGGGAAGGTGATCAAGACCCTGGGGGGCGCTCAGGCCGCGGGACTGCCCCCGGATTTCTACGAATCCGATCTGGCCGCGCGCCTGAAGGAGAACCGCCACCAAAAACGGGCGATCGCCCAAGCCGCCCTCGGCTTGCTGAACGCCCAGGACACGGTGTTCATGGACGGCAGCACCACCTGCCTGGAACTGGCGGCGGCGATCCGGCAATCGCGCATTGCGCTGAACGTTGTCACCAACTCGCTGCTCATCGGCCGCGAGGTCGGCCGCGACCGGCGCCAAGAGGTGACGGTGCTCGGCGGCCAGTACGATCCGGCCAGTCTGTGCTGCCACGGTCGGTTTTGCGAGGAGCAGCTTCATCGGATGCACTTCGACAAGGCGATCTTCTCGACCAAGGGGTTTGTGCCGGGCGAAGGCACGTTCGAATCGGCCGTGGCGCTTTTCCGCATCAAACGGCTGGCCGCCACGCGCGCGAAGCAGGTCTTGCTGCTGGTGGACCATTCCAAATTCGGGCAGCGCGCGCTGTCTCAGGCTCTTGACATCAGGGATATTGACGTTGTCGTTACGGATGACGGCACCCCGCGCAAGTTCATTCGGGAACTGGAGCGCGCCGGCAAACGGGTTGAGATCGCCCCGCTGAAGCCGCAGACGCCGCCTCCGAAACGCGGGTAACTCCTCCGGAAAGGATTCCCATGCAGGCTCTCACCAACGGATTGTTGACTGTAGTCATCGGAACCACCGGCCCGACGGACGCGCCGGGCTACTACGTCCAGGCGATCGAGCTGACGACTCCCGCCGGCCGGCATCGGCTTCTGGAGGGCGAACCGGGCCGCGAGTTCGCCATCGCGTCGGGCGGCATCGCCGCCTCGGCCTGCAGCGTGCGCCGCCGCGCCGATGGCGGCTGGGAAGCCACGCTTTCCGGAGAGGCGGACGGGTGGACGGCTCGCGAAGTCCTGACGCTCGCGCCGAATCGGCCGATTCTCAAGCGGGCGCAGACCTATCGCTTCAACCGCGAGATGGAGACCGCCATCTGCCCCGGGTTCCGGTTGAAGGCCATTCCAGCAGTCCGCTACACGTGTCCGTTGCTCGTCTGGGAACAGCCCCTGATCGGACTGTCGCCACAGCGCGCCGCCGTGGACTGGGCCCTGCCGCTTCCCTTTCACGTCTGGCATGACGGCGCCGTGGTGGCGATCTACGGGCTGGACAAGCGCGCCTCGCCGGGGACGATTGATTTCGCGCCGGTGAACGCGGACGGTTGGGCGCGGATCAGCGTGTACTACCCGGACACCGCGGCGCAACCCACGGTCATGAGCGCGCCGGGCTTCGGAACGCCACTGAGCCCCGGCCCGCGGCGTTTCAAGCCCGGCAGCGAAATCACGATGACGGAGATCGTCGGCGCCCACGCGCTGGCCCCCGGCGAGGACCCGCTGCTGGAGGCGGAACGGCTGGCCGCGGACGAACTGCTGGCGGCCCCCCCGCCGCCGGTGGACTTCGCGGCGGTTGCGGACGGTATCGCCCGCTTCTATCCGCGCTGCGAGCTGTGGGAACCGGACGCGTTCGGCCCCGGCCGCGGCTGGTTTGCCAACATGTGGGTGCGCACCCATGTGGGTCCGGCCCGCAAGCGCGGCGACATGAGCGGCTATTTCGACCTCGGCTGGGGCGAAGGCATCGCCGTGGAAACGATACTCGGCATCGTGCATCACTGGAAACGGACGGGCGAGACAAATCTACTCGCGTACGTGGATGAGATGACGCGCAATATCGAGCTATTCAAGCGCGGCGCGGGCGACGATCAGCCCTATTTCGACCGCTCCGACGGCCGGCGCTTCGGCGACTTCATGATGGATGCGGCGCCCGGCTCCCGCATCTGGACGCACTCGCTTGGGCATACGGGCAGCCAACTCCTCCAAGCGTATCAGGCCGCCCCGGACTACCCCACGCCGGAGACCCGCGATGCCTGGCTCGCGGCCGCGGCCTCGATGGCCCGCTTTTTCGCAAAGCACCAGAAGGCAAACGGGGATTTGCAGGATATCTTCGACGACCAGGATCGCGAGGTGAACGCCAAGGCGCACCGTGTCACCGCGCGGGCCGTGGTCTGCGGACTGTGGACGCGCTATGGCCTGATCACAGGAGACAGGAGCTGGACCGCGCGGGCGCTACGCTTGGCCCACGCCGTGGCGCCTGAAATCGAACGCTGCGAATACTACAATCAAATGATCGACGGTTTGTCTGCGCCGATTGAATTCACGGACGGCGAATCCGCCTACTACGTGCTGGAAGGGCTCGTGCCGCTGTACGCTGCCACGCGCGATCCGGCCATTCTGGCTCTCTGCAAGCGAGCGGCGTCGTTTGGTATCGCCTGGACCTATTTCTACGATCTGCCCAACGCGTATCGCGGCATCGCGCGCGGCGGTCAGTGTTGCCGCATGCCGGATTACCCCCTGCTCTATCCCATCGGCCCGGCCAAGGCCATGACCCCTTTGCTGGATCTGCACGACCTGACCGGCGATCCGCTGTTCGAGCGAATGGCCGCCGAAGCGGTCGCCTTCATCGGCCGCTGGCAGGTCGAGGCGCCTGGTCGGCCATGGGACGGCGGTATGATTCACGCTTGGGCACAGTTTTGCGGCAAGCCCTGGGGTCCGGACCTCGCGGGGCAGGTTGACACCGGCATGGCCACCGGCAACAGCCTAGCCGCGATCGAAGCCTGGATGGCCAGGAAACTGTCAAAAGTTGAATGAAGAGCAATGAAAGCCGTGTGTGGGTATGTGGGTGCGTGAGTTTGTGAGTGAGGAGGGATTGGGGTGGTTAAGCATTTCAGGGAACTCAGGGTCTACCGTGAGGCGTTTGACGCGGCCATGCGGATCTTCGAATGCTCGAAGGAGTGGCCGACGGAAGAACGCTACTCGCTCACCGATCAGATCCGACGTTCGTCACGCTCGGTCTGCGAGCAGATCGCCGAAGCATGGCGAAAACGCCGCTATAGCTCCCATTTCCGCAGCAAACTGACCGATGCAGACAGCGAGGCGGCTGAAACACAGTCGTGGCTGGAGTTCGCGCTGCGCTGTGGGTATATCACGAGAGAGATCTTCGATGAGCTGGATGCGGTCTATGAGAAGGTGAGTGGGGGGCTGGTCAACATGATGGCCAATGCCGAACAGTGGTGCATTTCAAGCAACCAGGTGAGGGAGGATGGGGTGGAATACGAGCCGACCGAAGGCCTCACATACCCACGCACTCACACACCCACAAACCCGGGGGAGAACGACCCATTCGCCACAACGGCTTGATGAAACGACGATTAGTCCTACAACCGGGGCGGCATTCTTGACAGGACCATAGCCCGAAGCAGGAGATGAATATGACTGTGGAACCGATGCCTCCAAAACCAGAAGTCGCCCATTTTCTTTTTATTCCCCACACCCACTGGGAAGGCGCGGTCTTCAAAACCCGCGAGGAGTATCTGGAGATGGGGCTGCCCATCATCCTGCGCGCGCTGCGCCTGTTGAAGCAGTACCCGGACTACCGGTTCGTGCTGGATCAATCGTGCTACGTTCAGCCTTTCCTAGAACGCTATCCCGAAGAGGCCGCAACATTCCGCGCCCTGCTCGCCGAGAAGCGCCTGGCCATTGTCGGCGGCATGGTCGTCATGCCCGATGTGAACATGCCCTGCGGCGAGTCGTTTGTCCGTCAAATGCTTTACGGCAAGTTGTTCTTCCGACGCGAATTGGGCGCGGACGTCACCGTGGGTTGGCTCCTGGACACCTTCGGTCATCATGCCCAAATTCCGCAATTGATGCGACTGGCGAGCTACACCTCGTTCTGGTCCCAACGCGGCATCCCGGACGAAACGACACCGTCGGAGTTCGTCTGGGAAGGCCTCGACGGCACGAGCATCCCGTTTTATTGGACCCCGCTGAGCTACGCGGTGACCTATGGCTCGCCCAAGACCCTGCCCGAGTTCCGCCGGTTTATGATCGAAAAGTACGAACAACTGGGCCGGTTCACCCGCGCACCCGACCGCGCGGGGCCCGCCGGGGCGGACGTGTGCCTTCCAGAGGAACACGTGCCGGAGCTGATCGAGGCGTTCAACCGCCAACCCAACGCCCCGTTTCGTCTGCGCATCGGCCTGCCGTCCGACTACGAGGCGCTGGTCGAAGCGCGGCCGACGCCGCGGCCCGTGTGCCGGGGCGACTTGAATCCCATTTTCCAAGGCACGTACAGCAGCCGCATCGAGCTCAAGCAGCGGACGCGGGAAATCGAGCGCCTTCTGACAGCCGCCGAGAAGCTCGGAGCAATGCTTGACGCGCGGGGTCTGCCGGTGGATGAGCGGAACCTGCGGCGCGCCTGGGAGCCCGCGCTGTTCAACCAGACCCACGACCTGATGTCCGGCGTGATGACCGATCACGTCTATGAAGACACGATCCGGCTCTACGACGTGTCGCGCCAACTGGCCGAGGAGGAACTCGAAACCCGGCTGCAACGCCTGGCATCGCAAGCCGATACGACGGGGGCAGGCGTGCCTCTGGTGGTGTTCAATCCATTAAGCTGGACGCGCACCGACGTGGTGTTCGCCAACGCCGGTTTCACCGAGGCTGAGGTGCGCGGGCTGAAGCTGACGGATCCCGACGGCCGGGACGTGCCCTTCCAGATCGTCGAGGCGGACCGGTCCGGGAACGGCTCGTTGATTCGCGTGAAAATCGCCTTCCTCGCGCGCGAGGTGCCGGCCCTGGGGCATGCGGTGTACCACCTCGCGCCGCTCAAAGAGTCGGCTGGGACGGAGCCCATCGCAAACGTGGACGCCGCAAACAATGTTCTGGAGAACGAGTTCTATCGGCTGGAAGTGGATCGCGCCACGGGCGCGATCGCGAGCTGGCTGGCGAAGGAAGGCGCGTGGCCCGTGCTGCGCGCGCCCGGCAACGTGGTGGCCATGGAGGAGGACCGCGGCGACTTCTGGGAACTGTACAAACCGCTGAGTTGGGGCTTCATCACCGCGAAGGATCGCCAGGGCGCGGCCAGTCCCGGGCAGGGCGTGCTCAGTACTGACCAGAGCGCGGCGGAACTCGGCACGCTCCGGCGCGGGCCGGTGTTTTCGGAACTGACCGTTGCGCACTCCTTCGGCGAGAATGGCCGCTTCGAGACCGCGGTGCGGCTCTACGCCGGCCTGCGCCGCGTCGAGATTCGCACGAAGATTCTGAACAACAGCCGGTTCGTTCGCTACCGGGTCCAGTTCCCCACGACGCTGACGGCGGGGCGAATCGTCCGCGAAATCCCGTTCGGCGCGATCGAGCAGCCGGAGGGCATCGAGCATCCCGCGCAGAACTGGCTGGACTACGGCGACGGGACGCGGGGCGTGGCCCTGCTCAACCGTGGCCTGCCAGGGAACAACGTGGCGGAGGGTGTGCTGTTGCTCTCGCTCTTGCGCAGCACGGAGATCGTGGCCTACGGTCATGGCGGCGGGTATGAGGGCCAGGCATCGTCGTCCGGGTTTGCCCTGGGCAAGGAGTTCACCTTCGACTATGCCCTCGTGCCTCACGCCGGGTGTTGGCGTCAGGCCGGCATCTACCAGGACGGCCTGGAATTCAACCACCCTCTGCTCGCACGCACCGCCGCAGCCCATCCAGGTCCCCTTCCCCAACGCTGGAGTTTTCTCTCGGTCACGCCCGATCATGTGGTCGTCTCAGCCCTTAAGCGGGGCGAAAATGGGGGCATCGTGTTGCGGGTTTATGAGGCAACGGGCCAACCGGTCCAAGGGGGGACAATCCGGTTGCCTGCCGGCGTAACCCATGCGGAAGAAGTCAATCTGCTGGAAGACCCCATCAAAGAACTGAAGGTGGACAACGGCGTTCTGCGCCTGGACCTGCGTCCGTTCGAGATCAAGACAATCGCCTTGCCGGCACGGTCTGACGGATCAATGGCGAAACAGGAGGGCGCATGACCCGGTGTCGTGTTTTCTTTGGAGCGATGCTCGCAATCGTCGCGGCGATGGCGGCCTTGGCTGACGAACCGCGCGACGGACAGAGGGAACCCTCCGTGCCGAACAATGGAGATACCGAGATGTCTTCGATCCAAGCCAAAGTTCCCGATTTGTGCGTGCTGCTTGCGGACCACTGGAGTTACACGGGCATCGGCTGGTCGTATGGGCTGAAATCGTGCGCGCAGTCGGTCGAGAACTGTCTGGCGATGGCCGACTACAGCCCCAGCGTCAAGACGGGCATCAATCTGGACGCGCTGGCTTATGCCCTGATCGCCGAGTCGTATCCGGAGACCACCGAACGCCTGAAGCGGTATCTCAAGGAAGGCAAGGTCGAGATCGTCGGCGGATCCTATGCTCAGCCGATGGGCTCCATGATCTCGGGCGAGTCCAACGTCCGCCAGTTGACGGCGGGCCAGCAGACCATCCACCAGACATTGGGGATTTGGGTGTCCAGCTTTCTGGAGGAAGAGGAGTTCACCCATCCGCAACTGCCGCAACTGCTCAGGCAGTCCGGCTATCGCTATGCCAGCACGGCCCAATGCGATACCTGGGGCAAGCACGGCAGCCCCCCGCTGGACGTGAACGTCTTCCTTTGGCGCGGCCTGGATGGCACGTGCATTCCGGCCACGCCCATCAACGGCCTTGTCTTCCATCCGCCTGCAGTCACGCATGATATTGACTGGCTCTGGTCCGACGAGGGCCGTGGGCGGATGGCCGAGCTGCGGCACTCCGGCATGCCGCTGGCCATCAAGTGGACCGAATTCGGCTGGGGGCCCGACGAACTGGAAGGCACGAGCGCGAACAAGTTCCGGCCGGCGCTGTTCCGACAGCTTTCGGAGACCTTCAACGTGCGCTACGTCACGCTGAGCGAGTACCTCGAGGCGTACGGCCAGACGGCGACGAAACGAATAAGCTGGCGCATGGACGATTTCCGCAAGCTGCTGCCGTGGGGCGTCGGCGGCGATCAACTGCGGCGGAATGGCCGGGCCGTCGAGGCGCTACTGCTGGCCGCGGAACGGTTCGACGCGGCGGCCGGCCTGCTGGGTCTGAAAGAGGAACGGACGGCGGACCTTGACCAGGCATGGAAGCATGTGCTGATCGCCCAGAGTCATGACGTGTCCCTGTGCGAATACGAGCCTGGGCTGAGCGATCCCGCCGTTCAGGCCTTCATCGCCGCGACGGGCACGGCGGAGGAGAACCGGCACGTCACCACTTGGGGAACATTCGGTTTCCGCCACCTGGAGGTGGCGCAACGGAAGGCCGAGGATGTCCTCCGCTCCTCGCTCTGCAGCATCGCGGCCGCTGTGGACACGGCAGCGGCGCGGCGGGGCGAACAGGCGCTCGTCGTGTTCAACCCCGCCGCGGCGCCCCGCGATGCCGTGGTGGCGACCGTCCGGTTGCAGTTCCAGGATCGCGCAGGCGCGGGCGTGGCGATCCGCGATGCGCAAGGCGCGCGGGTGCCCGTGCAGGTGCTGGCGGCGGAACGTACACCGTCCGGCGAGCTGGTGGCTGCCGACGTCGCGTTCCAGGTGCGCAATCTGCCGGCTTTCGGATACAACACGTACTACGTGGAGCGCGCGGAAAGGGACGAGCCGGCACCGATAACCGGCCTGAAGACCTCGGTCTCCGGATTTCAAATGGAAAACGAGTTTATGCATGTCGAACTCGACGCCACCCATGGCGCGATCGTCAGGCTGATTTCCAAAGTGTCCGGCCAGAACCTGATTGATGGCGCGCGGCGCCCGTTCCCGGTGTTTGACGGACGGCCGAATCGAGAGCATCCCGCGGCGTCTGACGCTCCGGAGCGCTACGACAGCCGGCACTCCCAGGCCAAGATGGCATGGCTGGAGCGGGGGCCGCTGCGGGCGGTCGTCAAAGCCGTCCACGCCTGGCCGCGGCTGCAGCTCGAACAGTTTGTGACCCTCCAAGCTGGTGAGCCGTTCGTCGAGGTGCGGGTGCGTGTGCTGGCGGAAGTACCGCCGAAGACGGGGGAAGGAAAGATCAACGGCTGGCAGTTTTCGCTCGAAATCGAGGAGGGCTACTGGTTTTCGTTCGCCCCGGCCTTCACACCGACTGCCGTGATACGCGATTTCCCTTTCGGGGTCGAGGCCGCCACCAAGAACGCCATTGACGCCCTGACATTCAGTGGAGTTTCGCACAAAACGGGGGCATGGTAACGCCGCTATGCGGCCATGGCAAGAACGTTGATGAGGGGGGCTGTGATTTTCGATGGGAGCGGTGTTTTCTCGGAGTCCACGGAACGCCGTTCGCGCCACAGGGCGCGACGTAGGCAAGC
>Ga0308417_1002758_pt1 | contig 11472 bp, 17 predicted proteins | sample HotsprSampleOS65_FD_203528 | JGI IMG/M metagenome (GOLD analysis project Ga0308417, IMG submission 203528) | Hot spring phototrophic mat microbial communities from Octopus Spring, Yellowstone National Park, Wyoming, United States - 20090730_OS65 ... | reverse complement strand
TAAGCGCCCTTGCCGCGACCTTTTCCCGTGTGTGCGATATCATGAGCCACGAACTGCAAAACCTCTACGCCTTAGAGGAACGCCTACGCAACGCCACCGACAAAGGCCTGCATATTGTGATTGAGCACGTGGAAAGCCCTTGGCGCTCTGAGATAGCGCAAAGCGCCAAGAAGGAGACCGAAGCATTCTTACAGCCCCCCTCGCTCGTACAACCCCAGCCAGCAGAGACTGGGACGAAGGACGCCTGACCACAATCGCTCCGGGTGGCACCTCACTCTTAGAATAGTTATAGAATTGCCCGAAAATCGTAACTTTGTCTTTGAATATGAAAGACAATTCCAAAAACGGGGTTTTCGGCCTGTCTTCAAATTTTGCAAACGAGCTTGCCGATTGTTTAGTATATGAGGCGTTTTGGATAATAGAGGAAGCAGCCGAAGCTCGTCAAAGATTAGGCCAAAAAGCAAAGGACAGTTTTAGCTTGCAGACTTTTAAGAATGAGGATGAGCTTAGGCAAGCAGTGGAAGCAGGATTGCGAGAAGGCCAAAAACGTGCTTTTCCCAAAGAAATGGGGCCAGATGCTCTTCATTATGGCTTCGTGGCTGAAATGGTCAGTATGGAGATTGGGGGGAGCATTCGCTATGTGGAAGGAGTAGGGTGGGAAGTGTGGGATGGTGAATCTTGGCAGCGGCGGCCAAAAGAGAGAGGTATCGCGGGGCTTATCTACGAGGTGATGAAGCAGAAAATAAACATTTGGAGAAAGGCATTGGAAAACAAAGGGCGAAGCGTAAGGGGAACAGGCGGCTGGATAGAAAAGTTGGAAAAGAATATAAACGATCCCGATTGGCTTAGTAAAGTAGAAGAACTGATTTTGCGGGTAGATTATTTTGGGGCGGTGATAGTTTCGGATGACGCCTGATCCCCGGAGCCGATGCAGATAACTCTCCGGACGGCGAAGCGGGTGGCGGACTTTTTGGAGGCGAACCGCCATCGGCGCTATGTGATTTTGCGGGGCGGCACACGGGCGGGGAAAACCTATAACACCCTGATCTACCTGCTGAAGCTTGCGCTGCAAGAGGGGAAGGACGTTGGTATTGTGGGTGCGCATTTGGTGCGGTTACGGGAGACGGCGCTGAGGGACTTTGAGGAGATCGTCAAAGACCTGCCCCTGATAGACTACAATCGCAGTCTTTTGGTCTTCACTTTTCCAAGCGGTGGGCGGATAAAGTTTTTCGGGGCAGACAAAGGCATAAAGCTGCGTGGGGCGAAGCGGGATATTTTATTCATCAATGAGGCTAACGCGATAGACTTTGAGGTCTTTTCGGAGCTTGACGTACGGACTACGACGCAGGTGATTTTAGACTTCAACCCGACGGGGCGCTTTTGGATCAACGAGTTCATGGAGTCCCATCCGCACCCAGAATGGTTTGAGGAGGGTGTATTCACCTATCGGGACAATCCTTTCCTTTCGTCTGAGCATGTGCGGGCGATAGAAGCGCGTAGCGGGGACGTTCGCTGGTGGAAAGTGTTTGGGGAGGGCGAGTGGGGCGAAGCAAGCGGCCTGGCGTGGTATAACTACGAAGTAGTGGATGCGCTGCCTGAAGGGGTCAAGCTGATGGCGGTTGGGGTGGATTTTGGCTTTACGCGCTCCCCGACGGCGGTGGTGGGCGTGTGGAAACTGGGGCAGGACTTTTATGTGCGGGAGTTATTGTATCGGCATAATCTGCGTTTAGAGGAGCTGGGGGTGTTTTTGCGGCAGTACCGGGAGGCGTCGTATATAGTGGCGGACTCAGCCGAGCCAGACTTGATAGCAGCATTGCGTAGGCAGTATAATGTGCCGGTGGTGCCAAGTCGGAAGCTGGAGCTGAAAGCCAGCTTTGCGATGATAAACGCAGTTCGGGTTCGGGTAGTGGCTGGCTCAAATAACTTGCTGAATGAGGCGTACAAGCTATGTTGGGAAGGGGATCGGCTGCTTGGGGTAGATGATCATGCGACTGATGCGATGCGGTATGCTCTGCATGCGGTGATGGCGAAGTAAAGGCTTCGGTCGAGGTGTTTTCGGCGGGCTGGTCTGTACCTTGTTGCCCCCAAGGGGCCAGTATGCGCACTAAGGTCTTTTCTCGCATGCCGCAAGCGACGGCCGCGTGTTTTTGGCCGAGCTGCTTGGTGAGTTCGGTGGCGACACGGAAGAAAGCCTCAGCGATATCGGAGGTTACAAGTGGATCATCTTCTTCTTTGGAGACAGCATAGCCCGCCATTTCGAGTGTCATATTGCCCCCCCCCTCGTCATCATCATAGGTGCCAAGTGTTTCCTCTATGATGTAGAAGTCCTCATGCGGTGTAACTGTGGCAGGGGAGTTGTATTGTTTTCGCCAATAGGAGGTAAGCACTCGGCGTAGCACTTGGCGTGCAACATGGAAAAGGTGCTCTTCATTTTCGATTTCGTAGGTGCATAGGTGTAAGATAGTTTCCTGAGCGAGGTCTTCGGCGGCCATGTGGTCTTGGGTTTTGGCATAGGCGGCCTTCATGAGCATGCTGCGGAGCTTTCGGAAGGTTTTGGGGTTGTTAATCATTTGAGCGGTGCTATCTACTATGGGTGCCAAAGCCCGACTGGCAGAAGGCAGTTGCTTAGTGGTGTACTTGGTGTTTTCATGCCGGCGACCGCGACGGGCTCTTTCGCCGAGTGGCTTGGGTTCGACGTGGCTGAAATCTAACTTGATGGCGAGCCGTTCGGCTACATCATTGGGTTGGAGGCCCCAGAGGGAGGCCAGAGTGGCCACGCCATTGTCGAGGTGTGCGCGCGATACCATATCGGGACAAAGGTACGAAGTTTTTGACAATTGCAAGGGGGGTGGGCGTGGTCAAATCTTTATACCTTTGCGTCGGCAGGCCGTAGGGGCTGCCGCGCATACCATATCCGCCCCCGCAAGGGGGTGTTTCTTTTTGGAGATAAAAAGTGTGCGCGACCAGACATATATATTCTCGGTATGAGCACCGCAGGTTTTTCCGTCAATGTTGGCAAGTTGAAAGACAAACTTGAGCGTTTCAAGTATGTAATCCCAAATCGTCCGGAAAGAAAAATTTTTGGATATACACTTTTAAATCAGGCAGAGAGAACTCTAGTAATAAGTGGCTGTGATGACATGAAATACGCCTATTCGGTTTTGGGTGTAGAGCAAATTAGCTGGGAAGGTACTATAGTAAAAATGGCAGTGCCGTACAAGCAGCTCATGGACTTTTTAAAAGGTGTCTCAGATGAGGATATACTTAAATGTGCGCAAATACAGGGAAAAAATGCCGAGCCGTGTTTACTTGTAGAAAACAGCGGTGAACGGCGTACCTTTCAAGGTATAGAGGCAAGCAATTTTCCGCCATTTCCCAAGCTACCAAATAGTGCTAAAATAATACTGGCAATAGAGGATGTCATAAAAGTATTTACTGAAAAAGCAACCAAGTCCGATCTATTTAGCCCAAGTGGATACGAGCTTTTATTAGGTGGGGAGCAAGATTGTCTATTACCAGAGACGAAAAACATTGTTGTGCCTGAGGAGTCTTTGCGCGCTTTTTTATTGAGCGTGGAAGAGTTATGTTCTGATTACCCTGCATCTATTTATCTTTCAGAGGCCCGCATTGGTTTCGGTTACGCAGGGTTTGGGTTGGAGAGCGCTCTTTTGAATGGCACTTACTTTTCGCATCAGGTGGCAATATCTACTGAAACGCCTTATGTAATAATTTTTGAGCGGGGTCAACTTTGCGATGCGATAAAGCGTCTTGTGGATTTGGCCAATAAAGAAACTCAGCCGATTGAGTTTGTTTTGGCGGCCGATAGGGCGACGCTTTTGGTGCAAAATAAGGGGTCCGGCTCGACACGATTTGAACATGTGCCCTGCAAATACAGCGGAAACACCTTCAAAATCCGTTTGAATGGGAAAAATATTTTGTCTATTTTAGAGGAACTCCATGGTTGGCGTATTATTATGAAAGTTACTCGTATGGGACATCCTGTTATTATAGAACCCGAGCGACAAGTGCTATCACGCAAAGTGGTAGGTCTTATTATGCCTTTTACTGAAAGTGGGTGACTTTGTTACGCTGCGCCCTGCGAGGGGGGGGGACTTTTTTGGTGTAGAAAAGTGTGCGCGTCCAAAAATTAATAAGAGTATGACTGAGACACAAAAGACATGTGTGGAAAAGATAAGAGAGCTTTGGCAAGAGCTTCTACCAGCCGTTGATTACGAGGCTTGGACTGCTGACCTTTTTTTGGCCACCCTGTGTGTCCATGTTTCTAAGGTGATTCGGCTGCTTATACAGGGGAAGATAGCTGGTGCCGAAATGGAATTGTGGAAGTCCCAGCATTTACTTATAACCTCAAAAACGGCAGCTGAAGCGCCTGAGATTTTGCACCAGTCTTTACACATACTTGATATTGGCAATTTTGCCTGGAGCTTGGCTGCGTATTCTCGTTATGCTTGGGCGTTGGAAGGCTATACCAAGTGTTTTTGTGATATTGTGGAAGTGGCAAAAGAAATCTGGAATGCGAGAGAAAAACTTGCCCCGCTTCTTGCTGATGCCCTATTGGCAGCCCATAAATTCATGTTTAATTGTCAATACATCTCTCCGAAGCGAGCCTTTTTTTATGCACTAAAATCCCCTAAATTCGAGGATGGCTTTGTGATCTATTCTACTGTATATAGGAAAAAGCCCATTGGGCACCTTTTGGAGACGGCTGCAATGGCTAAGCTGAAAGATATAATCCGTGCGTATGTGCGGGGGTGTATCGGGAGACCATGCGCAAAAAAGCCGGGGGCGTAAGGTGGAAAAGTGTGCGCGACCAGACATTAATAAGGGCATGACTGGGGTGCAAAAGACACGAGAGGAAAAGCGGAAAGAGTTTCTACAAGAGGTTAGGCGGGAGCTTGATAGCCTTGATAGCATAATACATTCTCACAACTTTTGGCTCTGGGTAGTACGGACTTTTGTTGCGACTGAGATTGATTTACTAATCGAGAAGCAGTTTATAGCGGCGGTGCAGGCGCGCAGATTCGCCTACGGGGCGCTTTGTCAGGCGAAAACGCAAGTTGATCCAGAAGCCTTTCATGAGGCTTTGTGCGCATTTGACCTTGGGGCCTTTGCTGCTAATCTATGGGTACATTTCACTTATTTTAGGGAAGACGAGCAAGACATAATCTATCAGATTTGGCATGCGAGAAAAGAGTTTTTGCCCAACCTTGCCGATGCTTTTGATGCAGCCTTTTCTTTTGCTGGTCACATGAGACGGGGCAACTCTCCCGGTTTTGGGTTTTATTATACCCTAAAAAGACCTAATGGTATGTATGCAACTTTTGGGGAATCCTTTTTGTACCATGATAAGCCTATTGGCCATATTTTGAGCGAAGCAGCAATGAAAAGGCTGAAAAAGATATTCCGTGCGTATGTGCGGGCGCGAAAAGGGGGCGCTGGGCGAAGCCCAAAGTCGTCAGTTGTCTAAAAAGTGTGCGCAGCCAGACATTAATAGTCTTGGTATGACTGCAAGCACGAATATGGGCAAATGCCCTAAGAGAAGCGAGACGCCTTTATGGCGTCGCAAGACGAACTATGTGCTCAGAGAGCTGGTTCGGGCGTGGCATGGGCTGCCGTATGATACGGCGGTGATTTGGGGTTTCCGGTATGCGCTAGACGACATTCTGCACACCTATGCCAAAGAAAAAAGGTTGAATTTCCCCAAGCTATTTTTCTGGTTCAATCAGGCCTGGCGGGAGGTTTTAGAATGCTTCGGGAAGCGTGCTTTTACCATTCAGGACTGGGAAAAGTTTAGTAGCATGCTGCGCAATAACGCTTTGCCCTCCAGTCGTTCGCTAAGTTCGGAGATACTACTTGATTGGCGCCTTCGGGAGATACTTTTTTTAGCCAGTCGGCTTTATTTGCGGGAAGCTGGACGGTTGGCGAAGGAGTTTGGCGATTATGAGTTAAGGTGTAATTTGGCTCACTACGAAACCTTAGAGGCGGCGCCGTTAGACTCCTTTACCATCTGGTACGTGAAGCACACCTATGGCGGTCTTACCGAAACCTAAAAGCCTATGTACTACACGATAGAAAGTGAAGGCCTAAGGGAGCGCTGGCTGTTTAGGCTATATCGGAACGCCTGCATGGCTGCCTTGGAGCTGGCGCAGCGAACCCCCCACGAGGTCAGGGTTGTCCGGCTTGCGACGCCGGCCGGTTTGGGGAGACAGATTATGTGTGTGTATAACTGCAAATACGAGGTTAGCGCCTCCCCGCCGCCCATTCAGGTAGAAGAAGATGAGGAGGAGGGCAAAAGAAGGTATAGGCGGAAGCGAAAGAAGTAACTTAGCGAAGGTATGCATTACAGGGTGGAAAGCCGGGCGCTGCCACGAGCACGGACGTTCAGGAACTTCGAAAAAGCTACCTCCTTTGCCAGAGAACTTGCTAAGAAGACTACCCATGAGGTACGGGTCATAAGTGTAGGTGCAAGTTACGCATTTCACAATCGGACGTTGTACATCTATAACAAAGGCGACAGCTCACCCAGTCCCAAATAGGTCGCTAATAGAGTTCGGCGGGGTAAAGTTTAGATACAGCGTCTCCGTCCGGGGCACATGTGTCTTGGCAGTTCCCTCTCCTTGTAGCTTACTTCCCCGTATTTTTCCCGCCATGTGGCAGGCAGTTTCCCTTGTCAGCTTGTGCCAGCCAGCATTGGCGAGAGGGGCAAAAACGGGATGGTCATAACAGGAAAGCAAAACCTTCCCCTTTGCCGCTAAGATAGTCTCTACGAGGCGGTCATGATAGACTAAGTCGGGTTCGTTCTTGTAGAGACGGCGGTCTTTTCGGGTGTCTGGCACATAAGGCGGATCAATGTAGAACACGGTCTCAGGCGTGTCCCAATACTTGATGCACTCAATGCCGTCAATGCAGTCTATTTGCACCCTGCTAAGGCGCTCGTGCCAAAAGCTAAGAAGTTTGAGGCGAGAACGCCAGTTGCTTGTGGTAGCGGCCATACAATGGGTTGTTGCTACCAGTACTCGTCCCCAATCACCCAGAACTTTTGCCTTACCGCCAAACCCCTGATTTTGCTTGACGAAGAAGGCCCATGCCCTATCTATATCGGTGGCGTTAGGGTCTTTGCCTATTTGGAGGGCGCGCGCAAAATCTGCACGGGCGTAGGGCGTGAATATCAGCCTGTGCGCCAGTTCCTCAAACTTGCCCTTGTCCTGCAATACCCGATACAGATTGACAACATCGCCGTCCAAGTCATTCAGCACTTCCACGGGAAAGGGACTTGGCAAGTGCCAAAGGACGGAGGCGGCTCCAGCGAACGGCTCCACATAAATCTGGCCAGCGGGGACGTACTGGACAATCCACGTTACAAGGTTTCCCTTCCCGCCAGCCCACCGGAAGGGCGCCATAGGACGGGGTGGGGTGGGGATGCCGTCCAGAAATTCCTTTTTCAGCCCCTCGATGGCTTCGTATAGCCCATTCTGAGTGGTGGTACCCATACCACACAAAGATAAGCCTCTTGCGGGGGCAGTCGAGGGCAAAAAGTGCGCGCACCCAAACATTAATAGTACTGATATGAAGACGCATGGAGAAAACCTCGGCTCCCGGAAGGTTGAGCCAGAGATGCAAAACCTGCCCAAGTGGCGGTTGCACGCAAACTTCCTGCTTCGTGAGTTGGCCCGCCTATGGTATGGCCAAAAAAGCATTTTTGACCTCCAGCATGGCTATGGCCCTGACTCCTCATTTTGGCGGGCATTCGTTTTCCTTTTTGACGAAATGGTCGTGCTTTTCGGAGAGAAAAATTATCTTGTGGCTTGCGGTATGGATGACCGCATTCGTGAGGCTATTAGGGGCTGGCAGATATGGCACGGCATGGAACCAGTTTTTAGTCAGCCCTATTTTGAGGCCAAGTGGCGAGCGATTCAAAGGTTGGGGAGTGAGCTAGCCCAAAAGCTGTTTGACGACTTTGATGTTGGTGTAATCCTAAGCATTGCAGGCTACGCCTACGGCTTTGCTCGCAGGGGTAAAATGCCTCCATATAAGCCCTTTGCCAGACTCGATGCGCTTGAATACTACGAGGCATTGCCGGTCGATCCGGGGTTAGAGGATAGGTACTATAATGATGAGTCTTTGCCTTTTTAGCTCTTTAGCTATTGTTGGACTATCCGAGGCATATCGCCCCCACCTTCGGGTGGGGGTTTTCTTTTCCATCCATCCCGTCCTCTAAGAAAAGTGTGCGCGATCAAACATTAATAGGAGTGATATGACGACGCATGGAAAAAACCTTGGCTCCCGGAAGGTTGAGCCGGAAACGCAGAACCAGCCTTTGTGGCGATTGAAAGCGAACTATCTGATGCGGCAATTGGCGCGTATTTGGTATGGTAAGCTCCTCGGTCGCGGCTACGCCAAAAGCACAGAGTTTGAACGCCTCTTCATCGAGATTATGTGCCAGTTTGTGGAAGACCACGGTGGCAATGGCAAAGATGTGTTGCATTGGATTGAATTTGGTAAGCAGGCATTTGAGATTGTACATGGAAAGGAGATCACATTTAAGGATCGGATTAGCGAGTTGGATTGGATGATTAGGCATGGTGTCCCGAAGGAACTGCGTGAGGAGTTTGCAAAGGATGAGATAATTCAGAGCATCCTCTGGACGGCAGAATGGCTGCTGGATTATGAAGAGGAGGAAAAAGAGCCGCCATACGAACCAGCTTCTTGGATGAAGCCACTTGATTATTATGAGCAGCTTCCGGTTTTAGAGCCGGCCCCGGCATGGCGGCTATTGGCGAACGGACTTTTACGAGATTTGGCGCATGTGTGGTATGGAAAAATAAGTGGGTTGCCCAAAGATTTCCATGAGCGGCTCAGGCAATTGCTTATGGCTTTTGCTATAGAGAAAGGCAATAACCGACGGGAGGTTCAGGTAAGGATATGGGACGCTGAGGTTGATTTTATGGCAGTACACGGGGACGCGCTTGCTTTTACCACACCTGTACAAGAGGTGATTTGGGTAGCAAAAGTGGGGCTTTTGGAGCCACAGGGTACGGAGTTTTTGAATGATCCCCAAGTCAAGTTTATCTTGACAGCGGCCGAGCTAATCTATGCGCTTTCTAAGGTAGGCCTCAAACCGCCGTACGAAAAATATAGCATCAGCTTCGAGCCGCTTGAGGGGTACGAAAAACTGCCAGTTTCCAACGATGACCAGACCCCCTAAAAAGTGTGTGCACCCAGACATTAATAGGAGTGATATGAGCCGGATAGTTTTCCTGAATGCGTACGACCTTCTGACGCTGGTGTCGCAGTGTCCGAAGTGGCGGCTGATGACGGCCTACCGGGATTTCGTGGATCGGGAGCCGGTGTCTTACATAGCAGCCCGGCCGCAGGAACGTGAAGCCGCAGAAGATGTGCGTCAGATTTTTAGGGGCGCAGTGATAGAAGACCCGCGCACTTTACAGGCGCGTGGGCGTATAAACGATGCGGATGAGTTGGCGCTTTTGACCACAGACCTTGATTTGGGGCTAAAGCTGATAGTGCTGAAAAAAATCAAAAATGCATAGGCGTATGACGAAGCGAGAACTGGCCAAGAAGAAGGCCGAAGCGGTAATCCTGGCGAATGCGCACAGGTTGTATTTTGTCCCTCAGCGGGCTGGGGGCTACGTAGCCGAGCTGACCCGTGAAGTCGCAGCCGAACTATGGGCGGCGTTGTCAGACATAGCCCACATGCGGCAGAATGTTTCGGTTATTAGCGGTGATGCGGATTATGTGGTGGTCAGCTGCCGCATAGAGGTTGTGGCGGATGATTGGCGAGTGGAGGTAGAGGATATCGGCGAGGCTTGGGCGAACGAGCTGGGGATGCGACGGGGGAATAAACCTTCCCAAACAGAGGCGCCATCCGAGACTGCTGTTAAGGATGATGGCGGCATACGGCACCGTATGTATCGGACGGCTTCGACGCGAGCGATAAAACGGGCGATAGAGTTGCTTGTGGGCGACCTAAATAGTTTGCTGAAAGGTTTGGCGGTGCTTTATGGGTACAAGCAGGCAAATAACAAAGGAGGCCTGAAGGCCATGTCCCCGGCAGCTGCGTCCATAATCCGGGCACTTGGGGCGGGCGAGATAGGTGTTACGGAAGCTATCAAAGGGCTTGCCGCAGTTGTAAGCAATGGTCAAACCGAAAAGAGCCATGCGGGTGAAGCTTAGTATAGAGGCCCCTGGGGTGCGGGGCGCATTGATTTTTGAGGGTGAAACGCCTGATGTGGGCAAGCAGCTGCGGCAGGTTGTCGAGCTTTTGGTTCCGGTGGAGGCTGGGGCAGCCCAGCCCCCTGCCTCGGTGGAGGCTGGGGCAGCCCAGCCCCCTGCCTCGGTGCAGGCAGAGGCTGACGCCAAAAAGGCAGAGGCTGCGGTAGCGTCGGAGCCTAAAGAGGCGCCGCCCGCCGCCAAGGTAGAGCCCGCTCACCTTTCATTCAGCACCTTGGCGCTGCTTTTCCGGTGTGCGCATGCTTTCCACCTGAAACTGGCAGGTATCAAGCCGCCGCCGTCGGAAGACCAGAAGATCGGCACTGATTTCCATGCAGGCATAGCCGCGTTTTTGCGAGGGGAAGAGTATGTGTTTGAGTACCCGCAAAATGAGGTGCGGTTTGGGCACATAAAGGAGCTTCTTTCTGCACTTAGGCAGGCACCGGACTTGGCCTTAGAGCCTCGTGAGGTGCTGGAAGCTGGCGGGGTAGAGTGGGTTGGCTATGCTGACGCTATAGCGAACGGAACCATATATGAGTTCAAGGCCACGAAGCGGCTGCCTACGGCACCAACAGATGCGCATGCCTTGCAGGCGTCGGTGTATGCGGCGATGTTTGGGGCGGATAAGGCTAAGATAGTCTATGTTACCGAAAAGGAGGCGCGGGAGTTTGATGTAGCGCCTTTTGCTGGGGTGCGGCAGTTTCTGGCGGATATGGCAAGCCAGATAAAAGCAGGCGTGCCAAACATCCCGACTGGGCTAACGCACCCTTGGGGTTGCGACCGATGCGAATACCGGCCGCATTGCAGGTTTTATGACTTCGTGCGGGGCAATGGGGTTGTAGAAATACCATTCTGACAATAAAACTATGGAACGGGTACAGGTTTGGCTTGACAAGGTAAGATTTACACGAGAGAAAAAACAGGAAGCGGGAAAGGAGTTTGAGGTTGAGTGTATGCACCTGCCGGCAGAAAAGATGTTTCTGGGCGAGTGTGATGCTACACCAGAGGCAGTGGCCAAACTGGCTGGTGTGCATATCTATTTTGCAGCTATGGCAATGGAACGGATAGGAATGGGGTGCCGGGTGTTTGGTATGAAGCAAGGCTCAGAATGTAATGAGTATTACCTTGTGGTTTTGCCTGTCGGCGTGAGGCGGCATACACTTCTCTAAAAGTGTGCGCGCTCAGACATTAATAGGGGTGATATGGAACGGGTACAAGTTTGGCTGA
>Ga0308417_1002756_pt1 | contig 11477 bp, 11 predicted proteins | sample HotsprSampleOS65_FD_203528 | JGI IMG/M metagenome (GOLD analysis project Ga0308417, IMG submission 203528) | Hot spring phototrophic mat microbial communities from Octopus Spring, Yellowstone National Park, Wyoming, United States - 20090730_OS65 ... | reverse complement strand
TTGCGGTTCCTTGCCGGGTCGAATGGTGCGAACACCCCAACAGTCGCGCCCGGCCCGGCCGGTCAATGGAGGCCGTCGGCGGGCTGCCGTGATTGAGCCGCGCAGCCGCCCGCGAGGCCGCCCCAACGCGACGCGCGATGCCGTCGCGGCCGCAGGCGATTTCTTTGGAGGGTTACTTCAATGCAGCAATCGTGCGAGCAGTGTGTGCGGGAGTACTGTCGCGGCTGGGACGCCTCGGCAAGGATCGACCGAGCGGCGGCGGTGTTGCGCGAGGTGAAGATCCTTGGGCTTCACTCGCGGAACGGGCGACGCTACCGGCCCGAGGCCTTGATCGAAGCCGTGCCGCTGTACGAGGGCGCGCGGGTGAACGTGAATCACCCTTCGGGCGACCCGACCGCCCCGCGCGACTATCGCGATCGGCTCGGCTCGTTGGAAAACGTGCGTTACCGCGAGTCGCAGGGCCTGTTTGCCGATTTCCGCTTCAACCCCAAGCACGCGCTGGCCGAGCAGCTTGTTTGGGACGCGGAAAACGCCCCGGGGAACGTCGGCTTTTCGCACAACATTCAGGCGCAATTACGCCGCGACGGCGATCAATGGATCGTCGAGCGGATTCTCAAGGTGCATGCGGTCGATCTGGTGGCCGACCCGGCGACAACCCAGGGCTTGTTCGAGTCGGCGACGAAGGCTGCGGTCGATCGGGCCGCACAAGAGGCCGCGCGGTCGGCGGCGGCATTGAGATCAGCGCCGGAATCGGCGGTGCCGGCTTCGGAGTTGGTGTCGGCACTGAAATCGGAGTCTGAATCGGTGTCTGATCAAGCGGCCGCGGCGGCGGGTTCGGGCGAAGGCGGTTCGCGGAACGCGGTTGATCGGCCTCTGTCGGCGACGCGCGAAGCGCAGATCGCCGAAGTGCTCCGCGAATTCCATTTGCCCGGGCCGGAGTGCCCCACGGCTTGGGCGCGGCGTTTGGTCAGCCGCGAGTTCCTCGAAGCCCTGTCGGCGGCGCCCGACCTGCCGACGATGCGGGCGTGGGCGGCCGATCGGGCGGCGCTGGTGCTGGCCGTGCTCGCGCGGGCCGAGTTGCCGCCGGCCGAACGCCCGCAGTGCCGCGAGCAGTTGCTTTTCGGGCGAACGGCGGGGCCGATCGACGTGCGGGCATTCGTCGAGGCGATCACGCGGCCCCAAGGGTGATTGCCCGTTTCGGCGCAATCGCCCACGGCGGACGGACACAGGCGAGTCGATCGGACGGAAAAGCGAACGGACGAGTTCCCGGCGCGCCGGCAGCAGATGAGCCGGCGGCGGACGAACCGGCGCGTCGTGCTGGTGTGTCGAAATAGTGTAAACACACTCTAGTGCGGAGAGGGCGAAACGATGAGCGATCGGATGCGATGGCGTTACGGGGATACGAACCCGGTGGTGGCGGCAGCGAAGGCCGAGGAGACGATTGAAATCGGCGATTTGGTGTTTTTGGAACAGGGAGCGGCGCGGGCGGCGGTCGCACTCGCCCCCGGCGAGTCGTTGGAGGCGACGCGGACGGAGTTCGCCGGGCGGTTCCTGGGCGTGGCGATGCAGCGGAGCGCCGCGGGCGAGGCCGCGCCGGTGCGCGTGGCGACCACCGGCGTGTTCGAGTTCGATTGCGCGCCGGACACCTTCGAGCTGGGCGACTGGGTCGCTCCGGCGCAGGCTGCCGGCGGCAACGGGCTGCGGAGCCAACAGGTGGCGAAGGTCGCCTCGGCGGCCGCCGCCATCGGGCGGGTCGCCCGCCGCGAGCCGACCCTCAGCGCGCGGGTGCTCGTCAACGTGTTTTCCACCGTGATGACCGGCGGCGTGCCGGGCACGACGGCCGCGGGCGATTAGTCTCCGCGACGCCAGGGGCAGCGTCCGTCAGCACCGTCGCAATCCACGTGCCGTCGAGATGGTCGCCCGCCGGGCTGCCCAGAGGCGGCGCAAGCAAGATCGATCTGACACCAATACAGGAGATACAGGAGTGCGAGCGATCAATTATCGAGAACTGAAGCAGATGTGCGACCGGCTCGGTCCCGGCCCGACGGCCGCGCGGCTCAGCGAGGCGTTGGAGCAAAAGCACCTTCGGCCCGACGATTTCAGCCTCCGCGAGCTGGCCGAGGCGATTTTGGGGCGCGAGCGGACGCGGGCGTTCGATCCGCGGTCGGGCGCGTCGGTGGTGATCGAGTCGGGCGAGGGCGTCGATGCCACGGCCTTTTCGCGGATCACCGGCCGGGTGATCGAGGCGAAGCTGCTCGAAGCCTATCGCAACGAGGCGTTCGTCCTTTCGCGGCTGGTCGATTCGATCCCCACGCGGCTCGACGGCGAACGCATTCCCGGCGTGGGCCGGCTGCCCGACGGGGCCGCGGTGGTCGCCCCGGGCATGCCGTATCCGAGCCTCGGGTTCGGCGAAGACTACATCGACACGCCGCAGACGGCCAAACGCGGGTTCATCGTGCCGGTGACGAAAGAAGCGATCTTTTTCGACCGCACCCATCTGGTGTTGCAGCGCGCCGCCGAGGTGGGCGAAGTGCTCGGATTGAACAAGGAGAAGCGGCTCCTCTCGCTGCTTTTGGGGCTGGAGAACAACTACCGCGCCAACGGCGTGGGCTACAACACGTACTATGCCGCCGGCGATACCGGTCCGGACGGCGGCCCCGCTCCGTGGGTCAACGACATCGACGCGGAATTGGTCGATTGGACCGACGTCGATGCGGCCGAGCAGGCGTTCGCCGAAATGACCGATCCGACCACGGGCGAGCCGGTGTTGGTTCATGCAACCAGCGTGCTCGTGATGCCCGCCTATCGCCACGCCGCCCACCGCATCTTCAACGCGGCCGAAATCGCCTACCAAAGCGGCGCAACGCAAACCACGGCGGCCAACCCGCTGGGACGCTACGGAGTGTACGAAAGCCGCTTGGCCTATCGGCTGCTGCTGGCGGCCGGCTACGAGCCGCAAGAGGCGCGGCGGATGTGGTTCATCGGCGATTTCCGCAAGGCCCTGGCCTACATGGAAAACTGGCCGATCACCGTTTCGGTGGCCCCGCCGAACAGCGAGGCCGAGTTCAACCAAGATATCGTCGTCCGCTTCAAGGCGAGCGAACGCGGAGCGGCCGCGGTGATCAATCCGCGCTACGTCGTCCGCAGCCGCGGCGGGCAGTAGTCGCCGGCAGGCGGGAATCTTCGGCAGGCAACGGCCGTCGCCGGGTAGTAGTCGTCGATGAGCAGGAGTTGTCGATCAGCGAGCGTCGATGAGCAGGAGTTGCCGGTGAACAATCGTCGCCGGCCGTTGGATTCCCGCGGCCGTTGTTTGGTCATTGCGGCGGCGCCGGACCGCAGCGCGCGATCCGGCCGTGCCATGACGAAGCGCACGTCGGCCTCGAGGCGGACGGCGCCGCCGCGCCTTGGCGAACAATCGATCGTTGCCGCGCTCTTTTCAGGCAATCGAGCGCCGCTTCTTCCCTTCGGCGGAAGGCCGCGGCGCACGCCCACGTTCAGGTCCACCATGATGAAAAACGATATCGATCAACTCCGCCGCATCCGCGAGCAAACCTTGGCCCGCATCGCCGAGATCACCGCGCAGCCGAAACCGAGCTATCGCATCGAGGGGCAGCAGGTCGAATGGGCCGACTACCTTCGCCGTTTGCAGCAGACGGTGGATTGGTGCGATGCCAAACTGGCGGCCGCGGCGCCGTTCGAGCGCCGCAGCCGCGCGACGACCTGAGTCGGTTTCGGCCGGCGGGCTATGGGGCTTCGCCGAAGCAAGCCGAACCAAACCGAACCAATCCGAACCAAACGGCATGTTCGATCCCGAGATCCGGCGGACTTACGTCCCCATGATTTGCGAAGGCCGATCGCGTGTCGGCACGATCGGCGCAAACCGTTGAACGTTGGCGGATGCAATCGAGGCGACGATGAGCAGCGATCCTTTGAACCGTTGGGCCGACGAACCGCCCGAGGTGTTCGACGGCCGACGCACCGCGCGGCTGATCGCCCGCGGCGAACCGCCCCAGGCCGAGGGCGAGCCGGCGGCGATTTTGGCCGAGCGGGCGTTGGGCCTGCGGGAGGTGGCGGCATCGGCCGGGCAATTCCAGGCCGACGATCGCCTGATGCGGCTGGCGGCCGCAGCGCCCGACATGCTGCGGCCCGGGGCGCGAATCCGCGGCGCCGATGGGCAGAGCTGGACGATCATCGTCGTGCGGACGGCCCCTGCCGGCGCAGGCGCGCAGGTGATCGTTCGCCGGCTGCCTTGGAGCGATGCCGAAACGGTGCCGGTCGATCTGTATCGCGCCGACTTCGCCAAGGCGGCAAGCGGCGAGGCGGAGATCGCTTGGGTGTTGCGGCGGTCGGCCGTGCCGGTCCGGATGCAACCGTTGGTGCGTGCGGTGGAAGACGGAGATCGGGCGGGTGCTCCGCGAAGCGGCGAGCGATGGCTCGTCTCTTTCGATTCGGCGTTGTTCGAAGAACTTGAGTCCGTCGAACCGTTCGATCATCGCTGCCGGCTGCGCGACGCCTCGGGCCGCTGGTTTGGCGTGGTCGCGGTGCGCGACCGCCAGCGGATCGACCGCCCGGTGGTTGTGGAGGTGGAGGCCATCGCATGAACCTGGCCGAGGCGATTCATGCCCATTGGGCGACATCGAGCGAGTTGACGGCGCTGCTGCCGGCCTCGCGGTTCTTCACCGGCGCGCCGCCCGACGACCAATTGCCGTGGGCGTCGCTGGTCGGCTGGCGTGCGGCGGCCGAAGAGCGGTTTCCCGACGGCTCCCGGGTCGAGCGGGTCGAGGCGACCGTCGAAATCCATTCCGCGCACGTTCAGCACGCGGAGGCGACGGCCGAGGCGCTGCGGCGCCGCTTCGACCGCGCGAACCTGGCGATGCAAGGCGGCGACCGCATTCTGGCCTGCCGGTGCCTGAAGGAAGAGGCCCTTGCCCGAGCCTGGGGACATTGGGTGTTCGCCGTGGGGTTGGAACTGATGGTGCATCGGGCGGGTTCTGATTGATCCGGTGCGCGCCGTGAGACGACTGCCATCTCGAAGGACGAAAGCGACTATTTCGGCGCGCCGAGAGTGGACCTTCGCCAATCATGAGGAGGCGAGTCTGCCGAATCTCGGGATCGAAAGCGCCGCTGGGTTCGGCGAGGCCCAAGTGCAAACCGTTGAGATCCACCCGACGCAGATCGAGAGGCGAACATGACAATCGCATTTCACGAGCTTGACGGATCGCCGCGCGAGGTCTTCTCGCCCGAGGGCATCGCCGCCGAGCGGCGGTTGGTGGTCGCTTGGGAGGATCGGCACGCGCTGGTGGCGCAACTGCTCGGCGAGCACTACGCCTTGGGTTTGCCGCCGCCGGGCGGGTATCCGGGCCGATCGGGCGTGCTGGCCGTCGAGGTCCGCGTCGAGCCGTGGCCCGCCGAGGCCGAAGCCCGCGCGGCGATGAGCGATCCGACCGTCGAGTTGAACAGCTACTCGGGCCGTTGGGCGCTGGTGACGGTGGACTACGCCATGCCCGACCGCGATCCCGGCCGGGGCGACCTGCCGAGTGTGTCGGCCCACACCTATCTGACCTATCGGATGGAGTTGGCCGGGCAAACGATCCGCGTTCCCGGCGAAGCGCTGCGATGGGAAACCGACGGGGCTATTCCCGTGCCCGTCGAGGCGATTCCGCCGTTGCGCGTGCCGATCGTCGAACATCAGATCACCTGGCATCGAGCGCCGCTGCCGCCGTGGTCGGCGATTCGCAACGCGGCCGGCTGCGTCAACGCGCAACCGTTCCTCGGCGCGCCGCCCGAGACGATCCTCTTCGACGGCGCGATCGCGCGGCGGCAGTTCATCGGCATCGACGCCCAGGGGACGGCCGCCTTCGGCTGGCGGCTGACCTACGTGTTCCGCGAGCGCGCGATCAAGACGCCGGGCGGAATTGCCGGCTGGAATCATGCGTTTCGATCGCTGCCCGCCTCGTCGCCCGGTTGGGACCGGCTGACCACGCTCGACGGGCGGCCGTTCTATGCGGCTGTCAACTTCGCCGGGCTGTTTGCCGCCGAATGAGATCGTCGGGCGCGCGGAGCGAAAGCGGCCGCGAGCGGCGGGCGCGTTGCAGGCACGTCGATGTGCGAAAGGAAGTGCGATGGCGAGCAACGGACGAGAGGATTCGTTGGGGCAGGCCGGCCGCGTTTCGCGCCCCGGGGCGAATCGCTCCTTTGATCGGTTGCGCGATCGCTCGGCGGCCGCGTTCGGGGGCGACGCGGTGTCGCGGGCAATGCGCGAAGGCTCGGGCGAAGAGAGCTGGTTCTGTTCCGCCGGTTGGGGTTTTTACCCCGGCGGCGGCGAGGTCTTCGCGCTGTTCGAGCTGGCCCAGCCGTTTCGCATGCCGCAGTCGGCCGACGAGGGCGACGTGCCGTTCAGCCCGGCGGCGCGGATGCTGTGGCATTTGCCCAACGGCAGCGTCGGCGGCTGCGACCTCGGCGTTCCGCAAACGCTCTATTGGCCCACGTGCGGCCGGCGCCAAGGGCAGCCGGTCGGACCGCCGCCGCTGGCGCCCCCGGCTCGTTGCACCGCGCGCTGGAATCGGCAGAGCGGGCGATGGGAGTTGATTGCGCCCGCCCCGCCGTGGCGACGGTTCGAAATGACCGCCGCGCTGAGCTGCGGCGGGTCGGCCGAGGCGCGGACGATCGTCTTCGATCATCAGGGAACGGAACACCGCGGCACGCCGCCGGGCGAAACGATCACCGTGCACGACGCGCTGGCGTTATTCTCCAAGCCGCCCACGGCGGGCAACGACCCCGGGGCGCTGGGCATTGCGCTGTTCGCACCCGACCGGAATCGCTGGGAGATCGTCGCCATGCAAACGCCCGGCGACTTCTTCGGCACACTGGCCCAAGATTGCCACCGTTGGGATGTTACGGCCGCCGTTTGGCCCGAGGTGCATACGCTTTCGGGCGGATACAACCCGTTCGGGCCGAGTGCCGCGCTGCCGACGATCGTGCTGAATGTGGCCGGCGCGGGCAACCAAACGATCGGGCCGCCTTTGTACCTGCCCGCCCAATGGTTCAGCGGCCGCCAGGGCGACCGCGTTCTCTGCCGTTGGCATATCCGTGGCGGGCACTACCTCATTGCCGGGGTGGAGCCGAACGACCTCGACTATCAGCCGCTCGAAGTGCTGACGCGAACAACGCTTACGATCAATTTCTCCGCTCAGTCGTTCACGCATCGCCGCTTTGCCCGACAGATCAAGCTGCCGCCGTGGACGACGATTGGTCCGGAAGAGGAGCGATAGCTGCTGTTTGCGGACACTGCCGATCTTCTCCGGCATCGCCGTTTTGCGCCGGGCGCGCAGTATCGCTGTTTTATTGACATTGACTCTCCGCCGCCCGATCGCTAACGTTAGCCGAGCAAACGTTAGCCGAGCATTCGCCTCGGGCCGCCGTTGCGGGAATGATTGCGGCGCGGCCCGGGGTGCCGGAAGGAGAGTTGCACTCGTGCGCAGGATGCTAGTTGGGCTGCTGAAGGTCGGGCTGTCGCTGGGGATTGTCGCATGGCTCTTCGGCCGCGCGATGCAAGGCGAGGCCTTCGACCGACTGCACGCGCAGATGACCGGGCCGGGGTTTCATTGGGGCCTGTTGGCGGCGGCCTTCGTGTGCCTGCTGACGGCCGTTGTGATTACCTTTGTGCGTTGGTGCTACCTGGTCCGCGCGTTGGATATTCCCTTTACGATGCGCGAGGCGCTGCGGCTGGGCTTTCTGGGGTTTCTCTTCAACCTGGCGCCGATGGGCATTATCGGCGGCGACTTGCTCAAGGCGGTCGTTTTGGCCCGGCAGCGTCCGGGGCGACGGGCCGGGGCGGTGGCCTCGGTGGTCGTCGATCGGGTGATCGGGCTCTACATTCTGTTCGTGGTGGCCGCGGCGGCCATCGGCCTGAGCGGCTTCTACCGCCACGACGATCCGCAGGTGCGCTCGATCGCCGTAACAACCTTGATCGGAACGCTTGCGGCCACGGCCGTGCTGGCGGCGGTGTTCATTCCCGGCGCCACCCAAGGGCGGCTCAGCGCCGCCTTGGGGCGATTACCCTATGTGGGCCGGCAACTGGGGCAATTGATCGAGGCCGTGCGGCTCTACCGCAACAACGCGGGCGTGTTGGCCGGCGCGTCGCTGCTGACCGTCGCCGTCCACTCGCTGACCACGTTGGGCATCTATTGGATCACCCTGGGAATCTATAACGGCGGGGGAAACGCGATCGACCTGATGAGCGAGTTCGTCGTCGTCCCGCTGGCCTCGGCCACGGGGGTGATTCCGTTGGTGATGGGCCCGATGGAACTGGTGATCGATTATCTCTACGTGCGCGTCTTTGCGTTGGAATGGGGCCAAGGGTTGGTCGTCGCCCTGGGGTATCGGATCATTTCGCTGCTGGTGGCCTTGGTGGGCGTGGCCTTCTATTTGGGCGCCCGAGAGGAACTCCGCGAGGCGATGAGCGACGACGCCGCGGACGAAACGCCCACGGTGGAAACGACCACCAGTTTCCGCCGGCGCGCCGGCAGCCATGCGGCGGCCGCCTGAGGCGCGGTTGCGCGACGGACGGTAGCTTCGCGCGCCGCTGCGCGGCGGGCTGTTGCTCATCGGCGAGCGTTTGCGCGGCGATGAAAGGTTCGGGCGACTCTTCCGCGGGCTCGCGCGGCGGCTTACCGCGGCAGCAGCTTCGGCGGTTGCCCCGATTCGAACTGCTTGATCAGCTCCGACATCTTCTCTTTGGTGCTGAAATCGGGGTAGGCCGGCTCGGCGACGATGCCCCGCGCGGCCAGCACCCGCGCCGACGCCCGCCGCGATTGGCCGGCCAGCTCGACGGCCGCGGTCAGTACGCGCATGCACTCCAACGGCGAATGGAAGCCCATCCCGTTGCTTGCCGCCACATAGTCCCAGCGCATCTGCGCGCGGCGGACGGCGTTGCGGGCGTCGGCCAGTTGGCCGTCGTCGGCGCCCGCTTCGGCCGCGGCGGCGATGTCGAGGTGGGCGCGGACGATCGTTTCTTCCGCCGTGGCCAGTCCTTCGCGGACCTTCGATTGGATCGACTCCACCCGAGCGACGATTTCCTTTTCGCTCCAACGGTGGCAAACGGCGCACGAGTTGGCCACGTCGAGCAACGGGCTGCGGATGTGGTGATTGGTGTATTTCACCCCGCCCTCGGTGCGATACGGCATGTGGCAGTCGGCGCAGGCCACTTGGCGATAGGCGTGGATGCCGGTGGTGTAAACCTCGTAGTCGGGATGCTGCATCTTCAGCATCTTCGTTTTGCTGACTGCGTGCGTCCAGTCGGCGAATTCGATTTCGTCATAGTAGCGCTCCATGTCTTCGACCGTCAGGCCGTGCTTCCAGGGGAAGGTCAGGTACTTGCCGTCGCCTTTGAAGTAGTACTCGACGTGGCATTGGGCGCAAACCAGGCTTCGCATTTCTTGGTGCGAAATCGCCGCCAGATCGCGGCCCATCGCTTCCAGCGCCTCGCGCAGCGCCGGGCGCGTGATCTGCAATTCCATGGTGTTCGGTTTGTGGCAGTCGGCGCAGGCGATCGGGTGTTCGGTTTCCGCCTTCACCTCGTCGAACTTCTTCGCGTAGAACTCGGCAATGCCCCACCGCTGCATGAGTTTGGGCACGTCGGCGCTCTTGCAGGCCATGCACGTGCCCGGGCTTTGAGGCGAAATGCGCTTCGTGTGCGTCACGTCGTCGAGGGCGAAGATGTGGCCGCGGGCCTGGCGAAAGTCCTTCGAAAACGGGTTGCCCGCAAACAACACGCCGATGACGGGATGTTCCGCCAGGTAGTCGCGCGGATAGGAACCGCCGAACTTCGTCCGCGTCGCGTCGTCTTTCTGCATCAGGTAGGTTTCATACTGCCGCGGATGATTCAGGCCCCAGCGGGCCGGGTCGGTTTCATCGTCGGCCACGGGGATCGGCGGACGCTGCCTGCGCGCCTCTTCGCGCCGCTGCAACACGTTGGCGGCCAACAGCCCCAAAAGGAACGTGGCGATCAATCCCGCGGCGAACAACGCCCATCCGCGCCAGGCCGGCGCGCCGTTGACGGCAGTCTTTTCACTCATCATCTTGCGCCTTGACTGATGAATCGAGTCTCACAAACAATCCCGGAACGCTCAACCCGCATCCGATCGCGGCGGCAGTCCTCGTTGCAATCGGCTAACGGCGCCCGTTCTCGGCAGGGCGATCGTCGGGCGCGGGCGGCCGGCCGCCGACGCGCATCGATCCCCACGGGTCGTTCCAGGCCGGCAACGCCGGCCGAAACACCGCCGGACCGGCCGACTGGCTGCGGACCGTGCCGTGCGGCACATCGCGGTGGCAATCCCAGCAGCGGCGCTGTTCGGCGGCCGCGGCCAGCGAGGTTTCGTGAACCACGGCCGCGTGGCAGCGACGACAGTTCTCTTCCACCACCGGCACCGCCGCTGCCGAAAGCCGAATGACCTCGGGCTCCCAACGCATGGTGAACACCGTGGCGTGCCAGAGTCCGTCGCGGGCCTTGAACGCATAGTGCGAAAACACGTTAGTGTGCGGCACGTGGCAGTCGTTGCAGGTGGCCACTCGCCCGTGGCTCCCGTGCCGCCAAGTAACATAGTGCGTGTTCATCACGTGGCAATTGACGCACGTTTCGGGCGAGTCGCTCAGGTAGGAAGCCGCCCGGGAAATATACGCGGTGAACAGTCCCGCGCCCGCCGCCATGCCCAACACCAAGAAGCAAGGCATTCGCCAGCGTGCCGAAACGATGCGCAACAGGAAGAGTTCTTGCAACCACGAAAGCATCGCCCGGCTCTCCCGTCACAAGTCCGCCCGTCCGCCCGTTCCGACCGATTGATCGCCCATTAACCGCCCGTCGATGGCCCATCGATCGGCCGTTGGCTGAGCTAGTGAAACCAATATCCCGTTAATCGGAAAATTGTCAATTCTGAAGGATTTATTTCTCGCGGTGTTTCTTCTCTTTTGCGGCATACGGCGATTCAAATCTAATCGTCAAAGCGACTTCGGAGGCCAAAGATGATCGAGCAGCAGGCAAAGCACGCCGAAAAAATCCGGAGTTGTTCCCCGGAAGTCGAATGGAAAGCGCCAACGGGCACGAACTCCGCGAGAAACCGCGAATAGACGCCCATGGACGCGAAAAAACGAAGGCCGAGGGTACACAAATGGCAAAGGAAGGCGTGCGGGCGCCAGTGCGGGTAAGCGGGGAGAAAGGCCCTGTCGAGGAGAAACCGTTCATCGCATGAACGACCAAAGAGAAGTCGGCGGGCGAAGAGCGGCTCTAAAGAAGAACCCGGCGGCCGGGGGGGCAGCGAGCAGCCGGAGTGCGGCATAAAGCACGCTCAGTCGCGGCGGGCGTCGATTTGTTCGCTCTTTTTCTGCATGGCGAACCAATTGCGCCACTCGCGTTGATTGAAGCCGAAGTTCTGACGGGTCATGGCCACCAGCGCGTCGAGAACGGCTTGGTTGGCCTTCGC
>Ga0308417_1002755_pt1 | contig 11478 bp, 10 predicted proteins | sample HotsprSampleOS65_FD_203528 | JGI IMG/M metagenome (GOLD analysis project Ga0308417, IMG submission 203528) | Hot spring phototrophic mat microbial communities from Octopus Spring, Yellowstone National Park, Wyoming, United States - 20090730_OS65 ... | reverse complement strand
CCAGGCGACGGCCGCGGCGAAGGAGACCGTTCCGGAAAACTGGAGCAAGAACACCTTCCTGCCGTTCCATCCGGGCGCGGCGAGGTGGTTCCGCGAGAACGGCTTCCCGATCCCGGACTCGCTCGTGATGGGCTGAGCGGCCTGCCACCACCTGCACGGCCGCTGGCTCTGACCGCTTGTCCTCGCGCCTCTGCGCGCCGTGGGCGAAGGGCGCTACAGAGACGGGGATAGGCGCAAGCGCACCACCGCCTCTGCTCGCCTTGGGCGACGCGTCGGGCGGCGGTTCGGCGTCCGATCGCGCAACGCCTGGCGGCTCAGCCGCGCGGCTGACGCGCCCAGGCCGGCTAGGCTCGGGGTGCCGGCGCCCTTTCGCGCCGGTCCGCGTTTTCGGTTGCGCCGCAAAAACGAGCTCGGCGAGCAGGCGCCTCAGACCGCTGACTTCGGAGGCGAAAACTGCGAAGCCCCTGCCTAGCGTGCCGGCCTGCGCGGCCTTGGCGCGCAACCGCAGCCCTGTTCGCCTCGATCGCGTCTGCGGCGATCGGCGTGAGGCGCGTGGCGACAGGCCGGAGGAGGGGCGGGGAGGTCCTTCCGCCTGAGCGAGACCGTGCCGCGTCCGCGACCGGCCGTCGCGCTGGCACTGCTCTTCCCCGCGCACTGAGAAGAGACCTCCCCTGCCCTGCGGCGTCATCCGGGCTATGCTCGACGGCGATGGCAGGAACGGCGGATGTCGCGCCCGGCTCCCCGAGCGGCGCAGCGCTCGGCTGGGCGGCGGCGATCTCGGCGGTTTCGCTCTGGGCGTCGTGGGCGGTCGCGACGCGCTACCTGCTTGGCGCTGCGACGCTGGGCGCGACGGACATGATCGCGGTGCGGTTCCTCACCGCCGCTCTGCTGATGCTGCCCTATGCGCTGAGGCGAGGCCTGCCGCTGCGCCGGCTCGGGCCTCTGTCGCTCTCCGCCGTGGTCGGGGGAAGCGGCTTCGCGTTCAGCCTCTGCAACACGGGCGGCCTCGTGTTCGCACCGGCAGGCCACGGCGGGGCGATGACGGCGCCGCTTTCAGCGGTGTTCACGGGGCTGCTCGCCCATCTCGTTCTGGGCGAGAGACTCAGGCGGCGAAGCGTGCTGGGGCTTGGGCTCATCATCGTCGGCGTGGCGACGCTTGTCGGCGCGACGCTTGCGGGCCGCGACCCGCGCGTGTTCATCGGCCACGCCCTGTTCGCTTCAGCGGGCCTGCTGTTCGCCTGCTACACGGTCGCGATCCGCCGGGCGCGGCTTGCCTCACTCGATGCGGTGGCGATCAGCGTGATCGGCTCGGCGATCGTCTACCTGCCGGCCTACCTCCTCATTGCCGGGCCGCGCTTCCTTGCCGCCCCGCTTGGGGAGCTCGTCATCCAAGGCGTGCTGCATGGCGGCCTCGGGGCCACCCTCTCGGTGATCCTTTTCTCGATCGGCGTCGCGCGGCTTGGTGCCGCGCGAGCGGCGACCCCTGCGGCTCTGAACCCGGCTCTTACCGCGCTTCTTGCCATCCCGCTGCTCGGCGAGGTGCCGACCTGGCCGGAGGTTCCGGCCTTTGCCGCGCTCACCGCTGGGGTGTGGCTTGCCTCGGGCGCGCGGCTCCGTGGCGGCCAGCACGCTTGAACCGCGGACGTAGGGGCCGTAACTCCCGCAGATGTTCTTTCGCGGAAGGGGGGACAGTGGCATGGGCTACCGGGTTGCAGTGGTCGGCGCCACGGGGGCGGTGGGACGGGAGCTCCTGAAGACGCTGGCCCAGCGGAACTTCCCTGCTTCCGAGGTGATCGCGCTCGCCTCCGGCCGGTCGGCCGGGCAGAAGGTCAGCTACGGCGAGGACAAGGTGCTCACCGTCCGTGACCTCGAGACGTTCGACTTCACCGGCGTCGACATCGGCCTGTTCAGCCCGGGCGCCGCCGTCTCCGCCGTGCATGCGCCGCGAGCGGCGGCGGCGGGCTGCGTCGTGATCGACAACACGAGCCATTTCCGGATGGAGCCGGACGTGCCGCTCGTGGTGCCTGAGGTGAACCCGCAGGCGCTGAAGGGCTTCGCCAGGCGCAACATCATCGCCAACCCGAACTGCTCGACCATACAGATGGTCGTGGCGCTGAAGCCTCTGCACGCGATCGCACGGATCAGGCGGGTGGTGGTTGCCACTTACCAGTCCGTCTCAGGCGCGGGGAAGGAGGCGATGGACGAGCTCTGGTCACAGACCAAGGGCAGCTTCGTCAATGACCTGCGTGCGCCGGAGCAGTTCACCAAACCAATCGCCTTCAACTGCATCCCGCACATCGACCGCTTCATGGACGACGGATCCACGAAGGAGGAGTGGAAGATGGCTGCCGAGACGCGGAAGATCCTCGACCCGGACATCGCCGTGATCGCGACCTGCGTGCGCGTGCCCGTGTTCGTGGGCCATGCCGAGGCGGTGCATGTGGAGTTCGACGGCCCGATCAGTGTCGCCGAGGCGACCGCCGCTCTGCGCCGCGCGCCTGGCGTTGCCTTGGTCGATCGCCGCGAGGACGGCGGCTACATCACCCCGGTAGAGGCGCAAGGGGAGGACGAGGTGTTCGTCTCGCGCATGCGCCGCGACCCGACGGTGCCGCACGGCCTCGCCTTCTGGTGCGTGAGCGACAATCTCCGCAAGGGTGCTGCGCTGAACGCGATCCAGATCGCCGAGACTTTGATCGCCCAGGGCCATCTGGCGAAGGCTGCGGCGTAACCGATCGCCGGCTCGAGGGGGCGCTGCCCGCCTCCGGGTGCGCGAGGGGCGGGGCGCGCGGGGGAGGAGCCTGCTCAGCCTCTTGCCGGCCTTACGAGGACAGACGCAGCCGCTAGCACCCCGCAGGCCGCCATCGCCGCCGGCATGCCGATCACGCCGGCAAGCGCTGCCCCGATCGCTCCGAACCCGATCTGGATGGCCCCGGCAAGGCTCGAGGCCGTTCCGGCATTGCCCTTGAACTCGGACAGCGCCTCGGCGAAGGCGGCCGGCAGAGCAAGGCCAAGGCCAAGCACGAACAGGCTCATCGTGACATTGACGCCGTGCTTGACGAAGAGGCCGAGCGGGTCGAGCGCGACCATGCCGAGCCCGCCTGCGAGCATCAGCACCGTGCCGGTCGCAAGCCCGGCCGTGGCGCGCCCGCGCTTCATGAGCGCCCGCGCCACGCCGCCGCCGATCACGACGCCGGTCACCGCGATCAAGGGGTAGAGCGCGTAGGCGGCAGGACTGAGGCCGAAGCGGGTGATGTAGAGCTCGGGGCTGCCGGCGCCGAAGGCGAACAGCCCGCCCATCGCGCCGGCGGCGACGAGGACGTTCGCCCGGAACCGTGCCGAGCGCCAGACACTCTGGTAGCCGCGCAGGACGGCCGAAGCGTCGAGCCGCACAAGGCGGGTGTCGTTCGTCTCGGCAAGCGTGCGCGCCGCCCAGGCGAGAACGGCGAACGCCACCGCGGCTGAGAACAGGAAGCCCGCACGCCAGCCGGCCAGGAGGTCGAGCCCCGCACCCGCGAGCGGCGAGAACGCCGGCACGGCGGCGATCGCCATCGACAGCGCGGCCATGCCCCGCCCAACCCCAGCGCCTTCGTTTACGTCGCGGATCATCGCGCGCGCGATCACGAGCCCTGCCGCTCCCCCCGCAGCCTGCAGCACCCTTCCCGAAAGCAGCACGGCGAAGCTCGTGGCGACCGCACAGAGCAGGCTTCCGGCCGCGAACAGGCCAAGCGTGCCGAGCACCACGGGGCGCCGTCCATGCCGGTCGGAAAGCGGCCCCCAGACGAGCTGGAACGGGGCGAAGGCAGCGAGGAACACCGCAAGCACGAGCTCCCCCCCGCCGGAACCGACGCGGAAGGCCTCGGCGATGGCCGGCAGGCTCGGCAGCGGCAGGTTGGCAGCAACCTGGCCCATCCCAGCGATGGCGGCGAGCAAGAGGAAAGGAGTCGCGGAACGCGACTGCGGCGCGACAAGCAGTCGCCCGTCGCGCTCGGCGCGTGCGGCTGGGGTCCCTTCCATGACGCGAACATGGGCGGGCGCTGCCGCCCCAGTCAACGTCCCACCCGGCTTCGCCTCGATCAGCCGGGCTTCGGCAGCAGCGAGACATGCGCGGCGACGATCCGCGAGCCTTGCAAGGCCTCGCCCACCGCAGCGACGGGAAAGCATACCCAGCTCTGGCTCTGCCTGCCGATGCGTGAGGAGCCCTCGCGCACGAACTCCGTGTTCGCCGTCGCGGACACCGTGCCGAAGGTGGTGGTCACGGTGTTGCGCAGGCTGCGCGCAAGCCCGGTATGCGACCGCCCTGCCCGGAAGGCGGGGATCGCGTCCCAGCCGTAGAGCTTTTCCGCGACTCCGTAGCGGAGCGCGAGCGGGCTTCTCCAGAACAGGAGGTCGCGCAGGGCGACGTCGTTTTCCATAAGCGCGCGCTCATAGGCCACGAAGGCCTCGCGCATCTCCGCAAGCGGCGCGGGGAGGTTCACCGCAAGGCCCGCTTCCTCGCTCATGCCCAAGCCTCCGGGCAGCGGGCCACTCCCTCACGCTCGAGGGCTGCGGCGACGGCGAGCGCCTTCTCCTCCTGCCAGGGCGCTGCGATCACCTGCACGCCGACCGGCAGACCCTCTGGCGAGAGCCCGCCAGGCACGCACACGACCGGAAGCCCGATGAGGGAGAGCGGCTGGGTGTAGAGGCCGATATTGGGGCGAAGCGGCACGGTGGCGCCGCCAAGCGTCATCGTCTGTGTGCCGATCGGCGGCGCGGGCAGCGGCGTCGCCGGCGCGAGAATGACATCGACGGTCTCGAACAGCGCAAGCACGGCGCGGCGGTACCAGGCGCGGAAGCGTTGCGCGGCGAGATACCACCCGGCGGGCAAGAGCGCGCCTGCGAGGAACCGGTCGCGCGTCGCTGGGTCGTAGTCCATCGCCCGCGCGCGCAGCCGCTCGAGATGCAGGTTCCCGCCCTCGATAGTGGTGATCAGGAAGGCGGCGGCGCGGGCGCGGGAAGCCTCCGGCAGAACGACCTCGCGCGTCACGCCCAGCGCCAGCGCGGCGCGATCGACCGCCTCGAGAACGCCCGGTGCGGCGTTCTCGCGGAAATGCCCTGACGCGACGGCGAGCCGTAAGCCCGATGCGTTGGCAATTCGATCCGATACCGGAACGGACTCGATCTCGGCTTGCGCCGGGTCTTCCCCGTCGCGGCCGAGCATCGCGTCGTAGGCAGCTGCGAGGTCGCGGACGGATCGAGCAAGCGGGCCGATGTGGTCGAGGCTTGCGGCGAACAGCATCGCGCCTGCGCGCGACAGCCGTCCGTAGGTCGGCTTAAGCCCGAACACGCCGCAGAAGGCGGCGGGCACGCGGATTGAGCCGTTTGTGTCGGTGCCGAGAGCGAGTGGCACGAGCCGCCCAGCCACAGCAGCGCCCGACCCGCCCGAGGAGCCGCCCGACATGCGCGCCGGGTCGTGCGGGTTGCGCGAGGGCTGATCATGCGCGTTCTCCCCAGTGAAGTCATAGGCGTACTCGCCCATGTTCAGCGCGCCAACCAGCACAGCGCCGGCGGAATCGAGGCGGCGTATGGCGGTTGCGTCCCGCGCGGCCGGTGGGTTGTCGCGGCCGATCCGCGAGCCTGCGCGCGTCGGCAGGCCAGAGATGTCGAACAGGTTCTTCACCGCGTAAGGGACGCCGGCGAGCGCGCCCGGATCGCCTCCCGCGGCGAGGATCCGGTCCACCCTCGCCGCGGCATCGAGCGCGCGCGCAGCCGTGACGTCCGTGAAGGCGTTCAGCGCCGCGTTGCGCGAAGCGATCCGCGCGAGCGTGGCTTCCGCGACCGCGCGGGCGGTGACGTTGCGCGCGCGCACCGCGGCAGCGATCGCGACCGCATCGGCATCGAGCAGGGAATCGGTGCTCATGCGCGGAAGACGGGCGCGGGCTCGTCCGTATCGCCGAGCGGGAAGGAGAGCACGAACGCCGCGGCGGTCGAGGCGGCGACGATGTTGGCGATCGTGCCGGCGTGGCATGGTTCCGGAATGGGAAGGGAAAGCGCGCGCGCAGCGGCGTGCATCAGTGCCTCGGCTTCCGCCTCGGTCAGCGGCTTCGGGGCGGTCTCGCTCATGCTGCCTCCGTCAGCGGCTGGTGGCATAAGGCGCGGCGGCCAGGCGCCGCGATGACCTCGGGCGGCGGTGCCTTGGCGCAGAGCTCGCGCCCGCGCGGGCAGCGGCCGTGGAACCGGCAGGCCTTGGGGTCAGGGTCGATCGGGCTCTTCGGGTCGCCGGAGAGCCTCAGCTTCTGCCCGGCGCGGCGCTCGCCCGGGATGGCGATGCTGTCGGCAAGCGCGCGCGTGTAAGGGTGGAGCGGGGCGCGGAACACCGCCTCTGCCGGACCCTCCTCGACGATCTGCCCGAGATACATCACGAGCACGCGGTCGCAGATCAGACGCACCACGTTCAGGTCGTGGCTGACGAAGAGGTAGGACATGCCGAGCGAGGCCTTGAGCTCGGCGAGTAGGGCGAGGATCACCACCTGGACCGAGACGTCGAGCGCCGAGGTCGGCTCGTCGAGGATCAAGAGCTTGGGCTCGGTGGCGATCGCGCGGGCGATTCCGACGCGCGCCTTCTGCCCGCCAGAGAGCTGGTGCGGGAAGCGGGAGAGCAACGCGCGCGGCAGGCCACAGCGGTCGGCTGCGCGGGCAACTTCTGCCTCGAGCGCGGCGCCGCGGAGGCCCTTCAGCCGCCGCAGTGGCGCGGCGATCGCATCCAAGGCGGTGAAGCGCGGGTTGATCGAGCCCTCGGCGTCCTGGAACACCATCTGGATTGCGGCGCGCGCCGGGTGGCGGGAGAAGCGCCCGGCGGGGACGGCGGCGATGTCCTCGCCGCCGAAGCGGATCTCCCCCTCTGTCGGGTCGATCAGCCGCGCGAGGATGCGCGTGAGCGTCGTCTTGCCGCAGCCCGACTCGCCGACGAGCCCGACCGTCTCGCCTGCGCCGATTGCGAACGACACGCGGTCGACCGCATGGAGAAGCGGGCCAGGCCGCCGCGCGAGCAGCCCGGGCCTGCCGATCGGGAAGCGCTTGCTGAGGCCGCGCGCCTCGAGCACAGGCGCGGTCACAGCGGATGCCTGCAGGCGACGAGGCGGCCATTCTCGACGCGCCTCGGCAAGGGCGGGAGGGCGCAGTCCACGGAGCGGCGGTGGCAGCGGTCGTGGAACCGGCAGGGCGGCAGGTCGTCGCGACGGAGATCGGGCAGGCCGCCCGGGATGGTCCTGAGGTCGGCGAGGCTGCGGCCCGGGCGCGGCGTGGCCGCGAGGAGCCGCTCGGTGTAGGGGTGGCGCGGCCGCGCGAACAGCGCCTCCGTCGGCGCATCCTCGACCACATGGCCGGCATGCATGACGACGATCCGATCGCAGCGCTCCGTTGCGAGGCCGAGATCATGCGTGATCAGCATCGTCGCCATCCCCCGCGCGCGGCCGAGAGCCGCGACGAGGTCCATGATCGTCGCCTGGGTGGTGACGTCGAGCCCGGTGGTCGGCTCGTCGGCGATCAAGAGGGCTGGGCGGCAGGCGAGCGCGATGGCGATGCCGACGCGCTGGCACATCCCCCCCGAGAGCTCGAAGGGATAGGCGCGGGCGCGCCGCGCGGGATCGGGGATTCCCACCTCGGCAAGCAGCGCCACCGCCCGCTCTGCCGCCGCGCGCGCGCTGAGATTGGCGTGGCGAACAAGCACGTCCGCGATCTGGGCGCCGACGCGGCGGATCGGGTTCAGGGAGGCGCGCGGGTTCTGGAAGATCATCGAGAGCTCGCGCCCGCGAATCTCCGCAACCGTCGCCTCGTCGGCTGCGAGCATGTCGAGCCCGCCGAACACGATCCGCCCGGAGGTGACGCGCGCTGCCGGGTCGAGCAGGCGCATCACCGCATAGGCCGTGACCGACTTGCCCGAGCCGCTCTCGCCGACGATGCCGACGGTCTCGCCGCGCGCGATCGTGAAACCCACGCCCTCGAGCGCCCGCACGGTTCCCGAACGCGTACGGAATGACACGGACAGGTCCTCGACGGCAAGCAGTGGCGGCTGGCGCGTTGCCGTCACGTCACGTCCTTCGCCGCGGGTCGACGATGTCGCGCAGGCCGTCGCCCATCAGGTTGAAGGTGAACACCGCAAGCATCAGCGCGAGCCCCGGGAACAGCGCGATCCACCACTCGCCGGAGACGATGTAGCCCGCCCCTTCTGCGACCATGATCCCCCACTCCGCCGTCGGCGGGCGTATGCCGAGGCCGATGAAGGAGAGGCCGGCCGTGTTGAGGATGGCGTAGCCCATGGTCAGGCTGACCTGAACCATCATGATCGGCAGCACGTTCGGCAGGATCTCGAACAGCATCACCGTCGCCGTGGACGCGCCGGCAAGCCGCGCCGCCTCGACGAAGCCAGCCTCGCGCCGGATGTTGGCCTCGGTGCGCGCGACGCGCGCATAGATCGGGAAGTTGATGATGGCGGTGGCGTAGACGACGTTGGCCACCGTGTTGCCCGCCGCCGCAACCAGCCCCATCGCCAGCACGAAGAGCGGGAAGGCCATGATCGTGTCGGTGACGCGGCCGATCACACGGTCGGTCCAGCCGCCGAGGAAGCCGGCAGCAACACCCGCGACCGTTCCGGTGCCGAACACGAGAGCGACGGCGGCGAAGGCCATGCCGAGGTCGAGCCTGGCGGCGGCGACGACGCGCGAGAACACGTCGCGGCCGAGATTGTCGGTGCCGAACCAGTGCAGCGCCGAGGGGGGAGAAAGCGCTCGGTCCGACGAGGCGAGCGGGTCGTAGGGAACGAGTTCGGGCCCCGCCAGGGCGGCGAGCAGGAGCAGGGCGAACAGAGCGAAGGCAAGCCCCGTGACCGGGTTCCCGGCAAGCACGTGCCGTGCGTGCGCGAGGGCGCTCACGCCTCGATCCTCACGCGCGGGTCGATCGCCTGGTAGGCGAGATCGATCAGGAGGTTAAGCGCGACATAGAGCACCGCCATGGTCATCACGAACCCCTGCACGGGGGCGTAATCTGACGCGATCAGCGCCTCGACCGCGTAGGAGCCGATACCGGGCCAGGCGAACACCTTCTCGACGAGCACGTTGGCGCCGAGCAGGAAGGAGAGCACCATCCCCAGCGTGGTGACGATGGGAAGCAGCGCGTTGCGCAGCGCGTAGCGGACCACGATCGTCCGCCCCGCGAGGCCTGAGGCGCGGGCGGCGCGGATGAAGTCAGACGACATCACGGCGAGCATTGCCCCGCGAGTCATACGCCCCATCGGGGCGAGGGCGAAGATCCCGAGGGTGAGCGCGGGCAGCGCGAGCTGCCCCGCGGCGGCGCCGAAGGTCTCGCGCTCTCCCGCGAGCAGGCTGTCGATCAGGTAGAAGCCGGTGACGTGGGGCGGCGGCGAGGAGAAGGCATCGAGCCGGCCGAGCGGCGCCGGCGCCCAGCCAAGCACGTAGTAGAAGACGTAGATCAGGAGTAGCCCGGTGAAGAAGGTCGGCAGCGACACGCCCGCAGTGGCGAGGACGCGGCAGAGGTGATCGACCCAGGAATTGGGCCTGAGCGCCGCCGCGACCCCCATCGGGATGCCGCAGCCCGCGGCGAACAGGAGGCCGAGCAGGGTGAGCTCGGCTGAGGCGGCAAGCCGCTGGGCGATGTCGGCGAGCACCGGCTGTCCGGTGGTGATGGAGATGCCGAGGTCGCCGCGCGCGAGGTCGGCCAGGTAGCGGCCGAACTGCACCCAGAGCGGCTTGTCGAGCCCGAGCTGGCGGCGTATCTCCTCGACAGCCTCGCGCGTCGCTGCCGGGCCGGCGAAATAGGCTGCCGGGTCGCCGGGGAGCGCGCGCGTCATGAGGAAGGTGACGACGACGACGCCAGCGAGTGTGGGCAGGGCGGCGGCGAGACGCCGCGCGAGCAGCCGCAGCACGGCGGCTCAGGCCTTCGACAGCACGCGGTAGTCGAGCTGGCGGTGGAACCAGTAGCGGTAGCCGTCGATCGTGTCGCGCATCGCCACCATCAGCTTCGGCTGGAACAGCGGGATGCGCGGCACGTCCCGGAACGCGATGCCGACGAAGCCCTTGATGGCTTGGGCGTACTCCGCCTCGTCCGCCGTGAGGCGCGCGCGGTCGATCAGCGCGTCCATCTCCGGGTTCTGGTACGACATCGTGTTGAACACCGCGTTCTGGCCGTGATAGGCCCAGAAGAAGAAGTACTCGGGGAAGTTCAGCCAGCCGCCGAAGGTGTTGGTGATCAGCGGCATCTCCTTCTTGAGCAGCTCGTTGCGCCAGTTCGCGCCCGGAACTTTGTTGATCGTGACGCGGATGCCGATCCTCGCGAAGCTTTCTGCGACCAGCACCGCGATCGGCTCGTTCAGCGAGGCAAGACCGAGGTCGAAGCTCAAGGTCGTCTCGAACCCGTTCGCATAGCCTGCCTCAGCGAGCAGGGCGCGGGCGCGCTCGAGGTCGGTGACGTAAGGGTGGGGCTGCGGCCAGGTGGCGTGTGCCGGCTCTGCGGGGCCGCCGAACAGCGGCACGGCCGTGCCGAAGGTCACCTGGTCCATGATCCGCTGGTAGGGGATGGCGAAGGCGACGGCCTGGCGCACGCGCACGTCGTTGAAGGGCGGCCTTGTGACGTTCATGCCGATGTACTGGATCGCGTTCTCGACCGGCGTGCCGACGATCTTCAGCCGCCGCGCCTGGGCGAGCTCGTGGAAGTCCTTCGGCGGCAGGTCGAAGGAGATGTCGGCATCGCCGCGCTCGAGCAGGGCGCGGCGGTTGCCGGCCTGCGGGACGATCCGCCAGATCACGCGCGCAAGCGCCGGGCGTCGGCCGCTCTTCCACTCGTCGAACCGGGCGAACACCATCTCCTGCCCCGGCACCCAGCGCTCGAGCCGATAGGCGCCGCCCGCTGCGGGATTGGCACGCAGCCACTCCATCGCCCAAGGGTCAGCGGCGGTAGCGTGCCGCTTCGCAAGCCCAGAGTTATAGATCGCGGGCACGGGAACGGCGAGGTCGGGCATCGTCAGCTTGTCGCTGCGGAGGAAGTCGACACGGAAGGTGTGCCGGTCGACGACGACGAACTGCTCCGGCTTCTCGAGCGAGCCCGCGCGCATCTGGAAGGTGGGAAAGCCGCCGACGGAGACGGCGCGGTCGAAGCTCCACTTCACGTCCTCGGCCGTCACCGGCGTGCCGTCGTGAAAGGTCGCGTCGCGGCGCAGCTTGAAGGTGACGGAGGTCGGGGTGAGGTCCCAAGCCTCGGCGAGCTCGGGCTCGAGCTTCGTGTAGTCGTAGTGGTCGACGCCGTTCGGGTCCTTCTTCACGCCGAAGGTCATCAGCCTGTCGTAGAGGTTCCAGGACGCCTCGTAGGCCGGCCGGTTCGCGCCGACGCCGTGGATGTCGGTGGAGTTCGGCGGGTTCTCGCTGATCAGGAGCAGCGTCTCGCGCCGCGCCTGCGCGGCCGCGCCGTGCACGGCAGGCGCCGACAGGGCAG
>Ga0308417_1002752_pt1 | contig 11484 bp, 11 predicted proteins | sample HotsprSampleOS65_FD_203528 | JGI IMG/M metagenome (GOLD analysis project Ga0308417, IMG submission 203528) | Hot spring phototrophic mat microbial communities from Octopus Spring, Yellowstone National Park, Wyoming, United States - 20090730_OS65 ... | reverse complement strand
CGCCGGGATGTCGAGGGAGGCGAAGACCTCGGCCCTGCTCATCCGCGCTCTGCCGCCTTAGCCGCCTGCCAGAGCGCCTCCATCTCGGCGAGGCTCGCCTCCGCCGGCGTGCGCCCCTCAGCAGCCAGGGCGGCTTCGATGGCGCCGAAGCGACGCTCGAACTTGGCGTTGGCGCCGCGCAAGGCTGCCTCCGGGTCGAGCTCGAGCTTGCGGGCGAGATTGGCGAGCACGAAGAGCATGTCGCCGATCTCGTCGGCGAGGCGTGCCGGGTCCGGTGCGGGGCCGGCAAGCTCGGCGCGGAGCTCCGCCGTCTCCTCTGCGAGCTTGTCGAGCACGGCTTCGGCATCAGGCCAGTCGAAGCCTGCGCGGGCGGCGCGGCGGGTGAGCTTGAGCGCCCGAGTCAAGGCGGGGAGGGCGACCGGGACGCCCGCGAGCAGGCCGGTCTCGGCGCGGCTTGCGCGCTCTTCGGCCTTCTGCGCTTCCCAGGCCTCGGTCTGCGCTGCCGCGGTCGGGCGGCTTTCGTTGCCGAACACGTGCGGATGGCGGCGGATCATCTTCTCGCTGATCCCACGAGCGATTGCGCCGAAGTCGAACCGGCCCTGCTCGGCGCCCATCTGCGCGTAGTAGACGACCTGGAACAGGAGGTCTCCGAGCTCCTCGAGAAGCGCTGTCCAGTCGCGCCGGGCGATCGCGTCCGCCACTTCGTAGGCCTCCTCGATCGTATAGGGGGCGATCGTATCGAAGTCCTGGGCGCGGTCCCAAGGGCAGCCGCGGTCTGGGTCGCGTAGGACGGCCATGAGGCGGAGCAGGCGGCGTAGCTCCTCAGCTGCCTCTGGCGTGTCGTTGATCATCGGGGGCCCTCGGTTGGCATGGCGAAAAATCCGATAAGCCACATTATGGAAAACACGGCCGCGCTCAGAGATCGATCACAAGCCCATCCACGCCGGGCTCGACACCCGCCGGTAAGGCTTGCGCGAGCGCCGCATAGTCGAAGCTTTCCCCCATGTGGGTCAGCACCGTCCGCTCGGGCGCGAGCCGCGAGACCCAGCCGAGGACGCGCTCGAGACTGGCATGCGTCGTGTGCCGTGCCGCCTGGAAGCAGCCGACGACCCAGACACGTATCCCGGCGAGAGCGTCAAGCGCCCGCTCGTCGAGGTCGAGCACGTCGGTCGAGTACGCGAAGGCGCCGACCCTGAAGCCGAGGCTCGGCATGAAGCCGTGGTCCTGCAGGATCGGCAGCACAGGCACGCCGGCCGCCTCGAACACCTCCCCCGGCGTGATCTCGTTCGCCTCGAGCACCGGGCGGAAGAAGGCTCCCGGCGCCTTCAGCGGCAGGAAGGCATAGTCGAACCGCTTGCGGAGGACATCGAGGGTGCGGGCGTCGGAATAGACCGGAAGCGGTCGGCCGATCAGCTTGTTGACGGCGCGCAGGTCGTCGAGGCCCATCACATGGTCGGCATGGGCGTGGGTGTAGAGCACGGCGTCGATCCGCCACCGCTCCGTCGCAAGCAGCTGCGACCTGAGGTCGGGCGAGGTGTCGACGAGCAGGGTCGTCGTGCCGGTCTCGATCAGGACGGAGGCGCGTGTGCGGCGATTCCGCGGGTCTTGGGGATTGCAGGCGCCCCAGCGATTGCCGATCAGCGGCACGCCGCCAGAACCACCGCAGCCGAGGATCGTGACCTGCACGACCTGCCCGCCCTTCTCAGGCAGCCGCCGGCAGGCGCAGGCGGCCGAACAGGCGAAGCGTGTTCGCCGTCGCGAGGTCGCAGAGCGCAGCGACAGGCAGGCCGCGAACGGCAGCGAGCGCCTTCGCCGTGTGCGCTACCATCGCAGGCTCGCAGCGCTTGCCGCGGAACGGCTCAGGCGCGAGATAGGGCGCGTCCGTCTCGACCAGGAGCCGGTCGGGCGGCAGGTCGCGGGCGAGCGCGCGAAGCGCATCGGAGCGGCGGAAGGTGACGATCCCTGAGAAGCTGATCGAGCCGCCAAGTTCAACTGCAGTTTCAGCGAGCTCCCGCGTAGAGCTGAAGCAGTGCATCACGAAGGGGAAAGCACCCCCCCGCTCGCGCTCATCCTTCAGGATCACGGCGATGTCGCGATCGGCGTCGCGCGCATGCACAACGAGCGGCAGGCCCGTTTCGCGCGCGGCACGGATGTGCCGGCGAAAGCTTTCGGCGGCAATCTCGCGCGGCGCCTTGTCGTAGTGGTAGTCGAGCCCGCTCTCGCCGATGCCGACGACACGCGGATGGTCCGCCAGAGCCACAAGCTCGGCCACCTCCGGCAGCGGCTCCTCGGCTGCCTTGTGCGGGTGGACGCCGACCGTACACCACACCTCCGGAAAGGCCTCGGCGATCGCCTTGACGGTCGCCGCCTGGCGCAGCCGAACGCCGATGGTGATGAGCGTTCCAACCCCGGCCTCGCGGGCGCGCGCGACGACCCCGGGGCGGTCCTCCTCCGCCCAGTGGTCGAGATGGCAATGGCTGTCGATCAGCATCGTCTGGTCGGAAAGACGTGGCGCATCTCAGGCCGGCTGTTCCGGCTCGCCGTGCGGCTTCTCCTCGAGCTTGCGGAAGAGCGGGCTCGGGGGCGGCAGAGCGACCCCGCCCCGGATCGGCGTCTCGAGCGCGTCGAAGCCGCGTTCGGTAACGGCGAGCTGGTCGAGCAGGCACGCCATGGTCTGCGGCATCACCGGCTGCAGCAGGATGGCGAGATGCCGCAGGGTCTCCGCAAGCGTCCAGAGCACGGTGCCCATCCGTTCTGGATCGGTCCTGCGCAACGCCCAAGGGGCCTCGTGGTCGATATAGCCGTTGGCGTCTCGGATCACGCTCCAGGCAGCGTCGAGTGCAGCATGGAATGCCTGGCGGCCGAATGCCTCGCGCATTTTCGGCAGCAAAGCAGCAGCGGCATCGAGCAGGGCGCGGTCGGCGGCGGCAAGCCTCCCCGGGACTGGAAGCACGCCGCCGCAGCTCCGCGCCACGAAGCCGAGCGTGCGCTGCGCGAGGTTGCCGAACTCGTTGGCGAGGTCGCTGTTGAGCCGTCGTCTGAGCCCAGCTGCCGTGTAGTCGCCGTCAGCGCCGAACGGCACCTCGCGCAACAGGAAAAAGCGGAACGGGTCGAGCCCAACACGGGCGATCTCGGCATGCGGGTCGACGACATTGCCGAGCGACTTCGACATCTTCTCGCCCTCGACCGTCCACCAGCCATGGGCGAACACCCGCCGCGGCGGTTCTAGCCCGGCGCTCATCAGGAAGGCTGGCCAGTAGACGGCGTGGAAGCGGAGGATGTCCTTGCCGACGAGATGCAGATCCGCCGGCCAGAACCCGGCGCGCGGGGCGCTGCCGTCCGGCCAGCCCGTGGCGGTGAGGTAGTTGGTCAGGGCATCAAGCCAGACATACATGACATGCCCTGGGCTGTCCGGCACCGGCACGCCCCACTTCAGGCTCGTGCGGCTGACGGAGAGGTCCTCGAGCCCGGAGCGGACGAAGGCCAGCACCTCGTTCCGCCGCGCCTCGGGAGCGATGAAGTCCGGATTGGCCTCGTAGAAGGCGAGCAGCCTGTCCTGCCAGGCCGAAAGCCGGAAGAACCAGGAGGGCTCCTTCACCCATTCGACCGGGGCGCCGGAGGGGGCTCGGCGCACCCCGTCCTCGCCCAGCACGGTCTCGCTCTCGCGGTAGAAGGCCTCGTCACGGACAGCGTACCAGCCGCTGTAGTCGCCGAGATAGAGGTCGCCCGCAGCGCGGATCCGCCGCCAAAGCTCCTCGCAGGCGCGGTGGTGGCGCGGCTCGGTGGTGCGTATGAAGTCGTCGTTGGAGAAGCCCATGGCGGCGGCGAGCGCGCGGAAATTGCCACTCACCTCGTCGGTGAAGGGCTTTGGCGCCATGCCTCGCGCTGCGGCGGCCTTCTCGACCTTCTGGCCGTGCTCGTCCGTTCCCGTGAGGAAGAACACCTCGCGCCCGTCGAGGCGCATGAAGCGGGCGAGCACGTCGGCGGCGAGCGTCGTGTAGGCGTGGCCGATATGCGGCACGTCGTTCACGTAGTAGATCGGCGTCGTGACGTAGTAGCGCTGTCTCTGCATCATCCTTCCAGTGCGCGACCGCTCAGGGCGCGTCGAGCACGGCTCCCGGCCGCAGCGCCAGGAGCGCCGACAGGACGGCCTGCTTGCGGTCGAGGTTCAGGGCGGAGGTGAGCCGCGCGAGGCGCCCGACCTTCTCCCACAAGCCCCCCCACTCTTCAAGCGGCCTCAGACGCGCAACCGGATCCTCCCGCCCGGTCGCCGCAGCCTTCGCGAGCGCCGCAAGACGATCACGCAACAGGCTCATGAACAGGGAGAAGGCCTCCTCGGCGCCGGGGCGCGACAGACGCTCGGCAAGCGCATGGGCCGACGCGGCATCGAGGCCCGGAAGACCCTGGAAAACACGCCCGAGCGCCGCGGAGAGCTCAGCCGCCCCGCCTTCGGCGAGCGCAAGCGCCCGCCCGACGGAGCCGCCGGAGAGCGCCACGGCCGCTTCCGCCTCGGCCGGAGCGAGGTCGGGCAAAAGGCGGCCGAGCAGAGCCGCAACCTCGGCGCGCGGCAGAGGCGAGAGGGAGAGCCGCCGGCAGCGGCTACGGATCGTCGGCAACAGCCGCGCCGGGGCGTGGGCGACAAGCAGGATCAGCGCCTTGGGCGGGGGCTCCTCAAGGATCTTGAGAAGCGCATTCGCCGCCTCGGGAGAGAGCGCGTCGGCTGGGTCGATGATCGCCACGCGCCAGGGGCTCTCCGCTCCCGTAAGCCTCAGGAACTCCGTCATCGCCCGCACATCATCGATTCGGATCTCGGCGAAGAGCCGCCCGGTCTTAGGGTTCTCGGCCCGCTCGACGATGCGCAGATCGGGATGGGTGCCGGCGGCGACCTTGCGCGCCGTGGCCGCCCCCGGCGGCACGGAGAGCGGCGTCTCGCCTTCGGGGAAGCCAGCGAGCACCCAGCGCGCCGCGGCGCGGGCGAAGGTTGCCTTGCCGATGCCCGGCGGGCCGCAGATCAGCCAGGCATGGTGCAGCCGGCCGGACCGCCAGGCGGCGGCGAAGGCGCGCGCCGCTGCGTCGTGGCCGACGAGGTCGCCCCCGCTCACGCCGCCTCCGGCAGGGCGACACCGAGCCGCGCCGAGACGGCCGAGCGTATCGCCGCAGCCACCAGCCCGACGGGACCAGCCGCGTCGATCACGACGCAGCGGCCGGGTTCTGCCTGAGCGCGTGCGAGGAAGCCTGCGCGTATCCGCTCGTGGAACTCGCGATCGAACCGCTCATAGCGGTTGGTCTCCGCCCGCTTCGCAGCGCGCGCAAGCCCGGTCTCGACGGGCAGGTCGAGAACCACCGTCAGGTCTGGGCGGAACCCGCCGAGCGCTGCGGCGTCGATCGCGGCGATCCGGGCTGCGTCAACCCCCTGCCCTGCCCCCTGGTAAACAGCCGTGCTGTCTGCGAACCGGTCGGAGACGACCCAGGCGCCGCGCGCGAGCGTCGGCGCGATCAGCCGCGCCACGTGCTGGACCCGGGCGGCATAGTGCAGGAGCGTTTCGGCGAGCGGGTCCCACCTGTCCGGCTTGCCGCAAACGAGCAGGGCCCGGATCGCCTCCGCCCCGGCCTCGCCGCCGGGCTCGCGGGTCTCCACGACCTCAAGCCCGGCCGCGCGCAGTGAAGCAGCGAGTAGGCCGCGCTGCGTCGTCTTGCCCGCCCCCTCGCCGCCTTCGAGGCTGATGAACCGTCCCCGCATCCGCACCGAGGCTAGAGCAGATCGCACAGGGCTCAAATCGTTGCGGCTGGCAGCGAGGCGCCCGGAGAGACCGCGGACCGCATGCGCCGCGTCATGACCCGAAGACGAGGTGCCTCAGGCTCGCTCCGATCCTCGGCACGAAGCCGAGCCTTGGCACATCCGCGCCGGCATAGAGCGGCACCGACAGCTCGGGCACGCCGCGGCCCGAGACCTCGAGCCGGCCGAGCTCCGTCCCGCGCGCCACCGGCGCCTTCACCGGCGCGGCGTAGCGCACAGCGATCCGCGCGCTCGCCCGCCAGTTGCGCGGAACGGTCATCACCAGGTCCCGTCCAGTCACAAGCGGCACGGTGTCGCGCTCTCCGAGATAGACCTTGGCGTCCTCGACCGTCTCAGTGGCGCCGAACAAGCGGACGTTCTCGAACTCGCGGAAGGCCCAGACCATAAGCCGCTCGCTCTCCTCGGCGCGCACCCGCATCGAGGGCAGGCCGTTGACCACGAGGATCACCCGCCGCCCGCCCTGCACCGCCGAGGCCGTCAGCCCGAAGCCGCTCTCCTCGGTGTGCCCTGTCTTCAGCCCGTCCGCGCCGATGTTGCGATAGAGCAACGGGTTGCGGTTCTCCTGGGTGATGTTGGCGAAACGGAAGGACCGCTCGCTGTAGTAGCGGTAGAACTGCGGGAACTCCCGGATGATACGCGCGGCGAGGATGGCGAGGTCGCGGCAGGACATGCGATGGTTCGGGTCGGGCCAGCCGGTCGAATTGCGCAGCGTCGTCTGCGTCAGGCCGAGCGCCCGGGCGCGCTTTGTCAGCATCTCGGCGAAGGCTTCCTCCGAGCCGCTGATCGCCTCGGCAAGCACGATGCAGGCATCGTTGCCGGACTGCACGATCACGCCGCGGAGCAGATCCTCAACCTTCACTGTCTGGCCGACCTCGACGAACATCTTCGACCCGCCCATGCGCCAGGCGCGCTCGCTGACGGGAAGCTCGGTGTCGAGCCTGAGGCGGCCCTCGCGCAGCTGCTCGAACACGACATAGGCCGTCATCAGCTTCGACATGGAGGCGGGCGGCATCGGCACGTCGGCCTCCTTCTCGAGCAGGGTCGCGCCGGTCTCGAAGTCGACGATCAGCGCATGGCGGGCGAGCGTGTCGACCGGCCCGAGCGGGGTCATCGCGGGTATTCCCTGCGGCCGCGGCGGCTGCGCCTGGCGCGGTTGCGGCTGCGCCTGGCGCTGCTGGGGCGGGCGCTGCTGCGCCGGCCGCTGCCCTTGCCCCTGGGCAAGGGCTGGGCCGGCGAGGCAGGAGAGGGCACCGACGAGGAGGCGGCGCCGCGGCGATGGGGGCACGGTCATTGTGTTGGTTCCTTCACGCGCCGGGCTCAGTCGACGACGATTCGGGCATCGGCTGCACCGGCACGGCGTGTGGCGGCAAGCAAGCGGTCCGCCTCGCCGGCGTTGCGCGCAGGGCCGAGCCGCACCCTGTAGAGCCTCCGCCCGTTTGCGGTTACCTCCGACATGCGCACCGGGCCTACGGAGGCGAGGCGGGCACGCATCGCCTCTGCCGAGCGCAGGCTGCCGAAAGTGCCAGCCTGGACCCAGAGCCTCCCCGGCCGGGCCGTGCCGCGCGTCGGGGTCCGAGGCTCGTGTTCGCTGCTGAGCGCGGCACGCTGCGCAGGCGCCGGGCCGGCCGGCGCCGCTGCCTTGGAGAGGCTCCGCCCTGTCCCCGCCCCCGGTGGTGGCGGCAGGGCCTCGGCTTCGACAGGCGTGCGCGGCGCCGCGGCGACAACAATTCGATCGCCTTCCGGCGGCTCAGTCCGCGCTCGCGCCTCTGCCGCGACCGCGCGGCTCTCGGCGTCGAGCACCTGGACGCGCACCCGCACCGGCCCAGTGCCTCTGATGCCGAGCACGCCGCCTGCGCCCTCCGAGAGGCCGATCAGTCGGCCAGGCTCGGCAGGCCCGCGGTCATTCACCCTGACGACGGCGGAGCGGTTGTTCTCGAGGTTGGTGACCCGCACGATCGCTGGAAGCTGCAGAGTAGGATGCTGCGCCGTCAGCCGCGACGGGTCGACCGTCTCGCCGTTCGCGGTGCGCGCGCCAGGGCTACCGCGCACCACTGTCGCCAGCCCGGTCTCGTCATAGGCATAGTCCTCGCGCGGCACGTGCCACGTTCCCCCCTGCCGGTAGGGCTCGCCCACCACGAAGCTCCCCTCGCCAAGCGGGCGCGCGGCACTGCCGCTCAGGCGCTTGCCGAGCTGGGCGAGGAAGCCTGTCTCTGCGCAGCCCGCGAGCAGCAACGCGGCGACGCAGGCGGCCGCCCTCATCAGCCGACCCGATCCGACAGCAGGCCGACGGCGAGCACGTAGTAGGTGCTGTTGTTATAGCGGCGCACTGCCTGGGCGTTGGCGAAGAGCAGGAAGGCCTGGCCATCGGCACCGTCCGGCGCGGCGAGGGCGGCCGGCATGTCCGAGGCCGGCATCGGCCCCCCATCGGCAGGGCGGATGCCCGCCGCCACCCAAGACGCCAGGGGCCGCATGGTGCGCGCATCCGCCTCGGTGAGGGGAAAGCGGGGCGGCAGCCTAACCTCGAACCCCCAGGGCTCGCCGGGCTTCCAGGCGCCGGCGCGGCGCAGATAGTTGCCGATCGAGCCGAGCGCGTCGGCCCGGCTGTCCCAGATGTCGCGGCGGCCGTCGCCGTCGAAATCGACCGCGTAGGCGAGGAAGGAGCCGGGCATGAACTGCGGCTGGCCCATCGCGCCGGCCCAGCTGCCCAGCATCTTCGCGTGCGTGATGTGGCCCTGGTCGAGGATCCGCAGCGCGTTCAGGAGCTCGCCGCGGAAATAGGCGCTGCGCCGACCGTCATAAGCGAGGGTGGCGAGCGCCCCGATCACCGGGAACCCGCCGATCGTGGTGCCGTAGTTCGTCTCGATCCCCCAAATAGCGGTGATCGTCCGCGACGCCACGCCGAAACGCTCCTCGACGGCGGCAAGCAGCGCTCGGTTCTCGGCAAAGGCGCGGCGACCCTGGCCGATGCGCGGTTCCGCCACCACCCGGTCGCGGTATTGCGCCCAGGTAAGCGTGCTCTCGGGCTGGCGGCGGTCGAGCTCGATGATGCGCGGGATGGGCGCGATTCCGGAAAGAGCGGTCTGGATGGTGGCGGCGGAGATCCCCTTGCTGCGCGCCTCGGCGCGCAGGCCGGCGAGCCAGCGGTCGAAGGGCTCCGGGTTGGCACTGGCCGACCCGGCTGCCAGCATGGCGGGCAGCGCCCCAAACAGGCTGCGTCGAGTCGCGATCATGCCATTCTCAATGCCACCGAAGCCTGCGCTTCTCAACGCGCGCGTGCACTCCACGAGGCAGGCGTCGGTCGCGCGGACCGCCTCCCCGCGATGCCCCGCCTCCGCCGGCCCCTCCTGGCGGCCCGCCAATGACTCGGCTACAAACACAGATCAAGACGACAAACGGGAGGAAGCGCTCATGCGCGCGGTCACGGAAGAATTCAGCGCCTGGGCAGCCGCTGTCTCGGTAGCCTCCCTGCCCCGGCCGGTGGTCGCTCGCGCCAAGGCGCTCGTGCTCGACCTTCTCGGCAACATCGTCCGCGCCCGCCACGATGCGGAGAGCACGCCGGCGCTGCTCGCCGCGGTGCGTGCTCTCGGTCTTTGCGGCGGCACCGCGACGGTGTTTGGCGATCCGGCACGCTACACCCCGGCCGGAGCGGCGCTGATGAACGGCGCGCTGGCACACTCGCTCGACTTCGACGATACCCACGCCGCAGGCAGCCTGCATCCGGGCGCGCCGGTGATCCCGGCAGCGCTTGCCGGAGCCGAGATGGCCGGCGCCCACGGCGCCGATCTGATCGCCGGGATCGTCGCCGGCTACGAGGCGGCCTGCCGGCTTGCCCTCGCCCTGCCCGCCAGTGACCACTACGACCGCGGCTTCCACCCCACCGCCACCTGCGGCGCCCTCGGCGGCGCGGTGGCGGCGGCGCGTGTCTTCGGGCTCGACGGCAAGGGGGTCGAGAGCGCGCTCGGCATCGCTCTCTCCGAGGCAGCGGGAAGCCTTCAGTTCCTGGTCAACGGCGCCTGGACCAAGCGCTTCCAGGTGGGTTGGGCGGCGATGGCAGGGCTTGCGGCAGCCACCCTTGCGCGCGAGGGCTTCCGAGGCGCTGCCGAGGCGATCGAGGGGCGGCACGGCTTCCTCCGTGCCTATGCGCCCTCGCCGCGGCCGGAGCGCGTGCTCGAGGGGCTCGGCGAGTCGTTCGAGCTGATGGCGACCGCGGTGAAGCCCTACCCCTCCTGCCGCTACGGCCATGCCGCGATCGATGCGGCGCTCGCGCTTCGGGCAGAGCACGGGCTTCGCGCCGAAGAGATCACCGCTGTGACCGTGCATCTCCCTGCCAAGGGCATGCTGCTGATTGGCGCCCCTGCGGAACGCAAGGCGGAACCTGCGAATGTCGTGGACGGGCAGTTCTCCGGCCCCTTCGTGGTGGCAGTGGCGCTCGCCACCGGAGCGATGGGGTGGGAGAGCTACGCCCTCCTTTCCGACCCGACCGTGCGCGCGCTTGCGCGGCGAGTCCGCTGCATCGAGGACCCGGAGATCGAGGCGGAGTTCCCCGCCAACATGGCAGGCCGCACCACGGTCGAGACCCCGCGCGGGACCTTCAGCGCTAAGGTTGTCGTGCCGAAGGGCGAGCCGGGCAATTTCCTCACCGAGGCGGAACTCGCGGCGAAGTTCCACGGCCTTGCCGACGCGATCCTCTCAGCGCCGAGGGCGGCGGCGCTTGCGGAGGCAGTGCTGTCGCTCGAGACGGCGGCCGATGTGGCTGCGCTCACGCGGTTTGCGGGGCCGGTGAGCGCGCTGCGCCTCGCCGGAGAGTGACCCTCAGCCGTTGACGTCGAAGCGGCGGAACAGCCCGACCAGGCGGCCCTGGATGCGCACCCGTTCCGCCGGGATAATGCGCGGCTGATAGGCCGGGTTGGAGCTTTCGAGGGCGACCACGTCCTTGCGCCGGCGAAGCCGCTTGAGCGTGACCTCGAACCCGTCGATCAGCGCCACCACGATGGCGCCGTTCGGCGCCTCCTGGGCGGCGCGGACCAGCACGATGTCGCCGTCATGTATCCCGTCGCCGATCATCGAATCGCCGGTGACGATGAGGGCGAAATGGTCGCCCGCTCCGAGATAATCCGGCGCGATCGGGAGCTCGGCTTCGCCGGTCTCGATCGCCTCGATCGGCTGGCCGGCTGCGATTCGCCCAAGGATCGGCACTGAGCCCTGCCGCCGCGGCGGCGGATCGGCGCGACGCGCGAAGGAGGCGACAGTCGTGCCGTTCTCGGCCGCGAGCATAGGCTCGCGCCGCGCCCGTCTCTGCCCGCCCGAGAGATATTCCGGCACGCGGACGACCTCGAGCGCGCGGGCGCGGTGGGGGTGGCGGCGGATGAAGCCGCGCTCCTCGAGCGCTGTGACAAGCCGGTGGATTCCGGACTTGGAGCGGAGGTTCAGCGCCTCCTTCATCTCCTCGAACGAGGGCGAGGTGCCTGTCTCGTTGCAGTGGTCGATGATGAACCGCAACAGTTCGTGCTGCTTTCGCGTCAACATGCGACACCTTCCTGAGCCCCCGTATCCCAACCCGTGTGCCTGAGCCCTCAGGCCCGCGCCCCTCGTGCCCGAGCCCTCGTGCCCCAGCCCGTATGCTCGAGGCCCTTACGTCCCAGCGCCTCAGGCCCGAGCGCCCCGGCCCGAGCGCCCCGGCCCGAGCC
>Ga0308417_1002750_pt1 | contig 11488 bp, 8 predicted proteins | sample HotsprSampleOS65_FD_203528 | JGI IMG/M metagenome (GOLD analysis project Ga0308417, IMG submission 203528) | Hot spring phototrophic mat microbial communities from Octopus Spring, Yellowstone National Park, Wyoming, United States - 20090730_OS65 ... | reverse complement strand
TTGTCAACGGTCAGCACACTACGCAAGGCGGTACGCATCTTACTGCTTTCCGTGAAGCGATTGTAAAAACGTTGCGCGATTTCTACAAAAAACAATTTGAAGCCTCTGATATTCGCGCCTCTATCGTTGGAGCTATAGCTATTCGCGTGCAAGAGCCTGTTTTTGAATCACAAACCAAAACCAAGCTCGGCAGTGAAAATATTTCACCCGAGGGTGTTAGCATCCGTAAATTTGTCAATGATTTTGTCAGCAAAGCCTTAGATGATTATTTGCACAAACATCCAGATGTAGCCGAGGCGCTGCTCAAGCGCATTTTGCAATCCGAACGTGAACGCAAAGACATGGCAGGCATCAAAAAATTAGCTAATGAACGTGCCAAAAAAGCCAACTTGCACAACAAAAAACTGCGCGATTGTCGTCTGCATTTCAACGAAGGCAAAGATGAGCGCCGTTTTGACTCTACTTTATTTATTACCGAAGGCGATTCTGCCAGCGGCAGCCTGACCAAAGCCCGCGATGTGCAAACCCAAGCAGTATTCAGTTTGCGAGGCAAGCCGCTCAATTGCTTTGGAATGAGTAAAAAAGTCGTCTATGAAAACGAAGAATTTAACCTACTTCAACATGCTCTTAACATTGAAGATGGTTTAGAAGGCTTACGTTATAATAAAATCGTCATTGCCACCGATGCCGATGTAGATGGTATGCACATCCGCCTCTTGCTGCTTACTTTCTTTCTTCAATTTTTCCCCGAATTGATAAAAAATGGGCACGTTTACATTTTGGAAACACCTCTTTTTCGCGTGCGCAACAAACAAAAAACGATTTACTGTTATTCCGAAGAAGAAAAACAGGCTGCTATACGGCAACTGGGCGGAAAACCTGAAATCACCCGATTTAAGGGCTTAGGAGAAATTTCACCTGACGAGTTCGGTCGTTTCATCGGTGAAGATATGCGTTTAGAGCCGATTATCCTTAAAAAGGATACTCCAATTAATAAACTGTTAGCTTATTACATGGGTAAAAATAGCCCTGAACGTCAGCAATTTATCATTGATAATTTGCGGATTGAAATAGATGCGCCCGTGCTGCCCGATGTAAAAGAAGAAGCGACCGCATAACCTGAAAAACGTGTTTAACGTCTTTCTATATGGAAAGCAACCATTTTCTAGCATCTTCTTTATTGTCAAAATAGCGATTGATAAATTGGCTGCCCGCCTGTTCTTCCATAGTCTGCTCAATGGATACCTGTGAAAACAAGTCCTTACTTATCACAAAAGCCGACTTGTTCATCCCTACAGATAAACTTACTGGAATACCTTCCCGGTTTGTCCATTCTTGAAGCTCAGGAACTACAACAAAGAACATATTGCTTGCATCAAAGAGTATTTTCTTAGGGCGAAACTTTAAGACAATATCATTGATATTCAGAATTTCTTGTTTGTACTCCTCTTCCGTCATTTTCTCAGTAGAGGGTTTCCAGTTAATTTCTACGAGTTCCTGCTCAGAAAAAAAAACTGAATTCAGGTATTGGCTGTCGTACACTTCCATTTTTCTTCAGGTTTGTATGTAAATTGATAAGATTAGGTAAAAACCAGATTAAATGCGCATGCAGTCTTGTTGTTTGCTTATTGGAGAAATTTTGCATCACGAAGTTATATACAAGAAGGAACAAGGCAAGCAGATAAGTATTTTTTAGCAAAGCGCAAATTTTTTACCGGGTAAAGACTTTACAAGTCCTTGAAATTCAAGGCTTAGCAGTGCAACAGCTGCCTGCGACACACCAAGACCACTTTGCCAGCCCAAATCGTCTAAGTGCATCTCTCCGTGTTGTTTTAGCAGACTGTAAATTTCTGACTCCTCTTTGGGCAAGTTCAAAATAGTTGGCTGTTGTAATTGACAAGTCGCTTTTCTTACTTTTTGTTGGGCATCTTTGTGCCAGTTCATGAGCGCAGCCATTGCTTCTACCGAAGTAAAAATATGCGCTTTGTGCTGCTGAATCAGATAGTTACAGCCTTCGGAGTAGGTCTGCCCCAAATTACCGGGTACTGCAAAAACCTCCCGATTGTACTGATTGGCATATTCTGCTGTAATGAGGGCACCTCCTTTGGCAGCTGCTTCTACTACGATGATGGCATCGGAAAGGGCAGCAATAATTCGGTTGCGGTTGGGAAAATGGGGTGCGGCAGGCGAAACTCCAAATGTATATTCTGTTAAAAGCCCGCCATTGGCAATTATCTGACGGGCAGTAGCAGCATGTTCATAAGGATAAATCCTGTCTAAACTGCTGCCCATCACGCCAATAGTCGGTAAAGCATTTTTGAGAGCTTCTCTATGAGCAAGAATATCAATGCCATAAGCAAGCCCACTAATAATAGTTGCTTTAAGGGCTTGTAATTGAGCAACAATTTGTTCAGTAACAGCCTTGCCATATTTGGTTGCCTTTCTTGTGCCAACAATGCCCACCATCACGGGTGCGTCCAAATCGGCGTTACCTTGCCAGTAGAGCAGGGCGGGTGAATCGGCAAACTGTCTGAGCCGTTGCGGATAGTCGGTATCTGTGTAAAACAATATTTTAGCCCGCTCTTTTTCAGCCTGTTTGAGGGCAGCCTCCGCTTTTTTTAGCGCTTCTGCCTGATGCTCGGCAATCAAAGAGGCTATTTTTTCGCCAATGTTGGGTATTTTGAGCAGTTTACCCCTGTTAGTCTTAAATACCTGCTCGGCAGAGCCGCAGTAACTGATAAGTTGCTTTGTCAGCACATTTCCAATTTGGGGAATAAACGACAAAGCAACTTGGTAAAGTTTACTCATAGATGCACGCTGTAATCAATTGTCGGAAATGATTGCTTGTTCAGCCGCAACTACCTGATGAGCAAGATGTTGCAAACGGATAGTTATAGCTTGTTTGTGCGCATGTAATTGTTCGGCTTCTGCCATAATTTCTACCACAGGCCCGATATTTTGCAAACCTTGTTCAGAGATTTGCTGATAGGTAATTTTCTTAACAAAACTATCAACCGATACGCCTGCAATAGCGCGCGCACAACCGTTGGTGGGCAATGTGTGGTTAGTTCCTGAGGCATAGTCGCCGGCAGCTTCGGGTGTGTAATGTCCTAAGAAGACAGAACCCGCATTGATGATTTTATCAGCAATTTCCTGTGGATTTTCTACGGCAAGAATCAGATGCTCAGCTGCATATTCGTTCAATAGGTCTATTGCCTCTTCTTGATTGGCAACCACTACGCATTTGCTGTGTGTGAGTGAGGCTGCGGCTAATGCCCTGCGCGGTAGAACGCTCAACTGTTCGCGAATTTCATCTACGACAGCCGCCACCAGCGGCTCATGTGTGGTAACCAGCAATACGTGGCTGTCGATGCCATGTTCTGCCTGTGAAAGCAAATCAGCTGCTACAAAAGCAGGATTGGCAGTGTGGTCGGCGAAAACAGCAACTTCTGAAGGTCCTGCGGGCATATCTATTGCTATGCCACGCTTGGTAACGATTTGCTTGGCAGCAGTTACAAATTGATTTCCAGGACCGAAAATTTTATCTACCTTAGGAATGCTTTCCGTACCGAAAGCAAGCGCTGCAATGGCGTGTGCACCACCTACTTTATATACTTTTTGCACGCCCGCCACTTTGGCAGCAAATAAAATAGCAGGGTTAATTTTCCCATCTCTTCCCGGAGGCGTAACCATCGCAATATGATGACAACCGGCAATTGTAGCAGGAGTAGCAAGCATGAGTACAGTAGAAAACAGTGGCGCTGTTCCGCCCGGAATGTAAAGCCCTACTTTTTCAATAGCCACGCTTTTGCGCCAACAGCGCACGCCGGGCATGGTTTCAATAGGGCAAAAATGTTCGTGTTGGTGAGCATGAAATGTGTAGATGTTTTGGTGCGCTGTGCGAATTGCCGTTTTTAATTCATCGGCAACCAGTGCTTCTGCTTCTTCAAACTCAGCTTGTGAAACTTCAAAATGCTTGATTCTAACACCATCAAACTTTTTGGTGAATTTAGTTAGAGCAATATCGCCATTTTTTCTTACTTCTTTGATAATCGGCTTTACTTTTTTTTCTACCGCTTTGAGGTCTAAGGCAGGTCTTGCCACTAAATCAGGCCACTCGCTGCGCGCAGGCAATTGGAACAGTTGCATGTTGAAAGAAATGTTTATGCAAATATACACTTACTTTTTAATTACCTTTGTCCGCCAAGTTATTACATCATACATGAAACAATTTACTGTTGGCAAAGTTTTGCCATATGTTATCACCATTCTTGCTTTTTATATTGTAACTGCCATCTATTTTTATCCCGAAGTTTTTGAAGGAAAATCTCTTGCACAAGATGATATTATCCGCTATGAAGGTGGTTCTAAAGAGGTGCGCGATTTCAACGCTGCCAATCCTGAACCAAGCATGTGGACAAACAGCATGTTTAGCGGGATGCCTGTTTATGTGCTGAATCCAGTGTTTCCTGACCAACCTATCGCAGTGATTGACAGCATCTTTAAAGGGCTTTTCTTTTCGGGGAAAGCGGCGCATATGTTGTTTCAAACAATGCTCTGCTTGTTTATCGCGCTTGCTGTTTTTGGGGTTAGTCCTTATGTAGCAGCCATTGCGGCGGCAGCCTTCGGGCTTTCCACTTACAACTTGATTATCATTGAAGTTGGGCATATGACCAAAGCATGGGCGATTGCTTATGCACCTTTGGTACTATCGGGTATCTATCTGACTTTCAGAGGCAAACTACTGCAAGGTTTTGCCTTAACAGCTCTTGCGCTGGCGCTTGAAATTCGCGCTAATCACCTGCAAATTACCTATTACCTTGCTTTTATTTGCACAATTTACGGCATTGCAGAACTGATTCGCGCTGTTCAGGAACAAAAACTACCTGCATTTGCCAAAACTGTTGGTGTATTATTACTAGCGGCAGGGCTGGCGGTGGCAGCCAACGCCGGACGGCTGCTTACAACGGCAGATTACGGCAAATACTCTCAACGCGGTAAGGCAGAACTTACGCCATTGCCTGGTGAAGAAGCGGCTAACCCGAAAGACGGGCTGAATCGCGATTATGCCTTTAGCTGGAGTCAAGGCATTGCCGAAACCTTTACGCTCATTCTGCCTAATTTCTATGGTGGCAGTAACAATGAAAAACTCAACTCACGAAGTGCAACCTATCGCTTTCTGGAAGATATGATGCGTTCGGGACAAATTGGCAATCAGGAGTTTGTACAGTTTACTACCCGTTCGCCTTTTATGTATTGGGGCAATCAGCCTTTTACCAATGCGCCGGTTTATGCAGGAGCAATTATCTGCTTTCTTTTTGTCTGGTTTCTAATGATTGCCACGCCTGTTCAGCGCTACTGGATGCTCGGCGGCGTGCTGTTGATGGTCATGTTTTCGTGGGGCAGCAATTTTGCCTTGTTTAACTACCTAATGTTTGACTACTTTCCCGGCTTTAATAAGTTTCGTTCTGTTTCTATGGCATTAAGCCTTGCCGTAATGCTGATGGTGATTGGCGCAGCAATGGGTTTGCAACGCATGCTGTTTATTTCTGAAAAAGAGTATCCGGACTGGTTGAAAAAACTGGGCATTGCTTTTGCTCTAACAGGTGGACTTTGTGCATTATTTTTTATCATTAGTGGCTCGTTTAGTTTCAGCGGTCCTGCTGATGAGCAATTTGGCAGCCTGATTGATGCAGTAAAAGCCGACCGACAAGCCATGTTTCGCAGCGATGCGATACGCTCATTCTTACTAATTTCGGCAGCAGCTGTATTAATTTATTTGCATATTAAGCAAAAAGTCGGGCTTACTGTTGCTTTGACAGTGGTAGGTGGACTGATTGTATTCGACAACTGGAGCGTAGGCAAGCGCTATCTAAATGCTGACTCTTTCAGTCCACAGGCAAAGGAGGCTGCACACGCATTAAGTCCTGCTGATGAAGCTATTTTGAAAGACAAAGACCTTAGCTATCGTGTATTGAATTTAAACAATCCTTTCAATGATGCGGCAACATCTTATTATCACAAATCGGTTGGCGGTTATTTTGCTGCTAAACTTCGCCGCTATCAAGATTTGATTAACCGAAGACTTGAAACCGAAATAAAATATTTGATAGATAGTTTGCAAAAAGGACGCATGCCCGATTTTAGTCGAACGCCGGCGCTGAACATGCTCAACACAAGGTATGTAATCCTCAATCCTAACGATGCAAAAGGCGTTTTGCGCAACCTTGCGGCCATGGGCAACGCTTGGTTTGTCAGTGAGCTGAAAGCAGTCAATAATCCTGACGAAGAGATGGCAACATTGGCAACATTGGCAATTGATTCGGTTGCCATTGTAGATATTTCCAAATTTCCGCAAGTCAAAACCGGCACTTATCAGCGGGATGGCGCAAGTATCCGACTGACGAGCTACGCTCCGAACCGTCTTACGTATGAATCGGACAGCCCATTTGATGGTTTTGTTGTATTTTCGGAAATTTACTATCCCGACGGTTGGCAAGTAATTATTGATGGGCAAGAAGCCGGTGAATTTGTGCGTGTCAATTATGTGCTGCGAGGCTTGAATATTCCGAAAGGCAAACACAAAATTGAGTGTCGTTTTGACCCCGTCATTTACCGTCGCGGCAGCTTGCTGACGATGATTGCCTCCTATCTCCTGGTGGCAGTGTTGGCTATGTCCATTGGGCTAATGTTTTACAAAAAATCATAATAAAAGACCTGTAAAGTTTGGTAACTTCACAGGTCTAAAAATTTCATAGCGTCGCTTACTTTATTTTTATCCCTGCGTTCACGTCTTTTATAAAAGAGATTAGACCTGGAAAATAGTGTTCTTGGTCGTCCCACATAGCACAATGGCTACCATTGGGGCAAATCACCGAACGACCTTGCGGCAGCATATCCGCCATTTTCTTCATAAACGCCGGATCCATTGTGTCATGTTGCGCTCCAATGACCAATGTGGGTACTTTAATAGTCGGCAAGTCAGCTGTGCGTTCCCATTTTGCCAGCCTACCTGCGATGCCAAACTCGCTTGGTCCTTGCATAATCACATATATGTCGGGATTGGTCAAATCTAAGGCGCGTTTGAGAGAAAATGGCCATTCTTCTAGCCGACAAACGTGTTTGTTGTAAAAATGAGCGTTGAGCAACTCCATGTACTTAGGGTCGGAAAAATCGCCTTTGGCTTCAATCGCCCTGATTTGAGTAAGCACATCGGGAGGCATTTGTTTAGCAAGCACTTCTTTTGCATAGTTGCCATAGTCAATACAACTGCTCATCATGTTACTGATAATCAATCCTTTGAGGTTTTGCTGATATTTCAGTGCATACTCCATTGCCAGAATGCCGCCCCAACTATGACCCAACAAATAGAAATTATCTTTTGTTAGTCCGAGTGCCTGACGCACCTGCTCTACTTCTTCAACAAAACGCTCTGTTGTCCATAGACTAGAATCTGTCGGTTTATCCGACAAATAAGAACCTAATTGGTCATAATAGTAAAACTCAATTTCATGTTCAGGTAAAAAACTTTCAAAGGGTTCAAAAAACAAATGATTGCCGCCCGGTCCACCGTGCAGCAAAAGCAACTTAATTTTAGGATTGTTACCGATTCGCTTAGTGTAAACACGGAACGTACCCAAAGGGGTTTTTATGGGAATAATGCGAACTCCGCCTGTGCGCACACCAGTTTCCGGACTTTTCAAATAATTAAACTTTTGTTCCGACGATTGTGAGGCAGGCTGACAAGCACTTACTGATGCTATCAGCAGAGTGGTACACATAAGTTGCCGCAGACAGGATAAATAAAGATAGTTTTTCATTTTGCAACAGATTTTATTTTTTATGGCTAAAAATAAAAAACCGCACTAAAAAAGTGCGGTTATCGTATTTACTTATTGCAAATGCTCAATTCTTGGCTAAAAGTTCAATCTGATTATCAAATACTAAATGATACTCACCTTTCTTTAGATTGTTGATATCGATTACACTGCCTTTTCCTTTCAGCACTATGTTGTAATCTTTGTCTAACAACTCATAGTCTGTTTCATTGCTGAATTCAATTTTATTAGCTGCTACGGTTTTTTTAATCGTTTTGCGTGCAGTCGGTATGAACTCCAAATTGCGTGAGTATTGCGATTCGCCTGTGGCAGTGTTGTAGTACTTGATGCGATACTTGCAAATATTTTCGGCATGATTTACTTGGATGCTATACTTGTTATTACCAGCTTGTGCAGTGCAATGTTTGGTTGCAAGGGTATGCCAAGTGTTATTGCGGAACACTTCTACAAAATATTTGCTATCCTTGTTTTCGCCACGACCTACCCATTCTATTGTGCTAGCAGTAACCTCGCTAAAACCAAACTGAAAGTCAACCTTTTCTGCAAGTGCAGTAGGATTGATTACTTTGGGACGACAGTTGTCGTTATGTGAAATTTTAATCTCAACCTTATCTTTTATCTTTAGATATGAAAGATCGATGTCGATAGCTGAGGATTGCGGAGCTGATAAGGTCTTTCCGTTAACCTGAATACTGCTGATGCAGCCGCAGCTGCCATTCATAGGATTATGCACATAGATATTCTTACCATTGTAAACTCCCGTGATAACAATCTCACCTGCCCAACAGGACAAACTAACCAACAATAGCATGAAAGTAAACGCGATTTTTCCTGTGCAAGCATGTAGCTTATTCTTTTTCATAGTTTGCTGAAAGAAAATAAGAGGACTCAAAGAACTAACTTTCATAAGGTTGATTAAAACTTTCATTGCACAAATTTAAACAAAAAGTGTTAATAGCGCAATATTTTCTATTGATTTTTTCTTTTTATTACATTAAAACTATGTTGTTATATTATGATGCTTTTTTGAGAATGGCACTTCTGTAAACATTGCATAAGCAAAAAACGCAAATATTCGGCGGATGATTTTAACATCATCTCAACACGATTCTATTAAAAGCTGACTAACTTGCATCTACTTTAATGACCGTTTTACAATGCAATACATCGATCTGATTAGCCAGACCTTCGATTTTCCAACCGATAACTTTCGCGTTGAGAACGATGAGCTTTATTTCAATAATGTACCTTTGATGGATATCGTACGAAAATATGGAACGCCTTTGAAAATCAGCTATTTACCTAAAATAGGACAACAAATAGAGCGGGCGCGGGAGTATTTCGCCACAGCTATGGCGAAATGTGGTTATCAGGGCACTTATACCTACTGCTACTGCACCAAATCATCGCACTTTAAGTTTGTACTCAAAGAAATATTGAAGCACAATGCCCATCTGGAAACCTCTTCTGCTTATGATATAGCCATTGTGCGTAAGCTCTATGAAGAAAACTTAATTAATAAAGACATTCTAATTGTTTCTAATGGTTTTAAGCGCAAAACATACACCGATGGAATCAAAGCATTAATAAGAGATGGTTTCTATCATATGATTCCAGTGCTTGATAATATGGATGAACTCCGTGCATATGATGATTTAGAAACCCCATTCAATATAGGTATTAGAATTGCTTCGGATGAAAAGCCAGACTTCGCGTTTTATACTTCCAGATTAGGCATCCGCTATAGCGATGTTTTAGATTTCTACAAAAGCAGTTTAGCCAATCATCCCAAAGCCAAGCTCAAGCTACTGCACTTCTTCATTAATTCAGGTATTCGCGATGCGGCTTATTATTGGGCAGAATTGAATCGTTTCGTTTACAAATATTGTGAGCTGAAAAAGATATGCCCCGAACTAGACACTATCGATATTGGCGGCGGCTTACCAATTCAGACTTCACTGCATCACGATTACCCTTATCAGCAAATTATTAACGAAATTATTCGCACAATTAAATATGTTTGCGACAAAAATTTTGTTCCTACACCTAATATTGTAACAGAATTTGGCAGTTTTACGGTAGGTGAAAGCGGTGCTATTATTTTCTCGGTATTGGGGCAGAAATTGCAAAATGAGCGCGAACGATGGTACATGATTGACGGTTCTTTTATCACCCATTTGCCAGATACTTGGGGAACCGGACAGCGCTTTATTATGCTACCACTCAATAACTGGAGTCATGAATATCAGCAGGTCTATCTTGGTGGCATGACTTGCGACAGCGATGATTATTATAACTCCGACGCAGTAACTATTAACATTTATCTGCCAAAAATAGAGGATGAAAACAATAATCCTACTACACAATACATCGGCTTTTTCCATACAGGCGCTTATCAGGATACTATTGGCGGATACGGAGGGCTGCAACACTGCCTTATCCCTTGTGCCAAGCACGTACTAATTGACTTAGACGAACAAGGCAACCTGATTACACAACTGTTTACTGATGAACAAAGTAGCGACTCGATGCTCGAGCTCTTGGGATATAAAGTACAATAAGCAATGATGCAACTACCTGATTATGTGCGTATTGGGGCTATCCAAGAAAGTCTCTCGGAAGTGTTGCGCCACAACTGGTCAGCAGTGTTCGTACTTGTCGATGAAAACACGCACTTTTGTTGCTATCCGCTGATAGCCCCCGTGTTACCCCTCGCTCATGAGTTAATTGTTATTCCAGCAGGCGAAATACATAAAAATCTGCAAACTTGTCAAATTATTTGGCAAGCACTGACTAATGTACAAGCTGACCGAAACGCCCTGCTCATTAATCTAGGTGGCGGCGTTATTGGCGATATGGGCGGGTTTTGTGCTGCTACTTATAAGCGAGGTATTTCATTTATACAAATACCCACTACGCTGCTCTCTCAGGTAGATGCAAGTATAGGTGGTAAATTAGGCATTGATTTTCAGGGACTTAAAAACCACATTGGCATTTTTAAAGAGCCTGACTATGTGCTGATAGATACTTGTTTTTTGCATACGCTCCCTTTGCGTGAGTTGCGCTCAGGTTTTGCCGAACTGCTCAAACACAGTCTGATAGCCGACGCTAAAGCCTGGCGAGAGATTTCAGAACCTGCTGATTTTCAAACAATCGACTGGCAAAAAGTTGTGCCTCACTCGATTGCGCTCAAACAGTCGGTAGTTGAGCAAGACCCCACCGAAAAAGGCTTGCGAAAAATACTTAACTTTGGGCATACCATTGGTCATGCCATAGAGAGTTATTTTCTTGAAAATGAGCCTGTTGAAAACCGATTGCTGCATGGTGAAGCCGTTGCCATCGGGATGATTGCCGAAGCATGGCTGGCGGTACGTAAAACCCTGCTTCCACAAGAAAGTTACGAAGAAATCAAACGTTACTTATTAAGTTTATATGGAAAAGTGGCTATTCGGCAAGATGCCATTCCATACATAGCGCGCTTGGCGTTGCAAGATAAAAAAAACCAAAGTGGTGTTATATCGCTTAGCCTAATTGACAGAATTGGTTCTTGTCAGTTTAATATCACTGCTACGCAGGCAGAAATAGAAAAAGCCATTTGGGTTTATAGCGAACTATAAGCGAGACAGCTATATTTTGCGTCTCTCTTTTAT
>Ga0308417_1002748_pt1 | contig 11489 bp, 8 predicted proteins | sample HotsprSampleOS65_FD_203528 | JGI IMG/M metagenome (GOLD analysis project Ga0308417, IMG submission 203528) | Hot spring phototrophic mat microbial communities from Octopus Spring, Yellowstone National Park, Wyoming, United States - 20090730_OS65 ... | reverse complement strand
GCGTCTATGCCGTGCTGGGCAACCACGACTACGGCATTCCAGGCCCCGACCACTCAGACGAGTTGATGCAGCTCCTGCCACAACTGAACATCCGCCTGCTCCACAACGAGTGCGTGGCGATCGGCGAAACGCTGCTTCTGGTGGGCCTGGACGAACTGTGGGCGGGTCGCGATGACTTGCCCGGCGCCCTGATGCGCTGTCACGGCTGCCTGCCGGCAGCTCGCGTCGTGGTGCTTGGCCACAACCCCGATCTGATGTTAAAGCTGGATGCGCAGCTTGGCCATCTGGGGCTAAGGGACGCTTTCTTCATCTTCGGCCACACTCACCAGGGGCAAATCTACATTCCGCTGCTGCCGGGCCTGGCCGTCCCCATCAAGTCCAGGTTCTACCGCGGCTTGCACCGCACCCGTCACGGCGCGCTGTATGTCTCGTCGGGCTGCGGAGAGCACAGCACGCCGGCTCGCCTCAACACCTGGCCGGAGATCGTAGTGTTCGAGGTCTGATACAGCCTGCGCGCGCCCTGGCAATGCTGCCCTGCGGCCGCTATGGCGATGTCGTGACGACAATCACCGTCGGCGTGGCTGTGGCCGTCGGCGTTGGCGTGTCGGTTACCTCAGGCGTGACCGATGGGGTGGGGGTGATGGATGGCGTGAGCGTTGGCGTCGGCGTATCCGTAGGCGGCGCCGGCGTCGGCGTGCTCGTCAGCGTGGGTGTATTCGTCGGCGTAGGCGTATTCGTCGGCGTCAAGGTTGCCGTTGGCGTCGGCGTTGGCACCGGCACCAGCGCCCAGATCAGGTTAAGGCTGCCTGGCCCGGTGTAATTCACATACTGCACCTGCAGGAAGTGTTGTCCGGCGTTCAGCACGCGCGTGCCGACCAGGGTCTTTGCGCCGGCCGTGAAGTCGTCCATGCCCGGGACGATCTGCCCATCCACCAGCAGCCGCGCCCCATCGTCCACCGTGGCCGTAAAGACATAGGTTCCGGCCACCGGAAAGTTCACCGAGCGTCGCCAGTCTACCGAGAAGTTGAACGGGTTCACCTGGGGTGCTGGCCAGTTGGGGATGGCTGCGGTGTTCAAAAAGCCCGGCGGATTGGGCAAAGTGGGCGGATCGTCGCGCTTGATGATAATCGGGCCGGTCAGGTTGGGCGAGTTGTAATAGCGCCCCTCCCACCCTGAGTAGTTGACCTTCCAGTTCAGCGCGAGGCGCGCCGAGCTGCCCGCCTTGTAGTACTCCACGCGCACGTTGTGCAGGCCGGCGCTCAGGCCGATGTCGGCGGTGACCGTGCGCAGGCCGGCGCTGAACCATTGGTTGACGATCAATGCCTCATCCACGAACACGCGGACGCCGCCATCCACGGTCAGCGCAAACTGGTAGTTGTCGGTGCTCGGAAAGTTGGCATTGCCGGTAAAAATGGCTGACCAGTTATTGCGTGGCACATTCGGGCCTGGCGCGTTGGCGCCCCAATTCACGTTCAGGAACGGGCCGGCCAGGTTCTGGTCGAACAGCACAGGCGGGACGAGGTCTGGGTTGCCGAAGTATTGTCCGTACCAGGCGCCACTCACGTTCGGGTTCGGCGTCGGAGTGGCGATCAGGGGCGGCGGGCCGGGCGGCGGCGTGCAGGTGGCGGGCAGCGTCGGAATGGCCAGCGGGCCGTTGAAAGTGTTGTTATCGCGGTTGCCTTCGACGACCATGCCGGTCGGATCTACGACGACCAGGTTTGCCCCGGTTGTGAAACCGGCGAACCACAGCGAGGTGGCCTGCCCTGGAGCCAGTCCGCCCTGCACGAGCTGTTGTTGGTTATTGCCCTGGACGAGGAATGGCCCGGCCGGAGCGCTGCCCACGTTCTGCACAATTACCCGGATGCCAAGTTGAGTTGAGACATAGGCGCAACTGGCGCCGGTCTCCAGTTCGATTGCCACGCCGTTGATGATCAGGTCAGGCAACGGTCCAGGGGTCGGCGTCGGCGGCTCGGGCGAGGCGGTCGGCGCTAAATCGCCGCTGACGGCGATCGGGGTGAAGCGAGTGAAACCGCTGGCGGCGCCCCGCGCTGTCAGGAAGTACTGCCCGGTTGCTTCGGGCGCGGTCAGGTCATCGCGCTGAAAGGCGCCATCGGCGCCGACGATAGCCTCGCCCAGCCTGCGCATTTCGCTGACGGGCGAATTCGTCGAAGTCGCCATAAAGATCTCGACGACCTCGCCGGGCTGAAAGCCGGCGCCGCGCACGCCAAACCTCACACCGGGGGCCAGCGGTCCGCTCGCCTCGACGCGCGCGTTGCTGCCAGGGGCCGGCGTCGGCACTGTGTCTCGACCAGTCGCGCCCTGGCTCAACAAAACAAACGCCAGCGTGCAACATGCGATCAGCGCCAACGTGGTAGCGATGCCGGCCAGCACATAGCGCGACGGCGACCCTGTTTCGATATACGTTGCGTCTGCCTGGGAAACCGCGAATTCCGACGTTGGCGCCTGGTCGCGCTCTTGGCTCATGTTGCCTCCCTGAGGATAAGATTATTATAGGCGTGACGTTCGCAACCACTAACTTGAAAGGCAAACCATGAACACAGCCAGCCTGTACGACGCTTTCGCCAGCGTCTACGATTTGCAACACAGCGCCTTCCTCGACGACCTGCCGATGTACCTGCGGCTGGCCCGCGAAACCGGAGCGGCCGACGCAATCCTGGAGATCGGATGCGGGAGTGGCCGGGTGATGCTTCCGCTGGCCGAGGCTGGCTTTCGCGTGGTGGGCGTGGATGAGTCGGTCGAGATGCTGCGCATCGCCGAGCGCCGGCTGCGCGCCAGCCCACACATCCCTGCCGAGCGCTGGTCGCTGGTTCACGCCGATGCGCGCGAATTGCGGCTGAGCGAGTCGGCGCGATTCAGCCTGGCCATCATTGCGCTCAACACCTTCCTGCATAACCTGGCGCGCGACGATCAACTTGCCACCCTACGCGCTGCGCGAAGCCACCTATCCCCCGGCGGGCTGCTGGTGGTGGATTTGCCGCCCAACGACGAGCTGGCCTACCAACCCGACGACGGCGCTTTCCAGCTCGAAGCTACGCTGATTAATCCCCAGGCTCGCAGTGAAATTCGCAAGTACGTGGCCAGCCGGGTGTTCTGGGCCACCCAGGAACAGGAGCTGACGTATCGCATCGAGGAGCGCCATGCCGATAGTGACGACGTCACCGAGCAGTTCATCTCCTTTCGCCTGCGCCACGTCTTCAAGCACGAGATGGAGCTTTTGCTGTTGCAGACCGGTTTCGCCGAGCCAGGCTGGTACGGAGGCTACGACCTCGTCCCTTACGGCGAGGGCAGCCCGCGCATGATTGCCATTGCCCGCGCAACATAACGAGGCGAGGGTTGCGATTTGCTGGCCGAACCGGCTCAGTCGCTTCTCAGCAAGCCGGGCTACCCTTATAGCAATGTCCATCCGCATGCGGCTCACCATCTGGTATACGGCCGTCCTCGCGCTGATCCTCTTCGTCTTCTGCATCGGAGTGTATACCTACGTCACCTGGCAGATGATCCAGCAAGTGGATTCCCGGCTCAGCCAGGCTGCCAACATCGCGCTCCCGCTGGCCACGACTCGGCGTCCGGCGTTTGCTGAACGGGACGGCAGGCGGGTGGTGACGCTTCCCGGACTGGACGCGCTGCGCGCCTCCGAGACATACGTTCAGCTCATCGGCCCTAAGGGGGAGGTGTTCGGCATTTCGCCCAACATTGCCGATGACTTCCTGACCGGATACCTCGACCCACAGGCTTTCTGGGAAGTGGTGCACATGCCCCCCGATCAGCGCGCCAATCTGTTCACCGAGGTGCAACACGAGGGCCTGCCACCCATTCGCGTCTTCACAACAGCCCTGGTGATGCGCAGCGGCGAGGTGGCGGCCTATCTGCAAGTGGCCACATCGCTGGAGGGCGTCAAAGCAGCCCAGAACAGCCTGTTGATTGCGCTGTTTTCGCTCGGCGGCCTGGGCATCCTGTTTTCGGCGGTGATTGGGGCGATTCTGGCGCGGCGCGCGCTGCGGCCGGTGGACGAATTGACCAAGACGGCCATGGCCATTTACCGCGCCGAGAACCTCGATCAGCGGGTGGCCACGCCGAAGACGAACGACGAAGTGGGGCGCCTGTCGCAGGCTTTCAACGAGATGCTCGACCGGCTGTCGAAGCTCTTCCATGCCCAACAGCGCCTGATCGCCGACGTATCGCACGAGATGCGCACGCCGCTCACCGTCATCCGCGGCAACGTGGACCTGTTGCGCGCGATGGGCTGCGCCGATCAGGAATCGCTCGATGCGCTCACCCGCGAGAGCGACCGCATGACCCGGCTGGTTGGCGATTTATTGCTGTTGTCCCAGGCCGACGCCGGCGTGTTGCCCATGCACTTCCATACCGTTGACCTGAACCAGGTCATATCCGACATTGAACGCAGCGCCCAGGTGCTCAGCGCCGGCCGCGTGCGCGTGTCAACTCACGTTGAACCCGGCCTGATCATCCAGGCCGACTCGGATCGGCTGAAGCAGGTGTTGCTCAACCTGGTGGACAACGCCATCAAGCACACCCCCGATGGCGGCCAGGTGCGAATCGAGGCCATGCGCAGCTACAACGACTATGTGCGCATCTCCGTCAGTGACACTGGCGTGGGTATCCCCGAAAAAGACCTGCCATTTGTCTTTGAACGCTTCTATCGCGTGGATAAGTCGCGCTCACGCGCCAACGGTGGCTCAGGACTTGGGCTTTCAATTGCCTACTCGATCGTGCAGGCTCACCATGGACGGATCGTGGTGAGCAGCAAGCCGGGCGTCGGCACCACCTTCGACGTTTACCTGCCGGTTCAGTTCTCTTTGCCGCCAGCTTCGGGCGAAAACGGCGCGCGCAATGGGCTCACCGTTGCCTGAACCGGCTGACTCTGAGCGGCCAGCGCGCCTCATTGACGCAGCGCGGCTCGCATGCGATCCAGCGCTTCGAGCATCTGGGCGCGCGGACAACCGAAGTTGAAGCGCACAAAGCCCTCGCCGCCTGGTCCGAACGTCTCTCCATCGCTCAGCGCCACGCGCGCCTTCTCCAGGAAGAACTGGCAAACGTTCCCGGCGATGCCGGCTGCGCGAAAGTCCAGCCAGCCCAGGTAGGTGGCGTCTGGAAAGCCTGACCGAACGTCCGGCATGTTCTCGGCCAGGTAATCCAGCAGTGTGTCGCGATTGGCCGATAGATAGCGCTTGAGCGCAGCGAGCCAGTCATCGCAGTCGGTATAGGCAGCCTGAGCCGCTGCCAGCCCGATGGCGTTGGGGTGCGGCAGCATGCCGTTGTTAGCGGCCACGAAGCGCTGACGCAGCCTGTCGTCTTGAATGATGGCGAAGCCAAACCCCAGCCCCGGCAGGTTGAAGGTCTTGCTAGGCGCCATCAGGGTGATGCACCGGCGGGCAACTTCTGGCGACAGGCTGGCCATGGGTGTGTGCGATGTGCCATCCAGGGTGAGGTCGCCCCAGATCTCGTCCGAGCAGATCAACACGTCGCGGGCCAGGCAAATATCGGCCAGCTGTTGCAGCTCTTCCCGCGTCCACTCATGGCCAATTGGGTTGTGGGGGTGGCAATGGATGAACAACGACGTTCGCGGGCCAATGGCGCGTTCGAATGCCTCGTAGTCCACCCCGGTATACACGCGCTGGCCGTCGGCCCAACAGCGCAGCGCCACCTTGGTCACAGTCATCCCATGGTTCACCGGCGCCGACAAGAAGGGAAAGTAAACCGGCGTCAGGACAACAGCCGACTCCCCCAGCCGGCCAAACGCCCGGCAAACCAGGTTCAGGCCGCTGACCAGACCGGGCAGAAACACGATCTCGTCCGGCCGGACGACCCAACCATAGCGTCGCTCCAGCCAGCGACAGATCGCCTCGGTCAGCTCCTCGCTGGGGAATTCGTAGCCGAACACGCCATGCGCAGCGCGCTCCGCCAGGGCACGTCGCACCGGCTCAGGGGACATGAAGTCCATGTCCGCTACCCACATGGGGATGACATCGCTGGGATAGTGAGACCATTTCACACAACCCGGCCTGCGGCGGTCAATGGCCTGGTCGAAGTCAAACGCCGGGCGGCTATCTGTAGAAGAAGAATTGCGATTCATTGGATACAGGAGAGAATTGTATGCGTGGAAGGCGCAGCGGAGGCGGCCAGAGCCATCGCCGCTCGCGCCAGCAGGCGTCGCAGTTCGGGCGCGATGCGGGTCAGATGGCGTCCGGCCCGGCAGCGATGATTATCTTCTCGGCGGTGCTTGCTCAGGCCGGTGCGCTGCGGCCAGGGTGGCCGTCGGTTGCGATTTGTTCATCGCTTTCTTAGCATTGGTGGTTGCCATGATTCTCTGCTTCAACTGGATGTCTGGATGTCGAAGACCATGTTAAACCTTGTCAGGCGGCTTCCCGCAGACGGCTGCCATGGGTCACGACGTCACTTTTCATCGCCCTGGCTATGGCTACCGTATCTGGCGATCTGAGCCTGCTGGCTGTGGCGCTGGCCGGCACAGTGGTTGGATGTGGGCTGGCCCTGCTGCCTGGCCTGCACATCTTCAACATCGCCGGCCTGGCGCTGTTGCTCTTTGGGCGCGGCCCGGCTGGCCTGAACGAACAGGCCCTGGCGATGTTCCTGCTCGGCGCCCTGGTGGGCTGGGCGGTGGTCAACGTCATCCCGGCTGTGTTTCTGTTTGCGCCCGACGATGCGCACGTGATAGCTGTGCTGCCGACGACCAGATACCTCATGCGCGGCCAGGGACTGGAAGCGGCGTTGCTCGTTGGCGCTGGCAGCCTGGGCGCGTTGCTCGGCTTGGTGCTGGTCGCGCCGATCCTGGATGTGGCGCTGCGCCCGCTGCGGGCGATTTTGCAACCACATACCGGCTGGATGTTGGTGGCGATCGTCGCCTTCTTGCTGATTGGGGAATGGCCGCGCGCCAACGACATCGCGCCGCCTGCGCGTCGCCTGCTCTCAGCGTGGGCCTACCTCGGCGCGGGTTTGCTCACCTTTACCCTGAGCGGGCTGCTCGGCTTCGTGCTGCTCTTTCGCAGCCCCGTGCCGCTGGAAGCGGCCTACCTTAACCTGATGCCAGCCTTTGTCGGCCTGTTTGCCGTTCCCGGCTTGCTGCAGGTCTTGCTCTTCGGCGCCAGGCCCCCACGCCAGTCGGATGCGCTGCCCGGCCAGATCGAGCCGCGTCTGTTGTTGCGCGGTTCGCTGACCGGCCTGAGCGGCGGCTTGTTTGCCAGCGTCCTGCCGGTGGTCAGCGGGGGCATCGGCGGCCTGTTGGCCGGACACGCTACGGCGCTGTGGAATGAGCGATTGTTTATGATCTCGCTCGGCGCGTCGAGAGTGGCCTACTATGTCGGCAGCCTGATATTGTTATTCGTGCCAGGGCTGACGCTGACGCGCGGCGGGATGGCCTGGCTGCTCAGCAGCATCTACGTCCCTTACGGCTGGCACAGCTACTGGCTCGCCGTGGCGGCTGTGGCCCTGTGCGGCGCATTGGCCTTCGCAGCGCTGGTGGCGCTGGCGCGCGCTGCGGCACGGCTGACTAATCGTTTCGACGTCAGGTGGCTGGCCGGCGGCGCGCTGGCCGTTGCTGTGGCGATGGTCATCGGCTTCACCGGCGGGGGCGGATTCGTGATCATGCTGGTGGCGACCACCATCGGCCTGATCCCGGTGGTCGTCGGTGGCCGGCGGATGAATTGCCTGGGTGTGTTGCTGGCGCCAATCACGCTGAACGTCGTCGGGGTCGGGCCGGCTGTGGCACAATGGCTGGGACTCTTATAGCCTATGGCAAAAGCCCTTTTTGAAGGCCTGGTGACGGACGAGAACGGCGACGCCCTTCCGGTCGTCTACGTGGGCCAGGATCCGACCTACCTGCTGGCCGAGGATGGCTTTAAGTATCACGTGGATGCCCGCAAAGTGGACGAGCAGGTGCTGAATGCCTTTCGGGAACAGGTGCAGCAGAACGAAGCGCTGGTGAGCGAGGGCGTGCTCAGGATGCTCGGCAAGGACGACTTGTTCACCAAGGTCGCCGTGGATAAACAGATTCGCAACCTGGATCAGCACTTCGCTCAGTTGTTCGAGGCAGGCATCCCGGAGCAGGCGCGGCGATACTTGGGCATGCTCGGCTTTGGCGTCGTCATCAACCGACATGGTGACGTGGTGCAGTTGAAGATGCCGGCAGCGCCGATTGACGAGGGCGAATGATGAGCGACGGCTGCGCTCAGTCCAGGTCGGAGATGGACAGCCGACGGAAGCGCGAGCGCTTCTTGAACTGATGCGCTTCCATGCGTTCGAGCACGCTGTTCAGGAAGCGCACAGCCCCGACAACATACGGGCCTTTGTTCAACATTACGCACTCGGCCCGGCCGCTCATCACGGCGTCCGAAACCTCCGCGCGCGATGGCGCGCCGGATTTGGCCATGCTCTCCAGCACCTGGGTGGCCCAGATCACCGGCAGATGGGCGGCCTCGCACAACCACAGGATTTCTTCCTGCACCTCGGCCAGTCGCTCGAACCCCACTTCCACCGCCAGGTCGCCGCGCGCCACCATCACGCCGATCGGCGGCGCCTGCAAACCGGCCAGCAGCAAACGCGGCAGATTCTCGAACCCGGCGCGCGTTTCGATCTTCAGAATTACGCCCACGTCGTGCGCGCCCAGCCGATGCAGCGCATCGCGCAACGTCCAGAAATCCTCCGGGCCACGCACAAACGACAGGCCGATCATGTCAACGCGCGGCGCGATGATGGCCAGGTCGTCCAGGTCTTTTGAAGTCAGCGCGTCCATTTCCAGTTTTACGCTGGGCAGGTTGATGCCTTTCTCCGCGCCTAACTTCGCGCCTTCGGCCGGGTTGGTATGCACGATCTCCAGCCGCATCTGGTCGCCGTCATTGTCCAACACGCGCCCGCAGATCTTGCCGTCGTCGAACCAAATGTGCTCGCCTGGCTTGACCGTTGCGAACGACTTGCCCAAGTGGCACGCGATGTGCGCCGGGCGAACCACCTCGCCTTGTGGATTCAACACGGCCGGTTCACCCGGAGCGTCATCGTTGGTCAGGATGAGCGTATCGCCGGCGCGCAGCAGAATCGGCTCAACGACGATCGGCAGCTCGCCGATGCGCCCCTTGGCCAGCAGCGTCTTCTTGCGCAGCAACTGAACCGGCATGCCGGTCTCCAGGTAGACGGTTTGATCGCACTCGGCGAGCAGCGCTGCGCCCTCTTTGGAGATCACCGTTAACTTGCGCAGTTTGCCACGCGCATCGCTCACCACCAGCGCGTCGCCGCGGCGCGCGTGGCGCAGCACTTCGCCGCTCAAAGGCGCCACGCGTGCCATGCCTTGGCCGACGCCGGCCGGCTCGTCCATGGGCGTAAACCACACCTGGGCCGGTTTCAGGACGCATCCCCGCATGTCGCGCTCCGGCCGCAGCTTGATCACGCGGGCGGCGGTGGCGAGCGGGCCGGTGCGCAACTTCGGCCCGGCCAGGTCGGCGCATACCTTGCACGTCCGCCCCAGCTCGCGCTCGGCGCGCCGCAGGTTTTCGATCATCCTGAGCCAGGCATCGGGATCGTCGTGCGCGCAGTTAATGCGCATGATGTCCATGCCGGAGGCGAGCAGATGGCGCACCAGGTCGGGCTGGTGGGCCGCCTCGCTCGGCATGGTGACCATGATGCGGACGCTGCGCCTGGCCGGCGGCGGGCCGAACAGCCGCACGGTGTGCTCGTGCAGCAGCGCGCGCCCGCGCCTGAAGTCTATGGTGCTGAAGGAATCCAGGTGTAACTCCCGACTGCTCAGGCGATGCAAGGCTAGCAGCACCGATTCCAACGTGTGCAGGGTGTGCGCTTCGGAACGGCCGAGCGAGCTGAGGCCAAGCGCCGCCAGGTCATCTTGCAGATCGCGCACGTCCACCTGGCGAAGCGCCAGGTAATGCAGCAAATTGCGGGCGCTTTCGCGATACGCCGGCGCAGCCCGCGCCACGGGGTCTTGATGCCGCTGCTCCATCGCCAACGCGCGCTGTCGGAGCTCTGCTACCGGCGCGATCAGCCGTTCTGGCGACGCACTCATCCGAACCGCATTCTAGCGCCTTGTGGTAAGACGGTGTTAAGCAGGTGCGTTCACGGTTTGTGTTCCGCGCAGCCAGCCTTGGCTCGCGTCACGATCTCCACCTCGTCGCCCACCCGCAGCACGCCCGCCCCGGCCGCCACCAGGTTCTGCCCAAACAACACCTTCTGTCCGAACCTGCGAAAGGTCGCCAGCGTCCTGAGCGGCTCAGGGTCGGCCTCGCCCGTGTCCTGGTCAACCGTCGGGACGACGCAGCGCGCGCACGGCTTGACCGCGCTGAACAGAATGCCGTTGATGCGAAAGTCGCCCCAATCATCCTCGGCGAAGGGCGGGCAGCCGCTCACCACGATGTTGGGTCGAAAGCGGTTCATCGGCACGGGCGCAGCGAGCCGGGCGTTCAGCGCGTCAAGCGAAGCCTGCGAGATCAGCAGAAAAGGATAGCCATCCGAAAAGCCCGTCTGGTCGGACTCGTGGCGCGCATAGCGCGGGTCCACCCGGCGCTCGAACCCCTCGGCCATGCGCACCAGTCGAGCCGGTGCATCCAGAAAGGCTCGCAACCATTCGGCGACGGCATCTCCCTGATCCACTGCCTCGCACACATCGCCCCACACACGCACGCGCACCCGCCGTCCGGCGTTGCCGGGGTGGAAGCTCAGCGAAGGCATGCCCGGCGCAGACAGCGTTATCGCGCCATCGGCGCGCAGCTGCGGCGCAATCAGCGCCAGTCGCGGCGCCTCGCGTTGGCTCACGAACTCGCCGCGGTCGTCCACGATCATCATGCCGCGGTCGCCGGCGATGCCCCGCGCGTCGGTGATCGCCTCTTGCAGCGCATGGCCCCTGCACGACTTGATGGGATAGCAATAAAGCGCTGAGACGTAAATCCTGGCCATATCTCTTCGCGTCCAGCCGGCCCCGTGGCGGGCATTCTATACTGTTGGCGCAGGCAGCCGCCCGGTTTGCCCCACCAGAAACGGGCAAAAACCCTGCGGCCACGCAGCTTTCGCGGGCGATCTCCGCCTGCCCTGCGCCGGCTCAGGGCAATTCCCGCTGGCGGGGATACCAGCGATCCTGGGAATGCTGCCTGCCGGGCAATCACTGTCGGGCGTAGCACTCCTTTCTGCGCCCTCCGCGTCTGCGCGCGAGATCAGCCCCGCCCCTCGCTGTGCGCACACCCCGCCTCCCAGCGAAAGCGCGCGTCGGCTACAATCCCTCGGCGATGTCCCAACTCATCGAATTGTTCGACCAGTTGGCCCGGGCAGCCGTCGCGCCGCTGCTGACCCTGCTGGTTGCGTCAGCGGTCATGGTCGCCCTGGTGCGCAACTGGCGCGTCGCGTTGCCTGTGATGATCCTCCAATACCTGGCGGTCGGCATCTTGCTGGCGCGGATCATCGAGCCGGGCGTGGCGCTGATCAAGCCGCTGGCCGGCGCC
>Ga0308417_1002747_pt1 | contig 11489 bp, 9 predicted proteins | sample HotsprSampleOS65_FD_203528 | JGI IMG/M metagenome (GOLD analysis project Ga0308417, IMG submission 203528) | Hot spring phototrophic mat microbial communities from Octopus Spring, Yellowstone National Park, Wyoming, United States - 20090730_OS65 ... | reverse complement strand
GCGGTGGCCGCCTACGGGGTGAGCAAACTGCTGCCCCAGACCTTCCGCGCCCAGGCCGTCTACCTGGCCTTTGCCAATCAGGCCGATAATGGCCTCAACATCGTGCTGCGCAACTCCATGAACAGCTATCGTGAACTGGTGCTGCAACCCGATGTGCTCGACCAGATCAGCCAGCAACTCGGCCTCGACGTCAGCGGCGAACGGTGGATGGAAGACGTCAACATTCAACCCCGCCCCGATGAACAGAAAATCGTCATCGAAGTTGACGCCCCCACGCTCGACCAGTCTATGGCCATGGCCGACGCTGTCGGCGCGCGGATCGTGGCCGAGGTCAACCGCATCAACGCCACGCTGGAAGGCACCGCGCGCATCAACGTTCAGCAGATCCAGCGGGCGCGCCTGGTGTCAATCAGCCCCAACACCCGCGTCAACGTGCTCGCCGGCGCTCTCCTGGGCCTGATCGTCGGCGTCTTGCTGGTGTTTGTGCTTGAATACCTTGATGATACCCTGAAGAGCAGCGCCGATGTCGAGCGCTTTGTCGGGTTGACGACCATCGGGGCCATCCCGACGGTCGAGAAGTAGCAGCCGGGAGGGAGCCGTGGCCGTGAATGGGACCGCCGCCGAACGCGCGCTGATCACCCTGCGCGACCCGAGTTCCGCCGCCGCCGAGGCCTATCGCACCCTGCGGACGAACATCCTTTTCTCCAGCCTCGACCGCCCGTTGCACACGCTGGTGATCACCAGTACCGGGCCGGACGAAGGCAAGAGCACCACCCTGGCGAACCTGGCCGTGACCATGGCCCAGGCCGAGCAGCGGGTGCTGCTGGTGGATTGCGATCTGCGGCGTCCGAGCCTGCACGCGCTCTTTGGCGCGCCGAACGACCGCGGGCTGACCAGCGCCCTGCTGGAGCAGAGCGAGGGGCCTTTGCCCATCCAGGAGACCGGCGTGGCCGGGCTGCGCCTGCTGGCCAGCGGCCCCCTACCGCCGCGCCCCGCCGATCTGCTCGGCTCCCGGCGCATGGGCGCGCTGATCGAGCGCCTGCGCGCCGAGGCGGATATGGTGCTCTTCGACACCCCCCCCGTCGTCGCCGTTACCGACGCCGCCGTGCTGGCCCCCCGCGTGGACGGGGTACTGCTCGTGCTGCAGGCCGGCCATACCCGTCGCGACCGGGCGCGCGAAGCCCGGCAGATGCTCGAAAAGGTGAAGGCCAATATCATCGGCGTGGTGCTCAACGGCTCGCGCCTGGAGCGTGGCTATAGCTACTGAGGAGCCAGGGGGGCCGGACGACCGGCCCCCGTGCTCTTCTAACTCCAATACCTTGCAGATAAGCTCTTCGCCCCCACCCCAACCCTCCCCCGCTGGGGGAGGGAACCCGGCTCCTCCCCCCAGCGGGGGGAGGCTGGGAGGGGGGCCGTGTCGCGCGCAGCGCCTTATTGGCAAGGTATTGCTTCTAACTCTATGATCGATCTCCATTCACACATTCTCCACGACTTCGACGACGGCGCCCGTACCCTGGAGGCGGCGATCGGGATGGCCCGTGAAGCGGCGGCCACGGGTGTCACGATGATGGCCGTCACGCCCCATGGGCGCAATTCGACCAACGCCGACCAGTCGCGCTACAGCGTGGCCCTGCTGGCCGAACGGCTCGCCGAGTTGCGCGCCGCCCTGGCCGAAGAGGACATTCACCTGGAACTGGTGCCAGGCACCGAAATCTACGGCGAGCCGGGCGTCGTCGAGCGCCTGAAGGCGGGTGAACTGCTGCCCTACGGCGAGAGCCGGGCCGTGCTGGTGGAGTTTCCGCTCAGCAGCCCCGCCGAGGTCGTCGAGCAGATCATCTTCGCCCTGCAAGTGGCCGGCTACCGCGTGGTCTACGCCCACCCCGAGCGTATGCGCTACGTGCAGGAGGACCCGAACAGCCTGGCGCCACTGATCGAGCGCGGCGCGCTCATGCAACTCACCGGCGATGCGCTGCTTGGCATCCAGGGGCCGGCGATGCGCCATCTGGCCGAAACGCTGGTGACCCACCGGCTGGTGCAGATCATCGGCAGCGACGCCCACGGCCCCCACTTCGGGCGCATGCCCAACCTGGGCGCCGCCCGCGACCGCGCCGCCGAACTGGTCGGCGACGCCGCCGCCGACGCGATGACCCGCGCCATCCCGGCCCTCATCCTGAACGACGCTCCGATAAGCCCCCCGCCGCCAATCCCCGTTCGTAAACCTTTGAGCCTGTTTTGAGGTTGGGAAGTAACTGTTCACCCTTGAGGTAACCCACGCGCCTGGGAGCGAGGGTGTCCCGCCCTCGTCGCATCTCCGCGGGCAAGATGCCCGCGCTCCCGCGAGACATGTGAACACTTACGTTGGGAACATCAGGTCCCCACTACCCTGACCTGCCGGGGTGAGGATCACATCACGGATAGCGCAGATGATCCACCAGCGCCTCGGTAGCCGGCGCCGGACGGGGACCGGCCCGGCTCACGCTCCAGGTAACGACGAAGTTCACCACCACCCCGAAGATCCCCGCTGCCACGTGGCTGATGCCAAAAAGATGAAACTCGGGCATGGTGTAGTTCAGGCCCATGTACACCAGCGTCACCAGCAAGCCGCTAAGCATGCCGGCGGCCGCGCCGCGGCTGGTGGCGCCCTTCCAGAACACCCCCAGCACCAGCACCGGAAAAAACGTCGCCGCGGCCAGCGAGAAGGCCCATGCCACCATCTGCACGATGATCGCCAGGCGCTGCAAGGCCGTGAGGGCGGCCAGAATGGCCACGACGAGGATCAAGATCCGCCCGAGCCAGAGGCGTTCACGGCGGCTGGCGCCGGGGTTGAGGGTGCGATGGAACACGTCGTGGGCCACGGCGGAGGCGATCACCATGAGCAGCCCATCGGCGGTGGACAGGGCCGCGGCCATGCCCCCGGCGGCCACCAGCGCCACCACCGTGGTCGGCAACCCGGCGATTTCCGGGGTTGCCAGCACGATCAGATCCTGGTCAATACTCAACTCGCGGTACTGCAGCACCCCATCACCGTTCCCCCCGGCATCGGGAGCATCGGCAAAGGCCAGCAGGCCGGTGCGGGCCCAGTTCTCGGCCCATGCCGGCAGATCGCCCGCCGGTCGCCCGACCACGTTCTCCAGAATCTCCCAGCGTGAGAAGGCCGCGTATGCCGGCGCGGTGAGGTAGAGCACGCAGATCCAGGCCAGCGCCCATCCAACGCTGCTGCGGCTTTCACGCACCGTGGGCACGGTGTAGAAGCGCACCAGGATGTGCGGCAACCCGGCCGTGCCCAGCATCAGGCAGATGGTCAGCGCCAGGTAGTTGAGCGGCGACCAGTCGTTAAAGGGCGCGGTGTAACTTCGGGCGATGCCCTGGCTCGCTTCCAGCACCTCGATATTGCGCAACGCCTCGCCATACATCAACTGCGGCAGGGGCACGCCGGTCAGTTTGAACGAGAGCCAGGTCACCGGCACCAGATAGGCGAAGACCAGGATGATCCCCTGCACCCCCTGGGTCCAGGTGATGGCCTTCATGCCCCCCAGGAACGAACACAGGAGCACCGCCGCGAGGCCGACGATGACGCCGAGCATGTAGTTGAGCCCCAGGAAGCGGCTCATAATGATGCCGACCCCGGTGACCTGCGCGGTGAGGTAGGTAAAACTGATGATGACACTGGCGACGGCGGCGATCACCCGCGGCATCGCGCCAGGATACCGCGCGCCGATAAAGTCGGGGACGGTAAACTGGCCGAATTTGCGCAGGTAGGGCGCCAGGAGCAACACCAGCAGCACGTACCCGCCCGTCCAGCCGGTGATGTAGGCAAGCCCCTCATACCCCAGCAGGAAGAGCGCGCCGGCCATGGAGATGAACGAAGCGGCGCTCATCCAGTCCGAGCCGGTAGCCAGGCCATTGAGCAATCCAGGCACGCGCCGCCCGGCGACGTAGTACTCATCGAGGCGATTGGTGCGGGCGCGCAGGCCGATCACGGCATAGATGGCAATGGTGAGAAACAGGAAGAGCCAGCCGACGAACGGCGCCGGCAAGCTATAGAAGGCGTCAAGCGCCCCCACGACCATGACGAAAAGGATAAAGCAGGCGATGAAGATGGCGTAGTTGCGGATCAGGCGACTACGGTAGCGGCGCTGTTCCGCCGTGTCGGCGGCATAGACGCCGAAGCGCCGGTCGAGGCGGGCCATGCGCCAGCTATAGATCACCGTCAGGGCCACGAAGAAGAGGAGCGCCCCCTGGCCGCTGAGGTAGTAGCCCAGGGGAAAGCCGGTAAGCACGCTGATCGAGTTGAGGATCGGCGCCAGCAGGGCGGGCAGGGTGAAGCTGAACAGCCAGATGAGCAGCATCGGTCCGATCAGGCGCAGATTGGCGCGCCAGTAGGCGCCCAGCCAGGGTGGCGCGGCAGGCAGCGCCGTTTCGTCGGGCGCCGGTGCGTGTGGCAGTCGCAGCATCCCCGGGCCGCCCGGCGCCGGCGCGACAACGCTCTCGTTGCCGGGTTCGCGGACGCGCTCGATGGGTGGGAAGAGCCGGTCAATCACATAGAGCGCCACGGCGAGCGAACCGCCGATAATCAGGAAGAGTTGAAAGACACCCAGGAGGATGTGCGATGTCATGGATCTCCGCGGCTGCGCCGCACACCGACGGGATGAACATTACGATTCTTCCTGGGAGGGCGCACCACCCTCAGACCCTCCCGCGGGCGGGGGCGTGGGGAAACCGGGTTTCCCCACATCAGCATCAACCGGCGGGCAGGGCTTCGGGCTGCGCGTCAGCGACCGGCAGCGCCGCGCTCTCCGCCGGTACCACCGGCAGAGTGAAGCAGAAGGTCGTCCCCTTGCCCGGACCGTCGCTCTCGGCCCAGATCTCCCCGCCCTGGGCATAGACCAGGTGCCGCGCGATGGCCAGGCCGATGCCACTGCCGCCGCTCTGCCGGGCGCGCGACTTGTCAACCCGGTAGAAGCGCTCGAAAATGTGCGGCAGATGCTCCGGGCTGATCCCGATGCCGGTGTCGCGCACGGCAACGACAATCATCTTATCGACCACATCGGCGACCAGCGTTACCCGCCCGCCGGACGGCGTATAGCGGTAGGCGTTGGAGAGGATATTGATCAGCACCTGGTTCACGCGATCGGGATCGGCCCAGACGGGCGGAAGGTCAACGTCGAGGTGCAACGCCAGGGCGACCTGATTAGCGCGGAAGAGCGGCTCGAACTGGGCGACCACCTCCTCGAGCACCCGCTGCAGATCGGTGCGGCGCGCCACAACCGGCAACTGGCCCGCTTCGACCCGCGAGAGCAACTCCAGATCTTCGATCAGGCGTTGCAGGCGATTCGACTCGTGGAGAATGAGGCTGAACGTCTGGGGACTGGGCTCGATCACCCCGTCGAGCAGGCCCTCCATGTACCCGCCGATGGTCGCCAGAGGGGTGCGCAACTCGTGGGTGACATCGGCGAGCAAGGCCAGACGCCGCCGCTCGGTCTGATCGAGGGCATCGGCCAGTTGATTGACGCTCTGGGAAAGTTGGGCGATCTCGTCATCGCTGCTGATGCGGGTGCGCTCACGGTAGAACCCCTGCGCCAGCCGGCGACTGACGATCGAGAGGGTCAACAGCGGATCGACGATCCGTCGCGACACGAAGAGGCTTACGACGATGGCAGCGGCCAGCGCGGCGAACCCGCTGACCAGCAGCGCCTGCTGCAGCACCGTCTGGAACTGCTCCACGGGCGTTGCGGAAGCCGCGGCGGCCCCGGCGGCGGGCAGGCGGCCCGTTTCGGCGGCGGCGGCGCCGACGTTCAACGGCGCCGTATACACCAGGCCGAGGCGTGCGATGAACCCGGCGGTGGCCAGCAGCACCACATCGGCAATGATAATGATGACCAGATGGGAGAAGAACAGCTTCCAGCGAAGTTGATGGTACCACCTCATCGCTGACCACCGACGAACTTGTAGCCGACGCCGCGCACCGTCTGCAGCAAGGGCGCGCCATCGGGGTCATCTTCGAGTTTGCGGCGCAAGGTGCCGACATGGACATCAACGACCCGATCAATGCCGGCGAAATCCGGACCCCATACCCGGCGCAGCAACTCTTCACGGGTAAAGACCCGCCCTGGATGGCTGGCCATGGCGTAGAGCAGGTCGAACTCGCGGGGGGTTAGATCGATCTGGCAGCCGCCCCGTTGCACCTCGCGCCGTTCGGGGTCAATACTGATCTCTCCGAACTGCAGCATCGGCCGCTCGGCATGTTTTTCGAGCGGCGCGCGGGCGCGGCGCAGAATGGCCTTCACCCGCGCGACCAGCTCACGGGGACTGAAGGGCTTGGTGAGGTAATCGTCGGCCCCGACGGAGAGGCCAATGAGCTTATCCACCTCATCGGCGCGCGCGGTGAGCATCAGCACATAGACGGCCGTCTCCTGGTGCAGGCGCCGGCAGACTTCGATCCCGTCGAGGCCGGGAAGCATCACATCGAGGATGACCAGATCCGGACGCAAACTGCGGGCCAGCGTGAGGGCGCCCGGTCCATCGAAGGCCCGATGGACCGCAAACCCCTCAGCGGTCAGGTAACTGGCCACCAGGTCCACAATCGGCTGCTCATCGTCAACTACCAGGATCGTCGCTGCATCCATCGCAGCACCTCGCGCGGCTATGCGTGATACTAACGTGAACGTAAGCCCTCGGCGAGGGGCGTGGGGAAACCGGGTTTCCCCACGCCCCCGCCCCGCAGGGGCATGGGGAAACCGGGTTTCCCCATGCCCCCACCCGCGGGAGGGTCTGGGAGGGCTACGCCCTCCCAGGAAGAATCGTATGTTCATCCCGTCGGTGTGCGGCGCGAGCCGCATGGACGGCTAACGTGAACATGGGGGAACCAGGTTCCCCCATCCCCACGCCGGCGGGAGGGTTCGGGAGGGCGAAGCCCTTGCGCAGGGGTGTGGGGAAACCCGGTTTCCCCACACCCCGCTCCGAGGGCGTATGTCCAGGTTAGAGGAAACAACGCGCCTCATGCTTCCAGGCCGGCCATCGCCAGCAGGCGCGCCCATTGCTCAGGCGTCACCGGAACCACCGAGAGGCGCCCCTGGCGCACCAGGGCAAACCCGGCAAAGAACGGGTCGGCTTTAATCGTCGCCAGATCGACCGGGCGCGGCAGGAGGCGTAGCGGGCGCACATCCACCACCACCAGGCGGGGATCGTCCTGCCGCGGATCGGGGTATGGGGCGCTGGTCACCTCGGCCAGGCCGACGGCCCGGCGCTCATCGCCCGTATGGTAGATCAGCGCCTGATCACCCGGCTGGATGGCGCGAAGCTGTTTCAGGGCGGCGTTGTTCGTCACCCCATCCCAGACCGTGCCGCCTTCGCGCAGCAGATCGGCGTAACTGTAAACCTGAGGCTCGGTCTTGAGAAGCCAGTAGCCCACCGGGTCACTCCTTACAGGCTCACAGAATGCTTGCATTGTAAGCCGCGCGGCGGGGCCATGTCAACTGGCGTGCTGGTAAGCCCAGGGCTACGTCAACGTCCTGGTTGAAGGCCCTTCCCCGTTTCTTGAGAGGGCGCAGCCCTCCCAGACCCTCCCACCGGGTGGGGCGTGGGGAAACCCGGTTTCCCCACGCCCCCTGCGTGCGGGCTGCGCCCTCCCAAACCCTCCTGCGGGCGGGGGTCTGGGGAAACCCGGTTTCCCCACGCCCCCTGCGCAAGGGCTGCGCTCTCCCAAACCTTCCCGCGGGCGGGGGTCTGGGGAAACCCGGTTTCCCCACGCCCCCTGCGTGCGGGCTGCGCCCTCCCAAACCCTCCTGCGGGCGGGGGTCTGGGGGAACCCGGTTTCCCCAGACCCCTGCGCACGGGCTGCGCCCTCCCAAACCCTCCTGCGGGCGGGGGTCTGGGGAAACCCGGTTTCCCCAGACCCCCGCGCACGGGCTGCGCTCTCCCAAACCTTCCCGCGGGCGGGGGTCTGCGGGGGTCTGGGGGAACCTGGCTCCCCCAGTTCATATGAGAACCGCCCCCCGGCGGCATGCTATAATGCATCGGTTGTATGAGACAGCGGAACGTGATCGGCCCGAGGATGGCATGGACGAGTTCGAGGAACTTGACTACTACGCAGTACTCGGCGTCCACCGCAATGCAACGGCGGAGGAGATCAAACGCGCCTATCGCCAGCAGATCGCGCGCTACCACCCGGACCGCTTCGCGACGGCCAGCCCCGAGGAACAGGCCCGGGCCAGCCGGCGCGCCCAGCGGATCAACCAGGCCTATGCCACGCTGAGCGATTTCGCCGCGCGTACGGCCTACAACCGGAAGTTGGGGCAGGCATCTCCGCCTCCCCACGCACCTCCGGCTGCACCGGCCCAACCCCGCGACCACCTGGCGGAACTGTACGCCCAGGCACGGGCTCACCTCGAGGCGGGACGCCACCTGCAGGCCGCGGCAACCCTGCGTGAGATCCAGCGGATCAACCCGTTTTACCGTGACAGCGGGGCGCTGCTGGCGCGAGCCGAAGCCGCAGGGGGCGCCGCCGCGCCCCCGCCGGCGCCCCCTGCCCGGCAACCGGACCGCGGGCGCCGGGCCCTGCTGCTCGGCGGTGTCGGGGCCCTGTTCCTGGCCAGCGCCGGAGTCGCCGGTTGGGCCCTGCGCCGGCAGCGCGAGGTCGCCTTGAGCGGCGCGACCGGCGCCGGCCCCCAGAGCGCCGCCGCCGCCGGAGCGCCTACGCTCGCCCCCGGCAGCACCCCTACCCTTGCCCCCACCAGCGCCCCATCCCCTGTCCCCACCCGCGCCCCCACCAGCACCCCAGGCCCTGTCCCCACCAGCACCCCTCAGCCCACCCCTACAACGGCGGTGATCGCCGAGAGCGGGACGGTGCTGTACCGGGAGGATTTCACCCAGGCGGCTCGTTGGCCCTCGCTGCAGGGCGCCGGGTGGAGCGTTGGCTTTGTTCCTGGCGCGTATCGCATTACCGCCACACAGGGGGTCGGCAACATCTGGGCGTTTAACTCCTCGCCTGCGGGCGCGAACTTCCTGGTCGGCGTCGATGTCGAGGTGAGCGGGGGACGGGCGGGACTGCTCTTGCGATCCAACGAGCGGAACTTTCTTGCCTACATGGTTGACCCGCTCGAGGGCAGTTACCAGTTGCTCCGTTCCAGCGGCGGGCGTTCTACCATCCTTATCAAGGAGCAACATCCCGCCGTTATCGTCGGCGAAGGGGCGCAGAATCGCCTGGCGGCGCGCATGGAGAATGACCGCATCAGCCTGCGGATGAACGGCGAAGAAGTGGCTGAACTCAGCCTTGCCGATCCGCCCCCCACCGTTCGCTACGGGATGGTAGCCGTAGCCACCGATACCCAGGTCGTGGCGCTGTTCCGTGATCTCGTGGTCCGATCGCTTGATTAGCGCATGCGCAGCAACTCGATGCCGCGGGTCTCTAACCCCAGACTCAGGTTCAACGCCCCTTCGGGACAGACGTTGATACAGTTCTGGCAGAGCGTGCAATCGGCGGACAGCACGCGCAGGTGCAGGCGCGTGTAATCAATGATGCGAATATCCATCGGGCACACGGCAATGCATTCGGCGTGGCCGTTGCACTTCGTCGGGTCGCCGGCCACCTTGACCAGACTGTACCGCGCCGCGGGGCGCGCCAGCACCCCTGCCGGGCAGGCATACTTGCAGAAGGCGCGGTTGTCCTTCAGCCAGAGGGCCAGACCTACCCCCAGCGCGTAGTACAGCGCGCACCCTCCCAGGAACCAGACCAGCGCCCCGGTGGGACCGGGCACGTACCCGAAGCCGAGAACCAGCACGGTTACCAGGATCACACTCGCGGCCAGGTGGATCAGGGGGAGACGGCGCCAGAAACCTCCCAGGCGCCCTTTACTCAGCCGGTAGGGCAAGAGATCGAGCACCATGCCCGTCCAGCAAGCCCAGCCGCAGTACAGCCGCCCGAAGATCAGCGGGCCGACGAGTTTGGCGATCAGAAAGTGCAGCACCGCCGCGCCGAAGACACCGCTCAGCACCTCGAAGACCAGCCCCTCCACCTGCACGATCGATCGCTGCAAGATGGCCCGCGCCAGAGCGGCGGAAAACATCGCCAGCGCCAGGCTCAGGGTGATTGCCCGGCGACCTTTGAGGCGTTTGTGGGCGGGGAGACCCAGGTAGTAGGTCACCCCGGGGGCCACCACTGCGCCCAGGTAACCAAAAAAGACCAGCGGCGCCGCCTCCCCCGTCAGGCGCCAGGCGAGCATACCCACGCCCCACAGCGCCACGGCCACGCCACAGGCAATCACGACCCGCTTCCATAGGGATAGTGTCGGCATACTGGCAATCCTGACGTGAACATAAGCCCCCGGCGAGGGGTGTGGGGAAACCAGGTTGCCCCATGCCTCCACCCGCGGGAGGGTCTGGGAGGGCGCAGCCCTCCCAGGAACAACCTGTTTTCATTCCCGTGAGGGTGTGGGGAAACCTGGTTTCCCCACGCCCCTGGCCCTCAAGCAGGGGTATGGGGCAACCGGGTTTCCCATCCCCTCACCCGGCGGGAGGGTCTGGGAGGGCTGCGCCCTCCCAGGAACAACCTTTTTTCATCCCCCCGGTGAGCGGCGAAGCCGCATGGACGCCTGACGCGAACATAGGCTCTCGGAGCCGAGGATCACGTGCCTCCAGTGTAGCACCATCGGCGCCCCGGCACGTAATGGTCCGAGGGCGCGAAGTGGTCATGCCTTCACCAACACCTACCGCTTCGCAACCCTTGACGCACCCTCAGAGAAGGGGTACAGTGGCAAAAAGACACAGGGCAAGCGGAAGGACGCGCGCAATGGTACAGCTAGACCCAGATGGCATACGGCGCGGCCCGGGACTGGCGCTCCACGCCTATGCCAGCATGCTCGGCCTGATCGCCGATGGACGCCTGCAGGCCGGTGAGCCGATCCTGATCGAGCGCCTCACCGAACACCTGGGTACAAGCCAGACGGCCGTATGCGAAGCGGTGATGCGCCTTGTCCAGGAGGGGTTGGCGACCGAAGGGCCTGATGGCCGCCTGCGCATGATCAGCCTGAGCGAGAGTTACGTTCGTAACGTCTATCTGGTGCGCGGGGCGCTGGAAGGGTTATGTACCGAACTGGCCACACCGCACATCCGTGTGGAGGACCTGGTCCAACTGCGGGCGCTGATCCACGAGACGGCCGACGCCCTTGCCCGCAGCGATGCCCGGCCCTATCTGCGGTCCGACACCCAGTTGCACGCCCTGATCATCCGCGCCACCACCAACACGGTCCTGCTAACGGCCCTTCAGGCGCTCCAGCCCCACGTGAACCTGATCCACCGCTATGTGCAGCGTATCGAAGGCGCGCACCTGCTCAGCTCGCACCAGGAGCATCTGGAGATCGTCGCCGCCATCGCCGACCGCGACACCGTGCGCGCCCGCTACGCGATGGAACAGCATATTCGCAACACCGGCGAGCGCATCGGCAGGCTGCTGGGTCTTTGAGGTGAACATGGGGGAACCGGGTTCCCCCATA